>Ga0187893_10005291_pt1 | contig 23354 bp, 21 predicted proteins | sample MA1701074metaG_FD_139574 | JGI IMG/M metagenome (GOLD analysis project Ga0187893, IMG submission 139574) | White microbial mat communities from a basaltic lava cave in the Kipuka Kanohina Cave System on the Island of Hawaii, USA - MA170107-4 metaG ...
CCGGGGGAAAGACACCCGGGCGGCCCGCCCCCCCAGGGCACGGTTTTGGAATCCCCGCACCCCTCCTCCCCGGGCCCCCCCCCCCCCCCCTCAGCCGCCCCGCCTCGAGGGCGGTCCGCCGCAGCAGGAACTCGATTTGTCCGTTGAGACTGCGCAGCTCGTCCGCGGCCCAGCGCTGCAGCGCATCGTAGAGCTCCGGATCGATCCGGAGCAGAAACGCGCGTCGCTCCGCCACGAGCCGGCCGCCTCCTCTTAGTAGAGGGTGCCGGCGTTGACCACCGGCTGGGTGGCCTGCTCCGAGCACAGGACGACGAGCAGGTTACTCACCATCGCGGCCTTGCGCTCCTCGTCGAGCGACACGACCTGCTTGACGGAGAGCTGCTCGAGGGCCTGCTCCACCATCCCCACCGCGCCGTCCACGATCTTGCGCCGGGCGGCGATGATGGCTCCCGCCTGCTGGCGACGCAGCATGGCGCTCGCGATCTCGGGTGCGTAAGCGAGATGGCTGATGCGAGCTTCGAGCACACGCACGCCCGCCTTGGCGAGCCGTTCCTGGATCTCCCCCTTGAGCGTCTCGGCCACTTCGGCGGTGTGACTCGCCAGGGCCTTTTGCCCTTCCTCGTGCGCGTCGTACGGATACTGATTGGCGAGACCACGCAGCGCCGCCTCGCTCTGGACGTGCACATAGTTGTCGTAGTCGTCCACCTCGAACATGGCTTCCGCGGTGTCGACGACCTGCCAGACGACGACGGCGGCGATCACGATGGGATTGGAGCCGTGATCGTTCACCTTGAGCTTCTCGGTCTCGAAGTTCCGTACGCGCAGCGACACCTGCCGCTTGGTGTACAGCGGGTTGGCCCACCACAGCCCCGCGTCCTTGGCGCTGCCGACGTACCGGCCGAACAGTTGCAGCACCTTGGCGTGATTCGGCTGCACCACGAAGAACCCGAACCACAGGAACGTCACGAACAGGACCGCGAGCGTCCACGCGAGTGACGGCCACAGGGCCTGCGCGATGGCGACGCTGACGAGTTGCCACACGGCGACGACCGTCAGGACGAACAAGACCACGAGCATGGACGCACCCGGCAGGGCGCGGATTCTGGATTCCCGGATCACCACGATACCCTCGCGAGGAGACATGACTAGCAATATGATATCATAACGATATGTATTGTCAATGGTCGGGACAAGCCCTTGCCCCGCATCGAGATCGCGGGCAGGTTCCCGGCCGATGCTCGCAGCGCTGCTCGCCACACTGGATCCCTCCCGTCGCCAGGCCTGGCACGGCGGCCCGACGCCGTCCGGTGCAGTGCGCGGCGTCACCGCCGCGCAGGCACGCTGGAAGCCCGGCCGCGGGCGGCACAGCATTTGGGAGCTGGTGCTCCACATCGCCTATTGGAACTACGCCGTGCGGCGGCACCTCGACCCCGATTCCGCGCGCTTCCCCCGCTCCCCCGCCAACTGGCCGGCGGTTCCACAACGGGCCGACGCCCGCGCCTGGGCGGCCGACCGGGCGCTGCTCGCCCTCGAGCACGCCCGGCTGGTGCGCGCCGTCCGCCGCTTCCCGGTTTCCCAGTGGGGGCGCGTGCCACCGGAGGGCAAGCGCTGGACGTTCGGCGAGCTGATCGTCGGCATCGCCGCGCACGATGTGTATCACACCGGCCAGATCCAGCTCTTGAAACGGCTCTGGCGCGTGCGGCGATGACGCGATGACACCCGAGGAATTCCGCCGCTACGGACACCGCGTCGTCGACTGGATCGCGGACTATCGGACCCGCGTGGCGGAGCTGCCGGTCGCGTCCCAGATGGCGCCCGGCCAGGTGCGCGGGATGCTGCCGGCCGAGCCTCCCCAAACGCCCGAGCCGTTCGATGCCGTGCTCGATGACCTGGACCGGGCGATCCTCCCGGGACTCACGCACTGGCAGCATCCGGCGTTCTTCGCTTACTTCCCGGCCAATGCCGCGCTCGCCAGCGTGCTGGGCGATTTCCTCTCGGCCGGACTCGGCGTCATCGGACTCAACTGGCAAGCGTCGCCCGCCCTGACCGAGCTCGAGCAGCTCAGCGTCGATTGGATGCGCCGCATGACGGGCTTGTCCGACGCCTGGACCGGCGCCATTCACGACACCGCCTCGACCGCGAGCCTCGTGGCGCTCCTGTGCGCCCGGGAACGGGTGACCGAATTCAGCCTGCAGCGCGGCGGTCTTCAGGCCGAAGCCCGACCGCTCGTCGTCTACGGCTCGGCGGAGAGTCACAGCTCCGTCGAAAAGGCCGCCCTCCTGGCCGGGTTCGGCCGCGAGCACCTGCGCTCCATCGCGGTGGACGGCGCGTTGGCCATGCGCCCGGAGGCGCTGCGGGCCGCATTGGAGGAAGACGTGGCGGGCGGCCGTCGCCCGTGCGCCATCGTGGCCACCGTCGGTACCACGGCGACGACGGCCGTCGATCCCGTGCGACCCCTCGCCGAGCTGGCGCGCGCGTTCGGGTGCTGGCTCCACGTCGACGCGGCGATGGCGGGCGCGGCCATGATCCTGCCGGAGTGCCGTCGGCTCTGGGACGGCGTCGAGCAGGCCGATTCGCTGGTCGTGAACGCCCACAAGTGGCTGGGCGCCGCCTTCGACTGCTCCCTGTATTACGTCCGGGACCCCGTGCATCTGGTGCGCGTCATGTCGACGAACCCCAGCTATTTGCGGACCGAGGCCGACACCCGGGCCACCAACCTGCGCGATTGGGGTATCCCGTTGGGACGGAGATTCCGCGCACTGAAACTGTGGGCGTTGATTCGCACCGAAGGCGTGTCCGGCTTGCAGGCTCGCCTGCGGCGCGATCTCGAGCACGCGCGCTGGCTCGCGGCGCAGGTCGACGCGACGCCGGGATGGGAACGGGTGGCGCCCGTGGCGCTGCAGACCGTCTGCGTGCGCCATCGTCCACCCGGAGTGGAGGGCGAGGCGCTCGACCGTCACACGCTGCAGTGGATGGAGCGCGTCAACCGCTCGGGGGCCGCGTTTCTCACCGGCGCGATCGTGGGTGGACGATGGGCCGTCCGTATCTCGATCGGGACGGAACCGACCGAGCGCTCGCATGTCGATGCGTTGTGGCGCCGGCTGCGCGCGGCCGTCGCCTAGGAGGCCGGCCATGACTCGATCGGTGGTGCTGGGACTGGTGATCGTCCTCGCGCCGGGCGCCGCGGCGGCGCAGCAGCCCACGGCCTGGGATTCCGTCGGACGGGTGCTGCAAACCTCCGCCGTCACGGCGGGCGCCTTCCGGCGCTATACCTTCCCGCGCCGCGACCTCACGCTGCGCGTTGGGGACGTCGCGCTCTCGCCGCGCCTCGCGCTGATCGGCTGGGCGGGGTTCGCCGGGCAACCTCAGGCCGCGATCATGCTGGGCGAGCTGGTCGTGACCGAGAGCGAGCTGCGCGGCGTGCAGGCCACCCTGGACTCGCAGCGTATCGCGATCATGGCGGTTCACCATCACCTACTCGGAGAGACGCCCCGCGTCATGTACGTCCACGTGCACGGCACGGGACCGGCGGTCGAGCTGGCGCGGAAGCTGGACCGCGCCCTGGCCCGCACCTCGACCCCGCGCGGGGTCGCGTTGCCGGCGACGGCCCCAGTCAGCCTGGACACCGCCGCCATTTTCGCCGCCCTCGGCACCGCGGGAACGGCCAGCGGCAACGTCGTGCAATGGAACGTCGCCCTGGTGACCGCCCCGATCAGACTCCACAACCAGTCGCTGCCGCCGGCGCTCGCGGCCAGCACGATCGTCAGTATCCAGGCGGTGAGCGCGACGCGCTTCATCGCCACCGGCGACCTCGCCGTGACGGGGGACCGCGTGGCCCTGCTGGTGGGGATGCTCGCCTCGCACGGCATGACCGCGACGGCGGTGCACAACCACATGATCGGAGAGTCCCCGCCGCTCTACTTCGTCCACTTCTGGGCCGACGGCCCACCCGACGACGTGCTCGGCAGCCTCAAGGCCGTCCTCGACATCGCCCGGGCCGGCCCGTAGTCCGTGATTCGCCGCAACGGCTGCGATAGAGTGTCGGGTTTTTTGCAGGGCAAGCGCAACACTCGCGTTACATCGGGGGAGTGGACTCTGCGCTGATCTCGCGCATCTTACAGAAATGTCCGATACACAGCAGGCGGATGCGCCGCCCGCGTCCACCTCGGTGCCGGCGGCGCCGCGCCGCTCCCGCAGCGGCCCGGTCCTGCAGCCGCGCGCCGAACTCGGTGAAAGCAAGCACCCGCTGAGATTCAACCTCGAAGGCAAGACCGCCGTCGTCACCGGCGTCGGGGCCGGGGTCGGCCGCAGCATCGCGTGGATGCTGGCGGAGCACAACGCGCGCGTGATGGCGCTCGATGTCGACGCGGGTCCGGCCGAGGAGACCGCGGCGGGGATCCGGGCGGCGGGCGGGGCGGCGCACGCGTTTCCGTGCGACGTCGGCGACGAATCCCAGGTGCGGCGGGTCTTCGATCAGATCGCAGCCGAGCACAACGGCATCCAGCTGCTCGTCAACAACGCCGGGCTCTCGCACGTCGGCACGGTCGAGACCACGACCGCCGACGCCTTCGACCGGTTGTACCGGGTGAACGTGCGCGGCGTCTTTCACTGCCTGCAGGCCGCGGTGCGACACATGGCCGCCGGGGGCGGCGGGTCCATCGTCAACATGGGCTCCATCGCGTCGCTGATCGGGCTGGAAGAGCGGTTCGCCTACGGCATGACCAAGGGCGCCCTGCTGGCTATGACGAAGTCGATCGCGGTCGACTACGTGAAACGGAACATTCGCTGCAACTGCGTGTGCCCCTCGCGCATTCACACCCCGTTCGTCGACAATTTCCTCGCGCGAGACTACCCCGGCCGGGAAGCCGAGATGTTCGCGAAGTTGTCCGGCTACCAGCCGATGGGGCGGATGGGGAAGCCCGTGGAGGTCGCGGCGCTGGTGCTGTACCTGCTGTCGGACGAGGCCAATTTCATCACCGGCCAGGCGTACCCGATCGACGGCGGCGTCCTGCGCTAGCCGCGCCGGCGGTACAACAGCAGCCGATACGATTTGTACTTCTTGAAGTTGGCGCCGTTGCGGCGCCCGCTGAAGTGTTTGTCTTCGTACCGCCGCATCTGCTTGCGAAATTTCCATTTCACGAACCGCATCACCCACGGATGTCGCGCCGTGAGCCGGGCCAGGACGAGCCGGTATCCCGGCTCGATGGCCTCGCGGTAGGCGCCGTCCAGCAGATCGAACGTCGGCGCGATCCCGTCGGTCATGTCGATGTCCGCGACCGGATCGAGCGGCACCCGAGCGAGCGCCTCGCGGAACCGGGGCAGCTCGTGCCCCCCACCGATCGGACTGCGTCCTTCGGCCGGGATGCGGAAGATATCGGTGATCAGCACATGCCCGCCGGGGGTCAGTAGCTCGAGGGTCTTCGCAAATGCCTGGTCGAGCGGGATGAAGAGGAGGCTCTCGCTGAACAGAATCAGATCGTAGCGCCGATCGGTGGTCAGGTCCTGGAACGTGGCTTCGAAGATCCGGGCCCGCCCCTGCAGCACCGAGCGGGCGACCCCGGTCAGCACGCCGTTGGGGGAAACGCAGTCCACCTGATAGCCGCGCTCCACCAGCTTGCGGGCCGTGTTCCCCGCCCCGCAGCCGACGTCCAGCACCGTGCGGACGTCGGCCGGAATGTGCTGCATCAGGAAATCCGTGTAGCGCGCCTGGGCTAATGCCAGATGCTGGGGCCGCGGCGGCAGGTCGATCGGCCAATAGCCGTAATGCAGGTCCTGCATGTCCAGGAAGTAGTGGCCGATCAGGTAGCCCATGGCGAGGCCGAACTCGTGGGACGGCAGGTCCGTCCCCACCGGGATCGAAGCGGCGCCCGGCGTGGCCGGAGCCTGTGCGGCGGTGGTGTGCGTCATCGTAGTTAGAAGGCTAGGCCTCCTTGCCGCATGGCGCAAACCACGCTCGCTTTAGGTGCATGCGTGCGCATCGACCGGTCTTCACCCTGTTCGTGATCGCCGTCACACCCTCCCTCCTTTCCGGCCAGACCCCGGTGCCCAAGACCCAGTCCCCTGCGTCTCCCGCGACCCTCCACGATCTCGCTCGGCGCTACTACGCCTGGCGCGATTCGAGCTACCCCGTGAGCTCGAGCGGTCAGGGCCTGCATACCTGGGACGACCGGCTCACCGACTATCGCATGTCGGCCGTGCGGGCGCGGCGTCGGCACGCGATCGCGGTACTGGCCGACGTGAAGGCGACGCGGACCACTTCCTGGTCCCCGGACGACCGCGTCGACTGGATGCTGTTTCGTGCGCAGCTGGAAGGCGTGACGTTCTTCGACCGGGTGATGCAGAACGAGGAGACCAATCCCCAGATCTACGTCGGCGAGTGCAGCAACGCGATCTTCTCCCTCCTGAAAAAGGACTACGCTCCCCGCCCCGTGCGCGCCCGGGCGGCGCTGGCGCGGATGCGGGCGATGCCCGGCCTCCTCGCCCAGGGCCGGATGAACCTGTCGCGCCCGGTCCGCCTGTACGCGCAGCTGGCGATCGATGCGGCCCGGTCCGGCGATGACCTGTTCACCAAGAGTCTCATGACCCTCACCGACTCGCTCTCGGACGACGAGCGGACGGAGTTCGGGCGGGCGCGCGACTCGGCGGTGGCGGCGCTGCACGGCTTCGCCGATTGGCTCGAGCGGCACCTGGGCAACATGGTGGCGTGGCGCCCGATGGGGGAAGCGAACTACAACTATCTGCTGCGCCACGTGTACCTGCTCCCGCTCGACGCAAGCCAGGTGGCGATGCTGGGTGAAGCGGAGCTGGCCCGGTTCCGGGCTCTGGAAGGGATGCTGAAGGACCCGGCGCTGGCTTCACCCGATCCATCCCGCGCCGCCCGCATCCCCAGGGACCAGGAGGAATTCCTCGCCGCCTACCAGGCCCGGCAGGCCGAGATGGTGGAGTTCCTCACCGCGCATCGCCTGGTGACCATCCCCTCCTACATCGGGCCGTTCCTGATCCGGCAGCTGCCCGACGCGTTCAAGCCGACTTCGCCGGGAGGCTTCATGAACCCACCCGGCGTGTATGACGCCGATTCGAGCGGCTTCTACTTCATTCCGACCTACCATCCGGCGAGCGGCAACTTCTACATCCGCGCCGCGATCGAGGATCCGCGGCCCATCCTCGGACACGAGGGCATTCCCGGGCATTTCCTCCAGATTTCGATCGCCAACCACCTGCCCAACGAGATCCGCCGCCAGCACTCCGACGGCGTCTTCATCGAGGGCTGGGCCCTGTACACCGAGGAGATGCTGATGCGGACCGGCTTCTATCCCGAGCACTCGGCGTCGCAGGGCCAGGTGCTGCGCCTGTCGCGCTATCGGGCCGCGCGGATCGGGGTCGACGTGAACCTGCAGACCGGACGCTGGACGTTCGATCAGGCGGTGCGGTATTTCATGGAAGCGGGAGGTCTGGATCGCGAAGCCGCGGAGGGCGAGGCCGCCGGCGCGGCGTCGAGCCCGTCGCAGAAAATCACGTACCTGGTGGGTAAGTGGCAGATCATGCGGCTGCTGGGAAAGTACCGCGACCGGCATCCCGACGACTTTCGGCTGGGCGCGTTCCACGATGCGCTGCTGTCGTACGGCAGCCTGCCCCTGTCGATCGTCGAATGGCTGCTGCTCGGCGACGCGACCGCGGTCGCCCATCTCCCTCCCTGACGCGGGGACGCCACGTGCAGCATCTCACGAAGCTCGTCGCCCACCTGGCGTGGGCCGATGATCGGGTCCTGGCGGCATTGCGCAGCGCCACAGCGCCCGACCCTTCCTGCCTCGCGCTGTTCGCCCACGTGCTGGCGGCCGAGCATGTGTGGCTGGCGCGGCTCAAAGGGGACGCGCCGCAGCATCCGGTGTGGCCCACGTTGACGCTCGAGGCGTGCGCGGGACTGGTGCAGGCGAACCAGCGCGAGCTGACCACGTACATCGGCAGGCTCAGCGCCGCCGAGCTGCCACGCGGCATCACGTATACGAACAGCGCCGGCCAGCAATTCACGTCGAGCATCGAAGACATCCTGCTGCACGTCAGCCTGCACGGGATGTATCATCGCGGCCAGATCGCCTGGGCCCTGCGGCGGGGCGGCGGCGTCCCGATGCCCACCGACTACATCGCGTTCGTGCGCGGGGCGCCGGCCGCCACCCGCGATGCGGGCAGTCGGCCGGCGCGGTAGATTCGACTCACCGGACTCTCGTTCTCCCCCACAGCGTGGAGCGTGCAATGGGCAAAGGCGACCAGCGGTCGCGGCGCGGCAAGATCTTTCGCGGCACCTATGGCCGGACGCGACCGAAGAAGAAGCGGCGCAACAAACAGAAACCTGCAGCGCAGGGCTGAGCCTCCGTGAAGGTCGGCATTCTCGGATCGGGGGCGGTGGGCAGGGGGTTGGGGCTCGGGTTGATCGACACCGGTCACGAGGTAAAGATCGGGACTCGCGACCCCGCCAAACTGGAGGATTGGCTGGCGACCGCCGGGGCGCGGGCGTCGACCGGCACCAGCTCCGAAACCGCAGCGTTCGGCGACCTCATCGTGCTCGCGACCAAGTGGGAAGCCACGGCGGCCGTGCTGCAGGCCGCCGGTCCGGCGCGCTGCGCGGGCAAAGTCGTCATCGACGTGACCAATCCGCTCGATTTCCGCCAGGGCGCTCCGCCGCGGCTCGCCATCGGCCACACGGATTCGGCCGGCGAACAGGTGCAGCGGTGGCTGCCCGGGGCGCGCGTCGTGAAGGCGTTCAACACCGTGGGAAACGCGCACATGGTCCACCCGCAGTTCCCCGGGGGACCGCCCGACATGTTCATCTGCGGCAACGACGCGGCCGCGAAAACCACCGTGCAGGACCTCTGCGCGGCCTTCGGCTATCCGGCGACTGACCTCGGCGACATCGAAATGGCCCGGTATCTGGAGCCGCTGGCCATGGTCTGGATCGTCTACGGATTTCGCACCAATAGCTGGTCGCACGCATTCAAGCTGCTACGCAAGTGAGGAGAACCGCCATGAAACGAATCGCCCGGCTGCTGGGCTTCGGTTCCGCGGTCGCGATCTCGCGGGCCGGGGCGCAGGTGTCGTCACGCTGGCCCATCCACGCGATGGATCGCCCGCAACCGCCGGTCGTGGCCGCCGCCCCCACGGCGCGCCCCGAGGCCCCGCCCGCCGATGCCCTCGTCCTCTTCGACGGCACCGACTTGTCGCAGTGGGAGGCCGATTCCGGTCCCGCCCGGTGGAAAATCGAGGGCGGCTACATGGAGGTCACGGCCGGTGCGGGAACCATCCGCACCAAGCGGGGCTTTGGCGACTGCCAGCTGCATATCGAGTGGATGGCGCCGCTGCCGGCCCAGGGAGAAGGACAGGAGCGCGGCAACAGCGGCGTGTTTCTCATGAACCGCTACGAAGTGCAGGTCCTGGACTCCTACCAGAACCGGACGTACCCCGACGGACAGGCCGCCGCCGTGTACGGCCAGTACCCGCCGCTCGTCAACGCCAGCCGGCCGCCTGGAGTCTGGCAGAGCTACGACATCGTGTTTCACCGCCCCCGCTTCGACGCGCAAGGCAACGTGGTGAGCCCGGCGCGCCTCACGGTGCTGCACAATGGCGTGCTGGTGCAGGACAATGTGGAATTGAGTGGACCGACGGCCCATCAGAGAAGACCACCCTACAGCGCACACCCGAACGAGTTGCCGGTGGCCCTTCAGGATCACGGCAATCCCGTCAGATACCGGAACGTATGGATCAGGGTACTGAGCGAGACGCCCTAGTCATCAGACGGGCCGGCGGCGGCGGAGGTCTTGAGCGGTGCTTTCCCTCGCTAGGCGACGGTGACCTCTTTACACAGGTAAACATCTTGAATGGCATTGAATAGCGCGACGCCCTCCTGCAGCGGCTTCTGAAATGTCTTCCGTCCCGAGATGAGGCCCATTCCCCCCGCCCGTTTGTTCACGACGGCCGTCATCACCGCGTCGAAGCGGTCGTTCTTGCCCGCCGCACCGCCGGAGTTGATCAGCCCGATGCGGCCCATGTAGCCGTTCGCCACCTGGTAGCGGGTGAGGTCGATCGGGTGATCGCTCGCCAGCTCGGTGTAGATGCGCTCGTCGAACTTGCCGTAGCTCGAGTCGCCCATGTTCAGCGCCTTGAATCCCCCGGTGTTCTCGGGGAGCTTCTGCTTCACGATGTCGGCTTCGATGGTGACGCCGAGGTGGTCCGCCTGGCCCGTCAGATCCGCGGCGACGTGGTAGTCCTTGTCCCTCTTGAACGCGCTGTTGCGCATGTAGCACCAGAGAATCGTCGCCAGCCCGTGGCGGTGCGCCTCGGCGAAGGCCTGGCTGATCTCGGTGATCTGGCGGCCGCTTTCGGCCGAGCCGAAGTAGATGGTGGCGCCTACGGCCGCCGCTCCCATGTCGACGGCCTGCTGCACCGTCCCGAACAGGATCTGATCGAACTTGTTGGGAAAGGTGAGCAGCTCGTTGTGATTGATCTTGACGATGAACGGGATCTTGTGGGCGTAGCGGCGCGCCACGATGCCGAGCACGCCGAAGGTCGAGGCGACGGCGTTACAGCCCCCTTCGATGGCGAGCTTCACGATGGGTTCGGGATCGAAGTAGTCCGGGTTCTTGGCGAAGCTCGCCCCGGCCGAATGCTCGATGCCCTGATCCACCGGCAGGATGGACAAATACCCCGTCCCCGCCAGCCGGCCCGTCTGATACAGCCGCTGCAGGTTCACGAGCACGCGCGGATTGCGATCGCTCGACGCGAAGACGCGGTCCACCCAGTCCGGACCGGGGAGGTGCAGGCGCTGCTTCGGGATCTTCGGGCTCGAGAACTTCAGAAAGTAGTCGGCCTTGTCGCCCAAGGCCTTGACGATGGCGTCGATCATACGTCCTCTGGGTGAGCGGCGGTCCGCCGCCGAAGCTGTACCGGCTTCGCGGGTCAGGCAAGCCCCGCGTGCAGAGCCTGAGCCGACGGGCATCGGGACAATGTTCGCCGCTGGCGCCGTCCCGGGGAAGCGGGTCTATTTGCGAGCCCGTGAATCGCGCCCGCACCGTACTCGATGGGCTGGTCGCCCGCGCCAGGACTCCTGGACTGCAGTACCTCGTGCTGAACGCGGATGGACCGATCTTCGCCCACGCAGCCGGGTGGGCCGACGTTCGCCGCCAGGTCCCCATGACCGCGGCGACGACGATGATGGCCTATTCGATGAGCAAGACCATCACGGCGGCGGCCGTGCTGCAGCTGGTCGGGCTCGGCCGGATCGCGCTGGACGACCCGGTCGACAAGTACCACCCGACGCCTTTCGACGACGAGATCACGGTTCGCCACCTCCTGGCGCACCTCTCCGGCATCCCCAATCCGATCCCCCTGCGCTGGGTGCACTCGCCGGCGCGCCACAGCGGCTTCGACGAGCGCGCCGCGCTCGACGCGGAACTCCGCGCTCACCCCCGCCTGGCCTCCGCACCGGGGAGACGGTACCGCTATTCGAATAGTTCTACGCCCTGCAGCGCACGACGCGCGGGCGCGCCGTGCCGATGACCCTGGGCTGGCACGTCGGCGATCTGCGGGGCGTCCCCTTCCATACAAGGAAGGCGGTGGGGGCGGCTTTCACTGCGAAATGCGCGTCTATCGGGTGCACCGCGTCGCGACGCTGGTCATGGCCAACGCCACCCGGTTCGACGTGAAGCGCTGTCTCAATGCGGTGGACCCGGGCTTCCTGACCTAACGCCGCCCGACGCGCGCGAGCAGCGGGTCCGCCGACAGCGGCCGTCCCAGAAACTCCTCCATCACGGCGAGCGACGAGCGCTCCAACCCGAACCGGTAGATCCGATCACGAACGAAGTCGTACCACGTCGCGTCCCCGAGCGTGAAGGCGCCATGCAGGGCGCGGATGCGGTCCCGCACGTCGGCCGTGATGAAGGCGCCGAGCGCGTAGTTCATCAGGTAGCTCGGCGCCCCGATCAGCTGGCCGCGCATCCCCCACCAGGACAGCTCGGGATGGGGCACGACCCTGAGATAGCGATGCGTGAGCTCCGCCCACACCGCGTTCGGATCGAGCGAGGGATCCTGCTGCATCCGGTCCTCGAACAGCGCCCAGCAGGCGTCCATGGCCAGTCCGAAGAACTGCGCGAAACGATTGTCGGCGGTCGCGGCGGAATCGCCGAGATAGCGCAGTTGCCACCGCCCCTCGCTCGCCTCCCAGCCGGCGAGGTCGGCGATCGCCTCGGTGAAGAGATCGGCGTCGGGCCAGTCGGCGAACGCGGGCCGGGTGCGGATGCCGGCGATATGGATCGCGTGTCCCAGCTCGTGCAGGTGCTGGCCGAGATTGTCGAATCCCCCGATGGGGTAGGTGCTCGAGATGTACGGTGCCCCGGGTCGCCAGACACCCGCCTGCACTCCGGGGCGCGCGCCGAACGTGGTGAAGGCCACGGGGTCCTTCCCGGCGCGCGGCTCGAGATCGTACTGGAGGTTCAGCGCGACGGGATCCGCGCCGAGATCGCGGTAGAAACGGTCGCCGATGGCGACCAGGGAATCGAGCGGGATGCGGGGGCTGAGCCGCCGGCTCGCGCCTCCCATCCCGTAGTAGAGATCCCAGGGCTCGCGCGCGGAATCCGGCAACGTCGCCCGCCACGTCTCGAGCAATCGCACGAGCCAGTGGCGCACCGTGTCGGGTGCCATCCCGAGCTCGGTGACGCGTCGCGCGAACGGCGTCGGCCTTCCCGCCGTGCGCCATTCCTCCGCGCGGCGGCGCAGCAGCTCGCGCCACGGGCTGAGCGAGTCGTTGTCGCCGTTCACGCTGCGCCACACCCGGTCGAGCCCGTAGAACAGCCGCCGCCGGCGGACGGCATCGTCGGTGACCCCCAACAGCCCGAACACCGTGAGCCGGTCGTAGCGCTCCCCGTCGACGACGACGTCGCCCGCGGCGAGCCCGTAGCACGCGTACAGCCGCGCCTCGAGTGAATCGGTCCCTCGGACGGCGCGGGGATCGTAGCGGCACGCGGTCGAGTCGATGGCGATCGAGCTCGCCGGCGGCTCGGGAGCGTCGGTCAGCTCCTGGAACAGAACCCGCCGCATCGTGCGCAGCGCGCGACGATCGACGCTATCGGTGAGCGTCGTGGAATCGATGGCGAGTCCGGCGACGAAGGCCGAGCGGGCGGCCAGATACGCGGGGCGCATGGCGCGGGCGCTGTCCGCCAGTCCGCGCAGCTCCGCGACATCGCGTTGGTCCTTCACGGTCCGAACTTCGGCAAACAGCGACTCCGCCCGCGCCAGAGCCAGTGCCACCGGCACCGGGTCGGGCGAGACGGGCGGCGGCGGCGCGCAGGCCACCAACACCAGCCCCACGAGTCGAGGCTTCATGGCCACCAATGTTCGCCGCTGGCGGCGCCGGGCGGAAGCGCGTCAATTTGCGAGTATGAACGAACCCACTCGTCGCGAGTTTCTCGCGGCTACCGCCGCCCTCGGCGCGGGCGCGGCGCTCGCGCCCACTTTCGCCGCCCAGCAGCCCAGCGTCGCATCAAGCACCTCCGGGTTCGCCACCCCGCCACTGGACCGCGTCCGCATCGGGTTCGTGGGGGTCGGCGGGATGGGAAGCGTCCACGTCGACAACCTGCTGCGGATCGAGGGCGCCGAGATCCGGGCGATCTGCGACATCGTGGAATGGAAGGTGGGGCGGGCGCAGGCCGCGGTCGTCGCCGCCGACCAGCCCAAGCCGGCCGGCTACTCGCGCGGGCCGCGCGACTTCGAGCGCATGTGCGCCGAACAGGAGCTGGACCTGGTCTTCACCGCCACCCCCTGGGAGTGGCACGTCCCCGTCCTGATGTCCGCCATGCGCAACGGCAAGCACGCGGCGACCGAAGTGCCGGCCGCGATGACCGTGGACGAGTGCTGGCAGCTCGTGGAGACGGCGGAACAGCTGAAGCAACACTGCGTGATGATGGAGAACTGCTGCTACGACCGGCGCGAGCTGCTCGCCCTGCACCTCGTCCGCTTGGGCCTGCTGGGTGAGCTCCTGCACGGCGAATGCGGGTACCTGCACGACCTGCGCGGGGTCAAGTTCTCGAAGGATGGCGAAGGGTTGTGGCGGCGCGCCTGGTCGCAAACCCACGACGGCAACCTCTATCCCACGCACGGCCTGGGACCGATCGCCCAGTGCATGGACGTCAATCGCGGCAACCGGTTCGATTTCCTGGTCTCGATGAGCTCGAACCACCGCGGATTGGAGGAGTACGCCGCGAACCGCTTCGCGGATCAGGATCCGCGCCGCCGCGAGGCCTTCAAGCTGGGCGACGTCAACGTCACGTTGATCCGGACGCTGAAGGGCCAGACCATCTTCCTGAGTCACAACACCAACAATCCCCGGCCCTACAGCCGCGTCAACGTCGTGCAGGGCACCAAGGGCATCATTCAGGGCTGGCCGGATCGCGTATACATCGAAGGCCGCAGTCCGGAGGATCGCTGGGAACCGCTCGATCGGTACTACCAGGAGTTCGAGCATCCCTTGTGGAAGTCCGAGCAGGTACGCCGCGCCACCGGCGGCCACGGCGGTATGGACTTCCTCGAAGACTGGCGGCTGATTCAGTGCCTGCGCGCGGGACAGGCCACCGACCAGAACGTATATGACGCCGCCAGTTGGAGCGCGATCGTCGAGCTCACCGAGCGCTCGGTGGCCGCCCGCGGCAAGCCGCAGGACGTGCCGGATTTCACCCGCGGCAAGTGGCAGGCGACGCCGCCGCTCGGCATCATTGGCGGTTGATGGGGAGTGCGGCGCCCTCGCAACACGTCGGACCGGTAGACGAAACCGCCCGTTCGTGCGATCATTGAAGGAGCGACTCATCCCGCCGGGGTACTTCTCCGCATGAAACGACCCACCCCGCCTACCGTGCCGGCCGGCGCGCCCCTCATGGCGCTGCGAACCCCGTTGCGGAGTGGGCTAACGGTCATCCTGATCGGCGTCGCCGCTTCGGCCCTGCTGTATTCGTTCCAGGGGGTGGTGGCCAGAAACCAGCGCATTCAGGTGGCCCTGGCCGAGCTGCAGGGGGCGCTGAATCTGCTGTCCGCCCGCGAGTGGGAAGCGCGCACCGGGTACATCACCCCCGATCACCGCCGCGATATCCCGCTGGGCCATCAGCGCGCCGCCGGGTTCCTCGCCGAGCTCCACGAGCGCGCGGACAAGCGCGCGCCACTGCAGCAGCTGGAGACGGACGTCCGTGAATACCTCCGCAGCGTCGACGCGATGTTTCAGTTGCTGGGAGAGGGCGACAGCCGCCGACCCGAAGGCCTGAAGTTCGCCGCCGACAGCGTCGATCCGGTGTTCGAGGACCTCCGGATCTCGCTCGGCGATGTGCGCGCCTACTTCGCCACTGCCGGTGAGCGGGCGATCAATCAGGCCAACATCGCTTCGCTCGCGGCGGTGGTGATCGCCGTCAGCCTGATCTGGTGGCTCCTGGCCCGCGCGGCCCGGCACCGCACCGAAACCCAGGCCCTCGCCACCGAGCGCCGCACCTTGTCGGCGAGCGAAGCCCGCTGGCGCGCTCTGATCCTGAACGGCGAGGACGCGATTCTGGTCGTGGACCCGACCGGCGCGGTCTCCTACGCCTCACCCAACGCCGACCGGGTGCTCGGCCTCACCTCGGGGGGACTCGGGGATTCCGTCCTGTCCGCGCTGCCGCCGGATTTGCGCCCGGCGATGCTGGTGCTGCTCGAAGCGAGTCAGCGCGAGCCGGGCCGCCCGCGGGTGCAGGAGCTGCAGCTGACCGACGGCGGCACGCCGCGATCGCTCGAAGTCGTGGCCACCAACCTGCTGGCAGACCAGGCGGTGAACGGCATCGTGCTCAACCTGCGCGATCTCACCGAGCGCCGCGCCATGGAAGAAGCGCTGCGCCAGAGCCAGGAGCAGCTGCTGCACGCCCAGAAGATGGAAGCCCTGGGGCGACTCGCCGGGGGCATCGCGCACGACTTCAACAACCTGATGATGGCGATTTCCGGCTACACGGAGCTCGTGCTCCAGGACCCCCAGCTGTCGGCCACGTCGCGGGACGACGTGGCGCAGATCCGGCGCGCCGTGTTCCGCGCCGCTGAGCTCACCCAGCAGATCCTCGCTTACAGCCGCCGCCAGATGCTTCAGCCCGTCCCGGTGAGCCTGAACCTGTTGCTCGGAGAAGCGAGCGGCATGCTGCGCCGGTTGATGCCCGAGAACATCGAGCTGCGCCTGGCGCTCGACCCGAAGCTGCCGGATGTGCTGGTCGACCCCGGCCACATGCTGCAGGTCGTCATGAACCTGGCCCTGAACGCGCGCGACGCCATGCCGGACGGCGGGACGCTGGCGATCCATACGACCTCGGTCAATGGCCATGAAGACGGAGGGGGCGCGCCACCCTCGCGCGTGAATCTGGTCGTCGCGGATACCGGGACCGGAATCGATCCAAAGGTGTTGCCGCTCATCTTCGATCCGTTCTTCACCACCAAGCCGCAGGGCGAAGGATCCGGGCTCGGGCTCTCGACCGTGTACGGCATCATCAAGCAGAGCGGCGGGCAAATCGACGTGCAGAGCGAGATGAGCCGCGGCACCACGTTCACCATTACGCTGCCCGCCGCCTCGCCCTCCCCGATTCCCGAGATCGGCGGCGAGGGCGCGGGTCCGCCCCGCTCGGGCGGCGAAGTGATCCTCGTGGTCGAGGACGACGACCAGGTCCGGACGGTGGTGAGCAAAGGGCTGCCGCGACTGGGGTACGAGGTCCTGGTCGTGCGCAACGCCGAAGAGGCGCTGGCGCTGGTGGACAAACACCCGGGCCGCATCGACCTGCTGCTCACCGACGTCGTGATGCCCGGTCTCTCCGGCCCCCAGCTCGCCGACCGGCTCACGGCGCGGCGTCCCGAGACCCGCGTCGTCTTCATGTCCGGTTATCCCGAAGCGCAGGACCCCGCCCTGGGCTTTTCCCTCAACGGCCGCAGCTACCTCCAAAAACCGTTCGCCCTGGCGGAATTGGCGGAGAAGATCCGACAATCGCTGGATGAGTAGCGGTCATCGGTCATCGGTCATCGGTCGTTCGAGGTAGCCAATCCGCTGTGGGCGGTGCATCTTAAGGCGCCAATCAGGTCGCGAACATCGAGTCCCGCAGATGGCGACCGGCAACCGACAACCGATAACCGAATTCCATGCCATTCCTCTCGCGTCAGACCCCATACGATGTCGTGATCGTCGGCTCCGGAGCGGGCGGCGGGATGGCCGCACACACGCTCACCAAGGCCGGCGCGAGCGTCGCTCTGATCGAGGCGGGACCGCTGTGGTTCGCCACCGAGAACTCCGACATGCTGAAGTGGGCCTACCAGTCCCCCCGGCGCGGCCGCGCCACGCCAGACCACGAGTTCGGCGAGTTCGACGCGTCCATCGGCGGATTCGAACTCGCCGGCGAGCCGTACACGCGCGCGCCCGGCACGAAGTTCGACTGGTGGCGCAGTCGCATCCTGGGCGGGCGCACCAACCACTGGGGACGCATCTCGCTCCGCTTCGGGCCCTACGACTTCCGGCGCAAGTCGCTGGACGGGTTGGGTGACGATTGGCCCATCACCTACGACGACGTCAAGCCGTACTATGACCGTGTGGACCGGTTGATCGGATTGTTCGGCTCGAACGAGAATCTCCCCAACGAGCCCAACGGCATTTTCCAGCCGCCCCCCAAGCCGCGCTGCTACGAGCTGCTGGTGAAACAGGCGGCTGATCGCCTCAACATCACCTGCATTCCCTCGCGGCTCTCGATCATTACGCGGCCGCTGAACGGCCGCCCGGCGTGCCATTATTGCGGACAGTGTTACCGGGGCTGCCGCACCAACTCGAACTTCTCCTCCCCGTCGGTCCTGCTGAAACCCGCACTGCAAACCGGCAAGCTCACCATCATTCCCAACGCCATGGCGCGGGAGGTCATGACGGATGCCGCTGGCCGGGCGACGGGAGTCGCCTACATCGACAAGTCCACGGGGCAGGACCTGATGGTGCGGGCGCGCATCGTGGTGCTGGCGGCCAGCGCCCTCGAATCGGCGCGCCTGCTGCTCAATTCCCGCTCGTCGCGCTTCCCGCAGGGACTCGCCAACTCGAGCGGCACAGTCGGGAAATACATCACCGACACCACGGGCACCGACATGGCCGGGTTCATCCCCAAGCTCGTGGACGGGATCCCGCACAACGAGGACGGCGTGGGCGGCATGCATCTCTACATGCCGTGGTGGCTCGACAACAAGAAGCTCGACTTCCCGCGCGGCTACCACATCGAGGTCTGGGGCGGACGCGGCATGCCGAGCTACGGCTTCATGGGCGGCATCCAGGGATTCCCCGGGGCCGGCGGCGGATACGGGAAAGACCTGAAGCAGAAATACCGGCACTACTACGGCTCCGTCGTGGGGTTCTCAGGCCGCGGCGAGCAGATCCCCAACGACGACTGCTACTGCGAGATCGATCCGGATACGGTGGATCGCTGGGGCATCCCCGTGCTGCGGTTCCACTGGAAGTGGACCCCACACGAGATCCATCAGGTGAAGCACATGCACGACACGTTCGAGGCCCTCATCCACGAGATGGGGGGCACGCTGATGTGGAAGAAGCCCGGTCCGGAGAGCGACTACGGGATCGCCCCCGGGGGACGAATCATCCACGAGCTGGGCGCCACGCGCATGGGCGCCGATGCCCGGACGTCGGTGGTCAATCCCAACTGTCAGGCGTGGGACGTGAACAACCTCTTCGTCGCCGATGGCGGGCCGTTCGTGTCCCAGGCCGACAAGAACCCCACGTGGACGATCATGGCCCTGGCCATGCGAACCAGCGACTACATCACCGATCACATGAAGAAGGGAACGCGTTGATGGATCGTCGCCAGGTGGTGGAACTGTTCGCGGCGGCTCCGTTCGTGGGGGCCTTGGGACTGCCGCCCGCCGCGGCGCACCGCGGCTCGCGCTTTCTCCGTGAGCTGCTCGCGGCACCGGTCCAGGCCTACGCGCCGAAGTTCTTCACGGCTCACGAGTGGCAAACGGTCCGCGTGCTGGTCGATCTGGTGATCCCCAAGGACGATCGCTCCGGCAGCGCCACCGACGCCCAGGTCCCGGAGTTCATGGACTTCATCCTGGTCGAGTATCCCGACGAGCAGCTGTGGATGCGGGGCGGCCTGGCCTGGCTCGATACCGAGACGCGCGACCGGTTTGGCCGCGACTTCCTCGGCGCCGACGCCGCGCAGCGCGCCGCCGTGCTCGACGACATCGCCTGGCCCGACCAGGCTCCGGCGGGCCTGCACCAGGGCGTGACGTTCTTCAACCGGTTCCGCGACTTCACGGCCTCCGGGTTCTGGTCCAGCCAGATGGGCGTTGCCGACATCCAGTACACGGGCAACGTGTTCGTCGATTGGCAGGGCTGCCCGCCGGAGCAACTGGCCAAACTCGGCGTCGGCGGCCGCTGACATGGCCGAGCGACGGTTGGGCATCGGGTTCGTCGGCAGCGGCTTCAACGCAAAATTCCACTTTCAAGGCTGGCAGGGCGTCCGGGACGCGGACGTGCTGGGCGTGTGGAGCCCGAATCAGGCGCACGCCGAGGACGCGGCCGCCGTGGCGAATCGCCTCGAAGTGGGCAAGGCGAAGGCGTACAAGACCATCACCGCGATGGTCGAGGATCCGGCGATCGATGCGCTGTGGATCACGGGACCGAACTTCGCGCGCATCGAAAACTTCGAAGAGATCACGGCGGCCGTGACCCGCGGCCGCGCCAAGCTGATCGGCGTCGCCTGCGAGAAGCCGCTGGGGCGAAACGTCGAGGAGGCCGCCAAGGTCGCGGCGCTTGTGAAGCAGGCCGGGCTGAAGCACGGGTACCTCGAGAATCAGGTGTTCGCGCCCCAGGTCGAGCGAGGGAAGGCCATCCTGTGGGCACGCGGGGCGGCGCTCACGGGACGTCCCTACCTCGCGCGTGCCGCGGAAGAGCACTCCGGCCCGCACATGCCGTGGTTCTGGCGTGGCGATCTGCAGGGCGGCGGCGTGCTCAACGACATGATGTGCCACTCGTCTCTCGTCGTCCGCCACCTGCTCACCAAGCCCGGCGATTCCTATGCGACTGTGAAACCGGTGCGGGTGACCGGGCACATCGCCAGCCTCAAGTGGTCCCAGCCGGCCTATGCCAAGCGCCTGACCGAGATGATGGGCAAGGAAGTCGACTACACGAAACGCCCTTCCGAAGATTTCGCCAGCGTGATGATCGAGTTCGAAACGGCGGACGGCGCGCACGTGTTCGGCGAGGCGACGACGTCATGGAGCTTCGTCGGCGCGGGGTTGCGGCTGTCGGCGGAGCTGCTCGGTCCCGAGTACTCGATGGCGTGGAACACCCTCGACAGCGGACTGAAACTCTTCTTCAGCCGCGAGGTTCGCGGGTCGACCGGCGAGGACCTGGTCGAAAAGCAAAACGCCGAGATGGGGCTGATGCCCGTAATCGCCAACGAGGCCATGGCCTACGGCTACGAGGCCGAGGACCGCCACTTCGTGCGCGTCTTCCTCGGCAAGGAAGAGCCGCTGCTCACCTTCGACGACGGGCTGGAGGTCGTGAAGGTGCTGATGACGGCGTACCAGAGCGCCGAGCAAGGGACGACGTTGGCCTTTCCGCCCGACGGGATCGAGCGCTTCGTTCCGGCCGTCGCCCAGGGGACCTGGAAGCCGTAGCGCCTCACGCCTGAGCCATGACCGACCTCCTCACGCAATGGAACGCCGCGCTGAACGGCGTCGTCTGGGGCCCGCCGATGCTCGTGCTGCTGCTCGGCTCGGGCGCCGTGCTCACCGTGCTCACCGGCGCGGTGCAATTCCGCCATCTCGGGACCGCGCTGCGCGAAGTATTGGGCAAGCTGACGCAGCGCGGCAGCGGGGCCGGCAGCGTCACCCCGTTCCAGGCCGTCGCGACGGCGCTCGCGTCCACCGTGGGCGTCGGCAACATCGCCGGCGTCGCCACGGCCATCTCGCTGGGGGGGCCGGGCGCGCTGTTCTGGCTGTGGGTCTCGGGACTGCTGGGCATGGCCACGAAATTCACCGAGATCGTCGTCGCGCTCCACTATCGCGAGCCGGACGCGTCGGGGACGATGCGCGGCGGCGCGATGTACACGCTCCGGAAGGGCCTGCGGCTGCCCTGGCTGGGCACGATCTTCGCGCTGCTCACGGCGCTCGCCGCGTTCGGCATCGGCAACATGGTGCAGGCGAACTCGGTGGCCGAAAGCCTGCGCGCCACGTTCGCCGTCTCGCCCGCGGTGGTCGGGGTCGCGCTCGTCGTCGTCACCGGCATCGTCATCCTGGGTGGCATCAAGCGGATCGCCGACGTCACCCAATACCTCGTCCCGTTCATGGCGCTGTTCTACCTCGCGGGCGGGACCCTCATCCTGGTGCTGCATGCCGGAGCGTTGCCGCAGGCGCTGCGACTCGTGCTCGAGGGGGCGTTCACCGGGACGGCGGCCACCGGCGGGTTCGCGGGCAGCACCGTCATGCTCGCGTTGCGGTACGGGGTCGCCCGCGGCCTGTTCTCCAATGAAGCGGGGCTGGGCAGCGCCCCGATGGTCCACGCCGCCGCCACCACCGACCATCCGGTGCGGCAGGGGATGTACGGCATTTTCGAGGTGTTCGTCGACACGATCCTGATCTGCAGCGTCACCGGTCTGGTGATCCTCGTGACCGGCGTGTGGGACAGCGGGGCGACGGGCGCGGCCCTCTCCGCCCGCGCCTTCGGGACCGGACTCCCCGGCACGTGGGGCGGCGTCATCGTCACCACCGGCCTCGTGCTGTTCGCGTTCTCCACCATCATCGGCTGGAGCTATTACGGCGAGACCGGCATCGTCTATCTGCTCGGAGCGCGCAGCGCACTGCCGTACCGGGTTGCCTGGCTGGTGTTCATCTACCTGGGAGCGACCGGCTCGCTGCACCTCGTGTGGAACATCGCCGACACGCTCAACGGGCTGATGGCCATCCCCAACCTGATCTCGGTGCTCGCCTCCATACCACTGTTGCTGCGGTTGCAACGGGAGTTCTTTGCGAAGCGCACTCCGCCCGCGTGAAGATCGAGCGCGTTCCGCAACGGAGCCGCGGGTGGGCGATCATGACCTGCTCGCTGAGCGGGTCATGAAAGTGGGGCTGGTTGGTTTCGCCGGCTCCGGCAAGACGACCGTGTTCAACACGATGACCGGGCTCACGGTGCCCACGGGCTATGGGGGAGAGCTGCGACTGGGGACGGTCAAGGTGCCGGACGAACGGATCGACGCCCTCAGCAAGGTGTTCACTCCCAAGAAAACCACCTACGCCGAAATCGTGTTCTGCGACGTGCCTGGCGAGCACGGCGCGGGTCACCAGGGACTCTCCCGCAGGGCGATGCAGCAGATCCGGGACCAGGACGTGCTCTGCCTCGTGCTCCGGGCGTTTCCCAATCCCGCGCTCGAGTCCGATCCCGACCCCGCCGCCGATCTCGAGGCGTTTCACGCCGAGTGCGTGCTGGCCGATCTCGAGATCGTAGAGCGTCGCCTGGATCGGGCCAAGAAGGACAAACCCGACCCGCTCGAGCTGGCCGCCTTCGACCTGATGAAAACCACGCTCGAGCACGAGCTGCCGCTGCGATCGCTTCCGCCGGCCGCGCTGAGTCGCGACTCCTTCAAGGGCTACAGCATGCTCACCGATCGCCCGCTCCTGATCGCGCTCAATCGCCGTGAAGCCGAGGCCGCGCAGCCGCTCCCCGGGCCGCTCGCGGCCCGGCTCAAGGAGCTGCACGCTGCGGGACTCGTGCTCTCGGCCAGCGTGGAAGCCGAGATTGCGTCCATGGACGCGGCCGACCGCCCGGCGTTTCTGGAAGACCTGGGACTGCAAGAGCCGGCGCTGAGCCGGTTCATCAAGACGGCCTACGGCCTGCTGGACCTGATCTCCTTTTTCACCGTGGGGCCCGACGAGGTGCGGGCCTGGCCGATCCGGCGCGGCACCACCGCGCGACCGGCGGCCGGGAAGATCCATTCGGATCTGGAGCGCGGGTTCATCCGCGCCGAGGTGATCCCCTACGACGTATTCACCAAGTTCGGGTCGGAGCAGGCCGTGAAAGACGCCGGCCGGCTGCAGATCGAGGGGAAGGAATACGTCGTTGCGGACGGAGACATCATGCACATCCGGTTCGCCGTGTAGACAGCAAGCCGGCGGCCTTGCACTTTCGCCGCTTCCGAACAACCTTCGACCGGACCACTGGTCCACCGCACCATGAACGCACCGCAACCTGGTTCGCGAGCCGGCGCCGAGTGGAAGGGCGCCCTGTCCGACGCGGTCAGTCGGGTAATGGAAGAGAAAGCCGCCGCGGCCGCCGCCGCGCG
>Ga0187893_10005292_pt1 | contig 23353 bp, 10 predicted proteins | sample MA1701074metaG_FD_139574 | JGI IMG/M metagenome (GOLD analysis project Ga0187893, IMG submission 139574) | White microbial mat communities from a basaltic lava cave in the Kipuka Kanohina Cave System on the Island of Hawaii, USA - MA170107-4 metaG ...
GGAAGTCACCCGCGTCGCCCGCGAGGTCGGCACCGAAGGGCGCCTCGGCGGACAGGCCGACGTGCAAGGTGTCGCCGGCACCTGGAAGGACCTCACCGAATCCGTGAACTTCATGGCCGGCAACCTCACCAGCCAGGTCCGCGGCATCGCCAAAGTCGTCACCGCCGTCGCCGACGGAAACCTCAAGCTCAAGCTCACCGTAGACGCCAAGGGCGAGATCGCCGCCCTCTCCGACACCATCAACAACATGACCGACACCCTCGCTACCTTCGCCGATCAGGTGACCACTGTGGCCCGCGAGGTCGGTGTCGAGGGCAAGCTCGGCGGGCAGGCCAAGGTGCCCGGCGCCGCGGGCACCTGGAAGGCGCTCACCGAAAACGTCAACCAGCTCGCCGCCAACCTCACCACTCAAGTCCGCGCTATTGGCGAGGTCTCCACCGCGGTGACCAAGGGTGACCTTACCCGGTCGATCACCGTGCAGACCCAAGGCGAGGTCGCCACCCTCAAGGACACCATCAACGAGATGATCCGCAACCTCCGCGACTCTACCACCAAGAACACCGAGCAGGACTGGCTCAAGACCAACCTCGCCAAGTTCAGCCGGATGTTGCAGGGCCAGCGCGACCTGACCGCGGTCGGCCGGTTGATCCTCTCCGAGCTGACCCCCGTAGTGAAGGCCCAGCACGCCGAGTTCTACGTGCTCGACTCCGCCACGCCGCCGTCTTTGGCGTTGCTGGCGAACTACGGCGCCGACGGGCAGACCGCCCTGGGCCGCAGGGTCGGGCTGGGCCAGGGGCTCATCGGACAGTGCGCCATCGAAAAGCAGAAGGTTCTCCTCGAAGACGTCCCCAACGGCTACGTCCGCGTCGCCTCCGGCCTGGGCGGCGCCGAGGCCCGAAACGTCCTCGTCCTCCCCATCATCTTTGAAGGCCAGACCAAGGGCGTGCTGGAGCTTGCCTCCATCGAACGCTTCACCCCCATGCACCACGCCTTCCTGGATCAGCTCACCGAGTCCATCGGCATCATGTTCAACACCATCCAGGCCAACATGCGCACCGAGGACCTCCTCGCCCAATCCCAATCCTTGGCCCAGGAGCTCGGCCAGACCAACAAGGAACTACAGGAGAAGGCCCACCTCCTCGCCGTGCAGAACCAGGAAGTCGAACGAAAGAATCAGGAGGTCGAGCAGGCCCGCCAAGCCCTCGAAGAAAAGGCCAAGCAGCTCGCCCTCACCTCCAAGTACAAGAGCGAGTTCCTCGCCAATATGTCTCACGAGCTGCGCACCCCGCTCAACAGCCTGCTCATCCTCTCCGATCAGCTCTCCAAGAACGTCGAGGGCAACCTCACCGCCAAGCAGACCGAGTTTGCCAAGACCATCCACTCCTCCGGCAATGATCTGCTCATGCTCATCAACGACATCCTCGATCTCTCCAAGATCGAGTCCGGCACCGTGGTCGTCGACATCGGCGAGATTCGCCTCGACGACCTGCACTCCTACGTGCAGCGCACCTTCCGGCATGTGGCCGAGTCCAAGCAGCTCGAGTTCAACGTCAGCATCGATCCCGCCGCGCCCAAGATCATGCTCACCGACGCCAAACGCCTCCAACAGGTCCTCAAGAACCTGCTCTCCAATGCCTTCAAGTTCACCCGCCACGGAGGGGTGTCCCTGGCCATCGAGGTCGCCCGTGATGGATGGAGCCCCGACCATGAGGAGCTCAACGCCGCGGACGGCGTCCTCGCTTTCACCGTCAGCGACACCGGCATCGGCATCGCCGCCGACAAGCAGCACATCATCTTCGAGGCCTTCCAGCAGGCCGACGGCTCCACCAGCCGAAAGTACGGCGGCACCGGGCTGGGACTCGCCATCAGTCGCGAGCTTTCACGGCTCCTGGGCGGCGAGATTCGCCTGCTCAGCGCGCCGGGTCACGGCAGCACCTTCACCCTCTTCCTGCCGCAGAACTACAGTCCTCCTCGCGTTTCGCGGCGACCCGCCGGTAGCGCCGCGCCCGTCGTCGAGTCCGCGCCTCGTTCCGCACCCGCGGCGTTGTTCCCGGCCCCCGCCCTCGTACCCGTCCTCGACGATCGCGACGACGACTTCATCGATCCGCTCGTCAACGCCGTGGGTGACGACCGAAACGACATCCTTCCCGGCGATCGCGTCGTGCTCATCGTGGAGAACGACCTCGGCTTCGCCCGCTTCCTGCTGGATACCGCCCGCGAGCACGGCTTCAAAGGCGTGGTCACGACCCTCGGCGCGGCCACCGCCACGCTGGCCCGCGAATACCACCCGAGCTTCATTACCTTGGACATCTTCCTGCCCGACCTCGACGGGTGGCGCGTGCTCGATCGCCTCAAGAACGGCATCCGCGCCCGCCACATCCCCGTCTGCGTCATCTCCACCGATGACTCCCGCGAGCGCGCCCTCCAGGTCGGCGCCGCCGCCTTCGTCAGCAAGCCCATCCAGCGCAAGGACGACCTCGACGCCGTCCTCGATCACTTCGCTCGTTGGATCGACCGTGGCCAGCGCCGCGTGCTGATTGTGGAACCCAGCGAGGACCGCCGCGCCGCCTTGGCCGAACTGCTTCGCGGCGATGAAATGCAGTTGACCTTCGCACGCGACGGCGTCGAAGCGATCGAAGCCCTGGACCGCGGCTCGTTCGATTGCCTGGTGACGTCGCCGCGCGTCCCGGACCTCGAGCCCGTGGCGCTGGCGGAGCGCATCGAGCGCCAAGCGGCCATCGGCCAGTTGCCCGTCATCGTCTACGGCGACGATGCCGACCGCGAGGAAGCGGCGTGGAAGTGCCTGGCCGGCCTGTCCGCGGTTCGCTACACCCACTCCTCCTCACGGCTCCTCGATCAGGTCTATTTCTTCCTGCACCGCGAGATCGCCGACCTGCCCCCGCGGCAGCGCCAGATCATCGAAGACCTGCACCAATCGGAGAAGCTCCTCGCCGGCAAGAAGGTCCTCGTCGTCGACGACGACGTGCGTAACATCTTCGCCCTCGCCACCGTCCTCGAAGAGCACGACATGGTCATCGCCACCGCCGACAACGGCCGCGCCGCCATTCGCACGCTCCAGGACTCCTCCGATGTCGATATCGTCCTTATGGACATCATGATGCCCGAAATGGACGGCATGGAGACCATCCGCGAGATTCGCAAGCTGTCCCACCTCCGCGACCTGCCCATCGTCGCCGTCACCGCCAAGGCCATGAAAGGCGATCGCGAAAAGTGCATCGAGGCCGGCGCCTGGGACTACCTCGCCAAACCCGTGGACACCGAGCAGCTCCTTTCTGTCATGCGCGCCTGGTTGCATCGATAAGAGCCACGGAGCCACGAAGGGATGAACCCGGGTCGAGAAACGCGATAGAATGGGCAATGGAGATCAAGACTTTTCGTGACTTGATCGCTTGGCAAAAGAGCATGATGCTGGCCAAAGAAACCTACAAGGCAACGTCGCTGATGCCCGACACCGAGCGTTTTGGGCTTACGGCCCAAATGCGCCGCGCCGCCGTTTCCATTCCATCAAATATCGCAGAAGGGCACGGTCGCCAAAGCCGCCCCGACTATATCCGTTTCCTCAAGACGGCCCGTGGCTCGTTGATGGAACTGCAAACCCAAGTACTTCTGGCCCAGGATCTTGACTTTATTCGGCCCCCGCCGAACTCGGCGATTTGCTGGCTGAAGTGGATCGGGTCTTGCAGGGACTCATACGCAGCCTGGAAAGGCTTCAGAACGAACCGGAGGCCTAAGAAATGACTAACGCAGCCTTTTTTTTCTTCCGTCCCTCCGTCGCTTCGTCGCTCCGTCGCTTCGTCGCTTCACCATGTCTTGACTCTTCTGGTGCGACAGATGCCTGATACAGCCCCCATCAAGATTCTTGTCGTCGACGACCTGCCCGAAAAGCACATCGTCTATCGCGCCGTGCTCGAGGAGCCGGGAACCGAGATCGTCTCCGCCATGTCCGGCGAGGACGCCCTCAAGGCCGTTTTGCAGTCGGAATTCGCCGTCATCCTCCTGGATATCAACATGCCCGGGATGGACGGCTTTGAAACCGCCACCATGATCCGGGCCCGCAAGGGCTGCGCCCATACCCCGATCATCTTCATCACCGCTTTCCCCGACGAGGTGTTCGCTCTGAAGGGCTATGCCTTAGGGGCCGTGGATTACATCCTCGCTCCCGTGGTTCCCAACATCCTCCGCACCAAGGTCGGCGTGTTCGTGCAACTGTACCGCCTCACCCAGCAAGTGAAGACCCAGGCGGCGCACCAGGTGCGGCGCAGCGAAGAACGGTTCCGGGCCATCATCGAGAGCGCCTTGGACGCGGTCGTGACCATCGACGCCGCGGGCAACATCACCGCATGGAGTGCCCAGGCCGAGGCCATGTTCGGCTGGTCGGCGGACGAGGTCATGGGCAAATTGCTTGCCTCCACCATTGTCCCGCCCGCCTATCGGCAGGCTCATCAGGAAGGTCTGCGGCGCTTTCTGAAGACCGGCGCCGGGCCCGTCCTCAACCGCCTCGTCGAGATGAAGGCCCTCCACCGCGATGGGCACGAAATCTCCGTCGAACTGTCCATCACTCCCATTCCTGTAGGCGACACCTTTGCTTTCAGCGGATTCATCCGTGACATCACCGAGCGCAAGCGGGCAGAGAATGAAATCCACGCCCTCGCGGCACAGCGCGCGGATCTCCTGGACAGCGAACGCGGCGCCCGCATCGAGGCCGAGCGCCTCGGCCGGCTCAAGGACGAGTTCCTCGCCACCCTTTCGCACGAGCTGCGCACCCCGCTCAACGCCATCCTCGGCTGGGCCAAGCTCCTTCGCGGACCGCAAACCACGCCCGAGGATATCGCCGAGGGCCTCGAAGTGATCGATCGCAATGCCGGCGTTCAGGTCCGGCTCGTCGAAGAACTGCTGGACATGAACCGCATCATCTCCGGCAAGCTCTCCCTCAGCACCGCGGACGTGGACATCGCCGCCGCCGTCGCCGAAGCCCTGGAGAGCATCCGCTTGTCCGCGCACGCCAAGCAGATCGAACTCGACTTCACGCCCCCCGCCCGACCCTTGCGCACCGCCGCCGATCCCAGCCGCGTCCAGCAAGTGATCTGGAACCTGCTCACCAACGCCATCAAGTTCACCCCCAAGGGCGGACGCGTGACCGTCGAACTTGAGGCCGACGACGAATCGATCGTCATCCGCGTGCGCGATACCGGCGAAGGAATCGCCCCGGAGTTCATGCCCTATCTCTTCGACCGCTTCCGTCAGGCCGACGCCGGCAGCGCCCGCCGTTACGGCGGGCTGGGGCTGGGTCTGGCCATCGTCAAGCAGCTCGTGGACCTCCACGGGGGCACGGTGAACGCGCAAAGCGACGGGCGCGGACAGGGCGCCACCCTCACCGTCACCCTCCCCCGCCGCACCCAGGCTGCCGTCACGCCGCCCGCGACGCCGCCGCAGGTTCCCCCGCAGCGCGATTCCGGTTATACTCTCGACGGTCGGCGACTGACCGGCATCCGTATCCTGCTCGTCGATGACGAGCCGGACTCGGTGAATTTGGCCCGGCGCTTTTTGGAGGAGTGCGACGCCGACGTGACCGTGGCGTATTCCGCCGCCGAGGCCCTCCGCGAGCTGCCTCGTGTACGCCCCGACGTCCTCATCAGCGACATCGGCATGCCCGGCGAGGACGGTTACAGCTTGATCCGACGCATCCGCGAGGCGGAAAACGGAAATGCCCGGCAACTCGGGGCCATTGCCATGACCGCCTTCGCCCGCCCCGAGGACCGAGCCCGCGCTCTGGAGGCCGGCTACCAGGCTCATGTGACCAAGCCCGTCGATCCCGGCGAACTCGTTCGCATCGTCGCCGCCGTCGCCCAAAGCCTCGCGACCGAGCCGCAGGCGTCAGCCTGCGCGAACCCGCCCGCCAACACCGAGCGTCCGAGCCGCGAGCGCAAGCGAGCGGATAATCCTCGCGCCCGCAAGCGTGCCGCCCCTTCGGAGGAACGATCATGATCGAACAAGATCCCATTACCGTATTGTGCGTGGACGACAGCCCGCAGATGGCCCGCCTCTTAGAGAAGATCATCAATCGCGAGCCGGGCATGAGGAGCCTGGGCACCCTCTTCAGCGCCGATGATCTCGTCGATCGCGTCAAGGAGCTGTCCCCGCGCGTCGTGCTGCTCGACCTGAGCATGCCCGGGCGCGATCCCATGCAGGCCCTGCGCGAAATCCGCGATTGCGCCCCCGACACCCGCGTGCTCGTGGTCACCGGGCACAGTGATCCGCAAATCGCCCAGGACGCCCTCGCCCAGGGCGCCGCCGCATTCGTGGTCAAAGGCTGCGGTATGGACCCCCTGCTCGACGCCATCCGCAAAGCCGCCGGCTCGGGCCTCGACCCCCAGCCCCGCCCCGCCTGCACCTAAGTTAACCAGCCGGGGCGCCGCTGGAGGGCCCCTACTCAAGCAACATCTGCTGGCCCGCGCACGAGGGTGGGATCGACTTGGCACGCTCTCGCAAGTGGTCCGAATCCAAGGCGAAGAGCGGCGAAATCGCGACCGCTACGTCTGGTTCGCCATCAGATCGGCGCGGCACGCGGACGCCCGCCGCTTCGAGCCAGCGGCAGGCGCGACGGACTTGATCGCGCCGGGCAGTCTCCAACGAATCAGGCCCGGTGAGGTTCTTGACCGGCGAGAATTCCTCGGCGCGATCCACCTCCAGGACGAGTGGGTTTCTAGCCAGGGGCAGCACGTCGAAGATGAACGTCTCGAGCTTGACGGCATTGGGCGACCTGGGCTCGACGCGCCCGCCGCGCTCGTCCACGAAGGGGACGGTCTTCTCCGCGCGGCGGAAGGGCAGCGAGAACGGCGAGGCCGTCACTTCACGGATGAAGTCCACGGCGAGCAGATGGATGGCCAGGTTGCCGGCGTCGAACCGGCGGGTGCCGTCGGAGTGACGGGCGGTTGCGTAGCTTTCCCGAAAATCGGTGTATTCGACGACCGTCAATCGCCCGTTCTGAAGGCAGACATTGCCCACCCGCTCGAAGTCGTCCGCCTTGCGGGCGACTTTCGTAGACATCTGCGAGCCGGTCCGCACGTGCAGGCCGATGAACAGCGGATCGAACGGCTGGACCAGGGGATTGTCCACCTGGAAGTAGGAGAGGGTTTCGATGCCGCGCCGCGCGAGGTCGTCGATCGCCCCGCTGCGACGCAGCGCCGACAGCGCGCCGCCATGTCCGTCCGGGGCGAGCGACAGTCGATGCTGCTGATCGAGCAGCATCCGGGCGGAAAGGTCGAACACGGGGAGTTGACCCTGCGGAAAGAAGAAGACGTCGCCCGGCGAGAGCCCGAAGAAACGGTGGCTTTGGAAGTAGTCGAGCGTCTCGTCGTGATTGGTCGGGCTGGTCATGATGTACCAGGGGATGGGGGCGGCGTATCGGCGGCTCGCGCTCAGCACCATTTCGGAGAAAAGCTGAAAGAGGGAGCGCTCACCAACCGGCGTGACGATGACTTTGCCTTTGGGACCCGCGATGCCCAAGCGAGTTCCCTGTCCGCCGGCGACGGTCATCGCAGCGACCTTGCCGTGGCTCAGCCGATCGCGCCCCACGCGGACGGCCTCGTCATACAGTGCGACCTGGTCCGGACGAGGGCTTCTCGGATACACGGGAGCCGGCGCAAGCTCGCCAGCCACCGAAAGTCCCGGTTTGGCGAGCACGTGCGTGCGAATGAGAGGATCGACGACCGGCCAGGGAATGGACTCCACGTCGGTGAGGAGCTGTTGCTTCCGGCTCGAATTCAGCTCGTCCCACCAGCGTAAGACGTGCCCCTGGCCTCGGGCCGTCAGGGCTTCACGGCAAGCTTGATAGTGCTCTTCCAGGTTCATTGGATTCGGGCTCGGCAATTCACCGGGCTAGGGGACCTATCGATCAGGGTGTAGCGCCGGGGCTTGTCCCCGACGTAGCGTCACCCACAAGGGGTGACGCTACGCTGACCGTGAACCGCCCTATCGTATCCCACCCCCAGCCCGCTACGAACCGCATCGCGTGGGGTTTCTCCGCGTATCGCAACCTCTTACCGGACAATACCATAGCGACTCCTGGAGCCCATGAATCCGGGCTGCCGATGCGGTGTATAAGATGGGTAGGGGATGGAGGGTGGGTTGCGCGCACCGGTCCCGGCGCCATCGCCCAAAAGGACCATGGGGGAGTCGGCCTTGCCACGAGATGAGCCGGTCAGTCTTGGCGAATTGCTCCAGCAGCGCAAGAGCATTACGCCCACGCAGCTCAAGCAGGCCAAGGCGGCGCGCAAGCCCTCCGAGCGCATCGAGAACTGTCTGGTGCGCCTGGGCTTCATCCACGAGCGCGACTACCTGGCCATCTACAGCGAACAGCTCTCCATTCCCCTCGTCGACCTGAACGAAATCAAGATCGACGTGGGGCTGCTCAAGCAGACGCCTTCCAAAGTCGTCCACCGCGATCGCGTGATCCCCATCGACCGCCACGACGGCGTCATCCGCGTGGCCACCAGCAACCCGTTCAACCTCTACGCCTTCGATGAGCTGCGCATGCTCATGGGCGCGAAGATCGAGACGGTACTGGCCACGAGCGAGGAAATCTCGCGGATCATCAAGGAGCACTTCGGCGTCGGCGGCGAGACCGTCGAGCGAATGATCGGCGAGTCCGACATCGAGGTGATCAGCGAGGTCGACCCGGACAACGCGGACTTGATCGAGCAGGCCCAGGAAGCCACGGTCGTCAAGCTGGTCAACGAAATCCTGCTGGAGGCCATTCGAGAACGGGCCAGCGACGTTCACATCGAGCCCTACGAGAACGACCTGAAGATTCGTTATCGCATCGACGGCGTGCTGCACACCACGAACGTGCCGCCGGAGATTCGCCGCTTCCACGCGGCCATCGTCAGCCGCATCAAGATTCTGTCGAACCTCAACATCGCCGAGAAGCGCCTCCCGCAGGACGGCGGCTTCAAGATCAAGGCCCAAAACCGCGACATCGACCTTCGCGTGAGCATCATCCCCACCTTCTTCGGCGGGGCGGTGGTCATGCGTATTCTCGACAAGCAGTCGGTGCTCCTGTCCCTCGATCAACTGGGGCTGATGGACGAGGCCCTCCAAGGCGTGCAATTCCTGATTTCGCAGCCCTACGGAATCATCCTGGTCACCGGTCCGACCGGCTCCGGCAAGACCACCACGCTCTATGGGGCGCTGAACACGATCCGCACGGACGCGATCAAGATTCTGACCATCGAGGACCCCATCGAGTACTACCTCGACGGCATCCAGCAGGTGCAGATCAAGCCGCACATCGGCTTGACCTTTGCGTCGGGGCTGCGCTCATTCTTGCGGCACGACCCGGACGTGATTCTCGTGGGCGAGATTCGCGACCTGGAGACGGCCGAGGTGGCCATCAACGCGTCGCTGACGGGGCACCTGGTCTTCAGCACGCTGCACACGAATGACGCGGTGACCGCCACCACGCGTCTCCTGGACATGGGCGTCGAGCCGTTCCTGGTCTCAAGCGCCATCAGCGGCGTGCTCGCCCAGCGGCTGGTGAGGCGAATCTGCAAGGACTGCCGCACGGAATACACGCCCGACGGCGGCGACGTTCCCGCGGACTTCAAGCTGCAGCGCGGCCAGAAGCTCTATCGCGGGACCGGCTGCCGCGACTGCCGCAACACCGGCTATCGCGGGCGCTTGGGCATCTTCGAACTGCTGCTCATCGACAATCAGATGCGGGAGATGATCGTTCACCAGAAGACCGCGTCCGACATCCTCGCCTATGCCCGCCAGAAGGGCCTCAAGCTGATGCGCGAAGACGGCTGGACCAAGGTGCTCAACGGCTACACGACGGTCGAAGAAGTCGTCCGCGTCACCAAGACCGACGTATCCGCAGTCGTCTGATCCGAGTGGCACGCTCAAGCGCAGCTTGGGCGTAGTCGTACGCACGTCTTAGACCACGGCGAATCGACGGAAATGGCTCGTCGTTTGACCGTGCCACCATTCGAGATCAACCGTCCCTACGGGACTCGTGCGCCATTGGGTTCGCGAACCCGGCAATGAATTGCCGGGCTACTTTTCATCTCGTCCCTGCGGGACGCGTCGCTGCGCTGCGGGTTCTGAAATGTCGTCGAGAGCAACACGGTAGGTGTCGGCTAAACGAGCCGCGCGTCAGCGAGCGGTCCCCAGGTTTGCGAGCCGAAAAGGCCCGCCCCCTAGCCCTAGGGAGCGGCTCGGCTCTTCCATCAAGACCCCGTTTCGGCTATACTATGTGGTCCCCCACCGATGCGCCTGGGGAGGAGGCGCAAGGATGCCCGCTCGCGCTATGGGAATCTCTGCCCGCACAATTTGGCTTGGGGCTGCCTGGGTGTGCCCGCTCTTCGCCGCTGGCGAAAGCTTGGCCCAAGTCGAGTCCACGGGCTTCGAGCCCGAGGACGGCTGGGACGCGGGCTCCAGCGTGTGCGGGGCGGAGTTCGCGCCCACGTGCTCGTACCCGGTCGCGAACGTGTGCATTCCCGACGACCACGCCGCCAACGAGAACTGCTGTTCGCTGGACCCGAACGTGGACACCGGCTGGTACATGGCCGACGACTCGCGGCATTGCCACAAGCCGCAGATCGCTACGGCGCACCCGTCTTCCGGCGGGCAGCACTTGCGCTTCGAGCGCGACCCGGCGGGAACCGGCAATCTCACCGCTTGCACCCCTTCTCAGCCCGCGCAGCCGCCGGGGAGAACGATCCTCTCCTTCGATGTGTCCGGCAGCGGGACGGGCGGATCGACGCTGGAGTTCGTGGCCCTGGCGGACGACGATCCATCGGGGAGCCTCGCGGCTCGACTCATCTTCGACGCCGGTGGAAGTCTCTACTTCGAGCCGCATGACGCCGGCCCGTGGCACGTGGGCGCGTACCGCAACGTCCGCCTGGAACTCGATCCTGATCGCAACACCGTCCGCTTCTGCTACGGCGGGCAGCTCGTCAGCCTCAACGAGTTCGACGAGTTCCAGGCGAGGACGGTCCAGCGTGCGATCTTCCAAGCCGACAACGGCGGCAGGGTCTGGGATATCGACAACTACGAGGTGACGCGCGGGGCCTCGGGCGTGGCGCCCTGCGGCGTGAACACCGCCGAGTGCGGCCCGGGACCGTGCGTGGCCCTCAAGGCCGTGGCCGTCAAAGGGGAGCCCATTTCCCCGCGCAGCGTGGTATACGCCAGGCCCAGTGACGTGATCAGCGCCGAGACGTATGTCTCCGGATGGGGCGCGGCGCTCGCCGAGCTGCGCCTCTACCAGACTTCACTGTACCTCCGCATCCCGGCGACCAGCGGAACATCGGGGACGATTCTGCCCTTCGGTTGGGACGCGCCCTTACAGCGCGTCGAATGCGGGGCCGATCCCGACTGTCCGCCCGCCCACCCGGTTTGCTCGCCGTTGTTCAGCTTTTGCACTGGGCCGGACCACGACCCGGAGTCAGGCGTAGCCATCGACACGGCTCGTGCGGACTTTGCTCTCGCGGGAATCACGCCGCTGCTGCTCGCCGAAGACGTGGCCCACCTGGACGTCTTTCGGGTCTTTGCGCTGGCTGAGGACAGCACGGGGGCCGTCGACCCGGGGGGGGCGCGGTACGCCGCTTCGCAGACGCTCGTCGTGTCCGAGGATGCGTGCGGGGCGTTCACCTTCGAGTTCGAACGCGCCCAGACGTTCTTCGCCGACGCCATGCTCGATCCGACGGTGGTCCATCCGGCCACGCGGTCGCTCGTCGTCCACGTCTGCGCGGACGACGGGCTGTATTGCAACGGGCTGGAGTCGTGCGCGAGCGGAACATGCGTGATCACCCCGCCGGCGAATTGCGACGACGGGAACGTCTGCACCGCCGACATCTGCATCGAGTCCGTCGATGCCTGCGGCTATTTGGCCGTTTGCGGGGCATGCTGCGATGCGTGGGACGGAACGTGTACGGATGAAGTCGCTGAGCCGGATTGCAACTGTCCACAGTGCCAGTGGCACCCGGCCGCTGAGTGTGCGGACATCGTGTGCGAGACGGTGTTCGTGGTGATCCCGACAGTGTCGCAGTGGGGCGCGGTGGTCCTGGCGCTGCTCCTCCTCATCGGTGAGAAAGTCGCTTTCGGCCGGCGCGCCGGCCTCCATGCGCCGCCCACAAGGGGCGACGCTACAATTGGCTCGTGACCCGCCTTCAGGATCGTTGCCCATGGCCGAGGTAGAGAATCGCCCCCTTCCACCGTCTGCGGAAACCGATCGCGTCCGCCGCATCGTGGCGGAGTTCGAAGGCGGGTTTGCAACGCTGTCGACGTTGCCAGCGGCGGTGTCGGTGTTCGGGTCGGCGCGGTGCGGCCCCGACGATCCGTATTACCCGCTCGCGGAGCAGTTGGGCCGCGAGCTGGTGCAACGCGGTTTCGCGGTCATCACCGGCGGCGGGCCCGGCATGATGGAGGCGGCCAACAAAGGGGCGCTCCAGGCCGGCGGGGTCAGCGTGGGGCTCAACATCTTCCTGCCCGTCGAGCAGCCCAAGAACGCGTATCAGAACGTGTCCCTGGACTTCCGCTATTTCTTTTGCCGCAAGGTGATGTTCGTCAAGTACGCCGTGGCCTTCGTGTGCTTTCCGGGCGGGTTCGGAACGCTCGATGAGTTCTTCGAGGCCATGACCCTCATCCAGACGGGCAAGGCCGACCCGTTTCCGGTCGTCCTGATCGGGACGGAGTACTGGTCCGGGCTTTTGGGTTGGATGAAAGAGCGCCTCGCAGGGCGCAGCGCGTACATCGGGGCGAGAGATTTGAACTTCTGCGAGGTTACCGATGACGTGAGCTGGGCCGCCCGGTGCATCGCGGAGCGCTCCGCGCGGTACGTTGCGGCACAGGTGAGCGCTGCCCGCACCGGTAAACTGACCGCCGAAGGCACGCTGGCCGGGTCGCCGCCGCAGCCCACGAGCCCCGCACCCCCAGCCTCGAACGATCAGCCGCGGTAACCCCCCTAGAACTTCTGAATCCCGGGCCGGCGTTGTCCGTAAAGCGTTCTAGTGATAGAATGCGCCGGTCATGGGTTGACGCGTTCGGCCGGGCAGCGAACCGGTGGGTGACGCGAAAGCCCTGTCCGCAGCCCCCACCCCAGGACTGGCGAATCCGATGTCCTTCATTCGGCGAACGTCGCGCGGCATAGGATCGATGTTGACGGCCGCAGCGACGCTGGCGTCGGTCTCGCCTGCCGCGCACGCGGCCATCGAGGTCAACGTCACCCATGTGGGCTTTCCCGGCGTGCCGACCGGGGACGTCATCCGCGCCGGGTCCTGGATCCCCATCATCGTCGACGTGGCGCTCACCAACGAGCTGTCCTTTGACGGCACGATCCGCGTGGCCCAACCGGACGGCGACGGCGACGAGTGCTTCGACGAGGTCGAGCTGCACCTTCGCTCGGACACCGGCGGAGCGCGGCGCGTGTATCTCTACGTGCCGGCGAACCCGCGGCGGACCGACGATCGCTTCACCGTGGAGGTCCGCAACGAGCAGGGCGAGGCCGTTCGCGTCGTGTCGCAGGGAGAACGCACCTTCCAGGCGACGCCCGGTCAGCAGCCCAACGTGCTCGCCGAGGATGACATGCTCGTGCTGCTGGTGTCGTCGGCGGCGATCGGGCGGTTCATCGAGCTGGCCGGGGCCGAGTTCCGCGACAAGTTCATCCATCCGGTCCATCTCGCGCACATCAGCCCGACCGACCTTCCGGAGCACTGGATCGGTCTGGACGGCGTGGATTACATCATCTGGGACGACGCTCGCCCGGAGGAGCTGACTCCGCGACAACTCGACAGCCTGTTGGAGTGGACGCGTCAGGGCGGGACGCTGCTCATCGCCTCCTCGCGATCGGCGGGCAGTCTGAAGTTGTCCAAAACCCTTGAGCCCCTGTTACCCGTTGAGCTGGGCGAGGTGATCGGCGTGGAGAACCTCTCCGAGGTGCGCGGCTTGGTGCTCGATCCGCCGACCGACGACGGCGACGTTGCCCTGCATACCGAGTGGACCACTATGCCTTTCGCCGCCGCCGTGCCGATCGTACGCTGCACCAAGCGCGGCCATGCGCAAGTGATCGCCGCGGAATCCTCCCTCCAGACAGATGTCTTCGTCCGCGGCCGGCTCGGCGCGGGGCGCATCATCTTCGCGGGCGTGGTGCTCCAGGACTTTTTCAGCGCCCCCGGCAAGTTGGGGAAGTTCTTCACTCACGTACTGTGGATTCGACCCTCGGAAAACCTCGGTCCCGGCCCGGCCGCGGCGAACTCGCTGTACGATCAGGTGGTGAGCGCGGTCGCCTTCGCAACGTCGAGCGGCCTGTATCTTTTGACCGCGGGCGCTTTTTCGATTCTGTACGCCCTGGCTGCGACGTTCGGCACGTGGAAGGTGCTCTCGGCGCGGGGCTGGCGACAGCATAGCTGGTCGGCGTTCGCGCTCGTCGCGGTGCTCGCCAGCGTCGCCAGCCTGATGATGGTGGGCTGGATGCACGGCTTCGGCGACCGGCTGCACCAGATCGCCATTGTGGACGCGGACGCAGGGGCGACCCACGGCCACGCCACGGCCTTCTTCGGCCTGAAAACCAGCATCGACAAGCAGATCGACGTGTGGCTGCCCTCCGACTGGGTCAGCGCCGATGAGCCCGATGCCACGACGTGCTTTCTGCGCCCGCTGCCCGAAGGAAACCTCCCGACACAGGCCCGCGACAGCTTCGCCGACCCGGATTCCTATCGCCTCGTTCCGGCCGGAGCGATGATCGACGACGTGCGCATCCGCGGCACGCTGAAGCGCTTCGAGGGCCGTTGGGACGGGCCCATCGGCGGAAAGCTCTACGGCCAGGTCGCCATCCGTGGAGGGACGATCACGGAAGACAGCTACATCGTGAACGAGCTGGGCGCGACGTTGACCAACTGCTATCTCCTGCAGCCCATCGAAAACATCGGAAAACTGGGCGTGGGACGCGATCTGTTTATCTACGCGTATCGGCTCGGCGATTTGCCTTCCGATGGATCGAAGATCCTTTTGTACCCAAAGTGCTATTCTACCATCGCAACGGTCAAGGAGATCAAGCGCGCGAACGAACTCGAGAAAAGGCATATCGAGTGGAGCGCGCGCTTTCAGGGCTTTGTGACGTCGCTCGCTTACGGCGCGTCGTCACAGGGCGGGTTCGCCGCCGGCAATGAGCAAGAGGCCCTGCTTCTCGTTTCGACCGTAGGAGAGTTCGACGCGGACAACATGCCAGGCCACATTAAGGAATGGGGGGGGCCGCAAACCTGGTCGCGGGACCGAATGCGCCGCCTCGAGTTGCGCGAGCATCTCCACGCCGGTCATGAGCAAGGGAAAACCAATGCGGAGCCCGGCTCCGTTGTTTTGGTCGGTTTTGCGAGGACCCCCGGACCCATGCGCCTCTTTACCCGCAGCGGCGATCGTGATTTCCGGCCGCTCCAGCCGGATGCGGGTGCCTCGTGGACCATGTACCGTATCCGCATCCCTACGACCGTGCTGGCCGGCGCGGCGACGGCGGAAGAGGAAGCCGGTCTCCAACGAGGCGTGACTCCCTGACCGGTGCGAGAGACTTCGTTGATCGTCCAGACCATCAATCTCACCAAGAAGTACGGCAAGCTCGTGGCCCTCAACAACCTTCAGTTGCAGATCGAGGAAGGGGAGTGCTTCGGCTACATCGGCCCCAACGGGGCGGGCAAGACCACCACGATCAAGATCCTCGCCACGCTCTTACAGCCCACCTGGGGCGAGGCCCGCGTCTGCGGGCACGTGGTGGGCTATGAATCACGGAAGATCCGCCCGCTCATCGGCTACGTGCCGGACTTTTTCGGCGCGTACGAGGACATGGTCGTCCAGGAGTACCTGGAGTTCTTCGCCAGCGCCTACAGCATCACCGGCAAGCAGCGCGCCCGCGTGGTCAGCGACGTGCTCGAACTGACTGACCTGGTCTTCAAGAAGGACGCCCTGGTCGACTCCCTTTCACGCGGGATGCAGCAGCGGCTCAGCGTAGCGAGGGTGCTCCTGCACGACCCGAAGGTCCTGCTCCTGGACGAGCCGGCCAGCGGACTGGACCCGCGGGCGCGCATCGAGATACGCGAGCTGCTCAAAGAACTCCGCCGCATGGGCAAGACGATTATCATCAGCTCGCACATTCTCCATGAACTGGCCGAGCTGTGTACCACCGTGGGGATCATCGAGCAGGGCCAGCTCCTGTTTCACGGTTCCATTCAGGAGATCATCCGCCGGGTCAAGACGGGCACCAAGCTGCTCGTGCGCGTGGTCGAGCAGCAGGATTTGGCGGCGCTCCTCTTGCAGCGGACGCGCGGGGTCAAGACCGTCGACCAAGTGGACGGGCGCCTCATCGTGGAACTCGACCAGCAGACCCACGATTTCACGGGGATCGCCCGCGTGCTCCTGGACAACAACTTCCGCGTTCAAGAGCTCAAGGAGGAAGAAGTCAACCTCGAGACCGCATTCATGCGCTTGACCAAGGGGCTGGTGCAATAAGCGGTCAAAGTGCGGCACGGCGGCGCAGTACCACACAGCCCGCGGCGAGAATCAGCAGGCTCATGGCGGTCAGTCCCCATTGCGAGACGGTGGGGATTGAACCGGGTCCTGCGACGACACCCGCAACTATCGTGATGGTGGCCGGACCCGCCGGGTCGCCGTCGATGAAATCAACCAGGAAAGACGCGGGCGGAGCGGCGATGGCGGCGTCCGGGTCCGTGCCGTAGGCGGTCTGCGTGGCGTCGGGCACGGCGTCGCCGCCGGTGTCGAGCGTCATCGCACCCTGCGTGGAAAAGGCGCCTCCTGCGCCGCCCGTCCAAACGCGCACGTGGTCGAGCACGTGGAAAGCAAACACGTCGCCGGCTTGGGCGCCCGAGAGTTGCACATCCACGAAAAAGACCGGCTGCGCCGGGTTCGCCCCGATGAGTGCGGGCTGCGAGGCGTTGATTTCCAGGTATTGGATCTCCGGCCCCGCGAAGCCCTTGTCCATGGCCGGGAAAACGAACTGCGTGTTCTCCGGGTGCACCGGGGCGCCGGGGCGGGCTACCAAGCCCGTCACCTGCCCCTGATGGTTCACGTTGTCGGGCGAATGGCCGAAGGCGATCCCCCGGTCCAGTCCCCCGAGGTACCCGATGCCCCACATCGAATGCGTTTCGCTGGGATCGAAAATGTAAACAGCCACGTCGCGGAGCAACGTGGTACCTGCGGGAACGGTGATGTTCGACTGAATGCCCGCCGTCGTTGCGTCCATGTCCACAACGACCTTCACACAAGCATCGCTCGTCGTCGGCTCGCATCCGTGGCACTCGCCGAAGTGGGCGATGGCCGCGCCGGCACGATCCGCCTCGCACTCGTTGCCATAGGTCACGCCGTCGCAGCCGCACACGGGATCCCACAGAGTAATGCACGCCCCCGGCGTGGCCTGGCACACGCCGTGAAAATCGCAGCAGCATTGCCCCATCGCGTACTTGCAGAACTGCCCAGCGGGACATGGGACCCCCGCGATCCCGCCGCACACTTCGCCGTCTCGCGGTGCGGCCACTGCGTGGATCACGGTGTCGTAGCAGTAGATGTTGTTGATCGAGACCACAATGTCGATCTGCGGAAAAGTCGTCCCGCCGACGGCCCAGCCGCTGTCGTAGTGCTCGTTGGGCAAGTCGCCCACCGCCAATTCGAGGCTGAGGCGGTGCTGCGCGGCGAATTCCCCGCCCACCCAATAACGCCCAACGCCAGTGATCGGAATCACGTCTTGCGGCGAGGTCGCGTTGAGCGGCAGCACGCGCCACGAAAGGTCCGTAACGGCAAACTCCTGGAACAGGCTGTTGTTGGAGAGTGGGACAAGGGCGAAGCCGCCTACGACGGGATGCTCCCCGTCGGGCGGGAGGCAATCGCACGGCTCGAAGCAGCCTCGTTGGAGCGTGCTTCCCGAGAGCATCCGGTAGCGCGCGACTTCACCATCGGGCACTGTGGATGCGGCCGCGCGGATGGCCGTATCGAAGCAGACCATGCCGTGAATCGAAATCGTGATGTCGATGTTCGGATAGCCCTGCGCATAGGCCCATCCGCTGTCGAAGTGTTCGAGCGGACCGTCGCCGACATGGAGATCAAGCTGCAGGCGATCCTGGAGGACCGTGGCCGGCCCGGGGCTGCCGACTTCGTAGGTGCCCGAGCCGGTGATGCGAAGCTCGGGATCAGCGTTGACGGCCATCCAGTTCACGTCGCTGACCTTATAGACGTGAACGCCGTCGTCAAAGCCCCAGTAGGAAAGCCGCATGGTCCCACGGACGGCGTGCTCCTCCCAGACGGGACACATGCACGGCGGGAAGCAGCCGCGCTGAAAAATGCTGATCGAGTCGTTCAGGCGATAGGTCGCCCCCTCGCCTGCCCCGAGAGGATCGGCGACGGCGCGCTGCTCCGAGAGAACGTGGGAAAACGCTGCACTGGACCACGCGAGCAGAACGACGGTGGATCGGCGAGAGGTCATGGCTGCAACCTCCGAAGCGATGGGGCCTTGGTCTCACCAAAAACGCGGTGAGGCAGCCTAGCAGAATGGTGCGGAAGTGCAAGGGCCGGTGGTCACGGAGTGACGAGATCACCCCATGCGCTCTGCAGCGGGAGAAAGTCGGCCAAGTCCACACGGCCATCCACGTTGAAATCGAACCCCGCGCAAAGCGGATCAGAATAAGGAGCGGCTGGGCCGGTTGCGCACGACCCCCAGTAACCGAAATCCGACGCCTCGACGGACCCGTTGCAATCGCCGTCGGCCAGTCCGGATTCGATCGCCCCCATGTCCACGCGGCCGCACAGCACGCGGGGTGCGCCAACAAGGTCGGTAAACCCGGGCGCCGGCTGCAGGTTCGGATCGCCGGCGTCGCGGACCGGTGATGTGCCCACGAGGCGCACGTCGTCATCCAGCGTTCCGGCCTGATCGTCCGCGCCGTCCGCGTCGGCGAGCAGCGGGTCCGCTCCCGTGTTGCCCACGCCGCCGAAGCCGCCCGACCAGCCCCGCATGCACGTGTAGTTCACGATCGCGGAGGCCCCGGCGACTTGGGACAGCTCGTGTATGCCTCCGTTGTCACTGTTGTCCCAGAAGATGCACCCTCGCAGGTTGACGTTGCTGTTTGAGGCGAGCAGGCCGCCCACCGAGGCCGTGGCGGCGTTCTGGTACAGCGTGCAATTGGCCAGCGCTGCGGACCCGCGAAACGCATAGATTCCGCCGCCCGACGAGCCGCGGTTGCCGCCCAAGGCGCAATCCGACAGGTTGGCGTTCGCCGTGGACAGATAGACGCCGCCGCCGAAGGCGTTGGAGACGTTCCCCAGCAGCGAGCATTCCGCCATCTGCAAGGTGCTCCCCTGGCCTGCGTAGATCGCTCCGCCGTGCGAAAGCGATCCGTTGCCCAGGAACGTACACCGCTCGACGTCCGCCCCGGCATTGAGGGCCACGTACAAGGCCCCGCCGAGGTACGCTTGATTGTTCTGAAGACGGCAATGGGCGATGCGCGGTCGCCCGCTCAGCACGCGCAGGGCGCCTCCGCCGTCGTTGACCGTGGCCGTCGCGTTGCCGCCCAGGATTGTGAAACCGTCGATGACGGTGTCTTCGTCGCCCGCCGGGATGGTGACGACGTGATAGACGTCGTCCGAGGGTTGAAACGGCAGACCTGCTTCGCCGCTCAAGATCGTCGGGTTACGCCCCGGATCGCGCTCAGCAGCATCGACTTCCGTTCCATTGAATCCGCCGAGAAGGGCCACGCCTTTCGGTATGCGGAATGTCGCCGTGCGGTCCACGTCCGCGCCGTCGGGACGATACGTCCCACCCGCCACCCAAACTTCTCGCACGGTGGGCGCGGCGCAGGTCGCCAACACGAGAGCTTCGGAGAGGCTCGCGTAGGCCGACTTCCAACCAGCACCCTCGCCGGCGCTGGTCGCGTCTTCGCGCACATGGAGCACTGGCGAGGAAGGCAGGGCCGGCGCGACGATGACGTTGTCGATGGACCACTCGTCCGTATCCGACGACGACTCCAGGCGGAATCGCAAACGGAAGGCGTCATGGAACGCATCGGCGGGCGCACCGTGAACACCCTGGACGAATGGACCGTCATCAGCGGCACCCCCCAACAAGCGGTCCAGCTCCGTCCAATGCCCTGCAGCGTTTCGGTAATCCACGACCAGCTGCGACGCGGGATTCCCACCGGCGTACGCCGCCCAATAGCCGATGATCGCTTCGCTCACCTGGCTCAGGTCCACGATGTTCAAACGAACCTCGTCGGGCCCTGGCGCGCACGCCGTGCAGCAGCGGTTCAGACGAAGCACCGCGGGCGGCGACGGGGCGGCGGCCGAGTCCGTCGCGACCTGCGCCCCGGCGATGTAGCTCCACGTGCCCGCGGCCAGCCCGTCGCTGAACGTCTCGCACAGCGGGAATGAGGGCCCCGGGCTGGGAATGGACAGACACCCGGCGCTGGCCGCCGTATTGGAAATCACCGATAGCGTCGTGGACCCGAATTCGTCGCACGCGCCGTTGCAGGCGCCCAGGTTCGAACACATCATCCCGCAGTCGGGCTGACCGTCGCAGTGCTCGGCGCCCCAATTGTGCCCAAGCTCATGCGCGGTCAGGCACACCCTTCGTCCCATGAGCGACTCGAATCGCGATTGAGACAATCCGTATCCGGAACCGCCCTCGCAGGCGTCGCACATGGTGTCGGTGTAGGCCACGCCGATGATGTTCGTGTCCAGGTTCTTTCCGGTGAACAGGTGGGCGATATCGCGATGTACGCCGCCCATGAAGGCATTCCAGCTATTGCGGAACTGCTGCAAGAGGGTGTGCGCGTCCGTGGACGAATAGGGATCGGGCTCCTGCGTGCGAATGACGACGGTGGTCAGTTCATAGGAGATGTTCGCTTCTCGTTCATAGATCAGGGAAACGCCGTTGACGACATTTTCAATGTCCGCCAGGGTGGCCGCGACCGATCCCCCATTGGCCTGGAAGAACTGCACATCGGCGTCTACGGCCAGATCGGCGACGCGAAGCGTCCCGCCGGCGACCGCCGCCGGACCGCCCGCGACCTTCTGCGTCCCGCCACCGTCCCCCTCGGCTCCGCAATGGCCGGGGCCCGCGATGATGTCCGCCCGCTGATACACGGCGTATTCCTGCGCGCCCGCCGCGTTCGCGGAACCTCTGGGGAGCGGCTCGACAAACCACCATTTCCCGGGGTCCAGATAAAGCGTCGCCCAGAAGCGACCGTCTCGCTCCGTGACCGCGACCTTGCTGTGTTCCTGCCCTTCGATGACGCCTCGATAGGTTGCGGACGGCGGGGCGTCTACGTCGGCAAAGTCGCCGTCGTCGTCTTGCACCAATAAGCGAAAAGCGGGCGATCGCAGCGATTGAGGTTCGAGTACGAGGTCGAGTTCCGTATCGTCGTAGGCGATGTGCAGGCGACTCCCGCCGGCCGTCTGGGATGCGCGGACCGTCGCCGGGCGAAAGGAGCGCAGCTCGCCGGCGACGCCGGGCGCTTCAGCCCACAAGGCTTCGCCAAACGCCAAACAGAAGGCCAATCCCAGAGCTGCACAAGGACGCATGGGCAATTATAGCCGCGCCTTCCGCTTCACAGAGAGCCGGGTTAGTCCGGTATACAGGCGTCGAGGCTTTCGTCGCAGTGCTCATTCACCGAACATGGGCGCGGTGCGCCGATACATGCCCCGTTCGCGCACGTGTCGTCCACCGTGCAGTAGAGTAAGTCATCACATGCGTCGGTGAGATTGGCGCCGACGCAGGCCCCTGCCCCGTTGCACCCATCGGGGGCGGTGCAGGAGTTGCCGTCATTGCAGGAAGTACCGGACCCCGGGTCGGTATTCGCAACGCAGTTACCCGTTGCGGGGTTGCAGGTCTCGCCGGCTTCGCACGGCGGGCTTGCCGCCTGGCAGGTTACGGTGCTCACGAGCAAGCATGATCCCGTCCCGTTGCACTGCTCGTTGGTACATTGTGAACTGTCGGTATCGCAGGCCGTGCCCGCGGGCGGATCTTGATTGTCCTCGCAGTTGCCGTTGCTGGGATTGCAACTGCTGCCCGCTTCGCAGATGTTCGGGATTCCGGCCGCCTCACCGGTGCAAACGACCGTACTGACGGTCACACAGCCGCCGGCGCCATTGCAGGCGTCGATCGTGCAAAGGTCCCCGTCCGCTTCACAGGCCGTCTCCGAACCTGGATCGGCGTTCGGATCGCATGCCCCCGTGGTTTGATTGCAAGTCTCGCCGCCTTCGCACGGCGGACTGGCCGCTTGGCAAGTGACCGAGCTATCGAACAAACACGCCCCCGAACCGTCACAACGATCGTGCGTGCAGAGGTTCGCGTCGCGTTCACATACCGTTCCCGCCGCGCCGTCGAGATTCGGATCGCAAGCTCCGGTCGCCGGATTGCACGTCTCTCCGCCCTCGCACGGCGGGTTCGCCGACTGGCAGGTCACATTGCCCGTGCCCACGCAGGACCCGTTTCCGTCGCAGACCTCGATCGTACACTGGTCGTTGTCCGTGTCGCACGGCGTGTTCGGCAACGGGTCCGGATCGTGCACGCACTGGCCGGTGTCGGGATTGCAGTGCGCACCCGCGTCACACTCTCCGGTCGAAGCGGGGCAATCGACGGTATCCAGCGCGACGCAGCTACCGTTGCCGTTACACTGGTCAATCGTACATTCGTCCCCGTCGCGGTCGCACGGCGTCTTCAACGACGCGTCGTCATTCGCATCACACGCGCCCGTGGCAGGGTTGCACGTCTCGCCTCCCTCACAGGGCGGGTTCGCCGCCTGACAGGGCACGTTGCCCTCGAATGAACACGTCCCGTTACCGTCGCATTCGTCGATCGTGCAGAGATCCCCATCGGCTTCGCAGGACATACCCGCGGTCGCATCGTCATTCGCGTCGCAATCGCCCGTCGTGGAGTTGCACGTTTCGCCACCCTCGCACGGCGGATCGGCCGCCTGGCAGGTCACGGTGTCGACGGGCACGCACGAACCGCCGCCATTGCACTCTTCGATCGTGCACAGGTCGTCGTCCGAATCGCACCCGATCCCGTTGGCCGCATCGGACTGCGCCTCGCACAAGCCGCTGCCCGGATCGCACAGCTCTCCACCCTCGCATGGCGGAACCGCTGCCTGGCAGGGTACATTGCTGCCGAAGACGCAGACGCCGCTGCCGTTGCAGCGGTCGATGGTGCAGAGGTTCCCTTCCCGCTCGCAGGCCGTGCCCACGGCCGCATCGGCATTCAGGTCGCAATCGCCCGTCGTGGAATTGCACGTCTCCCCGCCCTCGCACGGCGGAGCGGCCGCCTGACAAACCACGTCACTCAGGAACA
>Ga0187893_10005294_pt1 | contig 23348 bp, 22 predicted proteins | sample MA1701074metaG_FD_139574 | JGI IMG/M metagenome (GOLD analysis project Ga0187893, IMG submission 139574) | White microbial mat communities from a basaltic lava cave in the Kipuka Kanohina Cave System on the Island of Hawaii, USA - MA170107-4 metaG ...
AGCTCCGCCAGCGCGTCAATCGGCCGCACGATCGTCAGGAACGCGTTGCCGAGGTGCCTGGCCATCGCGGCTTCACACCGCTTCTCGAGCGACGCGTCAGACGCCGCGCGTGACGTGAACACCGCATTGCCGCTGGAGATCACGGTGCGCACCTCGGTGAACCCGCCGCGCTCGAGCGCCCGCTTCAGCTCCGGCATCCTGCAGTTCATGGGACTCACACCCCGAAGGAGCGCGGCGGCGCGGCATGACGGAATGCTACACGGGCGCCTGACAGGTGGCATATTCTGCGCCGCCATGTCGACCGCGCTCAACAAGTCGCTCTACGTCGCCGGCGTGCAGTGCCACAAGCTGTTGTGGTGGAAGGTACACGAGCCGCTGGCGCCGGAGCTGCAGCCGGACAAGGTGCTGCTCGACCGCTTCGACCAGGGACGACAGGTGGGCGAGCTGGCGCGAAACAAGTTCCCGGGCGGTGTCCTCATCGATGCCAAGGGCGCCTCCGTGGAAGCGCGCGTTGCCGCGACGCGCGACGCGATGGAGTCGGGCGCGCCAGCCGTTTTCGAGGCGACGTTCGTGGCCGACGGCGTCACCGTGAAAGTCGACGTGCTGCAGCGCATGGCCGATCGCCAATGGCGCCTCATCGAGGCAAAGATGACCTCGTCCGCGAAAGAGGAGCACGTGCCGGACGTGGCGGTGCAGCTCCACGTCGCCCAGCAGTGCGGTGTTGACGTCGGCGCGGTGGCGGTGATGCACCTGAACCCCGAGTTCAGGCAGCCGGACCAGGGCGAACTGCTGATGGCCACGGACATGACCACCCCTGCGCGCGCGATGCTTCCGTCGGTGCCGGCGATCATCGAGTCGCTGCGAACCGCACTCACGGGGCCGCTGCCAGCCACCCCCATCGGCCATCATTGTGGCGAGCCGAGGTCCTGCCCGTTCCTCGGTCGGTGCTGGCCGAAGAACCCGGATCACATCGGCAAGCTCTACCTCTATGGCATCAAGCGCGCGTCGGACGCGATGGCGAAAGGGATCCAATCGGTGTGGGACATTCCGCCGAAGCAGAAGATCAACGACACGGCCAGGCGGCAACTGCGCTCGCTGCGGGAGGACCGGATGATTGTTGAGCCCGGACTGGCCGATGCCCTCGCGCCGTTCGCCGTCCCGCGGCTCGGCTTTCTCGACTTCGAGACCATCGTGCGCGCGGTACCCGTCTGGCCGGGCATGAAGCCGCACGAACCGGGTCCGGCGCAGTTCAGCTACCACGAAGCCGACCCCTCGGCGCAAGGCGGATACCGTCACGCCGAATTCCTCGCGGAAGGACCGCAGGATGCGCGGCCCGAGTTGGCGCGCCGGATGCTCGAAGCCACGCGCGGTGCGACCAGGGTCGTGACGTACTCGGGCTACGAGAAGGGCCGCATCCGCGGGTTGCAGGAGAGCGTGCCCGCGCTGCGCGACGAGCTGAAAGCGCTCGAGGAAAAGCTCATCGACCTGCTGCCCGTGGTGAGGGACAACGTGTATCACCCGACGTTCGACGGCAGCTTCAGCATCAAGGCGGTGTTGAATCCGCTGGTGCCGGACCTGAGATACAGCGACCTCATCATCGTGGACGGCCTGACGGCGAGCGTGGAGATCGCGCGGTTGCTGTTCGTGTCGGGCCGGATCAAGCCCGAGGAACACGCGCGGGTGCGGCAGGACCTGCTCAACTACTGCGAGCGGGACACCTGGGCGATGGTGCGGCTGCTCGATGCGTGCGTCAGATTACAGGCATGAGCGGAAAGTCACCGAAGGCCGGGGCGAAAGGCCCGAAGAAGAAAGCGAGGAGGCACGTCAAGCGGGCCGAGCCGCAGTCGTTCCGCGCCCGCACGCTGGCAGCCGCGCTCACCGTTCGCGACCTCACCGCCAGTGTCGCCTGGTACCAGACCGTGCTCGGCTTCGTGAAGGGCGAGGAGTACGCCTGGAACGGCAAGGTCGGCGCGGTCCAGCTCAAGGCCGGCGCGGTGGAGATCGTCCTGAACCAGGATGACGGCGCCAAGGGCTTCGACCGGGTCAAGGGCGAGGGCTTCTCGCTCCAGTTCACGACGGCGCAGGACATCGACACCATCGCGCGCTGGGCCAAGGACACCGGCGCCGTGCTGACCACGGAACCGACAACCGTGCCCTGGGGCGCCCGGATGTTCCGCATCACCGACCCGGACGGGTTCAAGATCGTGATCTCGACGTAGACGGGCCCTCGGAACCGGATGACCGCCGTCGGTACGAACGTCAAGCGCAAGGACGGCATCGGCAAGGCCACGGGCCGCGCGCTGTACGTCGATGACCTGACATTCCCCGGGATGCTCCATGGGCGGACCATCCGGTCCACGATTCCCAGCGGGCGGGTCACGTCGGTGAAGCACGCGCTTGGCGCGGACTTCACGGTCGTGGACCACCGGGACATTCCGAAAGGCGGCCGGAACATCGTCGCGCTGATCGTCGACGATCAACCGTGTCTCGTGCAGCGCACGATCCGTCACGTCGCCGAGCCAATCCTCCTGCTGGCCCACGAAGATCGCGAGCGCCTGCTGGCCGCCGAAGTCCACGTTGCGTGCGAGGCGGACAAGCACGGCTCGGTGTTCGACCCGCTCGCGTCGCCCCAGGTGCTGAAGGAGTTCACGATCGAGAAGGGCGAACTCAAAGGCGGTTTCGCCGCGGCAGACGTCGTGGTCGAGGGAACCTACAGGACCGGGCACCAGGAGCACGTGTACATCGAGACGAACGGCGTCATCGCGGTCCCCGAGGGCGCGCGGGGTCACGGGTCACGCGGCGCGGCCCACGTGACGGTATACGGCTCCATCCAGTGCCCGTTCTACGTCGACAAGGCACTCAGGGTGATGCTGGGTCCTTCATACCAAGTGCGTGTCGTGCAGACCGAGACCGGGGGCGGCTTCGGCGGCAAGGAGGAATACCCGTCCATGCTCGCGTGTCACGCGTCGCTCCTCGCGATCAAAAGCGGGCGACCGGTGAAGATGATCTACGACCGCGTCGAGGACTTGCTGGCCACGACCAAGCGCCACCCGTCGTACATCCGCCACAGGACCGGCCTCACGAAGGACGGCGCCATCACTGCCATGGACGTGGACGTCGTCATCGATGGCGGCGCCTACGTAACGCTCTCGCCCGTCGTGCTCTCGCGCGGCGGCATTCACGCGGCCGGCCCGTACCGCTGCGACAACACGCGCATACGCGCGCGCGCAATGTTCACCAACACGCCACCCAACGGCGCGTTTCGCGGGTTCGGCGCTCCGCAGACGCAGTTCGCGATGGAGGTGCACATGGATCGCATCGCGCAGGCGCTGGGCATGGACCCGGTCGAGCTGCGCCGGCGGAACGCGCTGCGCGCGGGTGATACGACGGCTACTGGACAGGTGCTCAAGGAGGACTGTTCGGCCCTCAGGGTGCTGGACGAAGGAGTGAGGAGGGCGGACCTCGCCGGAAAGCGGAAGCGCTACGAGGGCACCAACCGCGGCATCGGCGTGTCGCTGTTCTACCACGGCTCGGGATTCACCGGCTCGGGCGAACTCAAGCTCAACAGCAAGGCCGCGGTGGAGGTGACGAAGACCGGCGTGCGCTTGTTGGTCTCGTCCACCGAGATCGGCCAGGGAACGCGGACGATGCACGCGCAGATCGTGGCGGACGCCCTCGGCCTGCCATATGAACTGGTTGAGGTGGCGCCGACGGACACGGCCATCGTGCCCGATTCGGGCCCCACGGTGGCCAGTCGCACGTGCATGGTGGTCGGCAAGATTCTCCAGCGCGCGGCGGAGGAGTTGCGATCGCAGCTCAAGGGCATGTCGCCCGCAGCGTACTTCAGGAAGCACGGGCCGCTGCGCGTCGAGAAGACGCACGTGCCGCCGGAGTGGCTGCAATGGGACGAGAATCGCTATCGCGGTGACGCGTATGCGACGTACGCTTGGGCGTGCAACGTGGCCGAGATCGAACTGGATCGCGATACCTATGAAGTGCGCCCGTTGCGGATCACGTCCGTGTGCGACATCGGCAAGGCGATCCACCCGGCGATGGCGCTGGGCCAGATCGAGGGCGGCACGGCGCAGGGTGTCGGCTTTGCCACCATCGAGCAGGTCGTCATGAAGAACGGGGCGATGGCCAACGCCCAGCTCACCAACTACACGATCCCGACGACGCTCGACACGCCGGAAATCGACGTGGTCATCATGGAGAACCCCTTCCCTGAGGGGCCATTCGGGGCCAAGGGACTGGGTGAGTTGCCGATCGACGGCCCGGCGCCGGCAATCGCGAACGCGATTCGTTCGCTCGGCGTCGACGTTCGTGAGGTGCCCGCGACGCCCGAGTTGGTGCTCTCGGCTCTCCGCTCCCGCCTCTCAGCCGAGCGCCATCACGACTCCCTGACCTACGGAGCGGCGCCGGGCTAGCGGGTCTGTACTCGGCCCGGGGTGGGGCGCAGCGTGACGGACGGTGGAGCCACACACCCGCTTCGATCACCACGGATTCAGCCGATATCCCTGCGCCTGGAAGACGTTGAGCGCCGTCATCGCTGACGTCGCCAGCAGGATGCCCGGCAGCAATTCCTCGCGCTTCACGCCGCGGACCCCGGCCGTCTGGCCGCAGAGCACCAGCTGCACCTTGTTGGCGATCAGCTCCTCCACCAGCCGCTTACTCGGGTTCGTCCTGCCGGTGTATCTCGCGCCGAACGCCGAATCGCTGAGGATCGACATCCAGCCGGATCCGTGCAGCACCGCCGCGACCTGCACGCGTTCCCGGGCCACGCCGTGGCGCGCGTGGATGTTCAGGAAACGGGCAATTGTCATCAGTTGCTGGTTGACGCTCGAGGTGTCGGCCCGGTCGATCACGAACACGGCCTTGAACGCATGGCCCTCCGGAATCCTGAACGTCGGGTTGGCCACCTCGATCGAGAAGCCGGTACTGTTGATGACCGGGCCGGACTGGGTCATTCCGGGGATGGCCGGTGCTTGGGCGACCAGCGCGGTCGATGCGGTGAGGGCGGTCGAGACGGCGAGTGCGGCTGCGGGAAAGCGGGGCATGGAAACCGGCGGGAAGGGTCGGTGGAATAATAGTCCCCTGCTCCCGGCACCAGAAAACGCAGGCGCCCGAGCGGGTTGACCGACATGATTGCGAAATCGCTGCGTGTCTCCGCCCCATAGATTCTCGCCGTGAAGAAGACGGTCCTCGTCTACGGCGCGCTCGGCGGCCTGCTCATCGCGGCGCTCAAGTTCGTGGAGTACCGCTTCCTCGTCGTGGAGCACTCGCTCGAGATCTACGGCGGCATCATCGCCGGAATCTTCGCGGCGCTCGGGATCTGGCTCGGCCTCACGCTGACCCGGACGAAGGTGGTCGTGCGCGAAGTGGCGGTTCACAGGGACGCGCCCTTCGCCCTCGACTCCGCCAGGCAGGCCGAGCTTGGCATCACTCCGAGGGAGCTCGAGATCCTCCAGCACATCGCAGCGGGATTGTCGAACAAGGAGATCGCGGGCCGCCTCTTCGTGAGCGAGAACACCGTGAAGACGCACGCGGCGAGCGTGTTCGAGAAGCTCAGCGCCAGGAGACGGACGCAGGCGGTGCAGCTGGCCAAGGAGGCGCGGCTGATTCCGTAGCATCCGTCCCCGGCTCACCCGAACGGATGATTTTGCGGGCTCAGGACCAAGATCACCCGTTCGGGCGATGTCAGGCTGGTCGTTGACGCCGCACCATGCGCACCGTCAACCTCACTCGCGTCAGGGAGCGCATCGTTCGCATGAAGAAGACCGTCTTCACGTTCGGGCTCATCGCCGGCGGCATTCTGTCCGCCATGATGGCGATTTCGATGTTGCTGCAGGACCGGATCGGTTTCGAGCATGGCGAAACGATCGGGTACTCCACGATGGTCGCGTCGTTCCTGCTGGTGTACTTCGGGATCCGATCCTATCGGGATGCGACCGGTGGCGCGGTGGGGTTCGGGCGCGCGGTCGCCGTCGGCACGCTGATCGTCGTGGTCGCGTCGGCATGCTATGTCGTCACGTGGGAAGCCATCTATTTCGGCGGCTACGGCGAGGAGTTCAGCTCGAAGTACATGGCGCATCTCGTTGAGAGGGAACGGGCCAAGGGGCTGAGCCAGGCGCAGCTGGACGCCAAGGTCGCGGAGTTCAAGAAGTACGCCGAGTACTACAAGAATCCGGCGATCAACGCCGCAGTGACGTTCCTCGAGCCGCTGCCGGTCGGGATGCTCGTGGCGCTGGTGTCCGCGGGTGTCCTTAGTCGCCGCCGCAAGCGGAAGGAAGCCGAGCCGACCGGCGCCTGACCCTGCGGCGGTCGCCGCGCGGGAGTACGTTCTGCGCCAATGAAGCTCATCCTGAACGGCGCGGAACGCGACGTCGTCGCCCACCCCATGAAGCGGTTGATGGACGTGCTCCGCGAGGACCTGCAACTCACGGGCACGAAGGAGGGTTGTGGCGAGGGCGAGTGCGGCGCGTGCACGGTCCTGGTGGATGGCCATCCTGTGTGCGCTTGCTTGGTGCCGCTGGCTCAGGTGGAAGGAACCGTGGTCACTACCATAGAAGGCCTCGGCGACGACCACCCGATGCAGCACGCGTTCATGGACGAAGTCGGCGCGCAATGCGGCATCTGCACGCCGGGCATGATCCTCGCCGCCATCGCATTGGGCGACAAGCCGTCGTTGGCGCAGATCAAGGAGGGGCTCGCGGGCAACCTGTGCCGGTGCACCGGCTACGAGGCCATTTATCGCGCGATCGCAAGAGCCAACACGGGCAGGCAAAGCGTGCGCGCTGCCGTGCCGGTCAACCGGCGGGCGGGTGACCGGAAGGTGGCCTCCAGGCCCGACAGTGGACCGCAGGCCCTGCAGTCCGGGGGCCGGGGACCGCTCGCCGGCGTTCGCACGGGCACTGACCGGCGCAAGAAACCAAGGGCAACGCCGGACCGCAGGAAGCCGCCCGGCCGCCGCAGCGGCAAGAAGGGCAGGCAATGAGGGGCGCGATCAGCTCGCTGTCGCTCGTGCGGCCGCGCACGATTCACGAGGCGCTCAGGGCGTTGCGCGACGACAACGAGCTCGTGCCGCTGGCGGGCTGCACCGACCTCTACGTCGCACTCAACTTCGGGACGCTGGCCGGCAGCAAGTTCCTCGACCTCTGGCCCCTTGAACGGCTGCGGAAGATCGAAGTCGTGGGTGACGGCGTCCTGCGCATCGGGGCGCTGGCGCGATTCACCGACATCATCCTCTCCCGCCGGGTGAAGACGCTGGTGCCGATGCTGGTCGATGCGTCGAAGCAGATCGGCGGCCCGCAGATCCAGAATCGCGGCACGATAGGCGGCAACATCGCCAACGCGTCGCCTGCCGGTGACTCACTGCCGGTCCTGGCAGCGACGGATGCGGTCGTCGTGCTGGCGAGCCAGGACGCCGGGCAGCGACGCGTGAAGTTCACCGAGTTCTACACCGGCTACCGCAAGACCGCGCGGAAGGCCGACGAGCTGATTCTCGCGGTCGAGATTCCGCGTGTGAGCGGCACGCAATGGTTCCGAAAAGTGGGAACGCGCCAGGCGCAGGCGATCTCCAAGGTGGTCATGGCAGGTGTCCGCAGCGACACGCCGCGCATGGCGTTCGGCTCGGTCGCCGCGACCACCGTGCGCGTACCGAAGACCGAGGCGGCGCTGGCAAGCGGCAAGTCGATCGACGAGGCCGTGAAGGTGTTCGAGAAGGAGATCAAGCCGATCGACGACGTGCGTTCGACCGCCGAGTACCGCATGACGGTCGCGTCGAACCTGGTCCGCCGGTTCTGGGCGGATACGGCCTGAGCGCCAAGGGGAACCTCGGCGATCGTCGTTCTCTTTCCCTTTTCCGCCTTCCCTTTTCCGTCTTCCGTTTTCCGTTTTCCGTTTTCCGTCTTCCGTTTTCCGTCTTCCGTTTTCCGTCTTCCGTTTTCCGTCTCCGTTTTCCGTCTTCCGCTTTCCACTGATGCGCTGGTCCGCCGCCCCGCACGCGATACGCAGCAAGAACGTCGTCCTGCCCGACGGCATCGCGCCGGCGTCGATCCACATCCATGACGGACGCATCCAGCGCGTCGGGCCTTTTGACGACGCGGGCGCGCCAAGTCTCGACACGCTCGACGTCCACGACCTCCACGTGATGCCGGGGCTCGTCGACACGCATGTCCACGTCAATGAACCGGGGCGCACCGACTGGGAGGGCTTCGCCACGGCCACGGCCGCGGCCGCCGCCGGCGGCGTCACAGCGATCCTCGACATGCCGCTCAACTCCGTGCCCGCCACCACCAACCCGAACGCGCTGGACAAGAAACGCCGCGCCGCCCAAGGCAAGTGTCACGTGGACGTCGGCTTCCTCGGCGGCGTCGTGCCGGGCAACGAGAAGCAGCTCAAGCCGCTGTGGGACGCCGGCGTCCACGCCTTCAAGTGCTTCCTGGTGCCGTCCGGCGTCGCGGAGTTCCGCCACGTGACAGCGGAGCACCTCGACGCGGCCATGCCGATTCTGGCGAAGCTCGACGCGACCCTGATGGCGCATTGCGAGCTCGAAGGACAACTCGGCGCGCGGGAGCCGGGCCGCGGAACCCGGAGGCACGCGGAGTACGAGGCGTCGCGGCCGCCCAGGTCCGAGGTCGCGGCCATCTGGATGCTGCGCGACCTGACGAAGAAGCACGGCGCCCGCTCCCACGTGGTGCACGTGTCGAGCCACGATGGTGTCGAGGAAATCCGGCGCGCGCGTGAGGAAATGGAGATTGCCTTCACCGCGGAGACCTGCCCACACTATCTCACCATCGACAGCGCCGATGTGCCCGACGGCGGCACGGAGTTCAAGTGCGCGCCACCGATCCGCGGCAAGAAGCACCAGGACCAACTGTGGGCCGGCCTGCGAGCCGGCATCCTCGAGATGATCGTATCGGATCATTCACCCTGCCCGCCGGCGTCAAAGCGTCAGGACACGGGCGACTTCCATGCGGCATGGGGCGGCATCGCGTCGCTCGAGCTCGGGCTTGCGGCCGTGGTCACCGGAATGCGGCAGCGCGGCTACCCGCTCGATCACCTTGGCCACTGGATGGCGGCGTTCCCGGCGTGGCTCGTGTCGATCGATCGCCGCAAGGGCAGGATCGAAGCGGGGCTGGACGCCGACTTCGCGATCTTCGATGCCGGGTCGACGTTCACGGTCGATCAGGCGGCGCTGCAGCAGCGGCACAAGCTGACGCCGTACCATGGGCGCGAGTTGTCCGGCCGCGTGCGCGCCACCTACCTGCGAGGCAAGTTGATCTATGCCGACAACAAGCTCGTCGGCGGCCCGAACGGACAGCTCCTCTCGAGGAACTCGTGACGACCCGGCTCACCGCGAGCATTCCCCGCGCGGCGGCGAACTTCACCGACCTGCCGGACCTGGCAGCCGAACGACTCGGCGGCCGCGTCCTGCTGGCAAACGACGAGTTCTTCGCGCCCAAGGAATCCCTGCTCAAGCTGGCAAAGCCGGTCTGGCGCGAGGATGAGTACACGGACCACGGCAAGTGGATGGACGGCTGGGAGACACGGCGTCGCCGCGACGGCGGGACGCACGACTGGTGCATCATCAAGCTCGGCGTGCCCGGGTTCGTGCATGGCGTGACCATCGACACCGCGTTCTTCAAGGGCAACTTTCCGGAGTACGCGACGATCGAGGTCGTCAGTGCGACATCGGACGCCGACGTTGCCATGCTCGCCGACGACTCGCTCACGAAGTGGCACCTCGCCCTGGCAAAGTCCGGGCTCCTCGGCGACACGAAGAACACGTATGCGGTCGACGGCCCGCCACCACACGCGACGCACGTGCGCCTCGCCATCTATCCGGACGGCGGGGTCGCGCGCTTGCGCGTGCACGGCGAGCCGGTATTCGACCCGTCGCGCTACTGGTCGGGAACCGAGGTCGATGTGGCGGCGATCACGAACGGCGGCCTGGTGCTGGCGTGCAGCGACATGTTCTTCGGCAACCGCCACAACCTCAACCAGCCGGGCCGGTCCACGCACATGGGGGACGGCTGGGAGACCAAGCGGCGCCGGGGGCCCGGCAACGACTGGATCGTGGTGCGACTCGCGGCCCGCGGCACGCTGCGGCGCCTCGAGATCGATACGGACCACTTCAAGGGAAACGCCCCCGCCAGCTGCATGGTGGAGACGGCCGACGTCGGCCTCGCGGCCAAGTCGCTCGACGTCCCGACCGACTGGGAACCGCTGCTGCCGATGACGACCCTGTTTCCGCACAACCGCGCCGGGTTCGACAAGCTGCTGCACGAGAAGCCGGTCACGCACGTCCGGCTCTCGATCTACCCTGACGGAGGCATCGCGAGGCTGCGGGCGTTCGGCAAGACGTGACGCTGGCAGAGTTGAACGCGTCGTCCGCGCGCGAAGCCGAACGGGCGTTGGCCGGGTGCTGTGGCTCGTCCAACTGGGCCGCCGCGATGGCGAGGCAGCGGCCGTTCGCGTCGCTCGAACAGCTGCTCGTGGCGGCCGAGCGGCTGTGGTGGGACCTGTCGAGCCCGGACTGGCTGGAAGCGTTCTCGCATCATCCGCGCATCGGCGACCGGGCGGCCGGCTGGGCGAGCCAGGAGCAGGCCGGCACCGTCGGGGCGTCGCAGGAGACGCTCGACGCACTGGTGCGCTGGAACGCGGACTATGAGCGGCGCTTCGGGTTCGTCTTCCTCATCTTTGCGACGGGCAAGTCCGCCGACGAGATGCTGGCGGAGCTGAAGCGCAGGGCGCAGAACGAACGGACCGACGAGATTCGCATCGCGGCAGGAGAGCAGGCGAAGATCACCCGCCTGAGACTCGGGAAACTGCTGGCCAACTGACACCTGACGGCTCGACCAATGATCAGCACCCACGTCCTCGACCTCACCGCCGGGAAGCCGGCCTCCGGGGTTTACGTCGAGTTGTCGTTCGTCGATGGCGACGAGAGAACCAGGGTCGCCGCCGCCGTGACCGACAAGGACGGCCGGGTGGGCAGCGTCGACAAGAAGAAGCGCAAGCTCGTGACCGGCGTGTACGAGTTGATGTTCGAGACCGGCGCTTACTTCATTCGCCGGAACATCAGGTCGTTTCACCCGCGCGTGACGATCACGTTCGAGGTCCGCGATCCGGCGCAGCACTACCACGTGCCGCTGCTGCTCAGTCCCTTCGGCTACTCGACGTACCGCGGATCGTGACCCCGGATGTCACGCTGGGTGAGGCGGAGCGAGCGCCGCGTCACTTCTGCGTGAGCCAGAGGAGCAGGAGCGCCCGGTCGCGCTCGGTCATCAGGGTCTTGTTGCCGGGCGGCATGGTGCGTTGCTCCACCGCGCGGACCAGGATGCGCTCGCGGAACGCCTCGACCTCGGCCCTGGTGTCGAATGCGACACCGGCGGGCGTGCGACCGAGCGAGATGTCGGACGGCGTCTTCGAGTGGCACGCAGTGCAGCGACGATCGATGATCCGACGCGCGTCCTCCCAGGACACCGAGTCCGGCAGGCGCGTCGAGTCCGACCCGCCGGAGAAGACGTTGTTCGCGTGCGGTTGCACCGCGAACGGGCCGCTCCCGGTGGACAGCACCAGGAGAAACACGGTCAGCGCCGCGGTCGCCGGCAGTTTCCAGCGCCAACTCGCGTCGGTGAAGCGGGTGTTCATGAAGTGGCGGACCAGCCCGCCGCCCGCGACCAGCAGCACGGCGTTTTCCGCGGCGCTGCGCGAGTACAGCAGCGGAAAGTGGGCGCTCACCATCAGCGCGACTACCGGAAACGTGATGTAGTTGTTGTGGATTGACCGCGTCTTGGCCCGGTCGGCGATCGCCTGCGACGGCTCCCTGCCCGCCTCGAGCGCCATCACCAGGTCGCGCTGCGACGGCATGATCGTGAACGCCACGTTGCCGGCCATGATGGTGCCGAGCAGCGCTCCGATGTGGACGAACGCCGCGCGCCCGTTGAGCACGGCGGTCAGCGCGGCGATGGCGCTGACGAGGGCGACGACGCTGACGGCGGTGGCGACTCGCGGCCACCGCACGCCGATGGTGCGCCACGCCACTTCGTAGATGGCCCAGCCGCCGACAATGACACCCACGGCGAGCACGGTCGCCCTCGCGTGTGACAGCTCGCCCGGCCCGACGTCGACCAGCAGCGCGCGTGCGCCGTAGTAGTACACGAGGACGAGCAGCAGCGCGCCCGTGATCCACGTCGTGTAGGCCTGCCACTTGAACCAGTGCAGCGGCGCCGGCAGCCGCAGCACGCCGTTCGTGATCCGCTCTCCCCGGTTCTTCTCCATCAAGTAGAAACCGCCCGAGTGGATCAACCAGATGTCGCCGTAGCTGTCCCTTTCCGGCCGCGGTCGCAGGTTGCGGTCGAGGAAGTTGAACAGCATCGAGTTGCCGATCCACAGGATGCCGGCGATGACGTGGACCCACCGGACGACCAGGTCGAGCAGCTCAGTCATGTCGCAACCGGCAGGGTTCACGCATTGTAGATCTTTCCGCCGCCGGCCCGGTACGCCTCCAGCACCGCGCGCGCCTCGTCGCGCAACACATTCCGCGTGAACGCCACTCCGCGCTCCTCGAGGTAGCGGTACGATTCGGGGAAGACGGGGCCTTCCTCGAAGCTCAGGCGCGTCGCGTCCTCGCGGGCGGCGCCGCACACGATGCGCTTGACGCCGCTCCACAGCGCCGCACCGAGGCACATGGCGCACGGCTCGCACGACGTCACCAGGTCGTGGGCCGGCAGGCCGGGCGCGCCGAGCGTGAACGACTTCAGGGCCGCCTGCGCCATCATGATGGCGACGATCTCGCCATGCAGCGTGCAGTTGTGGCGCCGCAAGACGCTGTTCATCCCGACGCCGACGAGCCGGCCGGATTCGCGCTCCACGACGACCGCGGCGAACGGGCCCCCGGTGCCGCGCTCGACGTTCTCGCGAGACAGCGCGATCGCAAGTCGCATGCGGTCCTCGTCGGTCGCGAGCGCACGGGCCCAGTCCACGGCGCCGGCGGCCCACGCTGGCAGGTCGACGACCACGCTCGAAACGGGAGGCACGCGAAGAAGCTACGGCGGCACGTGACCATCCGCAGTTGACGGCGTGGACGATGGGTTCGTGGGCCGGAAGCGCAGTTCCGGCTGTGGGTCGTCGACTGAGCGGGGGCTACTCGCCGCGCAGCACCTCGGCCGGATCCACGCGCGACGCGCGCACGGCGGGCCAAGCCGTGGCGATGACGCCGACGACGAGCAGCGACACGCCGACGCCACCGAAAATGAGCGGGTCGCGCGGCCCCACGCGGAACATCAAGCTGCTCATCATGGGGGCGAGCCAGGCCGCCGCGGCCAGGCCGATGACGATGCCGCCGCCGACGAGCCCGAGACCGCTCGCGATCACCATGCGGACCACGTCGCCACGGTGGGCCCCCAGCGCGATGCGGACGCTCATCTCGCGCGTCCGCTGCGCCACGTCGTAAGCGATCAGGGTGTAGAGGCCGATGGCGGCGAGCGTCAACGCCAGGCCGCCGAAGGCCACGAACATTGTCGCGCCGAACTTCCAGGCGCGGTAGTTCGGATCGACCAGTCGCGCCAGCGGCGTGATGCTCACGTAGGCCGGCGCGGGCAGGAGGGCCTGGAGCCGGGTGCGGAGCGCCGGAACCTGCGCGGCCGCGACGCCGTTGACCCGCATCAGGAGCGTACCGGCATTCTGCTCCTCGAACTGCGCCGCCGGCACGTAATAGGTGAACTCCCGATCGTCCGAGAACATCCGCATGCGCGCGTCCTCGGCGATGCCGATCACGGTCGAGCATGGCGCCGCCGGTGCGTTCAGGCGGACACACTGGCCGAGGGCGTCGGCGCCCGGCCACAGGCGGCGCGCCATCCCTTCACTCACGACCATCACGGGAGGCGCGCCGCTGCGGTCGTCCTTGTTGAACGGCCGGCCGCGCAGCACGCGCGTGCCCATCGTCGCGAAATAGTCCGGCGTGGCGATCTGGAGAATGAATCGACCCAGAGTACTGATCGAATCAACCCCGGGTACCCACAGCCCCCGACCTTCGTTGCTCCAGAATGGCGTGGATGCCGCCATGGCCGCATGCGTGACCGAGGGGGCCGACTGTGCGGTGGCGAGGAATTCCCGCATCAGCGCCAGCGCTTGCGGCCCCTCGAGCCTGAGGCCGCGGAGGTTCACTTCCGCCATCAGGACGCGCTCGCTGTCGTAGCCAAGGCGCATGCCGCGGGCGTTGTTGAGGCTGCGCACGAAGAGGCCGGCGCCGACGAGCAGCAGCACGGAGAGCGACGCCTCGAAGACCAGCAGCCCGCGGCGCAGCCGCATGCGTCGATCGCCGCCCTCCCGTTCGCTGGCCTTGAGCGCGGACACCACGTCATCCTTGCCGGCGTTCCACGCCGGCACCAGGCCCGTGAGGACGGCCGCGGTGACGGTCGCCATGGCGGCAAACGCCAGCGTGCGACCATCGGTGACGACGGAGCCCGTTGCCTCGGACGGCAGGAACAGCGCGCCAATCGTCGCGCCGCCCCACTGGACGACCAGCAATCCCACAACGCCGCCGGCGACGGCAAGCAGCAGGCTCTCCGTGAACAGCTGGCGCACGAGCCGGCCGCGACTGACCCCCAGCGCCAGGCGCATCGCGATCTCACGGCGGCGGCTCACGGCGCGGGCGAGCATGAGGTTGGCGACGTTGGCGCACGCGATGAGGAGCACGATGAACGACACGCCGCCGACCCACGAAGCGACCCTGGCGCTGGCGCCCGCCTGGGGCCCGCGGCCGAGCTGCACCGGTGCGAGTATCGCGTCAAGCCGCGCGTCCTCGGGCGAGCCCCAGCCCGGATCTTCCGCCTCCATGGCGCGCCAGTTCGTGAAGAAGACAGCCTTGAGCGCCCGCGTCGCGGCCTCCACGGACACGCCGGGTCGGCGGCGCACCACGGTTTCCAGCCAGGTCCAGCCGTACCGCGCCGGGTATCCCGCGCCACGCAGCGCGAACGCGTACGACGTGATCGGAATGAACGCTGCCGGTGCGCCCTGGTCGCTCATGCCCACGAAGTCGCGCGGCGCGACACCGACGATCGTGCGCAGGGTGCGGTCCACGCGGAGCCGCTCGCCGACCACGTTGCGCCCGCCGAACTGCGACTGCCACAGGCCGTAGCTCAGTACAACGACCGGCACACCTTGCGGCACGCTGTCCTCGTCAGCCGTGAAGAACCGGCCGATGGCCGGGACCGCGTCGAAGAAGTTGAAATAGTTGGCGCTCACGACGGTGACGCTCAGTTCGCGCGCCTCCGCCCCGTCGCCCACCGCCAGCCGGCGCGTCTGGAACGCCGCGACATCGGAGAACACGTCGGTCAGGTGGCGCCGCAGGTCGAGGTACAGCGGGAACGAGAAGTTCCGGTCGCTTCGCTGCTCGCCGATCGCTTCCACCCGCACGCGATACGGCCGATGCGCCGTCGCCTGGTCGCGCAGCAACGGCGGTGCGCGGAAGAGCACGCGGTCGACGACACCGAAGATCGCCGCGTTGGCGCCAATGCCGAGGCCCAGGGTGAGCACGATTCCCGCGGTGAATGCGGGCCGGTTCCGGAGGCCGCGGGCCGCGTAGCGGATATCCTGCGCCAGGTGATCGAGGAACTGCACGCCGCGCTGGTCCCGCGCATCGTCCTTGATGCGGTCGATGCCCCCGAACGCGACGCGCGCCTGCCGCTGCGCCTCGGCGGGCGGGACGCCCTGCCGCACCAGCTTCTCCGTTTCGCGGTCGACGTGGAACCGGAGTTCGGCGTCGAGTTCGCGTTCCATGACGCCGCGCGCGAACAGCGCGCGCAGTCGAAAGCGGATCTCGCTCGTCAATGAGCTCATGGCGTCCTCCGTCAGCCCATGTCGAGCACGAGCTCGACCGCGCGGGTCAGTCTGGCCCAGGCCGCGGTCTCGTCCGCCAGCTGGGCGCGGCCGGCGCGGGTGAGTTCGTAGTACTTGGCCTTCCGGTTGTTGTCGCTTTCGCCCCACTCGGCTTCGATCCAGCCGCGCCGCTCGAGCCGGTGCAGCGCCGGGTACAGCGAGCCCTGCGGAATGGTGAGCGTGGCGCGCGACACCTGGTGCAGCCGCTCCGAGATCGCCCAGCCGTGCATCGGGCCGAGCGAAAGCGCCTTGAGGATCAGGAGGTCGAGCGTGCCTTGGGGGAGGTCGAGCCGTTCTGTCATGGGGAGTACCCTTTGTGCTTCTACAAGAGACTGAGACACCTGTAGAAGCGCAAGGGTTGGCTTCGTCCGGCCGATTCGGCGCCGAGTGGACTCGGCCCGGGCGCCGAGGGTAGACTGCACGGGTGAACTCGCGTGGAATCGTTGGCGCCCGCAGTCGAATGGTGACGGTGAATCGGGTCGCCGGGCCACATTGGCGCTCCATCCAACCGGAACCGTCTTGGGTCCGTCTCACCACGATTGTCAGCCCGGCTCAACGAAACCCTGGGAGCCGGCGCCGCGGATGATCTCGTGAGCTGGCTTGACGAGATGCGGTCGGAGCACCTCGATCTGCGGGCGGCCATGCGCTACGCGGACCTGATGAAGTGGTCGTTCGTCTTCTGGGTTGGCGCCGTGGCCGCGGTCGCGATGCTGGCCGGCGTGCTCGGCCGGTAGCGCGCAACGGCGCGGCCGGACGTTGCGCCGCCCCCGTTTCTCGAGGACCTTCCAGCCCATGCGCGTGGGCGAGCAGACGGGATTCCTGGCCGCGGCCGACATCACCGGCTACACGGAGTTCCTCACCGGCAGCGAGTTGCAGCACGCGAACGACCTGATGCGCGGACTCATGGGCGCGCTCACGAAAGCCCTCTGCCATCCGTTCCAGGTCATCAAGTACGAAGGCGACGCGGTGCTTTGTTGCGCGCCCGACCATGCGCTCAAGTCGGACGCGCTGCTCCTCGACCTGATCGACGACGCGTACGTCGCGTTCAGCGACCAGGTGCTGACCATGAAGACCTGCACCACGTGCGCGTGCAAGGCATGCGCGCACATCCGCGCGCTCGACCTCAAGGTGTTCCTGCACCACGGGCGCTTCATCCTCGAACGCCAGGCCGGCCGGTTCGACCTGGCGGGACCCGACGTGATCCTGCTGCACAGGCTGATGAAGAACTCGGCGCGCGAGTCGACCGGCATCAGCGCGTACCTGCTCGCCACGCAGCCGGCGATCGATCAACTCGGCGCCGTGGCGGCCTTCATTTCCCACCACGAACACTACGACTATTTCGGCGACGTGCAGTGCGGCGTGCTGGACCTGCGGGCGGCGATGGAGGCCCGTCGCGCGCAGCGGGAAGTTCGCGTGGATCGCAACTCGGCGCAGGTGGTCGTCGAGGCTGTAGTGTCGGGACCCCCGAGCGCCGTCTGGGACTACTACTTCGATGCTGAGCAGCGGCTCCGCTGGGACGGATCGCTCACGTCAATCCGCAGCGAACGCAACCGGCGCGGCCGTGAGGGTGTCGGCGCAACGATGCACTGCTCCCACGGGAGTTTCACGAGCATTGGCACGACGCTCGACTGGAAGCCGTTCCGCTATTTCACCCAGGAGCACGTCCCTGCCGAACGGACATTGATGCCTGCGATCATGGTCACGGTCGAGACGGAAGCGCTTGCCGACGGCTGCACCCGCGTCTCGCAGTTGACCCGCGCGTCGGGCCGCAGCCCGCTGGCCCGGGCGGCGGTCGCCCTGCGCCGTTGGAGGTTGCAGTCGCAGGCCGAGCGAGGCCTGGCAAAGCTCGACGACGTCATGCGGCGCGATCAGCTGGAAGCCCCGACGGCGCCAATGGCCGTTCTGTCGGCGCCGTAACGAGGTACGCGAGCAGCGCCGCGGCCAGCGACAGCAGGAACGGAGTCGGCGCGCCGCCGAACGTCGCCGCCACGTACACCACCAGCCCGCCGACCAGCGACGCCATTGCAGCGCGCGCCCCGCCCCACGGCGTGAAGAGGCCGAAGCTGATCGTCACCAGCACGCCCGCCGAGCCAAGCGCCGACGCCTGCTCCACAAGGTCCAGGATTCCCTCGGCATGGCGCGCCAGGAAGTACGCGATCACGCCGAAGGTTGCCACGCCGGCGCGCGCGATCAGGACCTTGCGACGCTCGTCCTCGATGCGCGCCAGCGGCACGATGAGGTTGTGCGACAGGAGCCCGCTGGCGACCAGCAACGTGCTGTCCACCGTCGTGAGGATGGCGGAGATCAGCGCGCCCGCGAACACCGCGTAGAGTGCCGTCGGCAGCACCGTGCGCGCGATCTGCGGCAGGATCTGCTCCTCGTTGCCGATGGCCGGCATCACGGCCGGCCCCACAAGGCCGATCGCCAGCGGGATGAGACCGACCCCGACGTAGAGCGCCGCGCCCATGAGCGTCGCCGAGCGCGCGACCTGCGGCGTGCGGGCGGCGATCACGCGGCCCACGATCTCCGCGGCGAGCACCGAGCCGGCCACCGGAATGGCCCAGCGCTCGATCACCGCCCACGCGTTCTCGCCCGTCGGCACGAAATGCACGCGCTCGGCATTCGTGAACGCGCCAGCCACTCCGTCCACGCCGCCGATGTGCGGCAGCACGGCGACGAACACGATGACCAGGCCGACGGCGAGCATCACGCCCTGAAGCACGTCGTTGATGGCGTCCACCAGCAGCCCGCCGACCATCGCGTAGGTGATGGTGAACGCGGCGGCGACGCCGATGGCGAGTTCCGTGCCGATCCCGCCGGCCGTCGTGTCGAGCACATACCCGAACGCGCGGATTTGCGCAGCGCCCCACACCACGGAGCTCGGAATCAGGATGACCGCCGCCACGCGTTCCGTTGTGACGCTGAAGCGGTCACGAAAGAAGTCGGCGAGCGTGGTCATCTTTCGCTTCCACAGCGGAATCGCGAACACGAGCCCGAGCAGCACGAGGCACAGGCCATAGCCGAACGGCTCGGCGTTGCCGAACGTCACGCCACTCGCGTATGCGCGCCCGCTCGACCCGACCACGGTCTCGGCGCCGAACCAGGTGGCGAACACCGAGAACGTGAGCAGCAGCGGGCCGAGGTTGCGTCCGGCCAGCAGGTAGTCCGTCTCGCTCTTGATGCGACGCGCGACCCACACACCGATGCTGAACTGGATGACCATGTAGATGGTCACCGCGATGACGGTGGTCACGCCTCGCTACTTGGCCGGATGACTCAGCGACCAGACGTACGCGGCGACGGCCTTGAGCTGATCGGCCTTGAGCGCGGCGCCGCCCATCGGCAGCATCGGCGCGGCGCTCTGCTTCGGCTTGGGCACGCCCGCCTTGATGAGCGTCTCGAGGAATGCGAGCGATCCGTCACCGTGCAGCCACCTGGCGTCGGTGAGGTCGGGCCCGACGCCGGGAACGCCCTTGGCCGCGGGGCCATGGCAGGTGAAGCAGAGGGCGCCGCCGGTCTTGCCCTCGAAGATCCGCTTCCCCTCGGCGATCATCGCGGGGGTCAGCGAGTCGGGCTGCGACGCGCCCTGTGCGGCGGCGGGGCCGGCCGCGGCCAGGGCGGCCGCGACCGCCATCAGGTGTCCGGATGCAGTCCGCATCGCGCTGCTCAGTACGCCAGCGTGAATCCGCCGACGAGGCGGCCCTGGGCGCGCTCGTGGTCCCAGTGCGCTTCGGTCATCATCCGCACGTTGCGCCGCAGCAGGTAGTGCGCGCCCACGCCGGTGGTGATGTAGCGCTCGAGAAAGCCGGGAGCCGTGTTCTGTTCGCCCAGCCGCAACGACACGACCGGCATTCCGGCGTCGATGTAGTTGCCGAGCGCGGTGAAGTACCATCGTCCCGCCGGCCCTCCGGGCCAGAAGATCGCTTCGGCGAAACCCGCGTCCACGGTCGTCGAGAACGGACTGGTGTTGCCGGTGGGGCACGGCGTCGCGATGGTGCACGTGCCGAGGAACGGGTCGTCATCCCAGCGACGGAACGCCTGGAGGTTGAGTTCGCCCTTCGATCCGAGCGGCAACGACATGTCGGGACCGAACACGCGCACCTTGTTGCGGAAGCCGCCGGTGCTCTCGTTGCCGAAATAGCCGAACGCGCCGACGCGCAACGGGCCGACGTCCTGGGACAGTCGCAGCGCGACGTTCTTGTAGCCGTCCATGTCGTACTGGCGGTCGCTGTTGGCTTGCGAGAGACCCACGCCGCTGACGAGCTCGACGGCCAGGTCCGTGCCGTCACGCGGCGACCACAGCGCCATGAGGCCGCGGTCGTAGGTGAGGTCCGCCGGCGAGATGCCGACGCGCAGGCGATAGGGCTGGTAGTCGTCGTACTGGAGCCGCAATTCGCGCTTGAAGAGCGGGTCCGACACCTGGAATTGGCCGGCGATGATGTTGACGCCGCTGCCGCGCACGTCGGTGAACTGGATGTAGGCGTCCTCGAGCCCCGCGACTTCGCCCCGCTCGGTCAGGAGGAAGTACGTGTAGTAGGAGATTCTGTCGGCGACCTGGCCGCCGCTGAGGAGCTTGATGACCCAGGGCGTCTGCGCGTCGGCGATCACCTGTTGCCCCGTGCGCTTGGAGTACGCCGTGATGTAGGCGTCGTAGCGCACGGCGAGCGGCAGGGAGTTCTGGAGCCGCAGCAGCGGGTCGCCCGTCACGATCGTATCGCGCGGTTCTTCGCCGGGCGCGAACTCGAACCCGTTGGCCGCGAACGCCTCACCGACGGCGGTCAGGCGCGGGATCGGCGCGTGGCACATGGCGCAGGTCACCTTGTACTTGCGGGCAAAGGCGGGAATCCCGGTCGTGCCGCCCCGGTTCGCGGCGGCGAGTTCGAGCGGGAACGAGACAGCGGCAGCGAGTACCAGCGCGACACGATTCACGTCGAGAGCTCCGGATTGGGGCGACAGGCGGACCTGACGAGAGCGCTCTAAGGTCGTCCCGGAGCGGCCGGTCTGCCAGCGCAGCATCGCGCCGCCCTTGACTGACCTCAAGTGTTGATGGTATGGTGCGCCATGCCCGACGAACTCGACCTCCTGCAAGGCACGCTCGACGTGCTCGTGCTGCGCGCGCTCAACTGGGCGCCGATGCACGGCTACGCCGTCGCCCGGTTCATCCGTAGCGGCTCGGACGGAAGTTTCAACGTGCTCGACGGAGCGCTCTACACCTCCCTGCACCGCATGGAAGAACGCGGCTGGATCGACTCCGAGTGGGGCACGTCGGACACGGGCAAGCGCGCCAAGTTCTATCGCCTCACGGCCGCGGGCCGCCGGGCGCTCAAGTCCCAGACCCGGAACTGGAACGACTACGTCGCCGCAGTCGCTCGCGTGATGCGTTCGTCACCGGAACCGGCCTAGACGATGCCGCACCCCTGTGGCGAACCGCGTTGGCGCCGCTACCTGCGGTTCTTTCGCGGCAGCGTCGAGGCCGACATCGACGACGAGCTCCGCTTCCACTTCGACTCGCGCAGCGCGGAACTGGTCGCCCAAGGCGTCCCGCCTGACGAGGCGCGAGCGCGCACTGCGCGGGAGTTCGGAAGCGCCGAGGACACGCGCCGCAGGCTGCGTGACATCGACCGGCGCATCGATCGCAAGCGCGACCGCGCCGAATGGCTGCGCGGCTGGTGGCACGACCTCGCGTACTCGGCGCGTTCGCTGCGGCGCACCCCGATCGTTGCCACCATGATCGCGCTGACGCTCGCCCTGGGCCTGGGCGCCAACGTCACGATGTTCTCGCTGCTGGACGTACTTTACCTGCGCTATCCGGCGGCCGTCGAGAAGCCGCAGGACGTGCAGCGTGTCTGGACCCAGATCCTGTTCTCGAACGCCGGGTTGCAGTTCTGGCCGGGCTTCGCTTATCCGCAGTACCGGTCAATGCGGGACGCGGTGGATCGTGACGCGGCGATGGCGCTGTACACAGCGCCGGCGCGCACTCCGCTGCGCGGTTCCCACCAGGGGACGTTCGCGTTCGTGAGCTATGCAAGCGCGTCCTATTTCCCGGTGCTCGGCGTGCGCGCCGAGCGCGGGCGCTTCTTCGCGCCGGATGAGGACCGACCTGGCAGTCCGGTGCCGGTAGCGGTGATCAGCGACCAGTTCTGGCGCAGCCGGTTCGCCGGGAGCGACAGCGCGCTCGGGCGCACCGTCCAAATCGGCACGGTCGAGTACGTCGTCATCGGCGTCGCTGCGCCGCGATTTGCGGGTGTTGAGATCAGCACGACGGACGTCTGGATTCCGGCTGCGGCGCGACTGAGCCGGACGCGTTGGTGGGAGGAGTACAACGTGAACGGATTCCAGGTGATTCTTCGGCCGCGCGCCGGCGTCCATCCGGACGGGCTGACGCCGAGGCTTGCCGGCGCTGTGCGGCCCGCGGGCATGCCGGGGACGGCCAACCAGCCGCAGCCGGTGGTGGCGATTTCCTCCCTGATTCGCGCACGTGGGCCCGGTCGCGCTGACCAGGCGGTGCAGCTGGCAGCCCGCCTCGGGGGCGTCGCACTGCTGGTGCTCCTCGTTGCGATCGCCAACGTCGTGAACCTGCTGCTGGCACGCGCGCTGGGGCGTCGCCGGGAAGTCGCGGTGCGAGTGGCCATGGGCATTTCCAGGGAACGGTTGCTGCGGCTGCTGCTGTCCGAGAGCTTGCTTCTGTCACTCACCGCGGTCGCCGCCGCGATCCTCGTCGCCATGTGGGGTGGTGCGCTGTTGCGATCGCTGCTCCTGCCTGACGTACAATGGACCGAAGCGCCCATGCACTGGCGGGTGCTGCTGTTCGCGTCGGGTGCCGCGCTCGTCGCAGGCGCCATGGCCGGCCTCGTGCCGGCGCTCCGGTCGCTCGACCCGAACCTCACGGAATCACTCAAGTCGGGGTCGCGGGCATCCGCGGCGTCGGGCTCGGGCCTGCGCACATGGCTGGTGGTCGCTCAGGCCGCATTGTCGCTTATGCTGCTCGTCGGCTCCGGCCTCTTCCTGCGGAGCCTCGCGAACATCAAGGCGATCGACATCGGGTTCGATCGTGACCAGCTCACGTTCGGCGCGGTGCGCTTCGAGGTCGCCGACACGGTACGCGATCGCGTCGTTGCCGCCGGGATGGCGACGCTCGCAGAGCGCTTGCGCGCTCGGCCCGGCGTGGAGGCCGTGGCGCTGGCCGCCAACGAGCCGATCATGGCGATCAGCTTCGAGACCTACTTCATCGACGCCGACACCGCGCGGAACAAGCCCGCGTCGTACCCGTCGTTCGCCGCGGTGTCGCCCGAGTACTTCGATGCGGTCGGCCTTCGGTTCGTGGAGGGTGAAGGGTTTCCCGCCGACGGGTCACCGACACAGACCGTCGTCATCAACCAGGCCATGGCGAAGGCGTATTGGGGACCCGCGAGCCCGATCGGGCGGTGCATGCGATTCGAAAAGCCGTCGGCGACGTGCTATCG
>Ga0187893_10005295_pt1 | contig 23344 bp, 19 predicted proteins | sample MA1701074metaG_FD_139574 | JGI IMG/M metagenome (GOLD analysis project Ga0187893, IMG submission 139574) | White microbial mat communities from a basaltic lava cave in the Kipuka Kanohina Cave System on the Island of Hawaii, USA - MA170107-4 metaG ...
GACCAGCACCTTTGCCGTGGGCGAGGGGGGACTTGAACCCCCACGACCTTGCGGTCACAGGAACCTGAATCCTGCGCGTCTGCCAATTCCGCCACTCGCCCGGAGTGGAGGGATCAGGCTAGCGGACGACCCGGCGGCGCCTGGGCCCTGGGTAAGCTGGCGCACCCATGGGACTCCGCCAGTTCGAGCAGCGGCTGGAGCGCCTGGTGGAGGGCGTGTTCGCGCGCACCTTCCGCAGCGGGCTGGAGCCGGTGGAGGTGGCGCGTCGCCTCACCCGGGACATGGACCTCAGTCGTGTCACCGGTGTGCGGGGCAAGGTGGCGCCCAACCACTTCACGGTGAGCGTCTCGCCCACCGACCTGGCCAGCTTCGACACCTACGCCCAGGCCCTCACCCGGGAGCTGGCCGAGGCCGTGCGGGAGCACGCCCGCGACGAGGGCTACGCCTTCGTGGGCCCGGTGCACGTGGAGCTCGAGGCCGACGACGCGCTGGGGCCGGGCCAGTTCCAGGTGGCCAGCGCCATGGTCGAGGCTCCCGGTGGGGCGCCGGTGGGCTCGCTGCTGCTCTCCGACGGGCGTCGGCTCGAGGTCGGTGAGGACCCGGTCACCATCGGCCGCCTCCCCGACTGCGAGATCGTCCTCTCCGATCCCAACGTGAGCCGCCGCCATGCCGAGATCCGACGCCGGGGCAACGACTTCGTGGTCGTCGACCTCGACTCCACGAACGGCACCCGGGTGAACGGCGTCGGGGTGCGCGAGCGCCGCCTCTCCGACGGCGACCGCATCACCCTGGGGGCGACCGAGATCCAGTTCGAGGCGTCCTGACCAGCGTCGCCCCGGCGCCGGTGTGTCGCTGAGCCCCCATTCCAATGCCCGACTCCCTCCTCACCATCCTCAAGTTCTGCCTCCTGGCCATCCTCTACCTCTTCTTCTTCCGGGTGCTGCGCGCCGTGTGGACCGAGGTGAAGGGCCCGCCCCTGCGCCGCTCGGCCGCCCCCGAGGCGGCGCCGGCCGCCCGGGGGCCCCGGGGCGCGCCGAGCCGGCTGCGGATCGTGGAGCCCGCTGGCGAGCGGGGTCGCACCTACGACCTCACCGACGAGCTCACCGTGGGCCGGGCCGGGGGGTGCGGGGTGGTGGTGGCCGACTCCTACGCCTCCCAGCTCCACGCCCGGGTGTTCCGCCGCGACGACCAGCTCTTCATCGAGGACCTGGGTTCCACGAACGGCACCTTCCTCAACCGCCGCAAGGTCACCACCGCTGCCTCGGTGCGCCGGGGCGACCGCCTCCAGGTGGGCCAGACCGTGCTGGAGGTCCTGTGACGACGCTGCGGGCCGGGGGGGCCACCGACGTGGGCCGGGTGCGGTCGGTGAACGAGGACGCCTACCTCGTGGTCGACGGCCTCTACGCCGTGGCCGACGGCGTCGGCGGCCACCAGGCCGGGGAGGTGGCCTCGGCCACCGCCGTGGAGGCCCTGCAGGAGGACTTCACCTCGGCCACCGGCGACGGCCTCGTGGCCGCCGTGGAGGCCGCCAACGAGGCGGTGTGGACCCTGGCCCAGGAGTCGACCGAGCGCCGGGGCATGGGCACGACCCTGTGCGTCCTGGCTCTCGTGGCCGACGACCACGGCGAGGACCAGCTGGCGCTGGCCAACGTGGGCGACTCCCGGGGCTATGTGTTCCAGGGGGGCGAGCTCGTCCAGGTGACCCAGGACCACAGCCTGGTCGAGGAGATGGTCCGCGAGGGCCAGCTCACCCACGAGGAGGCCAAGGTCCACCCCCGCCGCTCCATCATCACCCGGGCCCTGGGCATGGAGCCCGCCATCGAGGTCGACCTCTGGACCCTCTCCCTGGCGACCGGGGACCGGGTGCTGCTCTGCAGCGACGGGCTCACCAACGAGGTAGCCGACGACCGCATCGCCGCCACGCTGCGCCGGCTCCGGGACCCGGGCGAGTGTGCCCGCGAGCTCGTGCGCCAGGCCCGAGCCAGCGGGGGCAACGACAACATCACCGTCGTGGTGGTGGAGGTGGCCGACGACGGGGGCCGGGGGGCCAGCGCCGCCGCCGCCGTCCGGGCCGACGCCGGCCCCACCGCCGGGCGGCCGGTTCCCGGCACCAGCCCTATCGGGGCCGGCGAGCCAGCGGACGGCTCCACCGACTCGGGCCACCCCGCGTCGGGCGCCCCCGGCATCGGGCCCGACGGTGCCGCTCCTCTGGGCGAGGCCACCGGGGTGGTCCGGGGGTTCGGGCCTCGCCCCTCGTGGGGGCCGCTCGGCGCCGGCCGGGGCGAGCCCCGGGCTCGCCGCCTGACCTGGCGGGTGCTGGCCTTCGCCGTGGTCGTGCTCACCGTGCTCGGCCTCGGCGGGGCAGCGGTCGCCTGGTACGCCCGGGGCTCGTACTACGTGGGCCTGGACGGCAACGACGTGGCCATCTACAAGGGTCGCCCGGGCGGGCTGCTGTGGTTCCAGCCCACGCTGGAGACCACCACCGACCTCACCACCGGGGACGTGGCCCCGGCCCGGGTGGACGAGCTGCGCAGCGGCAAGGGCCGGGCCAGCCTGGCCGAGGCCCGGGCCTACGTCGATCGCCTCCGCGACGAGGCTCGCCGCCTGGGCGTCACCCCGACCACCGTCGGGGACGGGGCCACGACGCCCTTGTTCCCGCCCCGCTCCGAGGGCAGCGACCCCACCACCGTCACCACCGCAGGCGCCCCCGGGCCCTTCGCCACCTCCACCTCGGCCGCTCCCGGCCCCGGCGCCCCCAGGAGCGTGACCCCGTGATGCCGGCCCGGGTCATGGGTGGGGTGCGCCGCAACGCCGAGCTCGGCCTCATCCTCCTCGCCGGCGTCATCACCGTGGGGGCCTACCTCCTGGCCAGCCTGGGCTCGAGCGCCTCCCTGCCCGCCGACCTCGTGCCCTTCCTCGTCGTCATCCTCGCCCTCCTGGCCGCCGCCCACGTCGCCACCCGCCGCCTGGCGCCCGGGGCCGACGGCATGCTCCTGCCCCTGGGCGGGCTGCTCAACGGCTTGGGCTACGTCTTCATCGCCCGCCTCGACCCCGACCTCGCCGGGCTCCAGGCGCTGTGGACGGTGGTGGGGGTGGGGGCCTTCGTGGCCACCCTGGCCCTCGTGCGCCGGCCCCGCGACCTCCAGCGCTACCGCTACACCTGGGGCCTCGTGGGCGTGGGCCTGCTCCTCCTGCCCCTCCTCCCCGTGGTCGGCAACACCATCTACGGCGCCCGGCTCTGGGTCCGCCTGGGGCCGGTGAACTTCCAGCCCGGGGAGCTGGCCAAGCTCGCCCTCTGCGTGTTCCTCGCCTCCTACCTCGTCGATCGCCAGGAGCTGCTCAGCGAGGCTCGCCTCCGCATCGGCCCCCTCCCCTTCCCCAACCTCAAGCACTTCGGGCCGCTCGTCCTCGCCTGGGGGTTCTCCCTCGTCGTCATGTTCTGGGAGCGCGACCTGGGGTCGTCGCTGCTCTTCTTCGCCCTCTTCATCAGCCTCGTGTGGGTGGCCACCGGCCGGGTCGCCTACCTGCTCACGGGGGGCCTGCTCTTCGCCGGGGGCGCCTGGGCGGCGTGGTCGGTGTTCGACCACGTGAAGGACCGGGTGAGCATCTGGCTCGACCCCTGGGCCACCCCCGACACCACCGGGTTCCAGCTCATCCAGGCCCTCTTCGCCTTCGCCGCCGGGGGGGTGGCAGGGACGAACCTCGGCCAGGGCAGCCCCGAGCGGATCCCGGCCGTCACCACCGACTTCACCTTCGCCGCCATCGGCGAGGAGCTCGGCCTGCTCGGCACCGTGGGCGTGCTCGTCGTCTTCCTCCTCATCGTCGGGGCGGGCCTGCGCATCGCCCTGGCCGCCGACAACGGCTTCACCAAGCTCCTGGCCACCGGGCTCACCGCCATCCTCGGCCTGCAGAGCTTCATCATCCTTGGGGGGGTCACCCGCCTCGTGCCCCTCACCGGCATCACCCTGCCCTTCGTCTCCTACGGCGGCTCGTCCCTGCTCGCCAACTACGTGCTCCTCGCCCTCCTCCTGCGCATCTCCGACGAGCAGGTCCAGCGCGACGCCGAGCGCGAGGGGGCCGGGTGAACCGCCAGATCCGGGGCCTGGGCATCGCCCTCGTCGTGCTCTTCGGTGCCCTCTTCGTCCAGGTCAACTACCTCCAGGTGTTCGCCGCCGATCGGCTCAACGACCACCCGGCCAACACCCGGACGGTGGTGCGGGACTTCTCGGCGCCCCGGGGCGTCGTCCAGACCGCCGACGGCGTCGTCGTGGCCCGCTCGGTGGAGACCGACGACCAGTTCGAGCGCCGTCGCGAGTACCCCGAGGGCCCCCTCTTCGCCCACGTCACCGGGTACTTCTCCTTCACCTACGGCAGCGACGGGGTCGAGCGGACCTACAACGACGAGCTCGTGGGCCGGGACCGGGAGATCAACCTCGACGACCTGCGCGACCTGCTCGTCGACACCGACCGCACCGGCGACATCACGCTCACCATCTCGGCGGCCCTCCAGCGGGTGGCGGCCGACGCCCTCGGCCAACGGGAGGGGGCGGTGGTCGCCCTCGACCCCCGCACGGGCGCGGTGCTCGCCATGGTCGACTACCCCACCTACGACCCCAACCCCCTGGCCGACCACGACCAGAGCGTCGTCCGCCAGGCGTGGAGCGGGCTGGAGGCCGACCCCGCCCGACCCCTCGTGCCCCGGGCCTACCGGGAGCGGTACTTCCCGGGATCGTCGTTCAAGGTCGTCACCGCCGCCACCGCCCTGGAGGCCGGGGTGGCCACGCCCACCGAGCCGGTCTACCCCACGCTGCGCGAGCTCCCCCTGCCCCTCACCGACCAGACGCTGTCGAACTTCGCCGGGGAGGCGTGCGGGGGCAACCTCACCGAGTCGCTGCGGCGATCGTGCAACACCACGTTCGCCCGAGTCGGCCTCGACGTGGGCGCGGCCGACCTCGCCGCTGGAGCCCGCGCTTTCGGCTTCGCCTCGGTGCCGCCGTTCGACCTTCCCTTCGGCGTGGCCTCCACGTTCCCCGAGGCCGAGGCCTTCGAGCGCAACGAGCCGGCCCTGGCCAAGTCGGCCATCGGCCAGCAGGACGTGGCCGCCACCCCGCTCCAGATGGCCCTGGTGGCATCGGCCATCGCCAACGACGGCGTCATCATGGAGCCGCACGTGCTCGGCGAGGTGCGGGCCGACGACGGGACGCTCATCCGGAAGTTCGAGCCCCGGGAGTGGCGCCGGGCGGTCCCGGCCCGGGTCGCCTACGAGGTGCGGGACATGATGGTGGGGGTGGTCCAGGGCGGCACGGGCCGGGCGGCGCAGATCCCCGGGGTCACCGTGGGGGGCAAGACGGGCACGGCCGAGACCGGGCGGGACACCTCCCACACGTGGTTCGTCGCCTTCGCCCCGGCCGAGGCCCCGGAGGTGGCCGTGGCCGTGGTGCTTGCCGACGTCCCCAACGCCGAGGACCCCCAGGGCGGCCGGCTGGCGGCGCCGGTGGCCCGCACCGTGCTCGAAGCCGCGCTCGCTGGCCGGGGATCGTGACCGCCCACCTAGGCTGGCCGGTGGAGGCGACGAGGACGTGACCCCGCGATGACCGACAAGATCTTCAACGACCGCTACCAGATCGTGCGCAAGCTGGCCCGGGGCGGGATGGCCGACGTCTACCTGGCCCGGGACCTCTCCCTCGACCGGCCCGTGGCCCTCAAGGTGCTCTTCCCCGAGTTCGCCAGCGACCCGTCCTTCGTCGAGCGCTTCCGCCGGGAGGCCCGGTCGGCGGCCAAGCTCAACCACCCGAACATCGTGTCGATCTTCGACTGGGGCGAGGAGCAGGGCTGGTACTTCATCGTCATGGAGTACGTGGAGGGGCGCACGCTGCGGGAGCTGGCCCGGGCCGAGGGGCCCCTCGAGCCGGTGCGGGCGGCCGAGGTGGCGGCCGACATCGCCGGGGCCCTGGCCTTCGCCCACCGCAACGGGGTGATCCACCGCGACGTGAAGCCCGGCAACGTGATGATCGCCGACCTCGTGAAGGTGACCGACTTCGGCATCGCCCGGGCCGGCGACCCGGCCGAGAGCCTCACCCAGACGGGGGCGGTGATGGGTACCGCCACCTACTTCTCCCCCGAGCAGGCCAAGGGCCGCGACACCGACCCCCGCAGCGACGTCTACTCCCTCGGGGTGGTCCTCTACGAGATGGTGGCCGGGCGGCCCCCGTTCGTGGGCGACAGCCCCGTGTCCGTGGCCTACCAGCACGTCAAGGAGCCGCCCACGCCGCCCCGGGAGCACAACCCGGACGTCCCGCCGGCCCTCGAGGGGGTCATCCTCAAGGCCATGGCCAAGGAGCCCGCCGACCGCTACGCCTCGGCCGACGCCCTGCGTACCGACCTCCTGCGCTTCGCCCGGGGCCGGGGCACGCTGGCCAGCCCGCCGCCGGCGGCGGTGGCCGCCACCGGGGCCACCCGGGTGGGAGCGGCCACCCCTGCCGGCGGCGGTCCTCCGGCCGACGGCACCCGGGTGATGGCCCGGGCGAGCGCGGCGGAGGACGAGGAGCTCTACTACGACGAGGGCCCCCCGCCCCGCTCGTCCCGCACGAGCACCTACATCCTCGTGCTCGTGGTGATGCTCGCCGTGCTCGGCGGGCTCCTCTACCTGCTGGCCCGCGAGCTCGGGGTGGGCAGCGCCGCCAAGGTGGAGGTGCCGCCGGTCGTGGGCGAGCAGGAGGACCGGGCGGTGAGCATCCTCGAGGGGGCGGGGTTCGAGGTGAGGACGAACACCGTGGCGGCCGAGCCCGGCGAGCAGCAGGGCATCGTGCGGGCCCAGGACCCCGAGGCCGGGGCCATGGCCTCCGAGGGCTCCACCGTCGAGATCGACGTCGTGGGAGAGGCCGAGGGGATCGAGCTGCCCAACGTCGTGGGCTCGACCCTCGACGAGGCCCTCAGCACCCTCGACGACGCCGGCTTCCCCCTGACGAACGTGCAGCGGCGGGCCGACCCCGAGGCCCCGCGCAACGAGGTCATCGAACAGGACCCGCGCCCTGGCCGGGTGCCCCAGGGCACCCGGGTGACCCTCGTGGCCTCGGACGGCCCGGCCGACGTGACCGTGCCCAACGTGGCCGGGGCGCCCGAGGCCGACGCCACCCAGGCCCTGCGGGACCGGAGCTTCGTCGTGCGCCGGACGACGGCCGAGAGCGCCGACGTGGAGGCCGGGCTGGTGATCCGCACCGAGCCGCCGGGCGGCACCGCCCTGGCCCCCGGCTCGGAGGTCACGCTCGTGGTGTCCACGGGGCCGGCGCCCACCACCACCGCGCCCACCACCACCTCGACGACGACCACCACCTCGTCGACGACCACGACGACCACGACGCCGTTCCCGTAGGGGCCCCCGGGGCCGCCCGCCGGTTCGGCTCAGCGCCGGGCGGCGGCGAGGCGCAGGAAGTTGGCGAGCAGGGCGTGCCCGCCCTCGGTGAGGATCGACTCGGGGTGGAACTGCACGCCATGGATCGGGTGGCGCCGGTGGCGCAGCCCCATGACGACGCCGTCGGCGGTGCGGGCCGTGACCTCGAGCTCCTCGGGAAGGGTGGCAGGATCGACCACGAGCGAGTGGTACCGGGTGGCCTCGAAGGGGTCGGGCAGCCCGGCGAGGACGCCGGCGCCGGTGTGGGTGACCGTCGAGGTCTTGCCGTGGACGATGGTGGGGGCCCCCACGATGCTGGCCCCGTAGACCTGGCCGATGCACTGGTGGCCCAGGCACACGCCGAGCACGGGGATGGTGGGGCCGAGCTCGGCGATGACGGCGTTGCTCACGCCGGCGTCCTCGGGGCGACCGGGGCCGGGCGACACGAGGATGGCGGCCGGGCCGAGGTCGGCGACCTGCGCGACGGTGACCTCGTCGTGACGGCGCACCAGCGGCTCGGCTCCCAGCTCGCCGAGGTACTGGACGAGGTTGTAGACGAAGGAGTCGTAGTTGTCGACGACGAGGACCGAGAGCCCGGCGCCGGGTCGGTCCCCGGGGACGTCGTCGGCCATGAGCCCACGCTACCGGTCGCCGGATCGGGGCCCGCTCGGGGCGGGGCGGCGCCGTTGGCCTACCCTGGGCCCCGATGGCCAAGTCGAGAGCCCGGGCCAAGGGCCGCACCAGCCGCCAGCCGGCCCGCAACCGGGCAGGCGAGGTGAAGGGCCCCCGGGTCCCGGCACCGGCCCAGCGGCCGAAGGCGGCGGCACCGGCCGAGGACGGGTCCCCCGAGCGGCGGGCCCGCCGCCCCCGGCCCACGCCCAAGCGCCGCCCCCCCGAGGCCAGCGGTCGCTACACGCCCCCCATCCCCCGCTCCCAGCAGGCGAGCCCCCTGTGGGTGCCGATCCTCATGTTCTCGGCCCTGGGCCTCGGCATGATCGTCATCATCGCCAACTACGTGAACCTGCTGCCCGGCCCCGATCCCAGCAACGTCTACCTCATGATCGGCTTGGGCCTCATCGCCCTCGGCTTCATCACGGCCACGAGGTACCGCTGAGCCGGGCCCGGGGCTACTCGTAGGGCGAGGGCACGAGCTCCATGTCCTCCAGGCAGTGGCGGGGGGGCGGGGGGAGCTCCTCGCTGGCCTGGACCATGCGGACCTCGGCCCCGCAGATGGAGCAGCGGAAGCGGAGGTTCACCCGGCGCAGCTCCCCCTCCTCCGGCTTGGGGGCGGGCCGGGCCAGGCCGGCGAGCACCATCATCCCCACCCGCATGACGACGACGAAGGCGACGACGGCCACGACGAGCTTGGCGAGGAACCACAGCACCCCGCCCACGGCTCAGCCCTCGCTCTCCACGACGAGGGCGTTGGCCGTGCCCCCGCCCTCGCACATCACCGAGAGCCCGTAGCCGCCTCCGGCCCGGGCGAGCTCGTGGAGCAGGGTGGCGAACTGGCGGGCGCCCGACGCCCCCAGGGGATGGCCGAGGGAGATCCCCCCCCCGCACACGTTCACCACTTCGAGGTCGGCCCCCACCTCGGCGGCCCACGCCAGCACCACGGCGGCGAAGGCCTCGCTCACCTCCACGCGGGCCATGGCGGCGAGGGGGAGGCCGCAGCGGGCCAGGGCCTGGGCGGTGGCGGGGACGGGGGCCATGAGGCCGAGCACGGGGTCGGACCCGGCCACGGCGAAGGCCCGGAACCGGGCCCGGGCTCCGAGCCCGAGGCGGGCGGCGGCGGCCGGGCTGGCCACGAGCACGGCGGCGGCGCCGTCGCTGATCTGGGACGAGTTGCCGGCGGTGACCACCCCGTCGGCCTCGAAGGCCGGCTTCAGGTCGGCCAGGGCTCGGGCCGAGGTGTCTCGCCGGATGCCCTCGTCGGCAGTCACCGCCGGCGCGCCCGGCCCCGCCCCGGGCACGGCCACGACCTCGGCGGCGAAGGCCCCGGCGTCGGCGGCGGCCGCCGCCCGGCGGTGGCTGGCCAGGCTGTAGCCGTCGAGGGCCGGGCGGTCGAGCCCCCACCGCTCGGCGATGCGCTCGGCCGAGACCCCCTGGGGCACGAGGCCACCGGCGGCGGTGTAGCGGGCGGTCATGGCCGGGCCGAAGGGCTTGCCCGGCCCGTTGAGGATGGTGGCCCCCATCGGCACCCGGCTCATCGACTCCACCCCCGCCGCCACCACGAGGTCGTAGGCGCCGGCCATCACGCCCTGGGCGGCGAAGTGGATGGCCTGCTGGGACGACCCGCACTGGCGGTCGACCGTCGTCCCCGGCACCGACTCCGGCAGGCCCGCGGCCAGGGCCACGTTGCGCCCCAGGTTCAGGGCCTGCTCGCCGGTCTGGGACACGCAGCCCACGATGACGTCGTCCACCTCCCCCGGGGGGACGTCGTTGCGCTCGAGGAGGGCCCGCACCACGAGGGCTCCGAGGTCCACGGCGTGCACGTGGGCCAGCGCCCCGTTGCGCCGCCCCAGGGGAGTGCGCACGGCGTCCACGGCCAGGGCCACGGGCGGCTCATCCCGGGCCGACGACCGCGCCACCACGGGCTCAGCTTGCCACGGGCTCGCCCGGTCCGAGCAGCGTCAGGTCGGTCGCCACCGGGCGGTGGTCGCTGCGCCGGAACCCCGAGCCCACCCAGGCGTCGTCCACCGCCACGTCCCCCGACACGAGGATGTGGTCGAGGCGTAGGAGGGCGGGGAGGTGGGGCCGGGGCCGCCAGGTCGGGACCCAGCCGCGCCCGCGCGCCTCGTGGGCATCGATGAGGCCGGCGGCCAGGAGCCGACGGAAGGGCCGGTTGTGGCGGGTGGCGTTGAAGTCGCCGGCCACCACCGTGGGCACGGGCCACCGGGCCCGCTCGGCCGCCACCTCGGTGGCGAGGAGGCGCAGCTGGGCCTCCCACCGGGGCAGCCCCCCGAGCAGGGGCGAGCGGGTGTGGACGTTGTAGACCCGCAGGTGGCCGGCGCCCCCGTTCACGCCGAGCTTCACCGTCGCCCGGGTCATGGGCCCGCCGGCGACGTCCCAGGTCTCGGCCGCCTCGAGGGGGTGCCGGCTCCAGATGCCGCTGCCGAAGGACCCCGGACGGGGGTCGGTGTGGGAGAAGTCGAGGCCCTCGAAGGCCCCGGCGGCCCGGAGGCAGACCTCGGCGGCCGGGCTCAGCTCCTGGACGAGGAGGAGGTCGGGTGCGAGCCCGGCGAGCTCGCGGCCCAGGCCCGACCAGTCGCGGGTGGAGAACTGGAGGTTGGCCGACACGAGGCGGAGGGCCGGGCCCTCGGGCCCGCTCGGCCGACGCCGGGGCAGGACCTCGGGCAGGACCCAGGCCAGGTGGAGGGCACCAACGGCGGCCGCCGCCGCCGCCAGCCGCCGCTGGCCCCGGGCCAGGGCCCGGGCGGCGACGACGTGGGCCGGGAGGTAGGCGAGGGGGGTGGCGGCGTTGAGGCCGGCCACCGAGGGTCGGCGCTCGATGCCGGCGAGCCGGGCCCCGGCCAGCCCGGCGAGCGCCGCGGTGGTGGCCCACCCCCCGACCGGGGGCCGGGGCTTGCTCGGGGAGGACGCCACGACCCGCCAGTCTGGCCGACCGCGCCCGGATGGGGCGGGCGGGCCCCGGTCCGCCCGCCCGCCACCCGGCCCCGCCACCCGGCACCGCCACCCGGCCCCGCCACCCGGCCCCGCCACCCGGCCCCGCCACCCGGCCCCGCCACCCGGCCCCGCCACCCGCCGCCCGCCGCCCGGCCGCCGCCCCGCCGCGGCCCCGCCACCCGCCCGCCGCCCCGCCGCCCCGCCACCCGGCCCCGCCACCCGCCCGCCGCCCCGCCGGGGCTCCCGTGGGCGGCCCTCGCCGGGAGGGTGGCGCGTCACCTAACCTGGCGGGGCCGGGACCCGCAGCCAGGGGCGGGTCGGCGGCACAGCGAGGTGGCCCCCGGGTGGCGCATCGAGCGGCGGACGAGAGGCGCCGGTCGGGAGTCGAGGTGGGCGATCGAGGGGGCGAGGGCGGAGTGAGGGCCAAGCGGGCCAGGATCCCGGCGGTGAGCACCCCGGCGGTGGGGGCGCGGGGCGGGCCCCCGCCCGGCGGCGGCCGCTCACCCGCGCCGCCATGGTGAACGTCCGCTCACCCCTGACCGCCCCCGGCCGCCGCCTCGGCCGCCGGCCCGGCGAGGCGCTCGCCCCCCGGCCGCCGGCCCGGGCCCGGGGCTCGCTCGCCGGGGTGAAGGTCGTCCTCGCCGGGGCCGACGCCGCCGCCCTCACCGTGGCCGTCGTGGCCGCCTACCTGGGCTCGGACCTCGTCGTCGAGGTGCGGGGGGTGCGGGGGACCACCCCGTGGCTGCTGGGGGTGCTGGCCGTGCCCATCGGGCTGGGCCTCATGCTCCGCTACCAGCTCTACTCGGCCCGGGCCATCGCCCGGCGCATCGACGAGCTGGGGCGCCTGCTCCACGCCTGCGCCACGACCACCGTCGTCGTCGCCTTCCTCGCCGTCATGGGCGACCTGCGGGCCCCGCGGGCCTGGTTCGGGGCCCTCTTCGTCACCTCCCTCGTCACCCTCGCCCTGTCCCGGGAGACGGTGCGGCGGGTCGTCGCCCGCCTGCGACGCCGGGGCCGCCTGCTCCGGCCGGTGCTCGTGGCCGGCGCCAACGCCGAGGGTCGCGACATCGCCACCCTGCTGCGGAGCGACCTCCGCCTCGGCTATGAGGTCCTCGGCTTCCTCGACGACGGCGCCGGGGGGACCCCCATCGCCGGGTGCCCGGTGCTCGGCCCGCTGTCCCGGGCCGCCGAGCTGGCGGTGGAGACCGGAGCGAGTGGGGTGGTGGTGGCCACCACCGGGGTCGACGTGGCCGCCTCGAACCACCTCGTCCGCAGCCTGACCGACCGGGGCATCCACGTGGAGCTCTCGTCGTCGCTGCGCGACATCGCCTTCGAGCGGCTCCGGGTGCAGCCCCTCGGCCGCTTCCCCGTGGTGTCCGTGGAACCGATCCGGCGCAACGGCTGGCGGGCGGTGGCCAAGCGAGGCTTCGACGTCGCCGTGTCGGCTGCCCTGCTCATCGTCCTGGCCCCCCTGGCCGGGGCCATCGTGGCCGGCATCTACCTCGAGTCGGGCCGGCCCATCTACTTCCGCCAGCGCCGGGTGGGCCGTGATCGCCAGCCCTTCGAGCTGCTGAAGTTCCGCACCATGGTGGCCGACGCCGAGACCCGCCGGGCGGAGCTGGCCCACCGCAACGAGGGCTCCGGCCCGCTCTTCAAGATCCGGCGCGACCCCCGGATCACCCGGGTGGGCCGGGTGCTGCGGAAGTACTCCCTCGACGAGCTCCCCCAGCTCGTGAACGTCCTCAAGGGGGAGATGAGCCTCGTCGGCCCCCGGCCGGCGCTCTTCTCCGAGCTCGCCTCCTGGACCCCTGTGCTCCACGACCGCCTCAAGGTGCGGCCCGGCATCACCGGGATGTGGCAGGTGAGCGGGCGCAGCGAGCTCTCCTTCGACGAGTACGCCCGCCTCGACCTCTACTACGTGGACAACTGGACCCTGTGGACCGACGTGGTCATCCTGGCCAAGACGGCGCCCGCCGTGCTCCTCGGCAAGGGCAGCTACTGACCGGCCCCGGCCCCGGCCCCGGCCCCGGCTTCGGCCTCAGCCGTCCTCGGTCACGGCGACCCCGTCGGGGGCCAGCCGGCCCCCGACGGTGGGGGGGCTCGCCGCCAGCACCGCCCCGGGCAGGGCCACCGCCTCCCGGCCCAGGTTCACGGTCACGGTGAGGCCGGCGCGCCGGAGGCGGAGGATGTCGCCGCCCCCGTCGCCGCCCCCGCTGACGGTGGCCTCGACACCCTCGTAGGAGCCGCCGTTCAGCTCGGGTCGGGACCGGCGCAGGGCCACGAGGCGGCGGTACCAGTCGAGCATGGCGGCGTGGTCGGGGCCGGCGACCTCGGCCCAGTCGAGCACCGAGGCGGCGAAGGTGGCGGGGTCCTGGGGGTCGGGGACCTCGGCCGGCTCCCAGCCGAAGGCGGCGAACTCCTGGGTGCGCCCCTCGCTCACGGCCCGGGCCAGGTCGGGGTCCCGGTGGTCGGAGAAGTAGCGGAACGGCGACGAGGCCGCCCACTCCTCGCCTTGGAAGACCATGGGGATGCTGGGGGCGAGGAGGGCCACGGCGGCGGCCACCCGGGCCCGGGCCGGGCCCACGAGGTGGACGAGGCGCTCGCCCAGGGCCCGGTTGCCCACCTGGTCGTGGGTCTGCGCGTAGGTGACGAACCGGGAGGCGGGGATGCCCTCCGGCCGGCGACCGTGGCGGCGCTGGCGGTAGGCCGAGCGCTGGCCGTCGTAGACGTAGCCCTGGCGCAGGGCCTTGGCCAGGTGCTCGAGGGTGCCGAAGTCGCCGTAGTAGCCGGTACGCTCGCCGGTGAGCAGGGCATGGAGGGCGTGGTGGAGGTCGTCCACCCACTGGGCCCCCACCCCGTAGCCGCCGCGGGCCCACCTGCCCACCACCCGGGGGTCGTTGAGGTCGCTCTCGGCCACGAGGGCCAGGGGCCGCCCCCGGCGGGCCGAGAGGTCCTCCACGGCCCGGGCCAGCTCCTCGAGCACGTGGAGGGCGGAGGCGTCGTAGATGGCGTGGACGGCGTCGAGGCGCAGGCCGTCGAGGTCGTGGTCGGCGAGCCAGGCGAGGGCGTTGTCGACGACGAAGCGCCGCACCTCGTCGCTGCCCGGACCGTCGTAGTTCACGGCCGCGCCCCAGGGGGTGGTGTAGCGGTCGGTGAAGTAGGGCCCGAACTCGGCGAGGTAGTTGCCCGAGGGGCCGAGGTGGTTGTAGACGACGTCGAGGAGCACGCCCAGCCCCCGCTCGTGGCAGGCGTCGACGAGGCGGCCCAGGCCGTCGGCCCCCCCGTACGCGTGGTGCACGGCCCAGAGGTCGACGCCGTCGTAGCCCCAGCCCCGGTCGCCGTCGAAGGCGGCCACGGGCATGAGCTCGAGGTGGCTCACACCGAGGTCGACGAGGTGGTCGAGGTGGGCGACCACGCCGTCGAAGGTCCCGGAGGCCGAGAACGTGCCCACGTGGAGCTCGTAGATCAGCGAGGTGCCGTCGAGGGGCCGGCCGGGCCGGGGGGGGCGGGCGGCGGGGGGGACCCAGACCCGGCTCGGGCCGTGGACGCCCCGGGGCTGGGAGCGCGACCGGGGATCGGGCCGGGCGGGCCCGCCGTCGAGGGAGTAGGCGTAGTCGGTGCCCGGGCCGGCGCCGGCCACCTCGGCCCGGTACCACCCCATGCCGTCGGGACCGGTCATGGACCAGCGCCGGCCGTCGACGACGACCTCGACCCGCCGCGCCCGGGGGGCCCATACCGCGAAGGTCCAGGACCCGCCGGCGGTCGCCGTCACCGCCGCTCCAGCACGGCCACGGGGAACCGGTCGAGCACCGCCCCCACGCCGAGGCCGCCGGCCGCGGGCCCCACGTCGTGGACGGCCCCGTCGAGGGCGTTGGCCCAGCGACCCGGGGGGAGGTCGAGGTTGGTGTCGCCCCAGCCGCCTCCCAGCCCGAGGACGAGGCGGGGCACGAGCACGGCCACGTCGGGGCCCCGCCGGTAGGCCACGAGGTGGGCGGCGCCCCGACCCGAGGCCACGAGGGGGCCGTAGGCGGCGCCGGGGGCGAAGCAGTCGGGCCGCCGGGCCCGCAGGCCCAGCACCCGCCGCAGGAGCCAGAGCTTCGGTGCCCCCTCCCCCGCCCGGGCCAGCACCGCCTCGGGCTCGGCCTCGGCGACCTCGCCGGCCAGGGCGGCGAGGGCGTCATGGTCCACCGGTCGGCGGTTGTCGGGATCGACGAGGGTGAGGTCCCAGGTCTCGGTGCCCGGGTAGAGGTCGGGAACCCCGGGCACGGTGAGCTTCAGGGCGGTCTGGGCCAGGGAGGCGGTGCGGGCCGCCGGCACCACCACGGCCAGCAGCGCCTCGAGCTCGGCCACGACCTCGACATCGTCCACTATCGACGCCGCGAAGGCGGCGAGCGCCGCCTCGTAGGCCTCGTCGGGCTCGGTCCAGGTGGTGCGGCGCTTGGCCTCCCGGGCCGCCTTGAGGAGGTAGGCCGTGAGCCGCTCGGGGGTGATGGGCCAGGTGCCGACGAGGGTCTGGTAGAGCAGGTACTCGTCGCGCCGGTCGGGGCCGGCCGACTGGCGGTGGGCCTCGGCCCGAGCCGACCACCGGTGGACGGCCCGGGCCCAGGCGTCGGGCACCTCGGCGATGAGGGCGATGCGCAGGCGGGTGTCCTCCCCGCGCTTGGTGTCGTGGGTGGCCGTCGTCACCATGGAGGCGCCCCAGCGACCGACCCGGGCGGCGTTGGCCCGGTGGAGGTCGTCGACGGACCGGGCGAAGGTCCCGGGATCCCCGCCCACCTCGTCGAGGGCGGCGAGGCGGAGGTAGCGGTAGAAGGCGGTGTCCTCCACGCCCTTGGCCATGGTCGCCCCGGTGAGCTGCTGGAAGCGCAGGGCGATGTCGGTGGCGGCCGTGCCGGGCAGGCGCCGGAGCAGCACCTCGCGCAGGAAGGCGAGGAGCTCTCCCTCGATGCCCTCGGCGGCGGCCTCGGCGATGGCGCCCTCGAGGGCGGCGACGTCCTCCCCGCGGGGCGCGGCGCCCGGGCGCACGTAGGTGCGGTAGACGGTGAACGTGGCGGCGAGGGCCCGCAGCGCGTCCCGCAGGTCGCGTCGGGTGAAGTCCTGGGCCCGGTAGTGCTGGTCGCGGATGTCGGCCAGGCGGTCGACGAGGCGGTTCACGTCGGCGGCCAGCGTCTCGGCCAGCACCTCGCGCTTGGCCTGCCGGGCCTCGGTGGCGAAGTCCTCGTCGGCGCCGGTGAAGCCGTGGTAGAGCTCGGTGAGCGGGACCTCGCCCCGGGGATCGACGAACACCCCGAGGATGTCGTTGGCCACCTCGTAGCCGGTCGTCCCCGCCACCGGCCACGGCCGCCGTCCCTCGTGGCGCCCGAGGATCTTCTCGACGACGACGTAGGCGTCGGGGCCCACGAGAGCCCGGAGGCTGCGGAGGTAGCCGGCGGGGTCCCGGAGCCCGTCGACGTGGTCGACCCGGACGCCGTCGACGAGGCCCTCGGCCACGAGCCGGCCGACGAGCTCGTGGGTGGCCTCGAAGACCTGGGGATCCTCGACCCGCACGGCCACGAGGTCGTTCACGTCGAAGAAGCGCCGGTAGTCGAGCTCCTGGGCCGCCACCCGCCAGAAGGCGAGGCGGTAGTGCTGGTGCCGCAGGACGGCGTCGAGGCCCGGCCCGTCGCCGCTCACGGCGGCGAGGTGGTCGTCGAGTCGCCGGGCCAGCTCGGGGTGGTGGTCGAGGAGCTCGGCGAGCTGGGCCCGCAGCGGGCCCGAGTCGGGGCGCCGGGACTCGCTGAGCAGCGAGAACTCCTCGGCCACCTCGGCCAGGGGCCGGGCCTCGGCCGCGGTCGCCACCGAGCCCAGGAGCCCGGCCATGGCCTGGGGCGACACCGGCAGGGTGAGCTCGCCGTAGGCCACCTGCACCTCACCCCCGCTGCGCACGAGGCCCAGGCCGCCGCCGTCGAGGACGCGCCCGTAGTGGTCGCCGAGCACGGGCAGCAGCACCCGGCGGGAGCGACGGCGGGGCTCGAGGTGGCGCCAGTCGACGTCGAACACCGGGGCCCACCGGCTGGCCTGGCCGTGCTCGAGGACGTCGCGCCACCACCGGTTGTGGGTGAGGTCGGAGGCCATGTGGTTGGGGACGATGTCGACGATGTGACCCATGCCCGCCGCCCGGAGCGTGGTGACCAGGCGCCGAAGGCCCTCCTCGCCGCCGCGCTCGGCCGAGACCCGGGTGGGGTCGACCACGTCGTAGCCGTGGGTGCTGCCCGGCACCGACTCCTGGTAGGGCGAGCAGTAGAGGTGGCTCACCCCGAGGTCGGCGAGGTAGGGCACGATCCGGGCGGCATCGTCGAAGGTGAAGCCCCGGTGCAGCTGCACCCGCGCCATGGCCCGGAGCTCCATCGCCGTCACCGTACCCAGGCCACCACGCGGCCCCGGACGCCGGGCCGGCAGCGCCGGCGGGCGAGCATGGCCGGCAGCGCCGGCGAGCGCGAACATGGCCGGGCGTGGACCTCCCCGTCATGCCCCCGGTGCACCCCATGCTCGCCAAGCTCGCCCGGGAGCTCCCGGCCGGCCCGGGGTACGTGTTCGAGCCCAAGTGGGACGGGTTCCGCTGCATCGTCTTCCGCGACGGCGGTGAGCTCGAGCTGGGCTCGAGGACGACGAAGCCGCTCACCCGCTACTTCCCCGAGCTCGTGGCCGCCCTGGCCGCCAACCTCCCGGGCCGGTGCGTTGTCGACGGGGAGATCGTCGTGGCCACCGGCGCCGGGCTCGACTTCGACGCCCTCCAGAACCGCATCCACCCGGCCGAGTCCCGCATCACCATGCTCGCCGAGGCGACGCCATCCTCCTTCGTGGCCTTCGACCTCCTGGCCGAGGGTGACGACGACCTCACCGGGTTGGGCTTCGCCGGCCGCCGCCGACGTCTCGAGTCCCTGCTCGCCGCCGCCCGGCCCCCCGTCCACCTCACCCCGGCCACCGCCGAGCGGGCGGTGGCGGCCGACTGGTTCCACCGCTTCGAGGGGGCGGGCCTCGACGGGGTGGTGGCCAAGCCCGCCGAAGGTCCCTACCAGCCCAACCGGCGGAGCATGCTCAAGGTGAAGCACCAGCGGACGGCCGACTGCGTCGTCGCCGGCTTCCGCTGGCACAAGCACGGCGGCGTCGTCGGCTCCCTCCTGCTCGGGCTCTACGACGGCGACGAGCTCCGCCACGTGGGGGTGACGGCGTCGTTCACCGAGGCTCGCCGCCGGGAGCTCGTGGCCGAGCTCGAGCCCCTGCGGGCCGGCGCCCTCGAGGGCCATCCCTGGGCGGCCTGGGCCGAGGCCGAGACCACGACCCGGCCCCGTCCCGGCAACCGCTGGAACGCCGGCAAGGACATGTCGTGGGAGCCGCTGCGAGCCGAGCGGGTGGTGGAGGTGTCCTACGACCACCTCCAGGGCGACCGGTTCCGCCACTCGCCCACGTTCCTCCGGTGGCGGCACGACCGCGATCCGCGGTCGTGCACCTACGAGCAGCTCGAGGTCGCCGTGCCCACCGAGCTCGGCGAGGTCTTCTCGGCCTGAAGCAGGCGGCGAGGCGTCGCTCCCGTGCCCCAGCCGGGGAAGTCGCGGGGCCCCGCCGGCGTTGGTGGAGGAGACGGTCATTTGGCCCGAACCCGGCCTCCCGATCGGGAGCCGCCTCTGGTACGGTCAGGACCGGAAAGGGGAGGGTTGGCGAGTGGGACGACCACGACAGCCGGGAGCTCTGGGCGACGGCGAGGATCTCCTCCAGCTCTACCTCAACGACATCGGCCGCCATCCCCTCCTCGAGCGGGACGACGAGGTCCGCCTCGGTGAGCAGATCGCCGAGGGCCGGGAGGCGACCCAGGCCCTCGAGGCCGGCTCGGGCGACCTCGAGGGCGGGGAGCGGCGGCGGCTCGAGGGCCTGGTGAAGGCGGGCGAGGAGGCCACCCGCCAGTTCATCCGCTCGAACCTCCGGCTCGTGGTGTCGATCGCCAAGCGCTACCAGTCCTCGGGCGTGGCCCTCCTCGACCTCATCCAGGAGGGCAACTTCGGCCTCATGCACGCCGTCGAGCGCTTCGACCCCCGGCGTGGCTTCAAGTTCTCCACCTACGCCACCTGGTGGATCCGCCAGACGATCTCGCGGGGCATCGCCAACACGTCGCGCACCATCCGCCTCCCCGTCCACGCCGGCGACCAGCTCCTCGCCATCCGCATGACGTGCTCGTCCTTCGAGGTCCAGCACGGCCGGCCCCCGACCCCCGACGAGCTGGCGGCGTCGCTCTCGCTCACCACCCGCAAGGTCGAGGAGCTGCTCCCCTACATGAGCGAGCCGGCCTCGCTCTCCGAGCAGATCAACGAGGGCGACGGGGAGCTCGGCGAGCTCGTCCACGACGAGCGGCCCGGCCCCGACCAGATCGTCATGTCGGCCATGCTCCCGGCCCAGGTCGCCGAGCTCCTGTCGGTCCTCGAGTCCCGGGAGCGGGAGATCCTCTGCCTTCGCTACGGGCTCGATCGGGGCAGGCCCCGCACCCTCGAGGAGGTGGGTCGCCACTTCGGGCTCACCCGGGAGGGCGTGCGCCAGGCGGAGCTCAAGGCCATCACCAAGCTGCGTCGGCGCTCGGCCAACGCCGGGCGCGACCTGCTCTCGGCCTGAGCGCCCCCGGTCGGCGGCCGCTTGAGGCGGCGTCGCCGGTGCTTCAGCTCCGCATCTGGCCCAGCAGCCGCAGCACGTACCAGAACAGCAGCATGATGGCGGCGAAGAGCTGCACCGCCGCTCCCACGTAGGCGTCCTCGGGGTACTGCCGCAGGATCACTTGGGTCTGGTAGAGGATCGAGCCCCCGGCCAGGGCGATCATGGCCACCGAGAACCACACGCCGAGGGAGAAGCCGAACGCCACGGCGGCCACGATGAGCACGAGGGCCGAGACCCCCACCCACAGGAGCACCGGGCGCAGGAAGCTGAGGTCGGTGCGGGTGGTGTAGCCCACGGCGGTGAGCCCGGCGAAGCCCAGGGCCGAGATCACGGCGGCCGCCCACACCGTGGTGTCGCCCCCCGACGCCACCCGGAAGAAGTAGTGGAGGAAGGGGGCGAAGATGAGGGCCTCGGCGGCGGCCAGGCCGAAGAGCCCGCCGTACTGGCGGGAGGGGTTGGCGATGTCGTGGGCGGCGGTGGTGGCCAGCCAGCTCACGAGCATGAAGCCCCCGAGGATGAGCAGCCAGGCCGGCCCGCTGCCGAGCACGAAGTCGTAGAGGCCCTTGGCGATGCCGGTGGCGAAGAGCAGCACCTCGATGCCCATGAAGGCGACGATGGCCCCCACGAGGTGCTGGTACACCTTGACCATGAACTCGGATCGGACCGACTCCGGCCGGGTGGCGACGGGGTTGGGGATGGCGGGTGCGACCATGGCGGCGGCCTCCGTGACGGCTCTGTGGGCGCGGCGCCCACCCACACGAGGATACCGGCCGCCCGATCCCTGACGGGCTCAGCGAGCGCGGCGTCCCGGACCCCTGTCGCCGGCCGTCGGGACCCGGAGCCGGGGCCGGTAGGGTCGGGCCATCGTCGACCCCCACACCTCGGCGGCCGAGGCGATCGAGCCGCTTGTGCGGGCCCTCTTCCCCCAGGGCACGCCCGTGCCCATCCGGTGCTGGGACGGCAGTGTCGTCGGCGGGGAGCGCGGCCCGGCTCCCGCCGTCCTCCACCTCCGCTCGCCCGACGCCCTGCGGCGCATCGTCTGGTCGCCCGGGGAGCTCGGGCTGGGCCGGGCCTACGTGGCCGGCGACCTCGACGTCGAGGGCGACATGTTCGCCGTGCTCGGGTTGCGGGAGGCCCTGGGCTCGGCCGGCCGCGGCGCCCGCCTCGCCCTCGGCCCCCGGGGGTGGGCCCGAGCCGTGGCCGCCGCCGTGCGGGCCGGGGCCCTGGGACCGCCGCTGGCCCCGCCCGAGGCCGAGGCCCGGCTCCGGGGCCGGCGCCACACCCCGGGCCGGGACGCGGCGGCCATTGCCCACCACTACGACGCCTCGAACGACTTCTACCGGCTCCTCCTCGGCCCGTCGATGACCTACTCCTGCGCCTTCTTCGCCGATCCCGGTACCGACCTCGATCGGGCCCAGGAGGCCAAGCACGAGCTCGTGTGCGCCAAGCTCGGCCTCCAGCCCGGCCAGCGGCTCCTCGACGTGGGGTGCGGGTGGGGCTCGCTGGCCATCCACGCCGCCCGCCGCCATGGGGTCCAGGTGGTGGCCGTCACCCTGTCCGCCGACCAGGCCGAGCTGGCCCGGCGCCGGGTCGAGGAGGCCGAACTGGCCGACCGAGTGGCCATCCGCCGCCAGGACTACCGGGACGTGGACGACGGGCCCTTCGACGCCATCGCCAGCGTGGGCATGTTCGAGCACGTGGGCCTGGCCCGCCTCGGCCTCTACTTCGAGCACCTCCGCGACCTCCTGGCTCCGTCCGGGCGCCTGCTCAACCACGCCATCTCCCGGCCCTCGGGCCAGGTCCGGCCCCAGCCCCGGTCGTTCGGCGAGCGCTACGTCTTCCCCGATGGCGAGCTCCAGGAGGTGGGCCGGGTGGTGAGCGCCATGCAGGACCGGGGCCTCGAGGTGCGCGACGTGGAGTCGCTGCGCGAGCACTACGCGCTGACCCTGCGGGCCTGGACGGCCAACCTCGAAGCCCACTGGGAGCGAGCTGCGGCCGTCGCCGGCCCGGCTCGGCCCCGGATCTGGCGCCTCTACCTCGCGGCCTCGGCCCTGAACTTCGAGGCCGGCCGCACGAGCGTCCACCAGGTCCTGGCCGTGCGCCCCGAGGGCGGGCGAAGCGGGATGCCCCTCACCCGCCGGTCGTGGTTGGGGGCCGGGACCGGTGCCGTCGACCCGGAGCCTTCGGCCGTCGCCGGGGCGTGACCGGCCCGTGTGGGGGATCGTGGGCAGGGCTACGGTGCACGTCGTCGCCCGAGGAGAGGAGGAGCCATGTTCGTGCAGGTCGTGCAGGGCCAGGTCGGAGATCGTGAGCTGCTCGCCCGCCAGATGGAGGCATGGCGCACCGACGTGAAGCCCGGGGCGGTGGGCTACCAAGGATCGACCGGCGGGGTCACCGCCGACGGGCGGGCGATCGTGATGGCCCGGTTCGAGTCCCAGGAGGCGGCCCAGGCCAACAGCGACCGGCCCGAGCAGGGCGCCTGGTGGTCGCAGACCGCTGAGGCGTTCTCGGGGGAGGTGAGCTTCCACGACTGTGCAGAGGTCGACCTCATGGCTGGCGGTGGCTCGAACGATGCCGGCTTCGTGCAGGTCATGCAGGGGCGGGTCACCGACCAGGAGGCGATGCGCCGCCTCGTCGCCGAGCTCGAGCCGGACCTGCGCGCCTCCCGACCGGACGTGATCGGGTCGGTGTGCGCCTGGCACGGCGACGGCGGCGGCTTCACCCAGGCCATCTACTTCACGTCGGAGGCGGCGGCCCGGGAGGGCGAGGAGGGCATGGCCGATGACGAGTCGGCTCGATCCATGATGGAGCTCATCGACGGCGAGCTCACCTTCTTCGACCTCTCCGACCCCTACCTCGACTGACGCGCAGGGCGAGCACCCCAGCCGAGTCCCGGAGTCAGCTTCCGCCGAATCGACCGGCGGGAGCTGCTGAGGCTTGGATTGCAGCGACGTCGTTCCAGGTCTCGGGCGTGGGGCAGGGCATCCGGGACGGGCATCGTCACCCGCGGCACGTCGAGGGTGGTCGGCACCTCGGCGCTGGAGGGAACCCACGCGGGGCTCACCGAGCTGTTTCCCGCCGAGGTCCTCCCCTCGGGCAGCAGGGGGCCGAGGTCGGGCCCAACGTAGGTGAGGTCCGCACACGGCGACGTGTACGTTGCGGCACGCTTGGTGAGGACGAACGCCCGGTTCTGCGACACCCTCGATGGGGATGGTGCTCAGCTTGTCGTCGGGCCCATCGCTGTCTTCTTCGCCGCTCCCGCGCCGGCGTCAACAATGAGCGTGGCCGAGTCGAGGGCCTACGTCAACACGAAGTCAGGCCGCAACAACCACGGTCTATCGGATAGGGATTCGTTCTGTGAATCATAGAACACGCTTTCGCATGTGTACCAGACGGAACGAGTCGTGGTCGGAGCGTTTGTACTCGACGTAGCCAATTCTAGAGTAGAGGGAGACGTTCTCTGTCATCAGTTCGTGTGTGTAGAGATGAATCGTACCGTAGCCTGACCGGACCGCTTCATCTTCCGCGAAGGCAAGAAGTGCCCGACCTACCCCCATCCCACGATGCGCTGGTAGAACGGCGACGTTCTCGATCACGATCGAGTCATGATCGAGGCACAGTACGAGGACGCCGATGATGTGGCCGTCA
>Ga0187893_10005296_pt1 | contig 23327 bp, 22 predicted proteins | sample MA1701074metaG_FD_139574 | JGI IMG/M metagenome (GOLD analysis project Ga0187893, IMG submission 139574) | White microbial mat communities from a basaltic lava cave in the Kipuka Kanohina Cave System on the Island of Hawaii, USA - MA170107-4 metaG ...
TCGGGTCAGGTTATCCCTTGAAAGGTTGCTCCTCAGCAGAGCCTTTCTCTGTTTCACCTGACCAAATAAATATACAGGTAAATATTCAAATGATCTTCTGACACAGTTTAAATTACACTCCCTCGAACAAATTATTGCCTCCTCGCACAGCTGGGCCTTCCAAGGTAATGCCTTAATTGAAGGAAGTATTATTAGCATACCAGTTTATCCAAACCATCCATCTCAGATCAACGCCTATTCTGTTTATGAACGAAAGAATGGGAAGTTTAAGTTTTTGCGAATAGCATTAGCTAATTAATTTATCCACTAAGTATAAGTATTCAGTCAAAAATCGTGTCTAACATCGTTTGGAAAGAATAATTGTCGATCATTCTTTTCTTATAATAATATATTATTGCCGATAATATTTCCCCTCTCCCCCACCACCACCTGCTCCTTCCCCTTATACATCTCAATCCTCCCCGTCACACAAATCTCCTTATCCTTAAACAACTCCTCCGGTGTCTTTTCAAATTTCTTTCGAACATCTCCAAATATCACTACAGTCAGTTTCTGATTAGGATAAGCTCCACCTATATTAATAAGTGTCGGGCTATTTTTCGCCTGTTCCATGTAGCGAATGCCATACACCTTACCACAAACCCTTACACTATCTCCCACATGTTTACTCACATCTTCAAGCTTGATCATTTTTTGGGAATAAGCTATCGTTGCAAAGGGGAGGAACGCAACTAAAACTAAATATTTCATACAGGGAAATTTTGGATTAAAATTCAACCTTTACTAATATTAAAACAATCGTGTTTCCACGACTATTATTTTTATCGCATCCTTTTGACCAGTGGCCATGCCATTCAGATAACTTGTTTAACCTCTTCAGCGCTATCGTGTTCCCTTAGTCCCCCTTGTCCCAAAAGTCCCTGCTAATCTTGACTCTTTCGGCAAACATAAAACAACCGTGTTTCCACGACTTTCCTTAGAATACAAAACCCGGTTTTCTTGACATTTGCTTTCAACACATAAGCTGATAACATTAAAAGTCTCCGGGAAATGACCGACTTTGTTTATTATTAATTCACACCTTCTCAAACCTCCCGTCGTAAGTCCTGGGCAAAAAATATCCTTTAATACAATTCGGGTTTCTTATACAAATTTGAATATGATCCTTCTCCCTGAAGCCGGCATTAGGATATAGCGGTTCTCCTTCCCAGAATACACCCCGTACTGAATCAAACTCAGGCATTTTTTTATCTTTTCGCAACTGGTGAAGCGTTTCAATAACAGCACAGTCAAGTTCACGAAGTAATAAGTCCTTATTTGTTCCTGCATTTCTATTTGCAGGTAAACTGATACCGGAAGCCTTGCTTGAAGCTTTCAGTAGTTCATAGCCTAGTTTAACCAGCTCAAGATTTTCGTAGTCCAATAAATCAAGGCAATATCCCAGATTAATAACAGCTCCGATAACAGCTGGGTTTTTTATGGGGATTTGAGAACGCTCCGGATGCCTGCTTAAAAAGTTTGCATATTCCAATGCCCTTGACGGACTATTATCCCAAAAGTAAATTCCATGACCTAACCAGTCGTATTTATTGTTGCTTTCTTTGAGTAGAGAAGTGCCGTTGAGTACGTTATTGGCTACCGATTTATCGCAGCCGTGAAAAGCCAGAATCAGGCCCGTTCTTGTGGAATACATAAATGCTTATAAGGTTTACGCAAATTGCCCTTTGCAGTAATAATGCCTGTATCCACAAGAAACTTTTTTGAGGCTGTTTTACTTTTTGAAAGCTTCTGCGTTTGCTTCTTGATAGCTTCAATAAATTCTATGCGCTCCTTATCTGACATTGCCCAAAATTACAATAATTCTGGCTATTAAAACAATCGTGTTGCCACGACTCATAGTTTTACCACAATCTTTCGTCGGTAGCCATGCCATTCATTTAACTTGTTTGATCCCTGAGCCTGCTAGCCGTCCTTAGTCCCTAGTGTCCCACAAGTCCCTGCTAATACATTTACTCTTTCGGCATACATAAAACAATCGTGTTTCCACGACTATACAGAAATGACTAAGCGCTTCCTATTTTTTAGTGTTTTTTTTGGGAGCAAAAAGAGGTGAATCAAAAAATTGCTTTAAACTTATTTCATTCTCAATGCAAAATTTATTGATTGTATAAATAGTCGCACCTTTTCCTTTCTCGTTTTTATTATAAGATTGTTTGTCACGCCCGGCTTCATGAGCAAAAGCTTCTTGAGTTTTACCTGACTGTTTACGAATTTCTTCAAATCTTTTAGCGATAGCAAGTTTCAAACTAATATCAATATTGTCCAGCTTTGCAGGCATTCTGCAAGCTGTGTAGAAATAAAAAAAATATGGTAAGCCATATAGACTACTTTCAAAAATAATCCTATATTTGATTTCGAACATTATTTTTGCGATACTTCATAAAACTAATTTGAAGCATTCGCTTTGAGTCTCGTCTTGAAACCTCGGAAATTTCAAATGCCACGGGATGATAAGTAGAATGCCCACGCTACGGCGTGGGCTCTCTTATTGTGGCAGGGCTCTCCGAGGGCCTCAAGACGGTAAGTTGAGTACCACGCTATTTTTTTTACCTATGCGCTGCTGATAATTTATTAACTCTTAGCGTCACTCTTCTTACTACGGACTTTCAAAGCGGCATTAACTATAGCTCATGAAAGTTCATTACACCCACAAAGAACTTCATCTTTTGCAAACATGCTTTGCAAAAAAACCAAAGAACCCCGTTTAACCAAGGCTACGGCTCTTGTAGCATTTCTCATGTCATGTTAAGGCTGTCATTGTAATCCCGATCGAAGCATCGGGAGAAGCAACCTGATTAGTAGCACTTAAAATTATTTTATAAACGTCCCGTCATTGCGATCCGCCTGCGGCGGAGAAGCAACCTGGCTTAAACCAACTGCATTTATGAAACTCCATCTTTTCATCCTTCTCATGCTGTCACCTTTCCTCAGCATGTGTCAATCCATTCCTGTTTCTGGCACCGTCATCAACGAACAGGGCGATCCCATTCCATCTGCAACCATCACGGTAAAACGCACCAACCAGTCTACTGCGTCCGACAGCAAAGGCCGCTTCACGATTCACGACTCACGACTCACCGATACCTTCATCGTCTCCGCCATCGGTTACCACACCGTCGAAGAGCCAAATAATCCAAGAGGTCAGATCACCATTATCTTAAAACGAAAGATCACTGAATTAGATCAGGTCATCATAAATGCTTATGGCACCACAACGCAAAGATTAAATACAGGCAGCATCGTTAAAGTATCTGCAACAGATATTAGTCGCCAGCCCGTATCAAATCCGTTGGCCGCTTTACAAGGCCGTGTGCCCGGTCTCAATATTACGCAAACAAGCGGTGTGCCCGGCGCCGGCTTCAATATACAATTGCGTGGCCGCAGTTCATTAGATGCATCCTTATCACGAAACGATCCTTTATTTATCATTGACGGCGTTCCTTTTGAGCCCGGCAATCTTGTTACCAATCAGCTTACTTCCGCTGCCAATAAACCACGGGCTGCCAACGAAGGCGGACTTAGTCCTCATAACAACATCAACCCTGCCGACATTGAAAGCATAGAGATCTTAAAAGATGCAGACGCCACAGTCATCTATGGCAGCCGTGCCGCCAACGGTGTTATATTGATTACGACAAAAAGAGCAGCCGCTGGCCGCACTGTTTTACAGGCAAACTTTTCTGCCGGCTTCAGCCGTCCCGCCCGTACAATGGACATGCTCGGTACAAAGCAATACCTGCAGATGCGCCGTGAAGCATTCGCCAACGATGGCTTTACATTGCAAACCGACTTTCCCTACTTCGATGGTTATGCACCCGATCTGTTGATATGGGACACGCTGCAATACATAGACTATAAAAAAGAATTGATAGAAAACACGGCTCATGCTGCCGACGCACAGTTATCGCTTTCAGGCGGCAATGCATTCACACAGTTTTTGATTGCTGGCAATTACCATCGTGAAACAAATGTTTTCTCCCGTTCATTAGCCGATAAAAGAACCGGCCTGCATTTTAATATCAATCACACTACATCAGATAAAAAATTCAATGCAACGCTGTCCGGTTTCTTTACAAGCGATAAAAACAACCTCATTCAAAAAGACCTTACGCAGTTCATTAACATGCCACCCAATTTTCGCATCTACGATGATGCGGGTAAGCCCAATTGGATACAGGACGGCATCATCATTCACGATCTCGATATGTCTTATGCTTCCGTTCCTGCTGCCGAATTGCTCAAACGTTACAGTTCGCTCAATGAAAACCTTTCGGGCAATCTTCAATTGAGTTATAAGGTCACAAACAACTTAATACTAAAAACCAGTCTTGGCTGCAACAAATTCACTACCGATGAAAATTCCATATTGCCCAAAGCATCATTGAGCCCTTTATCATCTTCTCTTGCTTCATCATCCTTTGGTTATGCCTCTTCCAAAAGTTGGATAGCAGAACCGCAGTTGCACTACACTGCAAAAATTGCAAAAGGCAGCTTGAACATACTGTTGGGAACCACATGGCAGGAGCGAAAATTCAGCAGCACCTATATTAATGCCACCAACTACACAAACGATCTGCTCTTATCATCTATTGATGCAGCAGGCTTGATAGATGCATCAGGCAACTTCATTCAATACCGTTATACGGCTTTCTTTGGACGAATAAATTACAATTGGCTTAATAAATACATCTTAAATCTTTCAGCACGCCGTGATGGTTCCACCCGTTTTGGTCACGACAATCGCTTTGAAAACTTTTCTGCCATCGGCGCTGCATGGATATTCAGCGAAGAATCTTTCTTAAAAAACTCGCAATCTCTTTTAAGTTATGGCAAGCTTCGTTTCAGCTATGGCACTGCCGGCAATGATCAGATTGGCGATTATCGTTATCTCGATCTTTGGCGTTCTGCTTTCAATACCTACCAGGGTTATCCCGGTTTGGTTCCCGCGGCTTTATACAATCCCAATTATCAGTGGGAGATCAATAAAAAACTCGAAGCTGCAATAGAAACGGGTTTTTTAAAAGACAGGATATTAATTACAGCAGCCTGGTATCGCAATCGCAGCAACAACCAGTTGATAGCTTATAAGCTGCCGAATCAAACAGGCTTTTCATCCGTCATTCAGAATTTTCCGGCACTGGTGCAAAACACAGGTGTTGAATTATCGCTTTCTTCAAAAAACATCACAACAAAAAATTTTAGCTGGTCTACCTCCGCCAATATCAGCTTTCCAAAAAACAAGCTTATTTCATTTCCTGGTTTGCATACTTCTTCTTATGCATCTTCATACAAAGTAGGAATGCCTTTAAGCATCATCCGTGGTTATCATTATCTCGGTGTTGACGCTGCCACTGGCATCTATACAGTTGAAGATACAAATAGAGATGGGCAGTTTGATAATGATGACTACATCGTATTGGGAAACACCGGTCCCAAATACTACGGCGGTTTGCAAAACAACTTTACTTATAAAGATATTGAACTGAGTTTTTTCTTCGAGTTCAGAAAACAAATTGGTAAAAACTATCTCGCTGCATTGGCAAACAATCAGCCGGGTCTCGCCATCAATCAGCCGGACGTAGTATTGGATCGTTGGCAAAAACCTGCTGATAATACAAGTGTACAAAGATTCACAAGCAGCTACAGCAACGAAGCAGCTTTCGCAGCTTATTATTTAAGCACATCTGCTGGCATTTATACCGACGCATCTTTTATTCGATTAAAAAATATGTATGCTGCTTACAACATACCTGTCCGTTGGTTAAAAAAACTAAACATCCAGTCCACCCGCATTTACTTACAAGCCCAAAATCTTTTTGTCATCACCGGTTATCTCGGCTCCGATCCCGAAACACAGGATATACTCGTATTACCACCATTGCGAACAATAGCAATGGGTATTCAAATCAAATTTTAACCTTCAAATTTTTTTATATGTTATCAATATCATTGGCAGCGCAGCGAAGCAACCTGCTTATCATCCTAATCTTTCTCTCTTCCTGCAAAAAATTCCTCTCCATCCCGCCACCCCAAACCCAGGCGCAAACCCAACAGATTTTTGAAAACGATCAGGCCGCAGTGTCAGCATTGACGGGTTTATACAACCAAATGCTCACCAGCAATCTTTGGATCACCAATGGAGGTCTTACAGTTTATACAGGTTTATCTGCTGATGAACTGATAAACACATCAGCCGATGCAAATGCCGATGGCTTTGCAAAAAATACATTGCTGCCGGGCAACACGGTTTTATCATCTAATTTCTGGATACCGGCTTACAGGGTCATTTACCACGCCAATGCAATCCTGCAGGGCATTGAATCGTCAGGAGCTAAATTAACAGCATCCGTCAGCAACCAGGTAAAAGGCGAAGCCTTATTGGTAAGAGCATTGCAATATTTTTATCTCGCCAATTTATTTGGCGATATTCCTTTGCTGATTTCTCCTGATTACCGGGTCAATAGTTCATCGCCACGTACACCTTCAGACGAAATTTATCAGCAGATAATTGATGATCTCATTGCATCAAAAGAATTATTAAAAGAAGATTATCCAACCACGGGAAAGCTTAGACCCAATAAATATGCTGCGCTGACATTGCTTGCAAGAGTTTATTTATTTCAGCAGCAATGGGCCAATGCAGAAACTGCGGCAACAGAAATTATTGATGCGGGCAGCTATGAACTGGTCACCGATCCTGACCAATCCTTTCAACCAAACTCTGCAGAATCTATCTGGCAATTGGTTATTGATAATGCCAATACTGCCGAAGGCAATGCATTCATCCCCGTATTGTTTTTTCTGAAACCCAATTATGCAGTTACGCAGCATTTATTAGATGCATTTGAAACAACTGATGCAAGAAAGACAAAATGGCTAAAGCTAAGTACTGCCGGAGGTCAAAACAATTATTATCCATTTAAGTACAAAATGCGCAGCACGTCTCAGCCTTACGAATATTATACAGTATTCCGTTTGGCAGAATTGTTTTTGATACGTGCCGAAGCAAGAGCACAACAGGATAAATTAGATGATGCAAAAGATGATTTGAATACAATAAGGAACCGTGCAGGCCTTAATGATACCGCAGCAGGTGACAAACAAACGCTCTTAGATGCCATCATGCACGAAAGAAGAACCGAGCTCTTTGCCGAATGGGGACATCGTTGGCTCGATTTGAAAAGAACAAACAAAGCCAATGCTGTTCTGCAACCAATCAAAGGTTCCAACTGGCAACCAACAGATATTTTATATCCCATTCCGCAACAGGAAATAAATGCAAACACATCACTAACCCAAAACCCCGGCTATTAATTATGTCCCCCTCGGGGCACTACAGGAGGGCTCAAAAACCTAAAGTATGCGTTTAACAATCGTTCTTATTATACACAACTGTCTTATTTCACTATTATCATTCTCCCAATCTTCAACACTCAACACCGGCGACACACTCCCGCCCATAACCTTTGAAAACATCCTCAACTGCAAAACATCACAGCTATCTTTATCTGATTTCAAAGGCAAATACATCATTCTCGACTTTTGGAACCACAGTTGCGTTCCATGCATTGCCGCATTGCCAAAGCTTGATTCTTTACAATGTTTATACGAAAACAACCTGCAAATTATATTGGTAAATAAAGAAAGCAGGGATTCCACACTGAAGTTTTTTTCTAAAAGAAAAAAAATAAAAATGCCCGGGCTTCTCATGATTACCGGCGATAAAAAACTGCACGACCTCTTTCCTTCTGATGGTTACCCTTATCATGTTTGGATAGATACTGCCGGCATCATCCGGAATATTTCAGGCGGTTACAATACAACCGCAGAGCATGTACAGAATTTTCTTGCAGGAAAAAATATTGTTTTAAAAAACCCAACGCAAAAGAAAATGAATATTGAAACTTTTTTAGCAGACCATAAATTGAAAACATTGGTTTCTTCTTCCACCATTTCCCTTTGTAGCGATGAATGGAATCCCGGCGGCGCAAATGGTGAACCATTAAGAAATGGAACACTGGTAAGGCTGGCACGACATTGCTCTTCTATATTGGATCTTTTTATTGCCGCTTATACCGAGAACGGCAAATACAACTTTTATACAGATTACAGTCTAAAGTTTGAAGCTGAAAATGTATATCCTTATATCATTCCTGCAGACAAAAACCTGTACGACGATTGGTTACAGAAACACGCCTTCACTTATGAATTGATTTTACCGGCTTCACGAAAAGCAGAGATGTTTAAGATAATGCAGCAGGACTTGCAAAGTCATTTTGATTTAAAAGCGGAAATCAGGATTACAAAAGTTCCTGCGATTATTCTTAGAAGGCTCAGGCATTCCGTTTTAAATCTGCTTGCCAAAGAAACACTAAATGAAACTTTCAGGTACCGGTCAGATATGTCTGATAGCTCCTATTACTTTTTAAATTACCCGGTTGAAAAATTTGTTGATTATCTGATGGGGTGGGTATCGTATCACTACCCTTTCTTCAACGAATTGAATGAAACGGGTAACCTCGATATCTGTATCCGGGAAAAATCAGTTGATCCCTTCAATATAGATTATTTAAATCAAGACCTTTTGAAACATGGATTGACCTTGACAATAGAACAAAGAGAAATCCCTGTACTTTATATTAGCAACAAATGAAAGATTAAACAAAATGAAGAGCTGGTTTGAAAAGTGCACTTAAACTGCAAACTGCTCTTCATTCTGTCTTCCCAGGTCATATCTTACGGTTTGGGCGTTGATTCATCGTAAGAAGTAGTAGGCAGGCTGGGCATTGAAATAAATCCTCTTAAACAATGCTTATTGAGTACGTCGTCACAACCGTCTGCAGCTTGAGCATCCACCTTACTTACCTGGGCCCCGCCAAATACTGGGCTGGCTCCCGCAGGTATCCTTCCGCCGGGCACACTGTAGTCAACAGCATACCAGTAATACACGGTTGGCCGTTTCACTTCCTTTTTATTGCCTGAAAAAGAGCTGAACAAGATAGCCGATGCTGCAATCACGGCAACAGCCAGCAATGGAAGAATGAATTTTCTTTTTTTCATAATTGGAATCGCTTTTATAATCTTAAAAAGCAACAAAAACTTTAAAGATGATGCCGTATGATATTTTACCAGGCCACGGCTTCCCTGCATCATGACGATACAAAGCTGTCGCTTGATCAGGCTTCAGGCATTTCGCTTTCAGCAGTTCTTTTTAAACTTTTGTTGAATTCTTTTTCCTTAATTGTCCGGGACTAATGCCAAAATGTTTCTTAAAAGCTTCCGAAAAATGTGCATCGCTTTTAAAGCCAAGATCAAAAGCGATCTCCTTGCATGTTTGGTCACTGTTAAGCAGTGACTGTTGAGCCGCTTCCATTTTTATAAGAAGAATATATTGATGTATCGTATGACCATAATAAGTTTTGAAATATCTTTTGAGATGATCTCTGTTGATCATGATATGCCTGGCAAGTTCTTCAATATGATAATTTTTATCTGGATTGCCGGCGATCAACTCATGCAGCGACTTTAGTTTTTCAATAATGATCGCTGGAAGAGTTGTCCTTTCTGTTGTTGCATCTTTCTCATGTAATAGCATCAGGTAAAGCTCTTCACATTTTACCTGTACATACTGCCGCAAATACAAAGGCTTTACAGGATAATACAATAATTGCTGCAGTACCAATGCGCTTGAACTGCTTAATCGCCATTCATTAAAAAATCTTGATAACATTGTATCAGGTCCCGTCATTCCATCTAATTCTTTTTTAAAAGACAGCAGCATCAATTTTCCCGCACCCTGGTTGCAGGTTAGCGTTATCTCCTTTACTATTCCCGCCCTGTTACGTATTTGATGAAGAAGATGAGGTTTATCAGCGAGCAGTGCATAGTTATCGCCTATTTCATGCGGCCATCTCAGAAGTAATTGAAGACAGGCTGCATCTTCCATACTTTGAAGAAAAAAATCCTGCTGATAGGCAAACTCACCCACGCACAACAGGCATTCTTTCAAATCAATGATCTGCAACTGGCAACGGCCTTCTTTGGTTTCTGACGCTATGCTCATTGAATATACTTGCTCATGTCCGTTGCTTTTAATGGCATGTTCAAGCAAAACAACTTCTTCTTCCGTCACAATTCTTACCCGCATAATAATATTTATACTGTTCTATAAATAATGACATCCTCGGCAAAAAACCCAAAACCAAAAACCATACACCATAAACTGTATACCATCACGGTTTATACAATCCCTTTTTAATGGCATAAACAACAATACCAACCACATTCCTGGCTCCTGTTTTTTCCATAATGCGGTCACGATACTTTTCAACGGTCCGGTGAGCAAGCTTTGTTTTATCAGCTATTTCTTTACTGGCATATTGCTCGCAGATCAGCCGGATGATCTCCAGTTCTTTTTCATTGAAGTTTATTTCCTGTACAGGGGATAATACTTTTCTGCTGGCCGCTACCATCTTGCCAAGCTTCATCGAAGTGGAATTACAGAAATAAGGATTTCCCCTATATACAGTTTCAATCGCCTCATACACCTCTTCTTTGGGGGCATTTTTTATAATGTATCCATTTGCTCCTGCATCCAGCATTTCCATGATCAGGTCTTCATCGCCAAAGATGCTAAGTGCAATTACTTTGATGGCAGGGTATTCAGCTCTTATCCGTTTCGTCAGTTCAACCCCGTTCATCACTGGCATTTGAATATCTGTGACAACAACATCAGGCTGTTTTTTCTCTATTAAAGAAAGAAGAGCTGCACCGTCTTCCGCCTCGCCTGTTATTTTTATATCAGCAAAATGTCTCAGCAGTAAATGCAGCCCTTCCCTGAACATAGGAAAATCATCAGCTATCATCAGTCTTATTTGGCTTTTCATAGAGAATCATTTATTGGTATTTCTATAAAATATTCTGCACCCTTTTCAGCAAAGTATTGCATTCTTCCTCCAAGCATAGTTGCTCTGTTCCTTAGGCTTTGCATGCCCAATCCGGTACTTTTATCCATATTTCTTTCCTTTATTCCCTTTCCGTCATCTTTGCAATAAACATACAGCCACCCTTTCCTCTCATAAAGCACCACCTCAATTTTAGAACCCCCTGAATGTTTTACCGCATTATGCACTATCTCTTGCACCATTCTGTACACCTGTAGTTTTAATGGCGCTTGCAGTGCTTGCTTCACTCGGTATTCCAATTCCAGTTTAATGGGCGTCACCTCCTGATACTGGTCAAAAAATTCTGTAAGTGCAGCTTTAAGGCCTTTTTGCAAAAGCTTTCTCGGTATCAGGTTTTTGGCAATTCCTCCTAATCTTTCTGTTACTTCATCTATACGTTTATATGCCCTCTGTTGCAATTGTAAGCTTTCGGCATCCTCTGTTTGTATTTCACTTACCTCTATTCTTGTTATGGATAATAGCGGTCCCAGTTCATCATGCAGATCGCTGGCTATCCGGTTCCGTTCTGCATCAAGTGTTGCAATTTCATCTAAAAAATGTGCCCTTTGAATTTCAAAATGTTTTCGTTGGCGGCGTATAATAGTGAAGCCAAAATAGAAAAATATAATGGCCAGTACCACACCGCTTATTAATACTGCAGTATATATTGACGTTTCAATGGTATCCATACAATGGAAAAAGCGAATAGAAGGTTCGTAAAAAGATTAATATAAGCCAATATCTCGTAAATGCGGATACGGAAAAACCTGCTCTTATTAAGCCCGTATATCCAGAATGCTTCCACCAAAACCGAATAGGTATAAAAGATCAGCAAGCCCATGCAGATTAAAAAAACAGGATCGAGGTACAATCTCCTTTTTACGATCAGGATTTCATGGTTGATCTGTTTGATCGTAAAGCATTACGCAATACTTTGCCGGCTTTACCGGCGCGGCCAAACTCAGCGCCGTTCTCTCTTGTCCGTTGAAATGCGGGGTCGGTAGCAATGCGGTTCGCATCCACACCGCCCTTTTCCCTCGCCAGGTAACCATCACCGGATTTATAAAATGTGATGTTCCCGATCGTCCCCCTCAAAGGGATGATTCCTTTTTGTTGTGCCATCTTGTTAAAGATTAATTTGAAAAGAAAACAGAATGTTTAAAAGGCACATCCCGGTTAAGCCTCATCATGATGTTTGCAATTGCACAACAAGAATACAAACCGTTCACAGCCGTTTAAAATCAACCGGCCGTTTAGGCAGTTTATGCCAACGATATAAATAGTAAACGCTTAATTGTATTTTTTACGAAAAATGCATTTTATGCCGTCATTGCGATGGAGGAACGACTGAAGCAAACTATCATTGGAACTAGACCATGCACGTAGCTGCGTGAAGCAAGTTGCACGCAAAGCCCACTCAAAGGCCGGTATAATGCGTATCTGATTCCTCACCGGTGATATTTTGATATACTATTAAAACACCTTCACCCTCCAACTCCTTTCTAATCTCTCTCCTGCCGGCAATGCATTGATGCCTTCTTTTTCTTTTAATTGCTGATTGCTGTTTACACTATCGGCAATACCGCACCAGGGTTCGATGCAAACAAAGTCGGCTTGCTTTGCGGCCCAGATACCGAGATAAGGAAAACCGGGAAAATTAAATTGTAAACCATGCGGCGAAAGACGGGATAAAAGCCGGACATTGTCTGACTGCAATTGCTTAAATACAAGAGCATCTTTTAAAAATAATTCTTTGCTCAGGGAAAGAACCGCTGTATTGTTTAATAGAGGCTCAGGTGCTGTTTCAATAAGACCGTCCGGGCTGATGGGCCACCGTCCTGCATTTTCTGTTTTATTGAATTCAAGATAAAAATCACTGTAATCGCTGCCGGGTATCAATGGCACTTTAAATGCAGGGTGACCACCGACTGAAAAATACATGGTGCTGTCACCGGTGTTTTGCACTTTGTATGTTACCTGCAATGTATCGCCATCTATGCTGTGCTCAATATCAAAGCGAAAAGGGAATGGAAATTTTTGAAGCGTATCATTATTGCTTAATAATGTAAATGTAATTGCATCGGATGATTGCTCTGTGACATTAAATTCCATTTCTCTTGCAAAGCCATGACGGCCCATCTGGTATGCTTGGCCATCAATATAACAGGTATCATTTTTCAATGAGCCGATAATGGGAAATAATACCGGTGATGTTTTGCCCCAAAAGGCCGGATCGCCACTCCACATATATTCAAGCCCGGTGTTTTTGTTGTAAATGTTTTTCAACTCCGCCCCTTTAGAATTGATCGCTGCATGAAGACAATCATTTTGCAATGTAAACATGAAGAAAGTTTATGGTTTATCGTTTATGGTTTCGTGTTATGCTGAAATACTTTTCTATTTTATTCTTCGTATTGTCAACCGGGCTTGCTGTTTTATATTGATGCCCCATATTCAGCAGTTGAAGTGTGCGACGCAAGGGACGATCATCCGTGTTAATGCTGCCGGTAACCAAAAACAAAAAACCATAAACAATAAACTCTACAATCGCAACAGACCCATTCTCTTCAGATTCGCAACCGGTTTATTATCCCAAAATAATTCAAAGTCTTCTAAACCGGCGGCTTCATAGTTTGCTTTCAGCTCCTGCAAGGTAGATGTCTTTTTATTATCAACTGTGAGCAGTGGCAATACAGACAATAACCACTCCCCCTGCGGCGCAGGCATTTTTATTTGCAGCGTTTCTTTTTTGGCGGTAAAGCTTAGACTTATCATTTCCCTGCTGTTTCCTTTTTTACTCTGTGTAAAATATTCCGTATGGATCATCTTACCCAGCCAGATGATCTTTGCTGATGGTTTTGATGATGTATCAACTTCATTCAGTGCATTGGTTATATAATCCGGCGGCACCGTTGTTTTCGGCACTTTAAAACCAATAACAACAGGATCAAACCATTTTTGCAAAGGTTCATCCAAATGAATGCCGTGCATATAATTGAGCAACGACTTCTTTAATCCATAACTGAATCGTTCATGATCGCCGCCAACAGGATCAATATGTTCAATATCATTGTTGGCAAAGCTTCCCATTGCTTCTGTTACTTTACTTACCTGGTATTTTGCAGGATCAAGACCTACGGGGCTATGCGCTGTCATGGTAAATAAATGCCAGAAAGCCGATTGCAAAATGCCGAGCTTAAACATTTGCCTAACCATCTCCAATGAATCAATTGTTTCCTGGGCTGTTTGTGTAGGAAAGCCATACATCAGGTAAGCATGCACCATGATGCCGGCATCGCTAAAATTTTTATTCACTCTTGCCACCTGCGATACCGTGATACCTTTTTGAATCAAATTCAGCAAACGGTCTGATGCTACTTCCAATCCGCCGGATACAGCAATGCAACCCGAAGCTTTTAACAATAAACAAAGATCATGTGTAAAACTTTTTTCAAATCGTATGTTCGTCCACCAGGTTACAGTAAGTTTTCTTCTGAGTATTTCTATTGCCAGTGCCCGCATCAATGCCGGCGGCGCCGCTTCATCTACAAAATGAAAACCGTTTTGACCTGTTTGTGTTATGATCTCTTCCATTCTATCGCAAAGCAAAGAAGCAGCAATGGGTTCATACACTTTGATATAATCAAGCGATATATCGCAAAAAGTACATTTGCCCCAATAACAACCATGCGCCATAGTAAGTTTATTCCAGCGGCCATCACTCCACAGGCGATGCATAGGATTCACTACTTCAATGGCAGAAATATATTTATCTAATAAAAGATCACCGTAATCAGGTGTGCCTGTTTCACTTTGTTTATAATCATGACAGGTGTTGTTGTTGATATATACAACTTTGCCGTCTTGCAAAATGAAAGTCCGTTTTAATTCACTTACAGATTTTGATCCTTCAACATAAGCAACCAGGTTTTCAAGTGGCGCTTCACCATCATCGAGTGTAATGAAATCAAAAAAATCAAATGCTCTTGCATCAGAGATTGTACGCAGTTCTGTATTAGCAAAGCCGCCACCCATCACAACTTTAATTTCAGGATGATGTTGTTTTATCCATTGCCCGCAACGCAGGGCTGCATAAAGATTGCCGGGAAATGGAACGGAGATGGCAACCAGTTTTGGTTTTATGTTTTCAATATGTTTTTTAAGTATATCAATTAAAACAGCATCCATGTATGTGTAAGACTGCTGAAGACTTGTGTAAAGTTCATCAAAGCTGTTGGCTGATCTCCCCAGCTTTTCTGCATAACGGCTAAAACCAAAATGGGGATCAATACTCTCTTTGATAAGATCGGAAAGATCTTCAAGATACATGGTAGCAAGATGCTTGGCCCTGTCTTGTGTGCCCATAGAACCAAATGCCCATTCAAGATCATCTATTTGCTGAAAACGGGATGCTTCAGGAAGAAGATCTCTTTTTTCAATAGAATGTGCAAGCGTTGGATTTTTACCCTGCAGAAATAAAATAACTGAATCAATAGTGGCAATATAATCATCCTGCAGTGCAATGATACGTTTAGCATTGTCAGAAAGTTTTTCATCATTTGAAATGATTTGAGGTGATCTCTTAATCTTCTCAAACAATTTGATCAATCCAGGTTTTGAAAAAACAGATAAGATGACTTCAATACCAAGGTCGGCCTGGAAGGATGAAATATTTTTTGTATTGAGAAACCCTTTGAGATAAGCCGTAGCGGGATATGGCGTATTCAATTGCGTAAAGGGCGGCGTTATTAAAAATACGGTTGCACTCAAGTTGCGATGATTATCGGCAAAATTAGTGAATGGTGAATTGTGAATCAATGTCGTTTACTTAAGCTCCGCTCACTACTTGCAACTTACCATCCGCCATTTCAAACCAACCGCCCTGAAAAGAAACGCTGCCACAAATTGTAACAGGCGTTCCTTTCAGCCTCGCAAGAATGATTTTATAAAACAAAATCATTGATGATCGGTCAGCGGAGTAAGATAACTACTCTAACAATCCAATATTCTTCAGCGAAAATTAAATAACCACTCAATGAATCGCCTGAACATAACGATACGCTTCATGACTGAACTCAATCTGAAATAACTTATTAATAAATTTCAATGGCAGGAAGAAAAGGATAAAGAGCCGCATCAAATTTGCATAACATCCTTATCGTTTATAGAAAGAAGTAAAAATTATTTTCCGGCAATCAACTCTTTTTGCAATTGCTCCAGTTCTTCCCATTTGCCCGCCGCAGCCAGCTTGGCTTGTTTTGGCCAGCTTGTTGGATCATGCGTGTTGAACTTGCTGCCTGCTGCTTCCAATATTGATTTCAGTTTTTTGGCCGAAAGTTTTGAAAGAGCTTTAAAAGTATCAATCTTTTCAGCAACTAATAGTTCTGCTATTTTCTTTCCAATACCTTCAATCTTTGTAAGATCATCTGCAGCAACTTCCGCTTTTTCCACTTTAGCTTTCTTTTCTTTTTTTGGCTTGGCTTCTTTTTCTTCGATAGTGATAACACAATTTTCGGTTGAAAATCCATTGGCAGGTACATAATAATCTGCTCTTTCATCATTTACCCATCTGCCATCGCTAAGAAGATAACGATACTGATAACTTCCCGGCTCCAATGTGGCTGTGCCTTTTATGGTACCGTCTTTTTGTTTTTTCAGGGTAATGCCGTTGTTGGCGTCCCAGTTATTGAATTCACCCAGCAGCATGGCGCTTGTTGCTTCACCTACTACTTCTGCAGAAAGTGAAAAAGTTACTTTTTTTCCCATAGTTGAATAATGTTTTTTAAAATCGTGCAGCGAAGAATACTGCACAGGTTAATGATCCGTTTGCTCTCCTGCGTTAATACCATGCCAGTATAAAAGTAACCCTTAGATAGAAGTTTGCTTTTCCACAGCATGTGTAAAAAAAAACGCTGAAAGCCTTTACTGGTTTGAAAACCATTCAAATTACCGGATGCAAAAATACAAATACCAGATCAAACAGTTAACAGTTTGCAAACACACCAAAATTCAAAATGTAAAATGACGCGAATGACATGAGATTGAACAGGACGGATTTACTGTAAATATTATGCAATGCCTTGTATGATTCCGGTCTATTTCCAGGGACCATTATTGCCAAAACATTAAGATTGATTTATTTCAAAGGAGCATTACCTGCCAATTTAAAAGACAGGTTATACTAACCATATGTCTTTGATGTGAACTGAACGAAGGTGTGTCTGCTGATTTACAAAACACTCTTGTGCAGTAACCCATGAAACATTATATGTTGAAAGATATAGAAATGTTCTGAGTTGAAGACACCAGGGACAACTGCTGAATTTTATTATTTGTTCGGTACTTGGCCAACGGGAGGTCATGATGTCTTTGATTTATACTCATCTTGTTTCACTGTGGCTCTTTTGGAAATGAGTATAATAGCAGTACACAAAAGCCAAAGCATGGAAAAAGCTACCAGGCCTTTTAGATTCCACTGGATATCTTCGGGATCGAAGCGGCCATGTATGCGCTTGCGGAAAAATTTGTTGGAATACTCCTGCGAATATTCTATTGCCATCCCAAACAAATAAAGCGTAATGAATATTATGACATGCCTTAAAATTTTTGTGCCTGCAAACAAGATATTTAAAAGAGCAGCTGCCAGAAAGTAAAACAATGCATGCAATTCCTTATCAATGTGTCTAAATTCCGATGGGAGCTTTATCATAAATCCATAAACAGCAATTGCAAAACAGATAACTACCAGAAGAGCTTTTTGCCAAGCGGTAAGACCAACTTTCTTCATGCAGATAGATATTTAAGAAGAACAAAATATTTCTTATTTAAACGTATTTGACTGTGAAATATTGAATGATTAAATTGGGTTTGAAAGAGGCAGAAAATTATCTGCTTTTTCTTTTAATCCAAACAGGCTAATACTGGCTGTTTTTGCAGATAGAGCAATTGGTGTGCATAATCAATAATGGCTTTATGATGATTTAGCACATCGGCACCAATAATGCCATTGGCGGGTCTGTCCGCGCCTTTTTCAAGAAGCGACTGTTTTACATGGCGCAGATCAATGGCATGCAACTGTGGCAATACGAGAGTAAACTCACCAACCATTAGTGTAGCTGACTTTATTGTGTATAATACCATACCGCTGACGCCCAAGCCACAGACCCGGAGAGTACTTTCCTGCACTGCAAGGTTCTGTGATCGGGCAAATGAAAGATCAACTACTGTTTTAGCAGCGCCGGTATCCAAAATGAAATTGGTGTCAATACCATTAACAGATAGCATCATCTCAAAGTGACCGGTAACAGTCTTTACAAGAGCGGAAGGGCGGTAATTGTTTTTCTTCAACAGATCGTACAGCATGATAGTTTGGAGCATTCAGGACAGTTTTGAAACACTGGTATAAAATTAATTCTCTGCGTCCGCATCCTGAAAAGAATATTATAAGCGGGTGATTTGTTATTTGCTTATAATTCTTGTTTTGATTAAATCGTTACTGTCTTTGCCCTGCTTTTTTTCTTAACACAGTTCTCAGACTGAGAACTCTCGTCTTTGCGAGGGATGCATTCCGGCAGTTAAAGTTAAGAGATTGCTGATTGCATCCCGATCAATCAGCTTTTGTAATGATTTTTGTTTTAATTACGTCGTTATTTGTTTCATCTTTCTTTATTTTTTCTTGACAAAAAAAGTAACAAAAAGAAAAAAGATGCTCCGCCTTTTTTCCGGGCCAACGCACAGGAGACTCCGATTTTTCTTAGTCCTGTTTTGATCAGCTTCGTGTGGTTGATACAAAAGATTTATTGGAGCAAACTGATAAAATTTATTTGCTCCAATAAAGTTACTCAATACTTAATGCTAAAGATTTACATCAAAGACGAAGCAGCAATAATCAAAACCGGAATCCTATACAAATACCCATTACTCTTGCACCATAAAATGTACCCTTCAATTTGGCATCTATGAAAAAATCGCCGATAGTAGCATCTACCGTCCACAATGGAAGATCAACACTTTCTATATCGTTTTCCAGGTCGGCACGGTCATCAGCATCCAGTTCATCCATTTCAGGATCAGTGCCATGAAAATCGCCGTCAGTAAATGACCCAAAGAATGCACCGGCTATCCACCAGTCAATGCTCACTCTTTTTTGTTTTCCCAACAGCCATTGCGCACCAAACATTAAACCGCCACCATAACCGCTTAATTTTCCATCAATATGAGCAAGATGCAGGTTGCCGCTTTTGGGTGTAAATGTGTAGTCCTGGCTCAGATCCATCGTAACATATCTCGCAAAAGGAGCGATATAAAATCCTTCCGGTGCATCTCTTTTGCCAACGTAAAAACGGTATTCAGGGGTAATGGTTATTTTGGTAAACTTAGTGGTTTCAATGGCACGGGCCGCATCAGAATTGCCGCCAAACTGATCAGACAGATCTTTTTTAAAAGGAAGGTCAACGCTTGGCGAAAAGCCAAAGCCAATAGCAAAAGATTGTTTTTTGCTGACCACTCTTTCATACTGAAAAGAATAGTGGCTAAGCGCAACAGCAGAGAGATTTACTTTAAAAATGTTTTTACCTGGCTTAACTGATGGTTCAGCATCCTGTGCTTGAGTGAAGGAGAATGGCAGTATCAAACCTGCCAATACGAGTGTAAAGGTGAAGAGTTTCATACTAAGCAGTTTTAAGGTTTACTAATCGGAAGAAAAGAACTTATCTAAATTTAAGTTTTTTCTATTATAAATTAAGAGGAACTACTTAAAAAGTTGGTCACTCAGAATGGCCAAAGTCTCTGTAATACGCATAAAATCCTGCAAGCCGCAGGATTTATTTCTGATTTCGTAAAACACAAATAGAGATATCACCGCTTCTTACCGGTCATTTCTTTTCCACGTTGCAGCAGCGTCAAAGCAGTTATTTCCTTATTCTCATTTCTGCTAAACCGAACTTCGGCTTCCACTTCATTTACAAAAAAAGTATCCTCTTTTTCAGGTCGCAATTGCAACTCTTCCTGTCCTTCCGGCTTGCCAAACAATTTACCATTCTCCACACGAATAGTAATGATCAATTCGGGAGAAAGATCATATACACCCACGTATTGTTTCAGAATGTCTTCCGGTATAGCAATGGAGGCTTTTTCTTTGGGCAATTCATAGGATTTGTTGTAAAGAATGGCGAAAATGCTTTCAGTGATCGCATTAAGATGAGGACTGCTTGCATTATTAAGCAATATCACACAGGTATTATCTCCAGGAATGCTGGCCATATTGGTATTGAAACCATGAATACCGCCGCCATGCCCTACTCTTCTCTTGCTAAAGAGTGAATCAATGCTCCAACCGAAACCATAGTTATTTTTTACGGGAGTAAAAGCCTTTTCCTTTGAAGCTGCTTTAATGATCTTATTAGCCTGCAGCGACTGGTACCACTTATACAAATCACCTGTTGTAGAATAAATGGCGCCTGCTGCATAAGAAACAGATGAATCCACAATTGGAGCAGTAATATTTTTCTCATCAGTCAACCGGAAATAACCTGTTGCCTTATTCTTACTATTTAAATGTGTAAAATCGAAGCCGCTGTGTGACATACCTGCCGGTTGAAAAATATAGCGTCTTACTGCTTTTTCATAAGGCATCTTTGCTACATCCTCAATAATATAACCCAACAGCATGTACGCTGAATTGGAATATTCCCATTGTGTTCCCGGAGAAAACTGAAGCGGTTTATCCTTAAACAGCGCCATCATCTTCTGCCTGTCTGCCGGTTTGGATACTTCATTTTCCATAAAAACAGGATCACTGGTATAACTGTAAATACCCGAAGTGTGAGTGAGCAACTGTTCTATGGTAATGCTGTCTCCTTTAGGATAATCGGGAAAATATTTACTTAGCTTATCCGTGACACTCAGCTTTTTTTCTTCCTGCAATTTCAGTATCACGGTTGACGTAAACTGTTTGGTAATGGAACCTATCTGGAAAATGCTGTTTGGATCATTTGGTATTTTATCGCCGGCATTGCGAAGGCCATAACCTTTATCCAGCAATATTTTTCCATTGTGTACTACCAGGGCAGATCCGTTGAATTTATATTGCTTCGAATAAACTTGCAGAAGTTCATCAAGTTGTGTAGGAATGTCCTGGCTAAAGCAGGATGTAAATACAAAGGCGATAAGGATAAGCAGGTAAGACTTTTTCATGTTGTGAGATTGAAGCTAAATGGATATGACTCTATTGAATTCTGCAAGGTTACAAAAACTTGAAAAGATTATTTGCTAATTTATTTCGGCCATCTTTTGAACTCCCTAAACCAACGCAGGAGTTTGTTGATAACCTTTGGTTGTCCTTACTTCAATACACATCCTGCCTTAATGTGTAGATTATTTTCCCATTTTTCCTCAGATCAAAAATTTCTTTTATCAAAAATAAAAATTCGGTGAATAACGCATGGAAACCGCAACAGCACTGTGTTATTTACAAAATGACTAATGTGCATAACCGTGCCGGGTGAAAAATTTTTCGGTTGGAATATTATTTGCCTTTAATCAAATAGCTTTTCAGAAGGATTGAATTAAAAACGGGCTTGATTTCTATCAGGCCTTCTTTTTTTCTACGTCATCAAACAAAAAACTCTTCGGAGATGATCTTACCGTCTTTTACTCTATAAACACAAAGTTCCATCATATCCATAACGCCTTTGTCTTTAATATCCACCTGCATTCGCATGGTACACGCAAAAGATTCGCTGGCTACTAACGGGTCAGATACCCTGATGCTTTGAAGCTCTTCCACCATTTCATCCCATTTTTCGCCTTTTGCTAAAATGGCATCGAGGCCTTTTGTCTCTTTTTTGAAATCCGGTGTTGCATAGGGTTCAATGCTTGTGGCATCGTCTGCAAATAATTCCTTTTGTGCTTTTGTAAAATCGCCTGTGCGGCATATCTCCACCAGGCGGTTTGCAACTTCTGTGTTGTCATAGTTGTTGTCATAAAAATTCATTTTCCTCTTTACTTACAATAAAAAGGCCATAACAACAACCACTAAAAATGATCAGCTTTTTACTTTGCAGGCGTTATCACAATATTGCGAAACTCCACCGGCCCATGATCGCCCTGGAAATAAATTGGCCCGGGCTCACCTTCATTGCTATCGAGTGCGCCGCCGGTTATACCCGGTATTTCCTGGTTGCAGATGATCGTTTTACCATTGGCCACCACTGTTATCATACGTCCTGCCAGCGTAATATCATAGCTCTGCCATTCACCTGCATCTTTAGCCGCCATTTCAGACGGTGTGATAAAACCATATACGCCACCAAACAAACCTGGCTTTGGCTCCTGGCCTTTGCTGTCCATTATCTGCACTTCATATCGTCCCCGCAAATAAACTCCGCTGTTGCTGCCTTTAGGATACCGAAATTCAAGATGCAGTTTAAAGTCGTTGAATTTTTTTTCGCTTACAAGGTTAGCACCCGATTTTGGACTTGTCAAAACTCCGTTCTCTACTACCCATTGATTTTCGCTGCCCATTGCTTTCCAGCCATCCAGGTTTTTGCCATTAAATAATTTGACAGGCATTCCCCATACCGGTTGCTTCTGACGTTTCAGTAATGGAGCCCGGTGACCTGTCCAATTGTAGGTTTTACCATTTGCCGCTACCATTGTGCCGGTTAAAATATCATCCTGCAGTGTAGCTTCAAACTTCATATCATTATCTTCTTCTTCCCATTGGGGCGGGATGGTAAAACTCATTTTCCCATCTTTAAACTGAATGATAGAAATGGGACGGGCACTTCCGGAAATACCAACATAATAACCCACCAATCTTTTGTGACCCGAATGAATGACTTCAAGCCATGACGGAAATTTTTTTCCATTGTCGTCAATATTAATATCCCATCTGCCTTCAAGAGAAGGTTCGGCTGGTTTCTTAGCACAGACAGAGAAACTTATAAATGACAACAAAACAACACTGAAGAAAAAATGCCCGGTAAGGCCATTGCGTAAAAAAAATGGTTTGTTCATCGTAATGTTTTTTAATCAATTAAAGATACTGGCAAAATAGCTACGAGATGAAAGAGAAAAAGAGAAAAGAGATTTCTTCAACATACGAAGCTCCTATGTTTCATTAAATAAAATTGATCATGAGCCTTAAACTGATGCCATGAAAACGGGACGCAGAAGGGTCACCGACGATAAATGTCGGGATGCTGACTGTAGCGTCAGCATGTGACACAACAGACGCCGCCATGAAATGCCGCCGCCGGAGTCATAAAAATGATGACGGCATTCACAAACACCAAAACAAAAACAACAAATAAGTTTGTAAAA
>Ga0187893_10005297_pt1 | contig 23324 bp, 23 predicted proteins | sample MA1701074metaG_FD_139574 | JGI IMG/M metagenome (GOLD analysis project Ga0187893, IMG submission 139574) | White microbial mat communities from a basaltic lava cave in the Kipuka Kanohina Cave System on the Island of Hawaii, USA - MA170107-4 metaG ...
CAGTCGGCGGCGCTCGCCCAGGGGATCCGTGCGAGCCGCGCGGAGGTGATCGTCACCCTCGACGCGGATCTGCAAAACGACCCGGCCGACCTACCGGCGCTCCTCGAGGCGCTCGAGGACTGCGATCTCGTCTGCGGAGTGCGCGCCAAGCGGCGCGACACGTGGCGCAAGCGGATCGCCTCCCGGTTCGCGAACTGGTTCCGCCGCGCCATGCTGGGGGACCGCTTCCGCGATGTCGGCTGCTCCCTCAAGGCGTGGCGGCGCGCGGTGGCGGAAGAGATCCCGAAATTCGACGGGTTCCACCGCTATGTCCCGATCTTCGCGGAGGCGCACGGCTTCAAGGTGAAGGAGGTCGCGGTCTCGCACCGGCCGCGCACCCACGGCAGGACGCACTACACCAACCTGGGCCGCGGGTTGCGCGGGATCCGCGATCTCTTCGGCGTGCGCTGGCTCTTGAAGCGCAAGGTCCTGCGCGGGGAGCCCCGCGCGTGATCCCCGCCCCCGTCCTAGCCGTCGGGTTCGCCGGCCAGGGGCTCTTCGGGCTCCGCACGGTCCTCCAGTGGATCAGCTCGGAAAAAGCGCGGCGCAGCGTCCTGCCGCCCTGGTACTGGCCGGTGAGCCTGGCCGGCTCCGCGTGTGTCGTAACCTACGCATTGCTGCGCGACGACGCGGTCTTCCTGCTCTCCGCGCTGCCGCAGTCCTTCATCTACGCGCGCAACATCTTCATCCGGCGCGCCGCCGGCCGCGCCCGTCTGGCGCCCTCGGCAGCGGCGATCGCCGCGTTCCTGGTGTGGGCCGCCCTCGCACGGCCGGTGCTCCCGGAGCCCATCTGGGCCGCCCTCGGACTCACCGGCTCCCTTCTCTGGTCGGGCCGCTTCCTGGTCCAGTGGTGGGTTTCCGAGCGGCGCGGCGTCTCCACCCTGCCGGCTCTGTTCTGGTGGATCTCCCTCGTGGGGACCGTCCTCATGCTCGCCTACGCTCTCCACCGCGTCGATCCGGTCATGATCGCGGGCTACGCCCTCGGCCCGATCCCCTACCTGCGGAATCTCATGCTGTTGCGCCGCACGGCGCGCGCGAACCCCGAGCTCGCGACGACTGGCTGCTCCGCGGAGTCGCGCGCCACTCCGGGTCCCTAATCCGGCCAGAGCGCGATCGAGGCGCCGACCCAGTCGAGGTCGCGGTTGAAGTTGACGCCGATCATCTTCCCGCGGCTCAGGCGAACCAGGCTGAAGAGGAGCGTCATCGCGTCGTCGTCGTCGGGACGCACGAACATCATGCGCACCTCGCCGCGCACTTTGTGCGCTTGCGGGGTCACCAGGCCCGGGTGGTACTCCACCTTCTCCTGCAGGATCCAGTCCTTGCGCTGCGCGCCGGGGATCGCCTCGACGTCGGCGGCGCTGGGATCGACGTTCACGCCGCCGCCTGCGAAGGAGTAAAGCGGCTTGAGCACGTACTGCGAAAGGTCGTCGGGCAGGCGCGCGAGGTCGGAGACCCGGGTCGTGCGCGGCACGGCGGGATGGTCCAGGGAGAGCAGGGAATTCTTGGACCAGAGGTAGTACCAGTCGGGCTGCGGGGCGATCTCGACCTCGAGATCCTCGGAGAAGGCGAAGGGGAGCCTCGTCCCGGTCCTCTCCAATTCATCGAAGACGACGCGCTGGTAGAACCGGCGCACCGGCACCTTCCGCCCTTCCCGCAGCCGGAAGAGCTTGGACCCTTCGCGGCGGATCGTCGTGGGGCAGACCGGCTCGACGCCGAACCAGTGGCGCGTCGCCGCGAAGTCGGGATAGGTCTTTTGGTGCGCGGGATCGAGATCGAGGAGCACGACCTCGTGGGGATCGTGGTCCCCCACGATGGCGCGGCGGAGGAGCTGGAAGGCGCGGTAGCGATCCAGCCCGGAGAAGAAAACGCGCCAGCCCCTCCCGCGGCCCGGGAGATCGGCAAGGTGCGTCGCCCAGATGTCGGTGAGGAGCATCTGGAAGCAGTAGAGCGACGGGAAGCCCTGCAATTCGACGCAGCGCGGCTGCAGCGTCCCGTCCTCCCCCTGCACAACCGCGAAGTCCACCTGCGCGAACTGCGGGAGCGCGCTGCGGCGGGGCGAGCGGTAGGCCGGAGGCACCGCGGTCTCCTGCGCCGCCAGATAGTCCGGGCGGCTCAGCTGCGCGACGATCTCCCGCGCGGCGAGAGCGAAGCGGTCGAAGGTGTCGGCGGGCAGGAGGAGCGGCGTCTCCGCCACGCGGAACGGAACGGGCCCGCCCAGCTGCCGCTCGAGATCCCCGAGCACCCGGCGGTAGAGCTCCGGGGTCCAGAGCCGATTGAACCGCGCGCGGAGTTCGCGGTCCATCGGCGGCTAGTCCTCCCGCAGGTAGCGGCCGCGCCGCATGATCGGCGTGCCGTCGAACCAGACGTCGAAGTCGCGGCCGACCACGTCGATGTGGCTCGAGGAGCTCCAATTCGCCCCGGTGTGCTCCGCATACGGATGCCCGAAGGCGATGTGCACGCCGGGGATCTTCTCGTCCTGGAGCATGTTGCCGATCACGTCGGTCACCGCGAGGTTGGTGCCCAGGGCGTATTCGCCCACGCGGTCGGAGTTCGCGTCCGCCGCGACGTAGCGCCGGAAATCCTCGAGCGCCGCGGAATTGCGGCACTGCAGGTCGACGATGCGGCTCTCCTCGATCCGGATCGTGAGCGGGGTCTTGCGCAGATCGCCGTACTTCGGAGCGAGCCAGTCGCCCAGCACCCCGTCCACGACGAAGGTCCCGTCCACGCGCTCCGGGGAGGTGAAGATCTCGCCCCCCGGCAGGTTGCCCCACTTCTCCGGGCTGATGAGCCCGGAAGTCTTGATCCACCTGAGCGAGGGAACGAACGTCGCGCGCAGGTCGGTGCCCGCGGGCGTCGTGCAGACGATCTCCCGCGCGTCGACAGCGCGCTCCATGACCCAGAGGGAGAGTGCATCCACGGCGGGGAAGTCGGCGCGCATCCCCTCCCGCATGATGCGGGGGGTGATCCCCACCATGTGGGCGTGGCGGATCCTGCGCCGGTTCACGACGCCGGTCATCTGCCGGCGCATGTCGAGCTCGCCGGGGAGCGCGAGGGCGGCGAAGATCGAGACCTGCGCCTGCTCGAGGGCCTCCAGGATGGGCGCGGGCATGCTGCGCGTGGGGCGGGTGACGAAGTCGTCGAGGACGAAGCACTCGTGGCTCGCCCCGACGGCGCGCAGCTGGGCGGCGAACGCCGCGCCGATCTCGAGGCAGGATCTGCCGGTGATCACGACCACGCGCTCGTGGGGCTTCACCGCGAGGCAGGTGGCGATGGCGTTGCGGGCGCCGGGCGCGAGTTCGGGGTCGAAGGGGATCGCGAGGAGGTCGGTCAGCACGGCCACGGGGGGCACCTAGGAGCGCGGAAGGCCGTGCTCCGTCTCGTCGGCAATGTAGTCCACGACAGCCCTAAGATCGTTCGTATGCCGGTGGACCTTGAGTTGGCGGTCCGCCCCGCTCCCCCGTCCGACGATCTCGCGGATCTTGGAGACTTCGCTGCGGGAGCCGAGATCGTCGACGACATCATCCACGAATTCGAGCAGCTCCCCGACAAGCCCGGGCGTCGGAACCTCCGCCATCTTGCCCAGGTCGATGAGGCGCCCCCCCACCCCCCATCGCGCCGCCCTCCACTTGTTCTCCATGATGAGGGCGCGGCGGTGGAGGCGGAAGGAGAGATTTTGCTTGTGGAGCTTGTAGAGCTTGGCGACCAGCGCCTGGCAGAGCGCGGCGATCGCGATGGTCTCGTCCGCCCGCAGCTGCGCGTCGGGGCAGCGGAACTCGAGGGTGGGGTACTTCCAGTGGGGCCGGATGTCCCACCAGAGCATCTTGCCGGTGTCGATGCTGTTGGTCCGGATCAGGTCCCGCACCAGGTCCTGGAACTCGGTGAAGCTGGAGAACGAATCGGGGATCCCTGTGCGGGGGAACTTCTCGAACACCTTCGTCCGGTAGGAGTGCCAGCCGGTCTCCTTGCCGCACCAGAAGGGCGAGTTGACCGAAAGCGCCAGGACGTGCGGGACGAAGTACCGCGCCATGTTGAAGACGTGGATGAGCGATTCCGGGTCGTCGAGGCCGACGTGGACGTGCAGGCCGAAGATGACGTTGGCGCGCGCCACCACCTGCAGGTCGTCCAGGATCTTCGAGTAGCGGTCGCTCTCGTTGGTCTCGACGTTGCTCCAGTGGGTGAAGGGATGCGTGCCCGCCGAGCAAACGCGCAGCCTGTTTTCCCGGGCGATGCCGCAGATGATCCCGCGGGTCGTGGTGACCTCGCGTCGCGCCTCCCCGATGTCGGCGCACACCTTCGACCCGATCTCGATCACGCTGCGGTGCAGCTCGCGGTGGATCTTGTCGGGGAGGAGCGCCTCGCTCTTCGCGAACATCTGGGAGACGTGGGACTTCAGCTCCCGCGTCTCGGCATCGACGATCTGGAACTCCTCCTCGATGCCGAGGGTGAAATCGGGCATCTTCATCGGGCGTGACCCGGCCAGGTCCCCGTCAGTTCCAGGGGGCGGGGGTTCTTGACGCGCTGCACCAGGAACTCCGCGGCGTTTCGCAGCACCCAGGCGAAGTTCTCCTCGCCCACGCTGGCGGGTTCCGCGTCGGGGCAGGGGTTGGTGAAGTCGATCGCATAGGGGATCCCGTCGCGCACGGCGAATTCGACGGTGTTGAAGTCGTAGCCGAGCGCGCGACAGAGCGCCAGGGAGTCGCGCTCCAGCTTCTCGCGCAGCCCGCGGTCGATGGGGGGCGCGTTCTTGACGTAGCGCTCGTGGTGCGGCGCCTTGGGGTTGTAGCGCATGATGTGGACCCGCTCGCGGCCGAGCACGTAGATGCGGAAGTACTCGGTGAAATCGATCGCCTCCTCCGCCATCATGCAGAGATCGCGGGACCTCCCGTAGGCCTCGAAGAACTCCATCGGCCCGTCCACCTTGCTCACGTCCTTCCAGCCGCCGCCGTAGGCGGGCTTGAGGAAGATCGGGAAGCCGAGATACTCGAAGATCTCGTCCCAGGGGAGCGGATAGCGCAAGTTGGAGAAGGAGTCGCTCGAGGTGTTGGGCGGGTGGTTCTTGTGCGGCATGAGGATCGTGCGCGGCACCGCCACGCCCGACTGGATGGCCACCAGGTTCCCGAAGTACTTGTCGTCGGCGCTGAACCAGAAGGGGTTGTTGACCACCTGGGTCCCGGCGAACGCGGCATGCTTGAGCAGCGTCCGGTAGTAGGGCACCTCGTGGCTGATCCGGTCGAGGATCAGGTCGTAGGGGGGCGGCTGGTCCATGCGGAGGGCCCCCAAGAGCACCGGCTCCCCGTCCACCTTCCCTCCCGAGACGCGCTTGACCTCGCCCGCGAGCGCGTACGGAAAATTTCGCTCCTGGCCGAAGAGGACGCCGACTTTCTTGCCCATGGAAACCTCCTGAATCCGGGGGCATCCTACCCGGAGATCCGGCGCGGCAGAAGGGAGCGCAACCCCGCTGCCGGGCCGGACTTGTGCGCTCCATGGTGCGCGGGAGGGGGGCGGGGGAGGGAGCGCCGGCGGCGATCAGGGAAGGCCCGCCGCCTCGCGCAAGGCGGCGCAGAACTCGTCGGGGCGGTCGGTCCCGATGCGGACCCGCTTGCCCCCCCGGAGGCGCAACTCCACCGCGTCGAAGCCGGAGACGTTGTAGAGCCAGCCGTGGAATCCGAGGTGGATGCCCCAGCCGTGCCACCACCGCGTCCTCACGGCCACGACCTCCTCGATCCGCGCGACCTCCCAACTGGCGCGCACCAGCCCGGGACCGAAACGCAGGCGCAGGTGCCGGGCGTCCACCTCCACCGTGAGAGAGCCGAAGAGCAGCGCCAATAGCGTGAGGAGGGCTGCGACGGCGGCGGCCAGCGTCACCTTCCCCGCGAGGAGCACCGGCACGCTCCCCAGGGCCGCGCTCGCGAGGAACGCGACGAGGAGCACCGTGCCGCGCTGGGTGTGCCGATAGGGAAGGCGCGCCACACCGCTCATCCTACTGGGCGGCGGGCCCATTTGCGTTCCCGTGCCGGCCCTTCCATACTAGGCCTCGATGGAACGCGCCTACGATTCCTTCCAGTCCAACCTCCTGGGACGCCGCGTCGAGTACCTCTGGTTCGGCCACGCGGGACGCCCCCTCCTCATGTTCCCCACCTCGGGGGGCCGCTTCTGGGAGAACGAGGAGCGGGGGCTGGTCGCGAGCGTCGCCGACTACGTGGCGGAGGGCAGGCTGCAGGTCTGCTGCATCGACGCCTTCAACGACGAGAGCTGGAACAACCTCTCCGTGGCCCCGGCCGAGCGGGTCCGCCGCCACGACCTCTTCGACCGCTACCTCGCCACCGAGATGGTCCCGATGATCGGGGCGCGCGCCGGCCGCGGCGACCTCGCGGTCTACGGCGCGTCGATGGGAGGCTTCCACGCGGTCAACTTCAGCGCCCGCCACCCCGACCAGGTCTCCCGCGTCATCGCGCTCTCCGGGCTCTTCGACAACCACCGGATGCTCGACGGGCACTGGGACGACATCTGCTACTTCCACTGCCCCACCGCCTTCGTCCCCAACATGGACGAGGGCTGGACCCGCCGCCTCGCCCGTGTGGAGTGGGTGATCGCCACCGGGGAAAACGACTCCCTGGTCCACGAAACGCGCAACTTCGCCGGGATCCTCCGTTCCAAGGGCATCGCGGTGCACAGCGAGATCTGGCCCGGGGTCTTCGGCCACGACTGGCCCTTCTGGAAGCAGCACCTGCGCCGCTTCCTGCCGTGAGCCGCAAGGGACGCAAGGCGAGGGGGTCGGGGGCTCCCCCCCCCGCGCCCCCCCCGCGTTCCTTCACGAGCATCCCCGAGCAGGACCTCTACCTCTTCAATCACGGCCGCCTCGATCGCGCATGGAAGGCGCTTGGCGCGCAGTTCCAGCCGGGGGGCGTGCGATTCGCGCTCTGGGCGCCCTTCGCGCGCTCCGTCTCCGTGCTCGGCGACTTCAACGGTTGGAACGCGGAGTGGGACCGGCTCGCGGTCCGCGGCGAAACCGGCGTCTGGGAAGGATTCGTGCCGGACGCGCGCGCGGGCCAACTCTACAAGTTCGAGATCCTCGATGCGCAGGGCGTGGTGCGGCAGAAGTCCGATCCGTTCGGGTTCCGGATGGAACTGCGCCCGAAGACGGCGTCGGTCCTTTGGCCGCTTGGGGGGCATGCGTGGAACGACGGCGAGTGGATGGCGGGGCGGGCGGCGCGCCAGGCCCCCAGCGCGCCCCTGCAGATCTACGAGGTCCACCTCGGATCCTGGCGGCGCGGACGCAGCTACCGCGACCTGGCGGTCGAACTGGTCGACTACGTCGACGCCCTGGGGTTCACCCATGTCGAGCTGATGCCCCTGGCCGAGTTTCCCTACGACGGATCGTGGGGCTACCAGGTCTGCGGCTTTTTCGCCGCCACCAGCCGCTACGGGACGCCCCAGGAACTGATGGCGCTCGTCGACGCGTTCCATGCGCGCGGGATCGGCGTCCTCATCGATTGGGTTCCCGGGCACTTCCCCCGCGACGAGCACGGGCTGGCGCGCTTCGACGGGACCTGCCTGTTCGAGCACCAGGACCCGCGACGCGGCGTGCACAAGGACTGGGACACCCTGGTCTTCAACTACGGCCGCCCGGAAGTGGCGAACTTCCTCGCGAGCAACGCGCTTTTCTGGCTGGAGGAGTTCCACATCGACGGCCTGCGGGTGGACGCCGTGGCCGCCATGCTCCACCTCGACTACTCCCGCGAGGCCGGGGAGTGGGTGCCCAACGCGCTGGGGGGACGCGAGGACCTGGAGGCCATCGCGTTCCTCCGCGGGATGAACGCCTTGGTGCATCGGGAAGCGCCCGGCGCGATCACCGTCGCCGAGGAGAGCACGGCGTTCCCCGGGGTGACCCTGCCCCCGGACGCCGGCGGGCTCGGCTTCGACCTCAAGTGGAACATGGGCTGGATGCACGATTCCCTCGCCTATCTGGCGAAAGACCCGATCCACCGCAAGTTCCACCACGACCGCCTCACGTTCGCCCTCTACTACGCCTTCCGCGAGAAATACCTCCTGCCGCTCAGCCACGACGAGGTGGTGCACCTCAAGAAAAGCCTGCTCGACAAGATGCCCGGCGACGCGTGGCAGAAGCGGGCGACGCTGCGCCTGCTCCTCGCCTGGCAGGCGGGGCACCCCGGCAAGAGCCTTCTCTTCATGGGGGGCGAGTTGGGCCAGTGGGGCGAGTGGAACCACGACGAGGAGATCGACTGGACGCTGCTCGCGGATCCGGCCCACGCGGGGCTGCGGCTCCTCGTGGGCGATTTGAACCGGCTCGTGCGCGGCTGCCCTTCGCTTCACGACAGGGACGACGACTGGCGCGGCTTCCAGTGGATCGATTTCAGCGACGCGGAGCGCAGCGTGGTGAGTTTCCTGCGCTGGAGCCGCGACGAGGGGGCGGGGACGCTCTTCGTCTTCAATTTCACGCCGGTGGTGCGTCCGGAGTACCGCGTCGGGGCACCGCGCCCGGGGCGCTACGCCGAGCGGATCAACACCGACAGCGCCTGCTACGGCGGGTCGGGCGTGGGGAATCTGGGCGAGGTGCGCACCGAGGCGGTCCCCTGCCAGGAGAGGCCGCAGTCGCTGCTCCTCACGCTCCCCCCGCTCGGCGCGCTCGCCTTCGAGGTGCCGCGGGAGTGATCCGGATCCGGCTGGCGGCGGCCTTGGCGTTGATCGTGCCGCTCGGGCTCGCCACCAAGAGCTATGCCGGCCCCGGAGCCCGGTTCGTGGGCGGCGCCCTCGGCGGCGTCCTCTACGAGGTCTTCTGGATCTTCGCCGCGCTCTTCGCGGCGCCGCGCTGGAGGCCCGCACGGGTCGGGGCCGCGGTGTTTCTCGCCACCTGCGCCCTCGAGGCGGCGCAGCTCTGGCACCCGCCGTTCCTCGAACGGGCGCGGGCGACGCCTTTTGGGGATGCGCTGTTGGGCAGCACCTTCAGCGTTTCCGATTTCGCCGGCTACGCCGCGGGAACGCTCCTCGGCGTCGGCCTCGCACGGGCCCTCGGCTGCGGCCGCGCCTCCCTCCAGCCCGCCGGCGCAGGACGGGTATGATGCAAGAAAGCACGTGAACGGGCCCTCAGGGCAGGGAGGCGGTGGCCATGAGTGATCTCGTCGGCAAGAACATGATCGTGCGGATCGACAAGCCCTATCCGCAGGCGCGCAACCACGTCTACACCGGGAAGGTCGTGGAGTCCGGCCCGCACTTCCTCGCCATCGACGGGTGCGTCTTCCACTTCGGGCGCCCCTCCGCCGAGGATCCCGCAGGCGGGCTCTCCTCGAGCAAGCGTGCGGTGCGCTGGCTCCCGATCCCCCGCATCCAGTTCATGCGGGAGATGCCGCAGGGGGCCGACCCCTACAGCACGAAGAACTTCCGCCTCACCGCCACCGGAGAACTCTCCGCCGTCGACCGCCCGGATCTCATCCCCGACTAGCCCGAAGGATTCACGAGTCTCGCGGTTCTGGGCGGTCCATCCGGCCGATCTCCGCGTCGCTCCTCCTCGCTGGCTCCTCTGGAGCCAGCTTCGTCGTCGCTCCTTGATCTCGTCCGGCTCTCCTCGCCCAGAACACATCCCGGTGGTTCGTGACGCCCTCTGTTTCGTTGAACGGCAGCGGGCCGCGCGGCCGACCACTCCCGCAGGTCGCGACCCTCATGAAGAATGCCGGCTAGATCCAGCTCAGGGCGTGCATCCCGAGCAGCATGGCGAGCCCGATCGCCGTGGTGACGAGGGTGAGCGGCAGGCCCACCCGGAAGTGTTCGCGAAACCCCACCGGCGCCCGCTCGCGCGCCTGCTCGAAGACGATCATGTTGGCCACCGAGCCGACGATGGTGAGGTTGCCCGCAAACGTGCTCGCCATCGCGAGCACCGACCACATCAAATCCGGGTTCCCCAGCCCCTCCACCCATGCGCGGGCGACGAGCACGAACGGCACGTTCGAGACGAGGTTGGACATCACCACCGAAAACCCCGCCAGGACCGACGCCCGGCCGGAGACCGTTTCCCCGAAGAGGGGCGCCACCGCCTCGTGCAGCGCGGGCAGGAGGCCGGTGGTGCGCACCGCCTCCACCACCACGAAGAGGCATCCGAAGAAAAGCAGGAGGGGCCAATCGACGCGCTGGAGCGCATTGCGCGGCGGGTGCCGGCCGACGAGGATCGCGAGCACCGCGCCGGCCATCGCGGCCAACGGGAGGTTTTGTCCGACGCCCACGCCGGGCAGCCAGCGTTGCAGCGGCAGCAGGAACCCGGCCAGCACGATCCCCAGCACGACGAACATGCGCCGCAGGAGCGTGCGGTCCACGGCGGGCAGCGCCTCCCGTTCGCCGGAAAACGCCTCCCCCAGCCGCCCGCGGTAGAGCCGCTCGATGAGCCACGCGTTCCCCGCCAGCCCCACGATCGCCACCGGGGCGAGGATCAGGATGAACCGCCCGTAGGAGATGCCCGAGAAGATCCCCACCAGCATGTTCTGGGGATTGCCCGTGAGCGTCATGACGCTTCCGATGTTGGAGCTGGTGGCCAGCGCGATGAGATAGGGCGTGGGCGGGAGCGAGGCCCGCAGCACCGCCGAGAGCATCACCGGGGTGAAGAGCAGGCAGATCGTGTCGTTCACGAAGAGGGCGGAGAGGCCGCCCGACGCGAACACCAGGAGCCAGAGCAGCCGCCGCGGGGTGCGGGCGCGCCGGAGGATCCAGACCGCCATCCATTCGAAGAACCCCCCCAGCTGCAGATAGGCGATCACCACCATCATCCCGAGGAGCAGGAAGATGGTGTCGTAGTTGACCGCGGCGTAGGCGCGGGCGAGGGGGAGGACGCCCAGGACCACCATGAGCAGGGCGCCCAAGAGCGCCGCGCTCGGACGGTCGAGGTTGAGGAAGCGGATCTTTTGCAGCGAGATGAGGACGTAGGTGAGCAGGAAGACGCCCAGGGAGGCGAGGGTCGCGAAAGTCCACTCCACGGCGCGTGATTCTAGCGCTCGCGTATCCTCGATCCGTCGTGCAGCCCCTCAAGAGCGAGGAGTTCTCGCGCGAGACCGACGCCTTCGACGCCGCCGTCGACCGGACGCCGGGCCTCGATCCCTTCTGCTCCGGCGCCGACTGGATCCTCGCCTGCCGGGCGTTCGGCGAGGAGGGGCTCGCCCCGTCCTTTTGGCGCGGCGCCGGCGGCTACGCGGCGCTCAGCGCCACCGTCCCCCCCCGCGCGCTCATCGGGTGCGACACCACGTGGGGATTCGCTTGCCCGTTCGTCGGCCCGGAGGCGGGGCGGGAATTCCTGCGGGACGGGCCGCGCGATTGGCAGATCCTCGCGATCCCCGGAGTGGGCGCGGGCTCGCCCCTGCTCGCGGAACTCGCGCAGGAGTCCGAAGTGCGGTTGGGCGCGGTGCTGCGTCGCGCGCGCGCCTCGCTGCAGGGCGGTCCCTCGCGGTTCCTGGAGCGGCGCCCGCGCGGACTCCGGCGCGAGCTGGTGCGGGCGGAGCGCACAGCGGCGCGCGCCGGCATCACCTTCGAGGCGGGGGAGGGGGGCGGGGAGGAGACCGTTCTCGCACGGATCCTCGACGTGGAGCAGCGCAGCTGGAAGGGCCCAGCACGCGAGGGGCTCCTCATTCCCTCCATGGAGGCGTTTTATCGTGTCCTCGTGCGGCGGCTCCTGGAGCGGGGTCGCCTGCGCGCCCGGTTCGCGCGCTGGCGGGGCGAGGACGTGGGCTACATCCTGGGCGGCGTGCGGGCCGGGATCTATCGCGGTCTCCAGTTCAGCTACGACGAGCGGTTCGCGCGGCACAGCCTGGGCCACTGGATGCAGTGGAGGCAGATCTGCGAGGCGTGCGGGGAGGGGCTTGCGCTCTACGACCTCGGCGGCGCGATGGAGTACAAGCGCGCCTGGGGAGAGAGCCCCCTCGACACCGCGACCCTGCTCGTGCGGCGGGGGGCGGGGACGATGTAGGATGGCAGGCATGGCGGCGCGCCGCGCGATGCCTCTCGCGTTGCTCTTCGCGCTGCTCCTCGCGTTACTCTTCGCCCCGGCCCTCGCCCCGGCGACCGGCGCCGCCTGGGCTCAGGAGGCGGGACGGCCCTCGTCGGAGCGCAAGGCGGCGGACAGCGCGCACCAGCGGTATTTCCTGATCGGCCCGGAAGAGGGCGTTCAGGCCCCGAAGAGGGGGTTTGCGCTCCTCGTGGCGCTGCCCGGCGGGGACGGGAGCGCGGAGTTCCATCCTTTCGTGAAGCGCATCGTCGAGAACACCCTGGACAAGGAGTGGATCGCGGCGCAGCCGGTGGCGGTGCGCTGGACCGAGGCGCAGCAGATCGTCTGGCCGACGGCGAAGGTGCGGGCCGAGAAGATGGCGTTCACCACCGAGGAATTCGTGGAGGCGGTGATCGCCGACGTGAAGGGCGCCCATGCGGTGGACGCCTCGCGCATCTTCCTCCTCGCCTGGTCCTCGAGCGGACCCGCCGCCTACTCCCTGTCGCTCCTGCCGAAGAAGTCCCCCACCGGGTTCTACATCGCCATGTCGGTCTTTCGACCCGACAAGCTTCCCGATCTCGACGAGGCGAAGGGAGAGGCCTACTTCCTCGACCACTCGCCCGACGACCAGGTCTGCCCTTACCCGATGGCCCAAGACGCCGAGAAGCGGCTCTCGAAGAAGGGGGCGAAGGTGAAGCTCGTCCCCTATGCGGGCGGTCACGGCTGGCATGGGGATCTCTACGGGAGGCTCCGCCAGGGCTGGTCGTGGCTGGAGGAGAATCGCTCCAGAGCCGCGCGCTGATCAGACGGGGCCGCTGCGGGGTCACCGCGACCCGGTCGTGCCCCGCCGCTGGTGCTATAGTGCACCGGTTCCGCCCCCTCCAGGGCCCCGCTTCCCGGGCCGCAAGGTCGGGGATGCTGGCTCCGGCGGTGCGGGACTGGAGTGCCCGACGCGCATCCCTGGCCGCGGGCGTGGGTTCAACTCCCGCCCGGGACCCGACGATACTGCGACGGGGAAAGTATGGCGAACGTGGAAGCAGGAGCCGTCCGGGTTCTGCTGTCGACGCCGAGCGTGCACACGCGTCGGCTGATGGCGGAGTGCGTGGAAAACGCCGGGTTCTCGCTCGCCCAGCGGGGCGAGCCAGAGATCGACGTCGCCCTCCTCGATCTCCCCGGGTCCGAATTGGCCGGCATCACCGCCTTCCGGGAGGCGCATCCGGGGTGCGAGGTGATCCTGCTCGCACGTGACGGCGCGGCCATTGACGCAGCCCATGCCATTCGGAGCGGCGCCTTCCACTGTCTCACCGCGCCCTACGGCCAGGGGGACGTCGTGTTCGCGATCTGGCAGGCGGCCCGGTGCGCGCACCTGGCGCGCGAGTGCGCCCGTCTGAAGCAGGAGACAGAACGCGCCCCCGAGAAGGATCTCCCCCTTTCGGAGCTCGAACGCCGCGCGATCCTCGACCGCCTGCGCGAATGCGGCGGCAACCGCGCCGCGACCGCCCGCAGCCTCGGCGTGAGCGAAAAAACGATCTACAACAAGCTCAAGCGCTACAACCTCGGCTGAAGCGTACGGTGCCGCGGCAAAGCCGCCGGAAGTGTATCCAAACGATTACATTTCCGGCGGTTTTGCCGCGGCACCGTACGTCGTACGTCGCATGTCGAGGCGGCTACTTTCGCGGATCGCGCTGCGGACCGAACGCGACCACCTGGCACTGGCCGCCGCCCAGCTTCATGCGCACCAGGTCGCGATGGTCGCGGACGATGAGGAACCAGTCGTCGGGCAGAAAGCCCACCAGATCGAGTTCCGTGGCGCCGCTCCCCACCGCCCCCGTCGCGCGCAGGAGCGTCTGGGTGCGGGGATCGAAGCGGGCGTACCACCAGACCCCCGACTCCTTCGCCACCCGGACCACGCGGGCGCCGCCGGGCGTCCGCAGCGGCCAGGAGCAGGGCGCGGGGTCGCTCACCTCCGTGAATAGCTCGTGGCGCGTGTCGAAGACGGTCACGTCGCTCCGCTCGCCGGTCTCGGGCACGAGGAGCGAGAGGCGGCCCCGCGCCCGATCGGCGACGAAGACGCGACCATCGTCGTGCACCGGTCCCGGCGCGTCGTTGCCTTCCAGCCCGGGGGCGGGAGAGAGCTCGCCGGTCTCCGGATCGAAGAGGAAGTGCTCGCGGCGGTCGCGGATGGCCTTCGAGAGGAGCCACATCCCGGGACGGACGCGCACCTCGCATCCCGGGGGAACCTGCACCATCCGTCCCCGGGCGAAGTCGAAGACCCGCGTCGGGCTGCAGACAAGACCGAGGCCCGCGCCGCCGGCTCCGGGCCAGGGCAGATCCGCAATCGCGGCCACGGTCCCGTCGGGCATCTCCTGCTCCCAGCCGCCGCGGAAGGGCCAGATGCGCCCGCCGTCGGCGCGACGGAAGGGCGCCATGGAGCGCGCCACGTCGCGCGCCCGCGCCGTGAACTCCGCGGGCTCCTGCGACCTCCATCCGGACCGCAGGGCCTCGCCGGTCCTGCCGTCGAGGTAGCGCACCCAGACATCTCCGTTCACGACGTCGCCCTCCGGACGGCGCACGATCGCGTGCTGCGCACCCCGCTCCGCGAAAGACTCCGGGCCGAAGCCGTAGGGAGTGTCCGCTTCGGAACGCCACTCCTTCGATTCCAGATCCAGGATGATGGTGTGGAGCGCGCCGTACCGATCGCGGTTGCTGTCGTAGCGCGCGGTGTTGAGGAAGGCCAGCCGCCCGCCCTCCCCGAGAAACGCGCAGTGGATGTGGAAGTCGGACGCGCGGGGATCGACGGAGCGCTCCTGCCGCAAGCGCGACGCGGTCCACGCGTAAGCGGGCAGCGCGAGGATCGCCACGACGATCAGGCCGCGCCAGGCGGCAGCGGCCGGCCCGCGGCCGAAACGGTACCCGCGCACGAAGCTGGCCCGCGCCGCCCAGAGCGCGCCGAGCACGAGAAAGCCTTGCAGGAAGCCGGGTGTCCAGGCGTTTCGCGGCGGGAATTGCGCAGGACCCACCAGGAGGACGACCGGGAGCGCCACGAGTGCGAAGAGGAGAAGGGTGCCCGGGACCGCCAGCACGCCGCGGGGGAGCCAGGCCGAGACCGGCACCACCCAAAGCCCCAGCGCCAAGACCCAGCCCAGGCCGCGCAGATACCCCAGTTCGACGCGTTCCGGCCGCAGGATGGCCCACGCGACGAGGAAACCGTAGAGCGCCGCGCCCGCAAGGGCCATCAAGAGGAAGAGGAACTTGGCCCACAACGCTGCGCCGAGACCGCCGGGGAGACGCGCGAGGAACGCGACTTTCCCGCGCCGCGCCTCCGCGGGGATCAATTCGGCCACAACGGCGAGAAGCACGATGCAGGCGCCAGCCGCCGCGGCGAGCGGGGCGATGCCGCCATGCCCCGCGAGACCGGGAGGCAGAAGGAGCAGGGCGAGGAGCGGCAGGAAGGGGAACGCCGCCAGGAAGCCGAGGAGGACGGAGCGGTGGTCGCGCCACTCCTTCCAGAGGTAGGGCGCCAGCAGTTTCACGACAAGACCTCCCCCCGCTCCGCGGCGGCGAGCAGTTCGTGGATGCGCGCCGGCGCACGGGACGGCTCCGCCTCCGGGCCGAGGATCTGCGCCAGGGTGCCGTGCTGCGCGATCGCGCCCCGCGCGAGGATCGCGACCCGGTCGGCGACGCGCGCGGCCACATCGAGGTCGTGGGTGGCGCAGAGGACCGTGCGTCGCCCGTCGCGCACCTCGCGCATCACGTCGCGGAGCAGCTCGTCCCGCGCCGCGGCATCGACCCCCGCGAACGGCTCGTCGAGGAGGAGCAGTCGAGGGGCCGGCGCCAAGGCGGCGGCGAGCATCGCTTTCATTCCATCCGTGCGCGAGAGCCTGGAGAACGGCGTCGTGAGGGGCACCTGGAGGGCACCGGCGACCTCGAGGGCATGCGCCTCGCTCCAGGCCGGGTACTGGGGGCGCAAGAAGCGGAAGAGATCCCGCGGCGTCATCCAGGGATAGGCGTCGGGCTCTTGGGGAACGAAGCCCACCACTTGGCGGAGCGCGTCCCCCTCGAACACCGGATCGAACCCGCACACGTCCATCTCGCCCGTCTCCGGGCGCAAGAGGCCGAGGGCGAGCCGCAGGAGAGTCGTCTTCCCGGCTCCGTCCGAGCCCAGGAGCACCGTCACCTCGCCGGGCGCAACGGTGAAGGTCAGCGCGTCGAGCACGGTCTTGCCGCCCAGCGACTTCACGATGCGACTGCAGGCCAACAGGGAACCGTTCATCCGTTCCTTCCTTCCCGCACGCGTCCCGCCGACTCGTGATGCAGGATGCGCTCGAGCGCGGCGGGCGGGTGTCCCGCCCGCGCCGCTTGGCAGGCCGCGCGGCGGAACGCCGCGAGGGTGCGGCGCCGCCGCGCCCCCTTCGCGATGCCGGGTCCTCGCGGCGTCACGAAGACGCCGAGTCCGCTCCGCGACGCGACGACCCCCAGCGCCTCCATCTCGCGATACGCCTTCGCGACGGTGTTGGGGTTGACGAGCGCCTCCGCCGCCAGCGCGCGCACGCTCGGAAGGCGGGCGCCCGGGGCGAGCGCCGCCACCGCGTCGAGGAGCGACTCCACGATCTGGCGGGACGGCGGGGTGTCGCTCGAGGGGTCGACGCGCACGGGCATGCCGCGCGTCTTATCGACCTAGTACGGTGGTGCGGTAAGCGCTGCGCGCCCCCGCCCCGCCCTCTCCCGTCCCGTTTTGGGACGCGCGCTCAACCGCCGAAAATCGTGAGACCGTACTGCGGCGCGATCTTCATGAGCTTCGCCACGTCGCTTTCGCTCACGGGCAGAGCCTGGTCGCTCCCCTCCGGGAGCGGGCGGGAGAGCGCGCCGAAAAAGCCCTCGAGGGTGGCGGGAAAGACCCACGCGAGAAGGCGCCCGGGTTTCTTGCCTGCGTTGCGGAAGGAGTGCGCGATGCCCCGGGGCAGGTGCACATAGGCGCCCGGGGAGGCCTTGTGCGCCTTACCGTCCACGGTCACCTCGAACTCGCCCTCCAGGATGTAGAACGCCTCGTCTTCGCGCGAATGCAGGTGGGGAGGCGCCGCGTGGCCGGACGGGGCGCCGAACAGGAAGAGCTCATAGGCGCCCCCGGTCTCCTTCCCGGTCACGATCGGCGCGTAGAGAAAGCCGAGAAACGAGAGACGCGGCCGGTCGGGGACCCGAACGGGAAGGACGCTCATGGGACGACGCGGCGGCTACGCGAGCTTCGGCTTGAGGAGGTAGAGCGCCTGCTCCCGCTCGTCGAGGGCGGCCTCGAGCTTGGCGATCTGCTCCTGCAGGGCGTCCCTCTCCTTCACCAGGGGGGCGCGCCGTGCCGCGGTGGGCTCCTTGCCCATGCGCTCCTCGAGCCTCTGCAGCTTCTCCCGCTCCATCTCCAAGGCGGTGCGCTCCTTGAAGAGCTCCTTCTGCGCCTTGGCGGCGGCGGCCAGCGAATTCTCGTAGTCCGCCTTGAGCGTGCGGCCCATCGCGTCGACGACCTGGCGCGCGGAAACCTTGCCCTGCAGGACCTTCACCACTTCGAAGTTGGGGCGCAGGAAGATCAGGCGCGGGGCGCGGGTGCCGGTCTCTTTGGCGACTCGGTCTTCGGCGGCGGTGTCGGCGCTCATGCGGAGGCAGTCGAAGAAGCGCGCGGCGATCGCCACCTCCTCGTCCTTGAAGGCGCCCTCCTCGAGGTCGCGGCGGGCATCGGGCTCATCGGCGTCGTAGATGAGGACGACCATGGGCCGCCCGTTGCGCACGGCCTGCTCGGCCTCCTCCTCCGTCATTCCTGACACCAGCGCCCGACCCAACTCCGCCGTCTCCCGCCAGAAAATCGTGAACTGCGGAAGGGTCGCCGTCGACTTCACCCTGCGCGCTGCAGCGGCACCGCCGCTGCCGGAGTTGCATCAGCCCGCGTCTGCGGGCAGTTGGAAGGGAAGGAGCGCGAGGAGGGGAAGGAGGACGAGGGTGCGCATGGAAACTCCTTGCCTTCATGCTAGCCCCTCCTCCCCCGGAATCAACGGGGCGCGCGCCTGAAATCGTTCGTACCTTCGACAGCCGGCGGGACGTCCTGCGGACGTCTCGCCGGGGTACGTCGCGCGCCCCACGGGAGGGGGCGTCTCGCCGGCCAGTCTTGGCAAGGAAAGGCCCCCGCCCCCGGGCGCGCCTGAAATCGTTCGTACCTTCGACAGCCGGCGGGACGTCCTGCGGACGTCTCGCCGGGGTACGTCGCGCGCCCCACGGGAGGGGGCGTCTCGCCGGCCGGTCTTGGCAAGGAAAGGCCCCCGCCCCCGGGCGCGCCTCCCGCGGCCCGGCCACCCCCCGGGGCGCGCGCCGCGCGGCCCCGCTCCCGCGGCCGGGAAACGGGTGGGGGCGCCGCGCGATGCGGCGCCCCCGATCGGATCGTTGGGAAAAGCGGATCAGCCCCCGAGGCGCGTCAGAGCCTCCTCCGCCAGCTTGGCGGCGCGGGTGTCGGGGTACTTCTTCACGACGGTCTTGTAGGCGTTGCGGGCGGGGCCGAGCTTTTTCTCCTTCCCCTCCGCCTTCTGCTCGAGGGCGCGCGCCTTCTCCAGCGCCTCCCAACCCTTGAGCTCGTTCTCCACGACGGGGCCGTCGTCGAGGGTCTTTTTCTGTTCCGCTGCCCAGGTCGCCACCTCCATGCCGGAGTAGTCGACGAGGAGCATCTTCAGGTCGGCGTAGGCGGAGCCGTAGTCCTTGGCTTCCAGCGCGCCCTCCACCATCTTGCGTCGCCAGGCGGCGCACGCTTCGGCCTTCTCCCGCAGGAACTGGGCGTCCCGCGAAATCTCGCCGTCGCTGTTCTCCAGGTAGCGGGCCGCGCCGGCCCACGCCTTCCCGATGTCGCCCTTCTCGTAGGCCTTCTGGAGCGACTTCAGGGCGGAGTGCAGGTCGCGCCCGAGGGAGGGATCGAAGGCGGCCTTGAGCAACTCCTCGATCTGCTGATCATTGGGGATACCGCTCCCCACCACCTTGCCGGTGGCATCCACGATGTAGGAGTGCGGGATGCCGCGCCGTCCGGCGTCGATGAAGCCGGCCACGGTCGCGCGGTCGGGATCCGAGGCGATCCAGTACTTGGGGCTCTTCGCCTCGATGAGCTTGCTCCTGAGCGTGGCGGAGGGCTCGTCGGAGATCGCGATCACCCGGAGGCCCTTGGCGTAGTACTTCTCGTGCAGTTCGGACAGGTGACCCACCTGTGCCATGCAGGGGCCTCACCACGTCGCGAAGAATTCGAGGATCCAGACCGTGCCGCGCAGGTCCTCCACCGAGGGCGCCTTGTCGCCGGCGTTGAACCACTCCTTCGCGGAGATGTCGGGAACCTTTTGTCCGGTGAGATCCTTCCAGCCTTCCGCTGATGCCGGAGCGGCGAGGGTCGCCGCGGCGGCCAGTCCGATCAGGATGCGTCGCATGGGTTTCCTCCTTGGAGCAGGGACGCCCCAGGATACTACGCCGCAGGGGGGGGATGCTTGCGGGAGGGGGGGGCGGGGGGGAAAAAGTGCGGCGGCGGTGATGTACGATCGCCGTCGCCGCCGCGCTCTAGCGAGCGCCTGTCCTCCGGGGGGCGGCGCTCGCAGCCACCGCGCGCCACCGGAAACTTCATCCCGAGCATACCCGACGGGTCCCCCGCTGCCCAGGGGAATCCGGTCGGCGCGTCGCCCCGGAGCGGTACGCTACGCGGCCCATGGTCGAGAGCCCGATGATGCGGCAGTATCACGACGCGAAGCGGAAGGCGGGCGACGCGCTCCTCTTCTTCCGCATGGGGGACTTCTACGAGCTCTTCTTCGAGGACGCCAAGGTCGCCTCGCAGGCCCTCGGCATCGCGCTCACTTCCCGCTCCAAGGAGGGGGAGGTGCCCATGGCCGGCGTGCCGGTGCGCACCGTCGACGGCTACCTGCGACGGCTGGTGCAACAGGGGTTCCGCGTCGCCATCTGCGAGCAGATGGAGGAGCCCGCCACCGCCAAGGGAATCCTCGATCGGCGCGTGGTGCGCATCGTCACCCCGGGAACCCTCACCGAGGAGAGCGTGCTCGACGCGAAGGCGGCCAACTTCCTCCTCGCGCTCCTCCCCACGCCCCGCCGCGCGGGGCTCGCCTGGGCCGACCTCTCCACCGGCCGCTTCCTCCTGCAGGATGTGAACCGCGAGGAGGCGCTCGCCGCGGTGGCGCGCGTCGCGCCCGCAGAGGTGCTGCTGCCGGAATCGGTGTTCACGCGGGAGGAGGACTTGGTGGCCGCGCTGGCGCGGGTGACGACGGCGCCGCCGCAACCGGTGCCCGACTGGGTCGTGGAGGAGGGATCCGCCTCCCGCGCCCTGAAGGAACACTTCAAGGTGGCGAGCCTGGAGGCCTACGACTTGCGGCGCCAGGACCCCTCCCTCGGTGCCGCGGCGGCGATCCTGCACTATCTGGGCGAGACGCAGCGCACCGCCCTGACGCACATCACGGCGCTGCGGCGCCACCGGAGCGGCGACCACCTCGTCCTCGATCGCGAGACCGTGGCTCGCCTCGATCTGGACGGGCTCATCGGCGTCCTGGACCGCACGGTCACCGCCGCCGGAGCGCGGCTTCTGCGCGAGCGCATCCTCCAGCCGCTCACCGACTGCGCCGCCATCGCGCGGCGGCTCGACGCGGTGGAGGAGTTGGCAGGAGACAGCTTCCTGCGGAGGGACGCGAAGGCGAGCCTCGGCTCGGTGCGCGACATCGAGCGGATCGTCTCCCGGGCCGCCACCCAGCGCTGCTCCCCCAAGGATCTCCTCGCGCTCCGCGAGAGCCTCGACATGGTGCCCACGGTGCAAAACCTCCTCGCCGGGACGCGGTGCGAGGCGCTCCAGCGGGCGCGCGCCGAACTGGACCCGGTGCCCGAGGTGCGCGACCTCCTGGCCCGCGGGATCGCCGACGACCCCCCCTTCCATGTGCGCGACGGGGGCGCCATCCGCGACGGCCATTCCGCCGAGCTGGACCGGCTCCGCGCGCTGCGGCGCGACGGCAAATCCACCATCGCGCAGATGCGGGCGCGGGAGGTGGAGCGCACCGGGATCGAAAGCCTCAAGATCGGCTTCAACCGGGTGTTCGGCTACTACATCGAGATCTCCCACGCGCACCGGGGCAAGGTACCCGGGGACTATACGCGCAAGCAGACGCTGAGCGGCGCGGAGCGCTACGTGACGCCGGAGCTGAAGGAGCACGAAGCGCAGGTGCTCACCGCGGAGGAGCGCGCCCTGGCCCTCGAGGCGCGCCTCTTCGAGGCGTTGCGCGAGCGGGTGGTGGAGCAGGTGCAGCGACTCCAGCGCACGGCGGCGCTCCTCGCGGAGATCGACGTCGTGCGCGCCCTGGCCGACACCGCCGCGGCGCGCGACTACGTGCGGCCGGTCGTGGAGGAGTCGGCAGCGCTGGAGATCGCGGAGGGGCGCCACCCCGTCGTGGAGGCGGCGCTCACCCACGATCGGTTCGTGCCCAACGATCTGCGCCTCGACACCTCGACCCGCGCCGTGGCGGTCCTCACCGGCCCGAACATGGCGGGGAAGTCCACCTACATCCGCCAGGCGGCGCTCATCGCCATCCTCGCCCAGGCCGGGTCCTTCGTGCCCGCGGCCTCCGCGCGCGTCGGCGTCTCCGACCGCATCTTCACGCGCATCGGCGCCGAGGACGATCTCGCCGGGGGCCGCTCCACCTTCATGGTGGAGATGGCGGAGACCGCCGCGATCTGCCACCATGCCACGCCGCGTTCCCTGGTCGTGCTCGACGAGGTGGGCCGCGGCACCTCCACCTTCGACGGCGTGGCCATCGCCTGGGCGGTGACGGAGTACCTGGCGCAGGTGACCGGCTGCAGGACGCTCTTCGCCACGCACTACCACGAGCTCACCGCGCTCGCGGGCGAGGTGCGCGGCGTCTTCAACCTCCATGTCGCCGTGGAGGAGTGGGGCGACGAGGTCGTATTCCTCCACCGCATCCAGGAGGGGGGCACGGACCGCAGCTACGGCATCCACGTGGCGCGGCTCGCCGGCCTTCCCCCCGCCGTCGTGGAGCGGGCGCGGGCGCTGCTGAGCGGGCTGAGCGGCCGCACCGAGGGGCTCGGCGCCCTCGGATTCACCCCGCTCGGCGATACCCCGCCCCCGACCCGCCAACTGAGTCTCTTCCCCCCCCCGGGGGAGGAGTTGCGCCGCGAGCTCCTCGCCCTCGACCTCGAACGGCTCAGCCCGTTCGACGCGCTCACGAAGCTCCGGGAGTTGGTGGACCGGGCGCGGGGCAACCGCGCCCCCGATTAGGGATTCCGCCGGAGCAGGACGCCACTTGTGGCTGTCCCTCCCGGGTGGTCTGCTTGGTCGCACACGCACCAACACAGGGAGTGACCATGATCGAAAAGTCCGGAACACCCTCGGGCGAGGCGACGACCATCATCGGCGCGGACGCGGCATTCAAGGGGGAATTGACCTTCGAGAAGGGCGTGCGCGTCGACGGCCGGCTGGAAGGCAAGATCGTGAGCAAGGGCCAGCTCGTGATCTCGCAGGGGGGCAAGCTCCAGGCCGAGGTGCAGGCGCAGGGCATCGTGGTGGAGGGCGAGGTGGTCGGGAACCTGCAGGCCTCCGACCGCATCGAGCTGCGCAAGACCGCGCAACTGCGCGGGGACGTGCGGGCCACCAAGCTGCTGGTCGCCGAAGGCGCCTCCTTCGTCGGGCAGTGCCACGTCGGTCCGGACGCGTCCAGCCCCGCAGCGCCGGCCCATGGCCCCGCCCCCCTCAATCGCATGGCGGAACGGGACGCCCTCCCCAGGAAGTAGCGGGGCTCCCCGCTCATGGGGACGACGCCGCAGGCGAGCCGGCACACCACACGGGAGGTGGTCTGTCCCCACTGCGACCACTCCCTGGAGATTCCGGCCAGTGCGATGTCGGTCAACTGTCCGCACTGCAACCGGCGCGTCATCATCGAGGATCTGACGATCAAGTCCTATCACGCGGTGGTCCGGCTGGCGACCGCGGGACTGCTGGAAGTCTCGCGCAACGCACAGGTTGTGGCCGAGGTGCGGGTGCACGACCTGGTCGTGGAGGGGACCGTGAAAGGGGACGTCACGGCCACGGATCGGGTCGAAGTGGGCAAGAAGGGGAGCATCGTCGGGGATGTGATCTGCCGCAGGCTGAAGGTCGAGCCGGGGGCCCAGCTCCGGGGGCGGTACGAGGTGGGTGCCGAGGCCGAGGGAGGGGGGGCCGGGGGGGGGGGGGGCCACCGCGCCCCGCCCCCCCCCTCGCCCGGCCCCCCCGAGGGGCGGGGGCGGGGGTGGGCGG
>Ga0187893_10005298_pt1 | contig 23320 bp, 22 predicted proteins | sample MA1701074metaG_FD_139574 | JGI IMG/M metagenome (GOLD analysis project Ga0187893, IMG submission 139574) | White microbial mat communities from a basaltic lava cave in the Kipuka Kanohina Cave System on the Island of Hawaii, USA - MA170107-4 metaG ...
CGCGATCGCGCGGTCGAAGTCCGCGAGCCCCCGCTGATAGAGCTCCGCGCCGTCGCCGCCCATGTGCTCGAGGTCGTCCATCCAGAGGAAGCGCGCGAGTCCGCGATGCGTCCACGCCTGCGACACGCCCGGCGCGCGCTCGATCGCGGCGTCGAGATCCGCGATCGCCGCCGTGTAGTGCGGCACCGGATCCTCGCCCCGGTGCGCGGCCGCATAGCCCCACGCCACGCGCGCGAAGCCGCGGCCCTGCCGGTGCATCGCGAAGCCCTTGTCCGTCTCGATCGCGTCCGTCCACAGGCGCACCGATTCCTCGAACGCGCCGTCGAAGGTGGCGATGGCCGCGAGCGCGGCGCGCACCTCCTCGCGTCCCGGCGCCGACGACAGGAGCTCCCGCCCACGCGCGCGGTCGCCCTTCGCGAGCGCCAGGAGTCCGCGCGCCGCCGGGTCGTCGCCCAGGAGCGCGACGTCCGCCGCCATCGCCTCGCGACGTGCCTTCGCCTCCGCGTCCGCCTCGAGGTGCGCACCGCCGCCGAGCGCCATGAGCTGCTCCGCGCGGCGGCGGTGGAGCCCGGCGGTGAGCACGACGCGCTCGTACCGCGCGCCGCGGTGCGACGGATCGAGCTCCAGCGCGCGCGTCTGCTCGGCGAGCGCCTCGTCCTCCCGCATGAGCGCGCGGCAGACGCGCCCGAGGAGGAAGTGCGGTTCCGCGGCGTCCGGCATTCGAGCGATCGCCTCGCGGCACGCGGCCTCCGTCTCCCTCGCGAACTGCCGGAGGCCGTCGAGATCGTCGTTCGCGCGCAGCAGGAGCGCGGCCTTGAGCGACTGCTCCGTCCGGCGTCCGAGCTCCGCCAGCGACCGCGAGCGCTCCGTCGCGACCACCCGTCCCAGCACGCCCGCCGTCGCCGCCACCGCCAGCACGCCGCCGGCGACCGCCATGAGCGCAGGGCGCCGCGCGAGCCGCCGGCGCACGCGGTAGAGTACGCTCGCCGGCCGCGCGGAGACGGGCTCGCCCCCGCGGGATCGCTTCACGTCGTCGGCGAACTCCGCCGCGGTCGCGTAGCGGCGGTCCGGCTCCTTCTCGAGCGCCTTGAGACAGACGGTCTCGATGTCGCGCGGCACGGACGCGTCGAGCCGCGACGGCGGCGCGGGCTCCGCGTTCAGCACCTGGTCGTAGAGCGCGATCGGCGTCGGCTCGTCGAACGGGAGCCGCCCGGTCAGCGCCTCGTAGAGCATCGCCCCCAGCGCGTAGACGTCCGTGCGCGCGTCGATCGCTTTCGCGTCGCCGCGCACCTGCTCGGGCGCCATGTACGGCGGCGTCCCCATGACCGCGTTCGTCCGCGTGAGGCGCGTCTCGAACGACTCCATGCGCGCGAGCCCGAAGTCGGTGAGCCGCACGCGCCCGTCGCGGTCGACCAGCACGTTCTGCGGCTTGAGGTCGCGGTGCACCACGCCCTGCTCGTGCGCGCAGGCGACCGCGCGCGCGGTGTCCTCGATCATCCGGAGGCGCTCGTCGCGCGTGAGCGACGGAAGCGCCGACGCGAGCGACCCGCCGTCGACGAACTCCATCGCGATGAAGTTCGTCCCGACCTCGTGCACCGCGACGATGTTCGGGTGCTGGAGGCGCGCGGCGATTTTCGCCTCGCGCTGCAGGCGCGCCGCGAACTCGCGGTCCGCGCGCGCGTCGACGACCTTGAGCGCGACGCGCCGCTTGAGCTGCGTGTCCTCGGCCTCGTAGACGACCGCGCAGCCGCCGCGGCCGATCTCCCGGCCCACGCGGTAGCGCCCGATCATCGGCTCGAGCTCCGAACCCGCGAAAACGGACGCGCGCAGCCTCGGATACGCGCTCGACGAGATGAGGCGGTCGGCCATGTCTCTCCCTACAATAGCGGTTCGCATCCGGTTCCTCATGGACGAGACCACGCTCGGCGGTCCCGACCGCGCGTTCCCCGCGACGCGCTGGAGCATCATCCGGCAGGCGGCCGGCGGCTCCGCGCCCGCCTCGCGCGCGGCCCTCGACGAGCTCGTGCGCCTCTACTGGAAGCCGGTCTACGCGTACCTCCGCGCGACGCGGACGATGTCGAACGACGACGCGAAGGATCTGACGCAGGAGTTCCTCGCGGCGTCGATCGAGGGCGGCTTCTTCGCGCGACTGCCGGGCGACCTGGCGAGTTTCCGCCGCTACCTGCGCGGCGCGCTGCGGCTCTTTCTCCTCGAGAGCCGCCGCGACGCCTCCGCGGAGAAGCGCGGAGGCGGCCGTGCGGTCGTGCCGCTCGAAGACGCCGACGCGCCGGCGGAGAACGCCACCCCGGAGGAGGCGTTCGACGCGGGTTGGGCGCACGCGCTCCTCGACCAGGCGGTGCGCGACCTGAGAGACGAGCTCGATCGCGCCGGCAGGCCGGCGCACTTCCGGCTGCTCGACCGCTACGACCTGAACCCGCCCGCCTCGGGCGCGCCGACCTACGCGGAGCTCGCGCGCGAGTTCGGGTTCAAGGAGACGGACGTGACGAACCACCTTCGCGCGTGCCGCCAGCGGCTGCGCGAGCTGATCGAGAAGCGGGTGCGCGACACGCTCGGTCCGGAGGGGGACGCGGGGGCGGAGATCCGGGAGCTGTTCCGGTAGTCCGGCTCACGGATCACGGCGCACGGAAGGCGGCTCCACCGTGCTCCGTGCTCCTCACGCTGCAAATCCAGCCACGTTCGACCCGCGCCCAGGTACGGATTCCGTCGGAGGTGGATTCTCCGTGTCTCCGTGTCTCCGTGCTTCTCCCTCCGGGGACTCCCCTCCGCGATCTCTATTTGACGATCTCCAGCAGCTCCACGTCGAAGACGAGCACGGCCTTCGCCGGGATGACCGGCGGGCGCCCGCGCTCGCCGTAGGCCAGCTCGAACGGGATGATGAGCTTCCGCTTCCCGCCCACCTTCATGCTGCCGACCCCCTCGGTCCAGCCCTTGATGACCCCGTTGAGCGGGAAGCTCGCCGGCTGGCCGCGGTCGACCGAGCTGTCGAACTTCGTTCCGTCCACGAGCCAGCCCGAGTAGTGCACCTTCACCGTCGTCGCCGGCCCCGCCGGCTTCTCGCCCGTCCCTTCCTTGATCTCGAAGTACTTGAGGCCCGACGCCGTCTCCGTCCACTTCCCCGACACCGCGTCGCCCGGGAACCGCGCCACCGGCTCGCTCTTGCTCACCTTCCCTCCCTCGTCGATCGTGATGCGCATCGCCCGGTCCTCCGCGTAGACAAGCACCTTCACGGAGGAGCCGTCGAACGACGCGGACGCGGCCACGCCGCCCTTCACCGACTCGAGCGCCGCCGCGATCGCCTGCGCGAGCGTCACCTTCATCGCCCCCAGCCGCTTCGCCTCCTCGGCCGGGTCCGGCGGCAGCTTCGAGTAGTCCTGCTGCTGCGGCGCGACCGAGGCCCAGCAGACGCCGACGGCCGCGAGTCCCAGCGCGAGCGCGGTCTTCATGCGGAGCTCCTTCGTGAAAAGGGCACATGGTATCCGAATTCACGTCCCGAAAGCACGACCGCGGCCGAATGCGTTAATGGATCCCCCGGCGACCGCAGTTGCTTGTGCTGAAAGGAGACTCCCATGCGCCTTGTGCTCCGCCCGCTCGCCTTCGCCGTGCTCGCCGCCGTCTCGCTCCGCTGCAACCCCGACATGCGCCCGAACATCGTCGTCATCATGGCGGACGACCTCGACGTGGGCCTCCTCCAGACCGCGCTCGACGCGGGCCTCATGCCGGCGACGCGCCAGCGCTTCGTCGACGAGGGGATCGTCTTCGCGAACTGCTTCGCGACGAACTGCGTCTGCGCGCCGTCGCGCGCGACCTTCCTCACCGGCCAGTACTCGCGCAACCACGGCGTGCTCCACAACACGATCGGAATCACGGGGCTCGAACACGCGACGACGCTACCGAACTGGCTGCAGGACGCGGGCTACACGACCTGCCACATCGGCAAGTATCTCAACGGCTACGGCTACCAGGTCCCGGGCACGTGGGTGCCCCCCGGCTGGTCCGACTGGCAGGCGCTCATCGATCCCACGACCTACCGCGTCTACAACTACTGGATCAACGACAACGGCACGCCGGTCCACTACGGCACCGCCGAAGCCGACTACCAGACGGACGTCCTCGCCCAGCGCGCCGCAACGTTCATCGCGGGCGCCGACGGGCCGTTCTTCCTCAACGTCACGCCGCTCGCGCCCCACGTGGAGATCGACAACGAGTCGACCGTGAGCTGGGAAGGCGCGTTCTCGTGGACCCTCCGCCCCGCCCCGCGCCACATCGGGTCGACCGACGCGTTCCCGCTGCCGATGGGCCCGTCCTACAACGAAGCGGACGTCACCGACAAGCCGCAGTGGCTCCAGGCCAAGCCGTCGATCAGCCTGTCGATGGAGGCCGGCCTCACGCAGCAGTACCGCGACCGCCTCGCATCGCTCCGCGCGGTCGACGACCTCGTCGCGTCGATCGTCGCGGCGCTCCAGGCGCGCGGCCTGCTGGAACGGACCGTCCTCGTCTTCACCGGCGACAACGGCTTCGTGCACGGACAGCACCGGCTCGTCGAAAAGACGTTCGCGTACGACGAGTCGATCCGCATCCCGCTCATGGTGCGCGTGCCGGGCGCGACCCCGGGCGCCGTGAACCGCATGATCCTCAACAACGACCTCGCGCCGACGATCGCGGACCTTGCGGAGGCGACGCCGACGGTCGCCGTCGACGGCCGCTCGATCACGAGCCTCTTCGCGTCGACGGTGCCGCCGTCGTGGCGGCAGCGCGGGATGATCGAGCACTACATGAGCACGCTCACCGTGGGCCAGCTCGAGGTGCCGACCTACGCGGCGGTCCGCACGGCGCCCGACGCGACGTCGCTGCCCGAGCGCCTCTACGTCGAGTACCGCCGCGGCGAGTGGGGCGCGCGCGAGCACTACACCATGCTCCAGGACGCGCCGCAGCTCGAGAGCCGCCACGCGCTGCCGGCCTACGCGGGCGAGCGCGCCGTGCTCGCCTGGTGGCTCTGGCGTCTCGAGAACCAGCCGGCGTCGCAGGCGGAGAACTAACCATGCGCGCGGCGCTGCTGGCTCTGCTGCTGGTGTCGTGTTCGCGGACCCCGTCGCCCGCACCCGACGGCATGGTCTGGATTCCGGGCGGGAGCTACTGGATGGGGTCCGCCGACGGCCAGCCGGACGAGCGGCCCGTGCACCGCGCGACCGTCGGCGGATTCTGGCTCGACCGCACCGAGGTGACGAACGCCCAGTTCGACCGCTTCGTCGCCGCTACGAGCTACGTCACCCTCGCCGAGCGCCTCGGTACGTCGCTCGTCTTCGTCCCGCGCGAGCGCGGCTGGTGGCAGCCCACGGCGGGCGCGTCGTGGCGACGGCCACTCGGCCCCGGCAGCGCCGCACCCGAGAGTCATCCCGTCGTGCACGTCGCGTGGGAAGACGCGGACGCGTACGCGCGGTGGGCGGGCAAGCGGCTGCCGACGGAGGCGGAGTGGGAGTTCGCCGCGCGCGGGAGCCGGCCCGGGAACATCTGGCAGGGCCGCTTCCCGACCGAGAACACGTGCGCCGACGGATTCGCGGGCGCGGCGCCGGTCGCGTCGTTTCCGCCCAACGAGCGCGGGCTCGTCGACATGGCGGGCAACGTCTGGGAGTGGTGCGCGGACGTCTACCGCCGCTACGACGGGCCGGCCGAGGGCGCGGACCGCGTGATGCGCGGCGGCTCGTTCGTCTGCAGCGAGGGTTTCTGCACGGGCTATCGTCCGAGCGCCCGCATGAAGTCGTCGCCCGATTCGAGTTTCATCCACGCCGGATTCCGCTGCGCAAAGAGCTGACCTGCGCCCGTAGTGCTGCGTTGGCCGTGAGCACCGCATCATCGATGCGCTGCTCATGCTCGCGGCAGGGGCGCTTACGCTGGAGGTGTCGGCGGCGGAGCGAGAGGAGGCTCCGGCGACACCGGCGAGACGGTGGACCCGCCCTCCGGCTGCAGCTTGCCTTCCTTGCGCAGACGCTTGCGCTCCGCCTTCAGCTCGCGTTTTCGGCGCTTCATCTGCTCCCGTCGGCGCTTCTCAGGTGTATCGGCCATCCGACCACCTTACACCCTCCGGGCATTCGTAACACGACTAACCGAACCTCGCATTATTCGTACGCCGCTCGCGGCCGAGGGTCCGAAGGAGCGGTGGCGCCCTGGCCAATACTCACGCGCGGCCACTCTTCCAGCGGGACCATCGGGAAGTGCACGAGGTATCCAGGCGTGTACGGACCGTACCCGGCGTTTCGGACGCCCCGCCCGCGCACGATTTCGGAAAAGGAACCGCGCGCCGCCGCAGCTACGGGGGCAGGAGGCACCATGATGAACCTGCTCGCCCTGGCGACCTGCGTCCTGCTCCAGCAGGACCCGAAGCTCGAGGCCTTCAAGCGCGACGCCCTCAAGAAGGAGAAAGAGGGCGCGTGGAAGAAGATCGAACTCCAGAAGGACGCCGCCGCCGCGCTCAAGAAGGCCGGCGACGAGAAGAAGCCGATCCTCGCCATCATCCTCGTCGGCCACATGGCGCAGCAGGACGCGGCCGAATGCTGACTCGGCATGCGTCTCACCCGGGGCAGTTCGCTCTCGGACGCGAAGATCATCGCGAAGATCAGCAAGGAGTTCGTGGCCCTCGAGATCAACATCACCGACGCCGGCTTTCCCGCCGAGCTGCCGGGGCTCGGGATGTGGGAGAAAGCCTACGAGAAGGACCAGAAGCTGAAGTTCGGATTCGCGACCACCGTCGCGCTCTCCCCCGACGGCCGCCTCCCGCTGGGCACGAGCGGCTGCGTGCACCTTCCGCACTGGAACAACACCATCGGTTACGACCCGTCGAAGTTCCTGCCGTATCTCGACGAGTGCCTCGACCGCCACGCGCGCGCCCGCGCGATCGCCGAGGACGCGTCGAAACCCGCGGAGGAGCGGGAAGCGGACCGCAAGAAGCTGGCGGGTGAGATCCTGCAGCAGCTGGAGCGCGCCAATCCCTGCTCCGCCAGGGCCAAATGAAAATCGCGGGGCGACGGTGGGTTCCGTGCCCCGCGATTCGTGGTTCGCGATCCGTGATTCGCCTTACTTGATCTCCGTCCAGTACTCTTCCGGCATGTCGGCCGCCAGCTTGAGGGCGCCGTTGGCGCCCGCGAACACCGGCTCCGTCACGCGCGTGATCTTGCAGCCGCCGTACTCCTGCATCGCGTCCTCGATCAGCCGGTCGAGGCCGCGGATCTGGCTGCCGCCGCCCGCGAGGATCGTGTTGGAGAGCATCTTGCGCTGGAACTCCGGGTCGAACGTCCCGACGAGCTCCCGCAGGCCCTTCACGATGTGCGGGACGATGCTCTTGCAGGCTTCCTTGAGCGGCTCCGTGATGTCGAACGGCTTCGGCTTGCCGTCGACCGGCAGCGTCGTCATGCACTTCTCGTTCACGTCGTGCACGAAGCTGTACTTCTCCTTGATCTCGCGCACCATGTTGATCGAGAACTGCGCCTCCGGGAACTTCTTCCTCAGGCCGTTGTGGAACTGCTCGTCGACGTAGTCGCCGGCGATGTTGATCGTGATCTGGTCGCTTTCCTCGGGGATCGCGCCGTGCATGCGGCAGAGGTCGGTCGTGCCGGCGCCGATGTCGATGACGATCGCGTCCTCGAGCATGTTCATGCCGTAGGCGACGGCGAACGGCTCGGAGACGACCATGACGGAGTCGAACGTGCCCTTGCACGCGTCCATGATCTCCTTCTTCGCGTGGATCGCCGCGCGCGCGGGCGCGCCGATGACGCCGTGGACGAGCGCGCCCTTCTCCGGCCGCGCCATCTGCACCGAGAAGCGGACGAGCTCCTTGGCCGCCTCCTTGTGCTTCACGATCTGGTCGGGCGAGAGCCCCGTCTCCTTCGCCTCGGCGTACTTGAGCGCGCCCTTCTCGAACGGGCGCACGACGTTGCACGCCAGGCGGTGCTGGATCACGTCCGCGCCGAAGATGATGTCGCGGCCGAGCAGCTTCCTCGAGATCGGGTCCTTCGGCCAGCCGACGATGCTGTAGACCTGCTCGCGCATGCCGTTGGACGCCGCCACCGACGTCTTCCAGCACCCCAGGTCCATCCCGACGTAGACGACGCCCTTCTTCGCCGCCTTCTGCTGGGGCGCCGCATCCTTCTCCATCGTCTTCTCCTCGGGCATGGTGCCTCCCTTTGGTTACGCGGCCGGGGTCGCCTCGCCCGATGACGCGGGCGGGGCGGCCGGGGCGGGTGCGCCCGTCGCGGCCGCTTGTTTGGCTTCGAAGTCCTTCAGGTCCTGGCGCAGCTTGATGTTCTGCTGGAGGACCACCTTGAGCATTCCCTTGCGCTTCTCCGCGTACTTGTCGTCGTCGAGCATCCCGAGCCCGCGCAGCAGGTTCTGGATGTTCTGGTTGGTGAGGAGCTTCTGGTTCGAGATCGCCCGGAGGGCCTCCTCCATCGCCTTGAACTGGGAGGCCATTTTCGCGAGCCGCGCCTCCAGCATCGCGACCTCGCGGTCGCGCGCGTATTTGCCGCCGGCGCCGAAGAAGAGCTCGCGCTGCTGTTCGATCAGCTTCTTGATGATCGCCGAAAGCCGGTCCTCGCACGGCTTCCACTCGGCCGCGGCCTCGGGCGTCTCGCCCCCCTCGATCATGAGCTTGCGCTTCTCGAAGACTTTCCCCGAGATGCGCATCAGCTCGTGTTCGAACTCCTTGAAGCCGACGATGAGGAGCTTCTCGGCCTCCTCGGAGAGCTTCCCCTCGGCGATCGACTTCTGCGTCGAGAGCTCCTTCTGGAGCTGCTCGATCTCGGCGCTCATGGCGCCGGCGGTCTGCTCGAGCGTCTGCTTGGCCTTGTTCGTCTCCTGGTACTGCTGGTAGATGTCCTGGAACTCGGCCTGCGACTCTTTCTCGAGCTGCTCCTCCGAGACGCCGCCGATGCCGGCCGCCAGCGCCCGGTACTTGGCGATGATGGTCTTCACCGCCAGGTTGACCATCTCGTCGATCTTGTCCTTCGAAAGGACGGAGATGGTCTTCGTGCCCTTCTTGACGAGGTCCTGGACGGAGACCCGCCGGGACGCCTCGCGGATCATCCCCTTGACGTCGAGTCGGTCGGCGCCGCCCGCGCGGGCGGGCGCGGCATCCTCCGACGGCTTCGTTTCGTCCGGCACGACGGTCCCCCGAGAAGTGAAAATCTTACCCCCGGCGGCAGGCGCCCCGCGACGATTTTCCTCCTCTCCCGGACGTTGACGGACGGCGCGGCCGGAACCAGAGTTAGAGGTTCTTCACGGAGGCGCACGCATGCCCGACTGGATCCCGCTCCTGTTCACCCCGGAGATGCTCATCAGTCTCGTCACGCTCTCGGCGATGGAGATCATCCTCGGCGTCGACAACGTCATCTTCATCGCGATCCTCGCCGGCAAGCTGCCGCCGGACCAGCAACCGAAGGCGCGCAAGCTGGGCCTGATGCTGGCGCTGGTCATCCGCATCGGCCTGCTCTTCGGCATCTCGTGGCTGGCCGGACTGACGAAGCCGCTCTTCACGCTCCCGATCCTCAACAAGGGCATCTCGGGGCGCGACCTCATCCTGCTCGTCGGCGGCCTCTTCCTCATGTGGAAGTCGACGCACGAGATCTACGAGAAGCTCGAGGTCAGCCACAGGGACGATGCGCCCGGGCCCGGCAAGGGCGCGTTCGGGGCGGTGCTCGTCCAGATCCTGGTGATGGACTGCATCTTCTCGCTCGACAGCGTGATCACGGCCGTCGGCATGGTGAAGGGCAAGGAGGGCGTGCCGGGCTCCGGCGCGGCGGCGCTCGCCATCATGGTCGCGGCGATGGTCGTCTCGATGGTCTTCATGCTCTTCTTCGCCGGATCGATCAGCGACTTCGTGAACCGCCACCCGAGCATGAAGATCCTCGCGCTCTCGTTCCTCCTCATGATCGGCATGATGCTCGTGATCGAGGGCTGGGGCGGCCACGTGAACAAGGGGTACATCTACTTCGCGATGGCGTTCTCCGTGGCGATCGAGCTGCTCAACATGCGCTTCCGGCGCAAACACGCGCGGCAACCGGTCGAGCTCCACTCGGTGCTGGAGGCGGCGCCGGAGACGCAGGTCAGGATATGACCCCGTCCTTCCTACTCGCTCTCAAGTCCAAATCGCGCGGAGGGACGGGCGCTCAGGACCGTCGACCGCCGCCAGAAGATCCAGAACATCAGGCTCCCGACCCCGTAGAGCCCGATCGTCGTCAGCATCGTCACCGTGTAGCCGTCGCGCAGGAAGCGCGTGTGGCTGATCATCCATCCGCCGGTCGCCGTCGCCAGCATCCACGACGTGCTCCACGCCACCTCGCGCAGGCTGTTCGTGAGCATGCGCTGCCGCTCCGGCACCACCTCCATCGCGAAGTTCGACTGCACGGGCCCCGTCATGTTCATGAGCGCGTGCCGCCCGAGGAACCCGGCCACCGCCAGCCACGGCGACATCGTGAGCGCCATCACGAGGAAGAACGGCAGCGACACGAGCTGGCAGGCGACGATCGCGGGCACGCCGCCCAGACGGCGCGCGACCGCCGGCGCCGAGAGGAACGCGAAGAACGTCACCACCTGCGCCGCGCCGAAGATGACCGAGATCCGCTCCGCGGGGAGGCCGAAGCGGTCGCGGAAGTAGAGGTTGATGAACGGGATCGTGAGCCCGGCCCCGAGACCGATGACGAACGCGGGCAGGCACAGCTTCGCCGCCGTGACGCGGTCGAACTCCTGCTTCACGCGCGGCGCCGGCGCCGAGGCGTCGTCCCGCAGGAAGAGAAACGGCACCGCCCCCACCGTCGTGATCGCGGAGGCGGCCAGCAGCATCCACTGGTGCGAGAACGCGTCGTCTCCCCAGGCCCTGGCCAGCGACCAGACCAGACCCGCGCCCACGAACCCCGCGAGCGGCCCGAGCGCCGTGCCGACCGCAAACAGGAACGGGCGCTCGACCGGCGTGGAGTTGCGCATGTAGAACGGGCCCGCTCCGACGCCGAGCAGCGACGATCCCGCGCCCGCGACGAAGCTCGACACGAGCACGGGGACCGGCGTCGGCCAGAGCGCGGTGCCGACGAGCCCGAGCGCCGACGCGAGCGCACCCGCGACGAGAAACGCGCGGAACCCGCCGCGTCCCATGAAGAACGCCAGCGGCACCGTCACGACCATCGTGCCGAGCGCGGAGATCGACATCGCCTGTCCGATGAACCCCTCGGACAGCCCGCACTCCCTCAGGTAGAGGTTGCGCAGCACGATGAACGTGCCGTGCCCGATCCCCGCGAGCAGCTCGGCCACGAGAAAGAGCTTCGCCTGGTCGGAGAACGACGCGACGTGACGGACGTAGGTGCGTACCATCTGGCGGGCTGGTCCCTATTAGTAACCGGCCGGTCGCGCCGCCGTTCAGTCGATCCAGCGCAGTCTCGGCTCCCGCGGCGGCGGGAGAATCGCGCGGTTCCGGACCACGCGTCTCCACTCGGACAGGAGCCGCTCGCGGTGGTCGACGTGCCGCACGCGCCCGCGTGCGAATACATCGAGGAAGCGCGCCTCCCGGCGGCCGCGCCTCTCCCTCCGGTCCACCCGCACCACCTCGTCGGCGACGTGCGGATGGTCTCCCGGCCCGACCGGTTCGTCGCGCCGCGCGCAGCGAGGGTGCACCGCGGCGAACGCCTCCAGGCCCTCGATCTCCGCGCGTTCCGCCCGCAGGAAGAACCACTCGCCCTGGCGCACGGCGCTCCGGCCCTCGCGGACCTCGCGCGGCATGAGCGCCGCGTGGGCCTCCGTCACGCTCCAGCCCGCCGGAATCTGCGCGATGAAGAGCCGCGTCTCGTCGAAGCCGCAGAGGTACTTCCGTTCCTCCGACGGCGTCCACCGCTCGACCACCCACTGCTGCGGCGTCTCGCGGAGCACGCGCAGTCCGGTCGTCCGTTCGAAGTTCTCCCGCGAATCCCTCCACGGATGGCGCACGATGTCCTCGAACCGCCGCCGCGGCTCCCGGACGCGCAGCACCACCTGGCGGAAGTTTGCGTCGGCGTCGAGCGCGTCGAATTCCACGTCGGACGCTCCGGGCCAGACGCGGACGTATTCGCCGAGGCGCGAGTCGCGGATGTCGAGCTGGAAGATGTGCCGGGCGCGGGGCTCGATCGGGCCGTCGAGGATCTTGACAGCCACTCCCGCCGCCCGGAAGCCGCGAACGACGTCTCCGAGCATGAGATCACCGTGCAGACAGGGTCCGGGATCGGACGCGAACGTGCCGTGCTCGGAGCGCCGCTACGAGTGTCTGCCCGGGATCATGCCGGATTCAACCGCCGTCGGGCGCCCGGGTTCGGGGAATCCACGCCGCGACGCGGTTCCTCCCGGACCGCTACTCCTTCTCGACGACCTCCACGACCATCTGCCTCCTGGTCCGCGCGACGCCTCTCAGGATGTGCGTCTCTTCCGGTCTGCTGCTGGTGGGGACGCCCTTCGCCTGTTTCACGGCGCGCTCGAACCGCGTGCCGCGCTTCACGTAGCAGCGCATCGGCAGGCCGCCGTCGTTCTCCGGCCCCGTCACGAGGAAGCACTCGTACTCGTCCTTCTTCACGTCGTCGAGGAACCACTGGTTGTCGATGCCCTTGATCGCGATCTTGAGCATCACGCGCTTGCCGTCGAGCGGTCGCGCTCCTTCCAGTCCTTGCTGTAGCCGCCGAGGAACTGGACGCCGTCGAACGGGATGGTCCACTCGCCGACGCCGAGCTTGCCGAGGTAGCGGCCCTCCGCGACGTGGATCGCGTCGCCCGCCTCGCACTTCTCGAGCGCCTGCCACGGGTCCCCGTACGGCTTCTCCATCGAGCCGTCGCCGTCGGAGCCGGCGCGGACGAACCAGTCGCGCCCCTTGGCCGACGCGACGGACGCGAACACGAGCGCCGCGGCGAACGCGAGCGCGATTCTGCGGGTGAGCACGGGCGCCTCCTGGGAAAAGACGACGTCGATTCCCGGACGGTCGCGCAGCGTTTGCGCGAATCCGGCGCCTCCATGAGCGGAAACCGCCGGGCGTCCATTCGCCCATTCCACGCCCCGGCGCTATCCGAGGATCGCCTGGACCGCCCGCGCCTCCGCGACCCGCGTCACACCCTGTTCCCGCGACGCGTAGCGCGCCGCCGGATCCACGCCGACGAGATGCACGATCGTCGCGAAGAGTTCCGGCACCGTGACCGGGTCGCGCGCGATCTCGACCCCCTCCGCGTCCGTCGCGCCGACCACGCGCCCCCGCGCCGCGCCCCCGCCCGCGAGCACCGCCGTGAACGCCTTCGGATAGTGGTCGCGCCCTTTCGCCGCGTTCAGCCAGGGCGTCCGCCCGAACTCGCCCATCCAGACGACGAGCGTGGAATCGAGAAGCCGCTCGCGCTCGAGGTCCTCGACGAGCGCGCTCATCGCCGGATCGACCGCCCGCAAGAGCTCGCCGACGCTCTCCGCGACGTATCCGTGCGTGTCCCACCCGCCGAGCACCACCTCGACGAACGGCACGCCCGCCGCGACGAGCCGCCTCGCCGCCACGCACGCGGGCGCGAACTGCGCGAGGTTCGGGTTCTTCGGCCGGGGCGGCGCCGCGTAGCGCGCGAGCTCCTCCGCCTTCACGCCGCGCAGGTCGAGCGCGCGCTCCACGACGGAGTCTTTGAGCCGCTTCGCGCCGTCGAGGAGCGCCGCGCGCAGGTCGCTCTTCTAGTTCGGACGCCCGCGACGGAACTCCGCGTTCATCTCCTCGACGATCGCGGCGCGAGCCGGCGCCTTCGCGTCGAGCTCCCGAAGGAGCGCGGCCGGGTCCTCCGGCCGATCGACCACGAGCGGCGCGGCCGCCGCGCCGAGGAACCCCGGCCCGTAGTCGCCGTTCCCGACGACCGTCCGCGTGCACTGGACGGAGACGTACCCCGGCACGCCGTCGCGCCGCAGGAAGTGCGCGGCGACGCTCCCGAGCGCCGGATGCACGACGAGCCCGCCCTGCGGCCGGCCCGTGTGCAGGTAGTAGCTCCCGCGCACGTGGTCCGCCTCCGCCGACGTCACCGAGCGCACCACGCACATCCGGTCGGCGAGCTTCGCGACGCGCGGCAGCCCCTCGGCGAACTGCACGCCGGCGATCGCGGTGTCGATCGACGTGAACGGCCCGCGGCCGGGCTTCGGATCGAACGTGTCGAGCTGGCTCGGCCCGCCCTCCATCCAGAGCACGATGCACGCCTTCTTCGGTTTGGAGTCTTGCGCGATGAGCGGTATCCCGTGGTAGAGCGCCAGCCCCGCGGCTGAGGTCAGAAATCCCCGTCGCGAAGCGTCACCGCGTCCGAAATCCGGCATCCGAGAATCCGAAATCAGGCTTCAGTGATTGAAAACGAACTCATCGCAGTTCACCAGGCTCCAGTAGAGGTCGACGATCTCGAGCCGCGCCGCGCGCTCCCGCTCCGCCGCCGCCGGCGGCCGGGCGAGCGTCGCGAGGTAGAGCTCGTCGACCGCGACCCGGCCCGCCTTCGCGCGCGCGCGGAGACCGGCCCATATGGGCGAGTCGATCATCATCATATGCAGCGTCTGCTGCGCGTTGGCCGTGTAGCGCGACGGCGCGTGCGCGGCCGTCGCGTCGCTCGTCCGCACGCAGAGGTCGACGAACCACCGCCGCACGTCGTCGCTCTTCGCTCCCAGCCGCGCGAGCGTGGCGCGCTCCGGCTCGACCTCCGAGAGTCCGGTCGCGCGGTCGATCGCCGCGAAGAGCTGGTCCGGGGTGAGCGGACGGACGCGAGCGCACGCGAAGACGGCCAGCGCCACCGCCTCCTGGCCGGCCGAGCTGCGGCCGTACGCGTCCGAGAGCGCGATCGCCCGCACGAGCGCCCGCACGCGGAAGCCGCCCTTCGCCCACGCCGCCGCGAGCTCGTCGAGGAGCGCGGGCGACACCGCCTTGCGCGCCGGCGCGAAGTCGTTCCACGGCTCGACGAGTCCGCGCCCGAACATCAGCGCCCACGCGCGGTTCACGAACGCGCGCGCGAACTGCGGATCGCGCGCCAGTCGCTCCGCGAGATCCGACGGATCGTCCTTCCCCGCGCTCCCGTCGAGGTAGCGCGGCTCGCGCGCGTCGACGGGCCTCTCGAGCCGCTCGATCGCCTGCCGCTTCGCGAAACCCGTGCGGCGGAAGAACGCGGTCATCGACGCGTGGTCGTCGCGCGTCCACCGGTCGAACGGGTGGTCGTGGCACTGCGCGCACCGCAGGCGAACGCCGAGGAACTCCTCGGCGACCTTCCCCGCCAGGTCGTCCGTGCGCAGGCGCGGCGCGTCGCCGTCGTACGCCGCGAACTGGTGCACGAACGAGATCGGTCCGCCCGAGAGGTTGCCCGTCGCCGAGACCATCTCGCGCGCGAGCTCGCTCCACGGCGCGTCCGCGGCCAGCCGCTCCCGGAGCCACGAGGCGAACCCGTCGTGATCGACGCGCGCGAGCTTCTCGTCGGTCGGCCAGCCGACGAGCGACCGCGCCAGCCGCTGCGCCCAGGAGCGCGCGAACGCGTCGGACGCGAGCAGCCGGTCGACCAGCGCGGCCCGGTCCGCGGGCGGCGTGCGCGCCTCGTCGACGGACGGCACGGTGCCCGCCAGGTCGAGCGTGACCCGCCGCAGGAACTCCGCGTCGGGCGCGCGCGGCGCCGGCTTGACCCTCCGCTCCGCCCAGAGCTCGCTCAGGTGCCGGTCGATGAGGGCGGGGTCCTGCAGGAGCAGGAGCCCCACCACCAGATGAACGGCCACGCCGGAATTGTATCCGACTTGGGACTCGGGACTTGGGACTCGTCACGGCCTGAGTCGCTCAAGCAGGGATCGCACCTCCGGCTGGTTCGGGTTGATCTCGAGCGACCTCTCCAGCAGCGGGATGGCGTCCTCGGGGCGTTCCCGCAGCACCTCGGCGTATCCGCGCAGCCGGTAGGCCTCCCAGAAGCGCTCGCGGCGCTGGCAGGCCGCCTCGCACATCGTCACGATCTCCTGGAGGTCCGCGAGGTAGTCCATGCGGCCGCGCTTCCACTCCACGCGCGCGAGGTACGCCCCGGCCGCGGCGAAATGGTTGATCCCGTTCGTCGGGTCGACGCGCTTCGCCTCCAGCGCATCGTCGATCGCCTTGCCGAAGCTCGCGGACGGATCGTCGTTGCGCGCGATCTCGAGCTCGGCTTTTCGCAGCCACCCGGCGGAACGGGTCCGCAGGTACAGCGGGTCGTGCGTCTTGGCCGACTCGAAGGCGGCGTTGACGGCGCGATCGAAGTCCTCCAGCGCCGATCCGAGCGCGCCCCATGGATCCGCGTCGAAACGGCTGCGGGAGAGCCATGCCTGCCCGCGCATGCAGTGCACGGCGGCGTGCCCCGGCTGGAGCTTGAGCGCCTCCTCGTAGTCCCGGATCGCGCGGTCCAGCAGCGGCCCGCCGTCGCGGCCCGCCCGCTGCGCCAGGGCGAGGTACGCGTTGCCCCGGTTCATGAGCACGACCGCGGCGACCTCCTCCGGGATCCCCTCCTTCAACGCCTGCGTGTAGTCGGCGACGGCGCTCTCGTACGACTCCCTCGGACCGCGACTCACCGGCGCCCGTTCGAGGTGCACCAGCGCGCGCATCAGGAGCGCACGCGTGCCGGCCGGCTCGCGCACGGCCTCGTCCAGCTCCTCGATGGCCTTGTCGAACCACGGCACCGCGTCCCGGCCCGCGTACTTCTCCGCGAGCCCGCGGCGCACGAACACGCCGGCCCGCAGCTGGCGGCCGACGCTCGCCGCGTCGAGGATGGCCTGGTCCCAGTGCGACGCGGCGCCGGACGCGTCCACGGAAGCGAGGATGCAGCCCGCCAGCACGCGCGCCTCGTACGCCTCGACGTAGCCCGGCTTCAGCTCCAGCGCCGCGGTGAGAAGCCGCATCGTCTCCATGAGCGGGCCGCGGGGGTCGATGCGCCGCGCCTGCGCGTCGGTCGCCATCTTGAGGTGCGCCACCGCGCGGAAGTAGAACGACCGGGGCCACCGGCGCGCGCACGTCCGCGTCCACGCGTCGGACGACTCCGCGTACTGCTGGAGGCTGAACCGGCAGAGCCCCTCGAGGAAACCGGCCTCGCCGTAGAGCGCCGGGTCGTCGCGCAGCTCCGCGAGCTTCCCGGCGGCGAGGGCGATCTCGTGGCGCCCGAGGAGCTCGGTGGCCTCCGCGTACAGGTCGTATTCGCGCCCCACGTCGAGGCGCGGCCAGACCCGGCACGCCAGGGCGCGCGACAGCGCCGCCGTCGCCGCCTCGCGAAGCTCCTTCAGCTTCGGCGTCTCCACGAACGGCTGCACCCCCACCTGCGCCCCCAACTCGGAAATGGAGACGTGGAGGTTGGCCTCCTGCACGTAGAGCGTGAACCGCGCGCGCGCCATCATCAGGTGCGGAAACGGATCGTCGCCGCCGTCCACGCAGGCGGACTCGATCTCGCTGAGCCCTTCCGCGTCGCGTCCCGCGTAGAAGAGCGCGAGCCCCCTCCACGCCCGCGGCGCCCGCAGCCGCGGGTAGCGCGCGGAAACCTGCGTCGCCACCTGCTCGACCTGGCGCAGCGCGTCCTCGGGGCGCATCTCCGTGGGCGCACCGTGGAACCGGTTCTCCAGCTCGCGCATCGAGACGGCCGTCCTCCGCTCCAGCTCCGCGCACGCGATCGAGAGCTCCTTCGCCCACGTCTCCCGCGCGAGCTCGTCCGAGATCGTCTGCGCCGCGCCCCACGACCGCACCGTCACGATGACCGACGCCGCCAGCGCCGCCACCGCGGCCACCCCGGAGGCCCACATCAGCGGATGCCGCCGCACGCGCCGCCACGCCAGGTAGGGCAGCGACGCGGGCCGCGCCTTCACGGGCAGCCCCTGCAGCCAGCGGTCGACGTCCTCCGCGAGCTCGACGGCTCCCGCGTACCGCCGGCGCGGGTCCTTCTCGATCGCCTTGAGGCAGATCGCCTCGAGCTCCGGCGGCGCGTCCGGTTCCAGACGGCGCGGCGGCACCGGGTCGAGCGACAGCAGCTTCTGGCACACGTCGAGCGCCGTCTTGCCGGTGAACGGCACGCGCCCCGTCAGGAGCTGGTAGAGCACCGCGCCGAGCGCGTAGACGTCGGACAGCGCGCTCACGTTGCGCCCCGAGATCTGCTCGGGCGCCATGTAGAGCGGCGTCCCGATGATCACGCCCGGCTTCGTCAGCTCCACCTCGAGGTTCGACAGGTGCGCCAGCCCGAAGTCCACCACGTGCGGCTCGTCGCGCTCGTCGACGAGGATGTTGTCCGGCTTGATGTCGCGGTGCACCACGCCGTTGCGGTGCGCCTCCGCGAGCGCGAGCGCCACCTTCCGAAGGATCTGCGCGAACTTGCGCGGACCGCCCGTCGCGTCGAGCGGCCTCCCCTTCACGAACTCCATGACGAGGAACGGCTGCGCGTCGATCTCGCCGGCGTCGTGCACGGCGACGAGGTTCGGATGGCGCAGCGACGCCGCGACGCGAGCCTCGCGGAGGAACCGCTGCCGGAACGCCTCGTTGACCGCCTCGCGCGGGCGCTTGAGCGCGACCCACCGGCGCAGCTCCCCGTCCCACGCCCTCCACACCGTGCCGCCGCCGCCGCGGCCGACGGGCTCGACGAGCACGTAGCGGCCGAGGATGCGCGACGGGTCGCCCTGCGCCGCGATCACCTCGTCGGGGGGCGGCTCCGGCTGCGCGAGCGCGTCCAGGTCCTGGCGGCGGCGGACGTCGCGCAGCTCCAGCACCTGGTCGAACGTCAGCAGCCCGCGGCGCACGAGGCGGTCGACCACCGTCGCGCCGCCCTGCTCCGCCTCGCGGACGACTTCATCGAGCTGCGCGGGCGTGACGTAGCCGTGCGCGACGGCGAGCTCGCCGAGGATCTCGCTGTTGGCCTCGCGCAGGAGGCGCCGCACCCGGTCGAACGTCCGGGGATTCATCTCACTCCTCCCCCAGGATCGCCGCCACCTCGGCGAGGATGTCGTCCTCGGCGACGACGTACTCGCCGATCGCCTTGATCACGCGCAGGCGCAGCTCGCGCCGCACGAAGCGCAGGTAGTTGCGCACGTCCGATTCCGTCAGGCCGAGCGGGTCGGCCACTTCGCGGTAGGTCGGCGACGCCTCGCCCCCGGGCAGGAGCGCGTAGCGCCGGAACGCCTCCCAGTACGCGTCCTTCTTCTGGCGCTTGAAGTGCGCCTCCACCTCGCGCAGGCACCGGTCGAGCACCTCCCGCGCCCAGTCGCGCTCGAACTCCTCGTCGGGCGGCGCCTGGGAGGCCGGCACCGCGGGCGGCGCCTCGCTCCCGTCGAGCGACAGCCGCTTCGCGCCGCCGCCGCGCTTGAGGCGGTCCGCGTCGCGCGCGTCCGTCGAGAGGAAGTTCTTGAGGCACTGCTTCAGGTACGCCCGAAAGTTGCCGCGGTGTACGTCGAAGCGGCGCAGCAGGTCGCGCTCGAGGACGTGCACGAGGAACGACTGCGTGAGGTCCTTGGCGTCGGCGTCGCTCTTCGACCAGGCGCGCCGCACGTAGTAGTAGATCGGTTTCCAGTATTTCGACGCCAGGCGCTCGACGTGCTCGCGGTACTTGGTTTGCGACGGATCGGCCGCCTGCAGGATCATCGAGAGCGACGTGGACGGGAAGCGGGACAGATCGCCCCCCATCGTGGTGTCGCGGCCTCCTCCCGGCATACGTGCATTATACGTGGCCTCGAGACGCCCCACGGCGGCGATTCCCCTACACGGCCTGGCGGCCGCGGCTTATCGAGCGCGGCGGGATTGCGTTCTGCTGCGATTTTCGCGACGTCCACGTCGACGCTCTTCGCCGGCACGTGGACCCAGCGCGCGAGCCTCGGGCACGCGCCGCGCGCGGCGGCGGTGAGACGAGGACGGTCGCACGCACCGCGCGTGCGGCGGCACCGAAGGCGCGGGCCGGGTTCGCGGTGACAGGCATCGACACGCCGAGCATCTTCCCGTACCCTCGTGCCGTGCGGGTGGCTCTCTTCCACTGGAACGAATCCGAGGCCCGCGAGCGCGCGGCGCGGCTCCGCGCGGGCGGCCTCGCGATCGACCGGGTCTATCACGAGGCGCGCCCGGGCACGCTCACGTCCCTGTGGTCGTCGCCGCCCGACGCGTGCGTCATCGATCTCTCGCGGCTCCCGTCGCTCGGCCGCGACGTCGGCCTCGCGCTGCGCGAACGCAAGGCGACGCGCGCGGTGCCCATCGTCTTCCTCGAGGGCGGGAAGGAGAAGGTCGCGCGCATCCGCTCCGTCCTTCCGGACGCGGTCTACGGAACGTGGGCCGCGGTCTCGAAGCTCGTCGCGCGCGCGGTCGCGAACCCGCCCGCCGGCGTGCCGCGGAAGCGCTTCGACGCCTACTCCGGCACGCCGCTGCCCGAGAAGCTCGGCATCAAGCCGGGCTCGCGCGTCGCCCTCATCGGCGCGCCCCGCGACTTTTCGAAGACGCTCGGGAAGCTCCCGGACGGGGCCTCGATCGGCCCGCGAAACGCGGCGCTCGCGCTCTGGTTCGTGCGCCGCGCGACGGAGCTCAAGGCGGGCATCGCGCGCCGGGCGAAGGAGATGCCGCCCAGCGGCCTCTGGATCTGCTGGCCGAAGAAGACCTCGGGCGTCGCGACCGACCTGTCGGAAGCGATCGTCCGCACGACCGGCCTCGCCGAGGGCATCGTCGACTTCAAGATATGCTCGATCGATGCGACCTGGTCCGGCCTGAAGTTCACGACGCGCAAGCGCTGAGCTGCAATCGCGCGCCCTTCTCGCGGCGATACTCCGTCGAGCGGGAACGGGAGGACTGATGCGCACGTTGCTCGTGCTTGTGGCGATGGCCGGTACGGCGGTCGCGCAGAACGCGAAGAAGCCCAAGCCGCCCACGCTCGAAGAGACGCTCGCCTGGCTGCAGAAGCTCCCCGCCATCAAGGGGCAGCCCGCCGACCGCTTCTCGAAGCTCACCGTCGACGACCTCAACGAGCTCACGTCGATCAAGCTGGGCGGCCACCGCGAGCCCGACGGCAAGCACCAGCAGATCCCCGGCGCCGACTTCCGCTACCTCACGTCGCTCCCCAAGCTCGAGGACTGCGACCTCGCGGAGATCGACGGCCTCGACGACGTCGCGCTCGCCCACCTCGGCGACATCCCCACGCTCAAGAAGCTCGAGATGGGCGATGCGCAGGTCACCGCCGCGGGTCTGAAGCCGCTCACGCAGCTCAAGGAGCTCGCGCACCTCGGGCTCGGATGGGCGACGAAGCTCGACGACGCGTGCGTCGCGCACCTCGCCAAGATGCCGAAGCTCGAGTTCCTCAACCTTTCCGGCACGAAGGTGACGGACGCCGCGCTCCCGTACCTCGCCCGGCTCCCGCTCAAGGAACTCCGCTTGAACGCGACGGGCGTGGGCGACAAGGGCATCGCCGCCCTGGCGGCGCTGAAAACGCTCGAAAAGCTCGAGGCGAAGAAGTCGAAGGTGACGGCGAGGGGCGAGGCGGCGCTTCAGAAGGCGCTGCCGAAGCTCGCGATCACGACGAAGTGACCGCGCGGGTCGCCTGCTCCACGCTCGCGGGCGCGCTCTCCCAGCGGTCGGCCAGCAGATCGCCCGCCCAGACGGAGATCGGCACGAGGAGGGCGCCGGCGACGACGTCGATGAGGTAATGGTAGCGCAGGTACACCGTCCCGACGATGATCCCGACCCCCAGCGGCAGGAGCACCCAGAACCAGTCGCGCAGGTAGCGGCGCGACATCCACAGCACAAGCACCGCCACGAGCGTGTGCCCGCTCGGGAACGCGTCGGGCATCTCCATCTCCATGATCCCGAGCGCGTCGTAGATCGTCCGCGCCCAGAGCGCGCCGTCGAGCTCCGGCGCGCGCGGCCCGTCCGTCACGTGGTGCGGTCCCTGCGCCGGCACGAGGATGTACCCGAGGTACGACAGGTACCAGGCGACGAACACGATCGCCGCGGAGCGGCGGAACTCCGCCCATCGGCTCCGCACGTAGAGCATCGCGAAGAGGATCGCGGGCATGGCGTAGAACATCGTGTACGGGACGAACAGCACGTCCGCCCAGAACCGCGACGCCAGCGAACGACACAGACCGTCCACGTCCCCGAACAGCCGCTCGTCGAGCGCGTGCAGCGCCCAGTCGTAGCGCCGGTCCGCCCACGGGTGCACCTCGGAGACGAAGTAGTGCAGCTCGCGGAACGAGCACATGAGGACGGCCAGGGGCACCCAGCAGTGGATGAAGCGCGTCACGTGATTGTCGAACCGCCGGTGCGCCCACGCCGCCGCGAACACGACGGCCACCGCCAGCGCGTGGAAGACCATGTACGTCTCCGGCTGGCGGATGCGCGACCAGGACCCGAGCGTCAGTCCCGTGAGCAGCACGAGGTAGGCGATCATCACGCCGTCGACCGGCATGAGCAGCGTACGCAGGCCGTCCTTCGTCTCGCGCGGGAGGTCGCCGGCGCGCTGAATCATGACGCCGTCACCCTCCCTTCGACGACGAGCAGGCCCGCCGTCCCGTCCTCGCCCGCGCACACCACGGCGCGAGACGCCGCCTCCGGCGCGCGGTGCGCGTCGAGCCCGAGCTGCAGGAACGGGTCGAGCACGAACGACTCCGGCGCCGGGTGCGCGACGGCCGCGCGCCCGAACGCCCGGCCGACGTCCGCGAGCACGGCGTCGCGCTCCACCGCGAACGCCGAGACGACGACCCGCGCCGCCGCGGGCACGCCGCGCGCCAGCTCCGCGATCGCCGCCGCGCGATCCGCCGGCCGGCGTCCCACGCAGCACGCGCGCGCCTGCCCCACGGACGCGCCACCCGCGCGCCGCACCGCGAATGCGACCGCGCCCGCGGTCTGCCTGAGCCCCGACAGGTCGCGCCGGTAGACCGCACCGTACGCCTCCCGCACGAGCCGGCTCTCCATGGAGTTCACCACCACGAGCCCGGCCTCCGTGACGCCCGACTCGATGTCGTCGCGGGCCGCCGCCAGCGCCTGCATGCCCGCCGCGCGCGCGCCCGTGAAGGTCAGCACGACCCCCGTCAGCCGGAGCGCGAGCGAGAGGTGCGTCGCGCCGATGTTCGCGACCGACTCCGAGAAGAGCATCGGGCTCACCAGCCGCGGCCCCTGCTTCCACGACGCCGTCAGGAAGTCCGCGCACGCGTCGTGCGCCCCGTGCTGCTGCGCGACGTAGAGTCCGACGCGCTCCGGCGGGATTCCGCCGACGTCCTTCATCGCCTCGACCGCGGCGATCACCGCGCGCTTGCTCTCGTGGCTCGCGCGCCGCAGGCTCGGCGAGCGCGGGATGAGCGCGTCGAGGTCCGGCGGCGA
>Ga0187893_10005299_pt1 | contig 23316 bp, 16 predicted proteins | sample MA1701074metaG_FD_139574 | JGI IMG/M metagenome (GOLD analysis project Ga0187893, IMG submission 139574) | White microbial mat communities from a basaltic lava cave in the Kipuka Kanohina Cave System on the Island of Hawaii, USA - MA170107-4 metaG ...
ACTCTACGAACTGATGATCGAGGATCGGCACCCTCACCTCCAGGGCATGCGCCATGCTGGCGCGATCGACCTTGGTGAGGATATCCCCCGGCAAATAGGTCTTGAAATCTAAATACTGCACACAGGAGAGCGCGTGTTCTGGCGCGCGGCTGGCGTGCCGGCGCAACACCTCTATCGCTTGGTACCCTTGCAGCTCACGGCGGAACGGCTGGCTGAAGAGCTTTTCGCGCAAGGGGTCCGGGATCACCGACACCCCGTGGAAATAACCTTCGATGGTATCGCGCGCGAGCGCCTGGAACGTGCTCTTGGCGCGCAAGAACTGTGGCGCCCAGTCTAGTTTGGGATAAGCGCGCCCGAGAAAGCCGAACACAGGGCGGCGCAGGCTGCGCGGCAAGAGCTTCCTCACCCCCTCCTCATAGCTATGCCAGCGATAGCGCCGATACCCAGCGAATCCCTCATCACCCCCATCCCCCGATAAGGCGACGGTTACCTGCTGGCGAGCGAGCTCACAGACCCGGTAGGTGGGCATCGCCGAGCTGTCTGCAAAAGGCTCGTCGTAGAGTCGCGCCAACTCATCGACGAGCTCGAAATCATCCGCCTCCACCTGCTGCACGCGGTGACGCGTGCGGTAGCGTCTCGCGACCTGCTCGGCGTATGAGGATTCATCGAAGCTCTGGTCTCCAAAGGAGATCGAGCAGGTGTTGACGGGCTCCTCCAAAATCCCCGCCATCATGGCCACGATGGCGCTGGAATCCACACCCCCCGAGAGGAATGCGCCGAGGGGTACCTCTGCTATCAAGCGGCAGCGCACGGCCTCCCGCAAGCGCGCGATCAGCTCCTCGGCGGCTTGCTCCTCGCTCATGGGCGGAAGGGAGTTAAAGTGCAGATCCCAATATTCTCGCGCTTCAGGCAGAGAGCCGCCGCGTCTTACGGTCAGCGTATGCGCAGGTGGGAGCTTGAACGCATGGCGCAAGATGGTTCGGGGATCGGGCACGTAGCCATAGGCAAAATAGTCCTCTACCGCAAGCGGATCCACCTCTCGCGGCAGCTCGTGGTGTTGCAACAGGGCCTTTAATTCCGAGCCGAAAATGAGATGCCCGTCTGGCAGCAGGGCATAGTAAAGGGGCTTTTTACCCATCCGGTCCCGCGCCAGAAAAAGGGTTTCCTGGTTGCGATCCCACAGCGCGAAGGCGAACATGCCGTGAAAGCGCGCCACACAGTCTTCTTCCCATTGCTCCCAGCCATGCACGATGACCTCGGTATCGCTGTGGGTGCGGAAGCGGTGCCCCTGGCTCGCCAACTCCTGTGCCAACTCCTGGAAGTTGTAGATCTCGCCGTTGAAGACGACCACTACCGATCCGTCCTCGTTGTACAGCGGCTGTTGCCCGCTGGAGAGATCGATGATGGAAAGTCTTCTGTGGCCTAATCCCACACCGGGTTCGCGGTGCAGGCCGCCCTCATCGGGACCCCGGTGATGCTGCGCCTCGTTCATGCGGGTGAGCAATGGCTCAGGCACGTCACGCCGGGAGCGGGTATCAAAGACGCCTACGATGCCGCACATTAAAAAATCGACTCGATGGGGTGCAAATGGGGCAAGGTGAATGCTCTTTGCACTTGACTTGGAAAACCGTCATTCCGGGAATGTACGGGATCCAGCCACAGGGATGTAATGTCATCTCTAGGCACTGGATGCCGGCGTCCAAGCCGGGATGACGGCCATAGGGAACAAACGGCACAGGAATTCTCTTTATCCATCATTATGAAGTTGACCGAGCACTAGCACGTTTCCTAAAGAGGTTGGGTGATCCGTTTCAGGCTCTCCTTCCAAGTGTAGTCTCTCAAAACGCTTTGGCGGCCCAGCTCACCGATGCCTTGCTGGGGACCGTTGAGCAAGCTCAAGGCGCACGCGATGGCCTGCTCTCGCCCTTGCACGATGAGTCTTCGTAGCTCCGGATCGGGCCGGATCCCCTCCATGGCTTCCGGGGTCGCGAGCACGGGTTTGGCCATGGCCATGGCCTCGAGCACCTTGTTCTGCACCCCGCGGGCGATGCGCAAGGGGGCGACGGCGGCCGTCGCATGCGCGAGATAGGGGCGAACATCTTCTACCGCGCCAGTGGCAAAGACCCCCGGGATCGCGGTCAAACCGCGCGCGGCTTCTAAGCTACCACTATGGGTAGTGGGTGCCGACCTTCCGACGGGCGTGGAAGCTCTTGACCATGGCGAGGGTTAGCCCTCCGTACCGGGACACGGCGCGCAGACGTGGCCCTGTGGCCAACGAAGTCCGTAAACAAGGCGACGGGACGCCGTATCCGTGGCGAAGCGTGACTTCCGCTCCGTGAGCGTTTTCCACCACTACCGCTGGGAGCAACTGGAGTCAAAGACATACCCCTGTGACCGAAACCCACCTTCATGCACTCAATCCCGGACTGCGAATCGCCCTGTAGCACCCAGAAACACACCCGCCTGTCGATGATCCCGGATCGCACCCAAACCTCGCCCCCCGACATATCGCCGCGCAACCCTTTGTCGCATTCTCACTTCTGGAGGCGTCATATAGTATTCTCACATGCGGCTGGAATTCCTATCCTTTGGAGGGTTCGTGATATCAGCTTTTCGCGCGCTGGAGAGACCGGCGCAATCCGTCGTCGCCGCGGGGGCGCTGCTTGTCGTGGCAGTAGTCGCTTCCATTGCGGGCATCCTCCGGGCGAGCGAGGCCGGGGCCCGAGGAATGACGCTCGATATATGCCCGTCCGATTACGGAAGCTTCCCCGAGGACGCGCCGACGCTGACCTGCGGCTGCTCCGCCGAGGCGGTGAAGCAAGGCAGCAGCGTGTACGGCGCCAATCCCTACTATTGGCAGTCGGCACCGTGCCGAGCGGCGTTGCACGCCGGCGCGATCGGCGCGCAAGGTGGGCAGCGAGCCCTCAAAGCAGTCGTTCTTTCCTGCTGTCGCGCGTAACGGCGTCGAGGCCGGCTCCTACGGTGATGGCATGGGCTGCCGCGTTGCCGCGGTGTCCGGAAGCATGCCTGCCACACCGACCTCGGGGCCCGAGGTCGACGAGGCCGGCAAGCCCGTGCAGGCGCCGATCGCCGAAACCCTCCACGCCACCGGACGAGTCCAGCTCTATGTCAACTTCGCCACCGACAAGGACAAACCCCTGCCGTCAAGCGAGCCGGTGCTGCAGGAACTGCTGACGACATTGCAGGACGATCCGGCGCTCCGCGTCGAGCTGATCGGCCACACCGATAGCCAGGGCAGCGCCCCGCATAACCTTGACCTTTCGCAACGCCGCGCCGCCGCCGTCTATCTCTGGCTCATCCAGCATGGCGTGGATTCCGGCCGCCTGCGATCAGTTGGCCGCGGCCTCATGGAGCCGATCGCCGACAACGCCACGGACTCCGGACGCGCGCTCAACCGGCGCGTCGAGGTCAAGGCGCTGAACTGAGCGGGAGGGCCTGACGCCATGCGGCACGCACCCTGGCATAGCCTTTAATAAAAAGATTTTGGCATGACATCATGCCAGTGGAATCATTTGCTGGTACATGCCGCAGACCTGACCTCTACCCTTTCTCTCACAGAGTTCGCGAATAATGAGCAAACAAAAATATGTTTACTGGAAAGATGAAGAGACTTGTTTAGGATACCTTGACGAATTTCCAGTTCATTGGACGCAAGGAGAAACTGAAGGCGACCTCCGAGAACATCTGGCCGATCTCTACAAGGAGCTGACCAGCGGTACCATACCGAACGTGCTTAGAGTGGCAGAGCTTGATATAGCGTAAAGCGGAATAGACCTGATCAAGAAGATCGAAGCGCTTATCCGTCATGGAAACTCAACTGCTATTTTACGGGCAAGTGTGCAGTGTTCGCGTTGCTCCTGTCCCCGCTCTCCGAACCGCTCACGGCGCGCCCCTTGCCAGCCGTCCCTGGCCACAACGGGCGCGCCGTCGCTGCACCGTCCCGACCTGACGCCACGGAGAGTCTTACGGACCACTCGCGTCACGCGGCCTGCATGGTTCCTTCTCTGGCCCGGCAGGCCGGGCGCCGCTCGCTGCGCCGTGCTGCGCCGAAGCCCGGGCGCGTCCTGCCCCCTCCGGGGCTTCCTCTGCTGGCCATCCCTGGCCGGAAGGCGGCAGGCTGACGCCAGCCGCTATCAGCGCACGCTCCTGCCAGGACAATGTCCTGCTTTCCTGTTTCCTGACGCGCTATGCCTGGCACACACGTTTCGGCTTGGACTTGATTCATACTGCTACCCCCACGGCCGCAACAGGCATTTAGAGAGCTGCATCTCGCCGCACATCGCGTACGGGCCCTACGACAATGAGCTCAGTCGCGCTCGTCTCGATCGTCCCCCCGATCACACTCTCCTTCGCTGCCATCTTCATCGCGCTTGATGGAATCGCAGATCTTCGCCACGAAGGCATCGTCGAAGCCGCCGCCGAAAGCCGACTGCAGGGGATTCTGGATCGGAAAGTCGGTCGAATTGGTGCTTCCCGTCACATAGGCCCAGCCAGAGTGGTCCACGGTGATGCCGTTGCCCCCGTCGCCGCCGGTCCCGCCGAGGTAGGTCGAGTAGACAAGCTTGGAGCCCGCCCGATTCAGCTTCGCCACGAAGGCATCCGAGAAGCCGCCTAAAGCTGACTGCAGGGGATTCTCGATCGGGAAGTCGGTGGCACCGGTGAATCCCGTCACATAGGCCTGGCCGAAGCGGTCCACGGCGATGCCGTTGCCCCCGTCGCCGCCGGTCCCGCCGAGGTAGGTCGAGTAGACAAGCTTGGAGCCTGCCCGATTCAGCTTCGCCACGAAGGCATCAGAGAAGCCGCCTAAAGCCGACTGCAGGGGATTCTCGATCGGGAAGTCGGTCGAACGGGTGAATCCCGTCACATAGGCCTGGCCGAAGCGGTCCACGGCGATGCCGATGCCCCATTCACCGACCCTCAGGCCTTTGTTGAAGCCCCCGTCGTCGCCGCCCGTCCCGCCGAGGTAGGTCGAGTAGACAAGCTTAGAGCCCGCCCGATTCAGCTTCGCCACGAAGGCATCAGAGAAGCCGCCTAAAGCTGACTGCAGGGGATTCTCGATCGGGAAGTCGGTCGAACGGGTGAATCCCGTTACATGGGCCCGGCCAGAGTGGTCCACGGCGATGTCGGAGCCGTCGTCGAGGGCGGTCCCGCCGAGGTAGGTCGAATAGACAAGCTTAGAGCCCGCCCGATTCAGCTTCGCCACGAAGGCATCTGGATGGCCACCCGAGACCGGCTGCAGGGCATCGTGGGTCGGGAAGTCGGTCGAATTGGTCCTTCCCGTCACATAGGCCCGGCCAGAGTGGTCCACGGCGATGCCAGAGCCATCGTCGTTGTCGGTCCCGCCGAGGTAGGTGGAGTAGACAAGCTGGGAGCCCGCCCGATTCAGCTTCGCCACGAAGGCATCAGAGAAGCCGCCCAAAGCCGACTGGAGGGGATCCTGGGTCGGGAAGTCGGTCGAATCGGTGGATCCCGTCACATAGGCCTGGCCAGAGTGGTCCACGGCGATGCCTAAGCCGAGGTCGCCGCTACTGCCGCCGAGGTAGGTCGAATAGACAAGCTGGGAGCCCGCCCGATTCAGCTTCGCCACGAAAGCATCGCCGAAGCCGCCCAAAGCCGACTGCAAGGGATTCTCGGTCGGGAAGTCGGTCGAACCGGTGAGTCCCGTCACATAGGCCTGGCCGAAGCGGTCCACGGCGATGCCTACGCCTTGGTTGAAGTCGTCACTGCCGCCGAGGTAGGTGGAGTAGACGAGCACCGGATCGATCACCAGGGGCCGGGCACGCTCATACGCGGCCACTTGAAAGCCCACCTGCCGCTCGTTCTTGCGAACATAGCCGCCGCCGATGGGCTGGCGGACACCCTCCGCCTTCTGATAGATGAGAGGCTTGTGCATCCGCAGATCCCCACCCGCGGTGTGTACCACGAGCTCCCCACGGGGATCTATCTCGAGTCGGTCGGCCCCCTCAAAGCTCAGGGTGAGGGCGTGGGGATCCGCGCCCGGGGCCAGCACGAGGTCGTATTCCAGTTGGCGCTGGTTCCCGTAGTAGAGGAGATCCACCCCGGGATACACCGCTTCGTATTTCACCTTAGCATAAGTCGGTACCCCGGTGCGCCACTTGCTCGGGTCCTTACCGAGGAGGTAGTTGACCTTACCGGGAAGCTTCTCTTGGCCGATCACCCGCGGCGTGCGATTGGCCCCCGCCCAGTGCATGCGAAGCACCGTCCCCTTTGGGTCCCGGGGCTTATCGGAGTGGCCCCGGCGGAACTTGCTCAGCGGCTGTGTCTTCTGCAGAGACAGCACCGCCTCGGTTGGGGTCAAAAACAGGGCGTAGCCAGGGCCGCGGGCGAGGAATTTCACCTGCGCATTGCTCTGCCCCTGGTTGGCCTCAAAGCTCACGGGCAACCGGCCATAGCTTTGCGCAAGCTTGGTTTGATCGGCCGCTGCCGCGGCGAGCGCCGGGCAGAGCATCAGCCCCAGGGCCGCCACGGCCAGCGGTCGAGGCAAAGGGATAAGTCGCGTCAACTGTGGGCGCTAGCTCGATCCGCTTTCGGATGCAATGCGTTCCACAAGCTTCTCGGGATAACTAGGCGCCGCGGGGGCGGCTCCTTGAGGTGTATGCACACACAAGATAGACATCGTTCCCTCCACTTTAACTCTCTAGCACGACTGGTATCAGAATTCTCGGACTCATGTTTCACAGCCCGTGCCGAAGCATCGTGAAATCAAGGAGCCATTACTGTTCCGTCCAGGAGTTGGGTGATCCGTTTTAGGTTCTCCTTCCAAGTGTAGTCTCTCAAAACGCTTTGGCGGCCCAGCTCACCGATGCCTGGGTCGGGACCGTTAAGCAAGCGCAAGGCGCACGCGATGGCCTGCTCTCGCCCTTGCACGATGAGTTCGTAGCTCCGGATCGGCCCGGATCCGTTCCATCGCTTCGGGGGTCGCGAGCACGGGTTTCGCCATAGCCATGGCCTCGAGCACCTTGTTCTGCACCCCGCGGGCGATGCGCAAGGGGGCGACGGCGGCCGTTGCATACCGCGCTCCGTGAGCGCCGCCTGGCGCGTTGCTCCTGTCCCCGCTCTCCGAACCGCTCACGGCGCGCCCCTTGCCAGCCGTCCCTGGCCACAACGGGCGCGCCGTCGCCGCACCGTGTCGGCCTGACGCCACGGAGAGTCTTACGGACCGCTCGCGTCACGCGGCCTGCATGGTTCCTTCTCTGGCCCGGCAGGCCGGGCGCCGCTCGCTGCGCCGTGCTGCGCGAAGCCCGGGCGCATCCTGCCCCCTCCGGGGCTTCGTTTGCTGGAAATCCCTGACCGGATGGCGGCAGGCTGACGCCATCCGCTATCAGCGCACGCTTCTGCCAGAACAATGTCATGCTTTCCTGTTTCCTGACGTGCTATGCCTGGCACACACGTCGACTTGATTCATAACTCCTATCGCGGGCTGCATCGCCACGCATCGCGTACTGGCCACCACGACAATGAGCTCAGTCGCGTTCGTCTCGATCGTCCCCCCGATCACACTCTCCTTCACTGCCATCTTCATCGCGCTTGATGGGATCGCAGATCTTCGCCACGAAGGCATCAAGGAAGCCGCCCGAAGCCGACTGCAGAGGATTCTGGATCGGGAAGTCGGTCGAATTGGTGTCTCCCGTCACATAGGCCTGGCCGAAGCGGTCCACGGCGATGCCATTGCCCACGTCATAGCCGTTCCCCCCGAGGTAGGTGGAGTAGACAAGCTTAGAGCCCGTCCGATTCAGCTTCGCCATGAAGGCATCACAGCAGCCGCCGCCCGAAGCCGACTGCAGGGGATTCTCGGTCGGGAAGTCGGGCGAACCGGTGGATCCCGTCACATAGGCGTGGCCAGAGTGGTCCACGGTGATGCCGCCGCCGCCGTCGTGGCCGGTCCCGCCGAGATAGGTCGAATAGACAAGCTGGGGGCCCGCCCGATTCAGCTTCGCCACGAAGGCATCAGGACCGAAGCTCCCGCTCAAAGCCGACTGCAGGGGATTGTGGATCGGGAAGTCGGTCGAAAAGGTGCTTCCCGTCACATAGGCCCGGCCGAAGCGGTCCACGGCGATGTCGGTGCCGTCGTCGTTGTCGCTCCCGCCGAGGTAGGTCGAGTAGACGAGCTTAGAGCCCGCCCGATTCAGCTTCGCCACGAAGGCATCAGGACCGAAGCTCCCGCTCAAAGCCGACTGCAGGGGATTGTGGATCGGGAAGTCGGTCGAAAAGGTGCGTCCCGTCACATAGGCCCGGCCGAAGCGGTCCACGGCGATGCCGGAGCCGTCGTCGAAGTCGGTCCCGCCGAGGTAGGTGGAGTAGACAAGCTTGGAGCCCGCCCGATTTAGCTTCGCCACGAAGGCATCAGAGAGGCCGCCCAAAGCCGGCTGCAGGGGATCCTGGGTCGGGAAGTCAGTTGACCAGGTGCGTCCCGTCACATAGGCCCGGCCGAAGCGGTCCACGGCGATGCCGGAGCCGTCGTCGAAGCCGGTCCCGCCGAGGTAGGTCGAATAGACAAGCTTGGAACCGGTCCGATTCAACTTCGCCACGAAGGCATCACAGCAGCCGCCCAAAGCCGGCTGCAGGGGATCCTGGATCGGGAAGTCGGTCGAATCGGTGTCTCCCGTCACATGGGCCTGGCCGAAGCGGTCCACGGCGATGCCGATGCCGAGGTCGTGGCCACTGCCACCGAGGTAGGTCGAATAGACAAGCTGGGAGCCCGCCCGATTCAGCTTCGCCACGAGGGCGTCGCCGGAGCCGCCAAGCATGGTATCCGAATCGGTGACTCCCGTCACATAGGCCTGGCCGAAGCGGTCCACGGCGATGCCACTGCCCAGGTCGAAGTCGGTCCCGCCCAAGTAGGTGGAGTAGACGAGCACCGGATCGATCACCAGGGGCCGGGCACGCTCATAAGCGGCCACCTGAAAGCCCACCTGCCGCGCGTTTTTGCGCATATAGCCGCCGCCGATGGGCCGCCGGACACCCTCCACCTCCTGATAGATGAGCGGCTTGTGCATCCGCAGATCTCCACCCGCGGTGTGTACCACGAGCTCTCCACCGGTATCTACCTCGAGTCGGTCGGCCCCCTCAAAGCTCAGGGTGAGGGCGTCGGGATCCGCGCCCGGGGCCAGCACGAGGTCGTATTCCAGTTGGCGCTGATTGCCGTAGTAGAGGAGATCCACCCCGGGATACACCGCTTCGTATTTCACCTTAGCATAAGTCGGTACGCCGGTGCGCCACTTGCTCGGGTCCTTACCGAGGAGGTAGTTGACCTTACCGGGAAGCTCTTCTTGGCCTACCACCCGCGGCGTCGGATTGGCCCCCGCCCATTGCATGCGAAGCACCGTCCCCTTTGGGTCCCGGGGCTTATCGGAGTGGCCCCGGCGGGACTTGCTCAGCGGTTGGGTCTTCTTCAGAGACAGCACCGCCTCGGTTGGGGTCAGAAACAGGGCATAGCCAGGGCCGTGGGCGAGGAATTTCACCTGTGCATTGCTCTGCCCCTGGTTGGCCTCAAAGCTCAAGGGCAACTTGCCATAGCTTTGCGCAAGCTTGGTTTGATCGGCCGCTGCCGCGGCGAACCCCGGGCAGAACATCAGCCCCAACGCCGCCACGGCCAGTGGTCGAGGCAAAGAGATAAGTCGCGTCAACAGTGACTGCTGGCTCGATCCGCTTGGGGATGCAATGCGTTCCGCAAGCTTCTCGGGGTAAATAGGCGCCGCGGGGGTGGCTCCTTGAGGTGTATGCACATGCAAAATAGACATCGTTCACTCCACTTTAACTCTCTAGTTACCGGATCCACTCACCCGGCAGCCCTAGAGTCCGGTCGAGTGCTCATGCTGCCAATGAGAACCAAGTACACATCTTCGTGCTCGACGAGACGCTGAATGGCCTCCGTGAAAGTCGGCATCTCCAGCCAGGAAAAAAGCTTGTTCCATTCCGTTTGCTAAAGGAGCGCTTCAGAAATACGCAGCGGCATCCGTCTGATTCATGATTCATAGTGACTCGCTGCTGTTCCCTCCAGGAGTTCCGTGATCCGTTTCAGGTTCTCCCTCCAATTGTAGTCTCTCAAAACGCGTTGGCGGGCCAGCTCACCGATGCCTTGCTGGGGACCGTTGAGCAAGCTCAAGGCGCACGCGATGGCCTGCTCGGGCCCTTGCACGATGAGTCCTCGTAATTTTGGATCGGGCCGGATCCCCTCCATGGCTTGCGGGGTCGCGAGCACGGGTTTGGCCATGGCCATGGCCTCTAACACCTTGTTCTGCACCCCGCGGGCGATGCGCAAGGGGGCGACGGCGGCCGTCGCATGCGCGAGATAGGGGCGAACATCTTCTACCGCGCCGGTGGCAAAGACCCCCGGGATCGCGGTCAAACCGCGCACGGCTGCGGTGGGCTTCGCCCCTACGATGTAGAATCGGGCGTCGGCCAAGCGCGCCTGCACGGCGGGAAAAACCTCCTTGGCGAACCAGCACACGGCATCGACGTTGGCCCAATAGTCCATGGCACCCGTGAATACCAGGATCCGGCCATCTTCGGGATAGGGGTTGGGATACGAGCGATGGGGCGCGAAGTACTCGGTATCCACTCCATTTTCGAGATAGGTTACGCGCTCGGCCGTCTCTGGAGCCTGGGTTTTGAACAGCGCGGCTTCCGCCTCGGACACGAATACGCTGGCCTCACTCCGCATGGCTTGGCGCCGCTCGAAGGCGAAAAGGCTCGCGCCTTCGCGCGCGTAAATCCAGCGCATCGGCCAGGGTTTGGAGCGGCTGTACTGGCGCCATTTGTCCGAGTCCATATCCACGAAATCGATCACGCGCCGCATCCCCTCAGGAAGGGTCGCTGGCAGATATTGCGCCATGGCCGATGAAAAGATGAGGACCCGCTCTATGGCTCCGGCGTTGAGCAGCCCGTCTACCCAGTGCTTTAGAGCTTGGCTCCAATAATAACGCAAGCTTAAAGGCTCCCCGGTAGCCAAGGCAGCAAGGCTACGCACGCGTGCCCGTAAAGGATGCAGGGCAACGAAGCGGGTCTCGGCACAGAGGCTTTTTAAAGTGCCGGTATGCGCCCAGTCGCTTGGGTCGTCGATGAATGATCCGAGATACACGCGGTACGCTCTGCTAAGGTAATGCAACAGATGACAGGAGCGGATCTTGTCCCCCTTGTTGGGCGGATAAGGGATGCGATGGGCCAAGAAAAGGAGGTTTTTCATCGGTTGCGTGAGCTGCCTTAAGCGGATCGCTGCATCTTGGAAGAATAGTAGGGATGCGACAGGTGGCTACTGTCTTCGCGGCTTTTGCTTTTCCTTTGAGCCTAGTCTTCAATTAATCTTAGCACTGAGAGAAAATTAGGCTAAAAAAGCAAGCGATGGCTGATTTGCTAGCTGAGCTGCTGTTGCGCTCCGCAGATCACACCCCAGAATCCAAGGCGCTGGTGTTTCAGCAGCGTGCGCTGTCTTATTCCGAGCTAGCGCTCGCGGTTCGCCAGGTGGCGGCTGGGCTGCTTGGCTTAGGCTTAGAGCGGCAAGAGCGGGTGGCGGTATATCTCGATAAACGCCCTGAAACTGTGCTCGCGATGTTTGGGGCTGCGCTGGCGGGGGGGGTCTTCGTCCCGGTCAACCCGCTCCTTAAGGCCGAACAAGTCGCTTACATTATGCGAGACTGCAACGTGCGTGTACTGATTACGTCCGCAGAGCGCTTGCGGTCACTGCAGGCCGCTATCCCGGCGTGTCACGAGCTACACGCGATCGTCCTGATCGATGAAGAAAAGGTCGATGCCGCCGACCTCCATCTGGTGCTTGTGACCTGGAAGGAGTTTTTAGCCGCTTCAACCACGCGCAGCCCGTACCGATGCATAGACAATGACATGGGGGCCATACTGTATACCTCCGGCAGCACCGGCAAGCCCAAAGGCGTGGTGCTCTCCCATCGCAATATGGTGACCGGGGCCAAGAGCGTCGCCCAGTATTTGCAGAATACAGCAAGCGACAAAATCTTGGCTGTTCTGCCCTTCAGCTTTGATTATGGGTTAAGCCAGTTAACCACGGCCTTCTATAAAGCGGCCTGCGCGGTATTGCTCAATTACCTACTGCCTAGAGATGTGTTGGTCGCCGCCGAGCAACACCGGATCACCGGACTCGCCGCCGTACCGCCGCTTTGGATCCAGTTGGCCAATCTGGAATGGCCGGGAGCCGTCGTGGAGCAACTACGCTATATCACTAATTCTGGTGGGGCCATGCCAACGGCGGTGGTAGAGACGCTGCAGAGGAAGCTGCCTAACACCGAGATTTTTTTGATGTACGGGTTGACCGAGGCGTTTCGTTCGACTTACCTGCCGCCCGCTCAACTCAAACGCCGGCCCGATTCCATAGGCAAGGCGATACCAAATGCTGAGATATTCGTGGTGCGCGAGGACGGCTCTCTGTGCGCGCCGGGCGAGCCGGGGGAATTGGTCCATCGCGGGGCCTTGGTCGCCATGGGCTATTGGAACGACCCGGGGAAGACCGCCGAGCGTTTTAAACCCTCTCCCAGCCAACCCCCAGGCTTAACCCTGCCAGAGATCGCCGTGTGGTCCGGCGATACGGTGCGCATGGACGAAGAAGGGTTTCTGTACTTTGTCGCTCGGCGGGACGAGATGATCAAGACCTCTGGATATCGAGTCAGCCCCACCGAGATCGAGGAAGTGCTGTATTCCACCGGCCTCATCGGTGAAGCAGCGGCTTTAGGAGTCCCCCACCCGGTGTTGGGACAAGCGATCGTTGGGGTAGTCACACCCCTGGTAGCCGGTGGGGCTTTGAATTGCGAGCAGCTCATCGAGGAATGCGAGCGCAGGCTGCCCGCCTTCATGGTGCCAGAGCGCATCGCGCTGAGGGATGCGCTCCCCCGCAACCTCAATGGCAAGATCGACCGCAAGCGGCTAGCGGGCGAGTTCGCGGGGATCCTGCCCTCATAAAAAATCGAGCGTTGCCGATCGCGTTTTCGTCTACGGAAACGGATCCTCGGCGATTCACGTGGCACAATCTCGCTTGTGAGGGATTGCTGTACTTGCATTTGCCGGCCAATGAGCGTATTGAGCCTACGTTTTCTGGGCGCCCTGCGCAAGATCCTGCACCGAGAATTGCGTGGGCGGTGATCAGCCCCGACCTTGGCTTCCAAAGAAGGAAAGGCGGATGAGTCAAACATTTTGGACCAGCACCAGCAAATACGGGATCGTGCACAAGTCGAGCCGCAGAGGCCAATCGGCGGCACCGGGTTGTCTGGTGGTTTTCGTGCACGGGATATTTGGCGACTGCGGCCGAACCTGGAGCAAGGTCCCGGAATGGATCCTGGAGAGTGGCGGTATCGACGTGGATGTGATCTCTTTCGCCTACCCTTCTCGGATCTGGCAGCGCTGTAGCATTCCTCTAGCCGCCGAGGATTTGCGGATGTGGTTGGAAACGGAGTTTTGTGACCATCGACACCTTTTGTTTGTGACCCACAGCACCGGGGGTCTCATCGTCAAGCAAATGCTGAGGCAGGCTTATGGTGCGCTTAAGGCCGAGCTCGATAAGCGCGCTTTTAACATCTCCTCTTCGGTGTGGTTGCGAACCCGTCATGTGATCAATATCGCCGTGCCGCATGCGGGCGGTTCGCCCTTCATCACCGCCTTTGCCAAGGTTGCTTATCGTTCGATTTTTCCATTGATGGCGCCCATTCTGAAACTGGCTCGGTTCGTGACACAAGGGCAAAAGGATTGGGGACGGAACGATATTCTGGTTGCGCTACGCTGGCAGAACCCATGGTTATTGCAGCTCGAGGCTGAGTTTATCGAACAGCAGAAAATCGCGAACGCAAAGGATATTCTGTACCCCATGGTGCACGACATCTATGCAAAATCCGATTTGTCGGTACCCATCGCCGCAGACGCCGATCAGCGCGATCTCTACTTCCGCGGGACCCATAAATCGGTGAAGGTCCCGACCCAATCAAGCGACCCGGTGGTGGCGATCGTGGCGCAGTTCGTGGGTCGCTACGCAGAAGGTATCGCGTTTACCGTCACCGACATCACCTTGGGCCGCATTGCCGAGGTCAATAAAGTGACCTCGATAAAAACCTTGATCGGTCGGGACGATGGTGGGCCGCGGCCCAATAGTCGGGCACCGAGCCTGACGTCGGCCTTTTCGGGTAGTCAAACAGAGATCCGCGATGTGGTCGTGGCGAGAATACACGGCGGCGGTGAACGGCCGCGGCAGATGGTCATTACCGGGGCAGCCGGTGTGGGTAAATCGCTGGTAGTGCGCATGATCGCCTGGCGCTTAGGACGCGATTATCTCGCCGCGGCACAGGACAATCGTCCCCTGCCCATATTCATTCCCCTGCAACAAGTCACCTTGACGGACCTCGCCGAGGATCTCGACCTGTGGAGCGTGCTTTGGCGTTGGTGGATCGATTGGGCGCACAGCCTCTATCCGCTGCCCGAATGCAACATGGACTGGTTGGAGGACAGGTTTCGAAAAACATCGATTGCCGTCGTCCTCGATGGCGTGGATGATTTTCTGGTCAATCATCCGACGGTCGGTTTGTCGACCGTGACTACGATGCTCCGCCAGGCGGCAAACCGCTATCGAAGCAATTCGCGTCTTTCCTTTATCGTGGCAATACGTGCCGGCTTCCCTGGATTACAACGCTTAGCGGATGACCCCAAGGATATTTTTGAGGTCCTTCGTCTCTCAGAGACCCAAGCCGAACGGTTCTTCCCGACGTGCAAGACCTGGCTTCGCCATATCGATGATCGGGAGCTGGTCAATCTCATGCTCACGCCATTGATTCTCTCTAACTATGAACCGGAACGGGGTAGCGCAGTCGCTAGCGGCTCCTTGACGCGCAGCTCGATCCTGGGCCAAACCATACGCACCATCGTTCGGCGCAGCAATCTCGTCGGGATGCGCACCAAAGCGGCTCAAGTCGTAGAAATCGATCACCTACTATACGCGCTGACACTGATCGCATGGCTCTTCTTTCACAAGTCGCGCGGCGAGATCGGCACAGAAGTGCTGCAGACAGAAGCCCGCGATGTTGGTAAGCAGTGGGACGCTTTTTTTTCGCGACAAGGATCCGAATCGGGGGCTTCTGACATCATCATGGGGTTTCGTTTGGTGGGCGACCCAGAGACCTGCAACGCGCTGCTGCAACGAACGGTGTTTGTGGCTACGGGGCCCGAAAAGGTGCGCTTTTCCCACCGTCACTGGCAGGAGTTTCTCCTCGCCCAATATTTCGCATTGTGCCTTGAATGGGGCAACGTCGAGGATTTCGGCGTAACCGCGTTCAACTCCCATATCTATCGTATGGCAGGCGACCTGTTTCACGGGCAGACGATAAGCGAACAGCGGATGCGGGCCGTCATCGAGTCGTGGAAGCGATCGAGAAACACGTATATTACGGGGAATCTGATCGCGTTTCTGGCATGGACTCAGACCACCATCGATGCCCGGGCTATAGGGCTATTGCTCAACGAATTACCGAATTTCGAAGCGCTTTCCCGGGTGGTGCTCATCGCTGGGTTGGGCTATAGGATATTGGTAGACCGGGAGGATGACCATGCGCGGGTGGATCTGCGGCGCGCCTTCATTCCGATGCTGCGCGAGTTCTCGAATCCGGTCACGGCGCCGGTAGACGATCCCGTCGCTTCCAGTCTCGCCTGGTGTTATCAAAAAGCGTTCGCAGAAAAATTCGGGATCTCCCAACCCGAAACACCGTGGCCCGCCATCGGATTCGATGACGCGGAGACGGCCAAAGCGCTCCCCATGGTCTGCACGGTGAAGGACGCCGAGCTGATATTGGACGCTCGTTCGCGCTCGCTGCAGCTTGCGTTTTTGGTGCCTATTGTCGACGCTTATACCGACTCGAACCTGGCCATTCGAGCACTACATTATCTTTACTATCTAGTGGTCGCGAGAAAACACGGGGCGCATATTGTGGAACTTGCCCAGGACTTGCCTCCCATACTCGCGTCGGGAGGTGAATTCGAGAAGGTGATCCAATCCTTTACCCTAGTACCGGAAGCATTGCAACTCTATAAAAAGTGCCAGGTGACACACCGCATGCTCGAATCGGCGGCGCTTTAGTCACCGCCCAGATTAGACTTCTACATCCTCTGTGATTACTCCTCGTTCTCGTTTGTTGGGCATATATTCCACACTTTGCCCCCTTGTAGTAAATCACCTCATGAAGGGTCGTTGGCCTAGAGAAGCCGCGCAGAAGGCTTGGCGACCCGGAAACGCACGGGCCTCGGGAGTTTTTCCAAAGCACCCTCTTTCACTAACCGAAGCAACCACGCCTTGGCTTGAGGTTTCGACACGCCGAGCAACTCCGCGACTTCGCCCTCGGTTCGCGCTTCCGCAAGCTCCTGAAGGAGAATGTTCCGCACCGAGGAGAAGAGGCGCGCCGCTGGCGAGGCTGTCTCTGCGGGAAACAATGCTGAGACGGGCGGTGTCAGAGCCGCCTCCGTCGCCTTCGCACCGTAGGGAGAAGACACTCTCTCGCGGAGAACAAACGAAAGCATTTCCTGCTTTGGTTCATCCACAACCGCCGCCTGCGCTGCTTGGATCGCCCGGGTCAATTCGATGCCATTGTGAGGCTCCGGCCACAGTAGCCCGCCTCTTTGGATCAGCGCTTGGTTGCCCTTGCCGCCGTTATTTCCGTTGCGCACAAAGACCGGCACAAAATGCAAACGCTCGAGTTGCTCGATGGCGCCCTGCCATGTGCCGCCTTTCTGAAAATCCGCCGAGACCACCAGCGCTACATCCGCTAGTGCATAGATCAGTTTGTTGCGCTGCATCGCGTGGCCGACATTGAAGCCCGCAGCCGGGTCATAGGGAGACACCAGAACGAGTCGGCTGTCCATCAACGCTTCCCGGTTGTCCCTCGCAACGGCGGCTCGTTCCAGGCTGTCGGACATGACCCCGGCAACGATGCCATCAGCCAGCAAAGCCCCTTGCATGGCTGCGCGATCTATTCCCCGTGCGGCACCGGAAACGAGCGTGCGGCACGCTTCTGCGGCCATGCGCCCAATACCCTCCGTGTATGCGACCAATTCGTCATCCACATGCCGCGAGCCAACGACCGCCAGTCCTCCCGTCTCCAAAAGCGCTGCATCCCCGCAACCGTAGAGGAGCGGCGGCGCATCTTCCTTCAAGCGCGTTTTCAACCGGCGCGGATAAGTGGCGTCTGCGCGGCTGACAACCCAGACGGCGCGGGCATTCCACCGATCCACCGCCTGACTCAGGAGAAACCCGCGCCTAAGCAAGGCATCCAGCCGAGCTCGACCAAAAACTGGCGCGCACAGGCCAATGACCTCAACCGCGTCGGACCCGATCAGGTCAGCCGGCTGCCTCTGTTGCTCACGCAAGAGGCGGGCTAGCCGGTTGTATTCGCCGAAGGTCAGAAGCTCGGCGGATGAATCGTTGCGCCCCGCGATAAGCGGAGCCGTCAGCAACAGGATGGCCTGTGTATTCGATGTCAGTGGCGCAATCATTCGGCGTGTGCGGTTGAAGCTAGAGCCAGAGGATACACCAGCCCGCTGCCATGAGAAGTCAACAGCCAGGCAGCGACGGTCAGCGTCCAGCGGGAATCCACCATGTCATCCACGAGCAGGACCGGCCCCGCTGGCAGTGCTCCGGTGCGCACGGCGAGCGAACCGTCAATGTTCCGCGCCTGCTGGCTGCTGTTGGCCATTTCTTTCTGTTCCGGACGGTCGTCCGTCTTTTCCAGCGCGGCATAAAAGGGCAGTCTTAACACCGCAGCGAGGCGATGCGAAAAATCGGGCACCAGATCGGAATGTCGGCGCGACGGAATGCACGTCACCCAGACCGGAGGCGGTTGCGGTGCCCACTCATGCATGAGCCTCACGCAGGCGTTCACGATGTCATCGGCGAATCGGCGATCCTGATACTTCCCTCGTCGAACCAGAGCACCCCAACCGGCATCGCCCCACACGCAGAGGACTCTCCCCGGCTGCGTCTGACGCTCGGGTGCAATCTTCCCACTGACGTTCATCTTCGGCAGCCCGCCCGTGGGCCATTGCTTTCTTGGCTCCAGCGGCAGGCTCGTGCGACGCAGGAAAGTGACCGCCTCTCCGGCCAGCGCTTCGTCCGTCGTCGTCGGCAGTGCCGGAAGCTTCGGCGGCTGAAATTTCCCGGGATCGCCATCCAAGGCGCGGATGAGGAACTGCATGTGGCCTGAAGGCAAAGCCACGTATTGCTGCATCTGCTGTTGCTCGGTGCGGCGCAACGCCGCCAACCTTTCGGCTCGTTGCCAGAAAGAATCAGCCAATGTTGCCGCAGTCAGCGTCCATTTGCTGCCTTGCTTCACGAGGGGAGCGGGTGATTCCAGTGCCATCAACTGCACGGCCTTGTCTATGCGCCCCCAAGTCACGTTTACCTTCACCATCAATTCGTAGATCGAAAGCCCACCCGGTGCCTCGTGCAACGCCGCGAGCACCTGCTGGACCTCCTCGCGGGAGGGAAACGCGCTCTCGATGAAATAGTCGCTGATGTCAGTCTCTTCCTGCCCGCTCAAGAGCACCCCATACGCCGCCATGAGCGCGCGCCCGGCTCGCCCCACCTGTTGATAGTAGGCCACCACCGAACCCGGCGTTTGGAAGTGAATGACGAAGGCGAGGTCGGGCTTGTCGAAACCCATGCCCAGCGCGGTCGTCGCCACCAACGCCTTCACCTGATTGTTAAGCAGGGCTTGTTCGAGTTGTGGCCGCCGCTCACCGGTTTCTCCGGTGTAGGCTTCAACGTTTAGCCCGCGCGACCGGAGCCATTCCGCCACCTGCGCTGCGTCTCGCACCGTCAGCGTGTAAATGATTCCACTGCCTTGGAGCAATGGCAATTGCTGGGCGAGCCACGCCAGTCGCTCCGCCTGACTGATCAACCGGATGGTCTGAAGAAAAAGCGACGGACGGGCCAGATCACCACGCGACACGGTCAGGTTTGGTCCCAGTACGATTTGTAGATCGTCGAGCACGCGGTTGTTGGCGGTGGCGGTCGTCGCGAGGAGCCGTAGGTTGGGCGGCAATGTGCGCACGATGCGCTCCAGCAGCCGGTAATATGGTCGAAAATCATGTCCCCAGTCCGATATGCAATGCGCTTCATCAATCACTAGCAACGAAATCCGGCCAGCGAATCGCGCGAGCACTTCGGCGCGAAAATGCTCGTTCGCCAGCCGCTCAGGGGAGATGAGCAGGATGTCCACCTCGTTGCGACTGAGCGCCGCTTCCACCGCACTCCAATCCTCTTTATTGTCTGAGTTGATTGTGAATGCCCGCGCACCCATTCGCTCCGCCGCGGCGATCTGGTTCCGCATTAGGGCGAGCAAGGGGGAAATCAGCAACACCGGTCCCGCTCCCTCCTCATGTAACAGCTTGGTAGCAATGAAATAGACGAAGCTTTTGCCCCATCCGGTTTTCTGCACCACAAGCAAACGCCCCCGCCCGTCCACGACGTGCCGGATTGCTTTCTCCTGACCCTCCCGGAACTCAGCCGCCGGATTTTCCGTGCCCAACCGCAGCAGTTCGAGAGCGCGTGGCGGGTTGTAGCTCATGACATTGTTGCGCTGTGTGATTCCCAGAGAAACACTGCAAGGGTCGTTGCAGCGCCAACAGCGAGACGCGCGTGCCGGAGTTCGAGTCCAACTACGCTCGGATCTTTGCCGTGACCTGTGCCGTGGAGGTTGCGCAACTCCGCTAAACCGTCTGAGACAGTGCCAAGGTTTGAAAGAAGGCGCTTAACTGTCTCGGTAGCCTTGGCTTGGCCCTCGATCTCCTTGGGAATCAATTCGAGCGCAGACGCGACCTGCTTGACCAGGCGAGGCATCCTCTCGTTCGCGTCGTAGGAAATGCTTCGCTCACGGAGAACTGTTTTGCATATGGTCTCGATAAACTCCTTTGCTGTCCCAATCGCAACGTCCGGCTCGGAGGCGAGCGCAGTCTGCATTCGGGTCACCTGCCGACTCACGTATTCGGCATCGATAGTCTGGGTGACAATTTTAGCCGCTTCCGTTGCATGAACGTTGATCTCAACAACTCTCGCTGCCGCAAAAACGGGTCGCCCAGAGATCTGCATTTGTTCCCGGAGTTCCCAGCCGTCTTTAATAAGGTGCCCCTTGATGATAGCGTGAATGCGTTGAACCGCGTCCGCCTGAGATTGAACTGCGGGATGAAGCATCTCGCACAGAAATCGGAGAAACTCCTCATCCGGCGCATTGATCAGGTTAAATCTTGAATCGTAGAAGACCCAGTCGTCGGACCAGTCATTGTTCATCACCCGATGTTTCCAAATGTCGTCTGACGCACTGGAATATCGCCGGTCCGTTGAAGGCATTTTGGACAGATTGTAGAGGCGCGCAAGAAACTGCTGCTCGTCGAAACGTCCCGACCAGTTGACCTTGTTCAAGACGAGGGCATCCGAAATGTTGCGCCGCGTGACTTCAGTGATTTGTTTCTCGTTCATGTGACGGCCCACGATTTCAAACGTTACTTAGCTTCTAATGTAACGCTTGGCGCTGATTCAATGGGAACAGCCGCAGACGGTAGAGCCGCCACTCATCGTGCTTGGCACCTCGGCACATACCGTAGCGGAATGCCGGGGGCAGAGCGGGATAAGTAAAGCGTAAATCAGTGAACCAGGCACAAGTCTCATCTGCTGTTTTCTCGACTCCCAACAGCGCCGGCAGTCCAGCGAATTCGCGGAAGCCTCTAAAAAGGGGTTGATCCCAAGCCTCGTGCGCGATCATTCGGTCCAAGCTTTCTCCGTAGCGGAAGTGCCGAGTCCACGGCGCGGCGCTGGGCGCGTGGTAGGCTGCAATAGCAGCGCTCAGTGGCCAGGTTTTTGGGTAGAACGCGAGCGGCGAGAGGATCGATTCACAGAGAGTGATGTAGGCTTCTTTGTAGCTATCGCCTTCTCGTAACACCAGTTTCCAGTTGCAGGGCGAGAAGGGCTGAGGAAGGGCGTGCACAACAGCGGGCTCATCCGCCGTTTGCTCTGCTGAGTCAATAGCGCGCTGGTGCAGAACGCCCTGCAGCCCCACATAGCAGGCTAACATTGCCAAGCCAACGGCGGCGAGTCGCCGGGATTTCTTAACGGCCGACGCCACGATCGCCAGAACGATGAGCGCTGATAGGTAAGCGTCGATCACGAAGGTGTAGTCGAGTGCCAAACGTCTTGTCGACAGCGGCGCCAAGACCTGGGTGCCGTAACTGGTGATGACATCACCCAGGATATGGACCGTTATCCCCGCTGTGCACAGCGCATAGAGCTTGCGTGCTCCAAGCGCTTTACCGACAAAAGGCCAGAGGATAGCGCTAACCAGCAGCGCCCAAAGAGGCAACAAAATAACCGAATGCGTCCAGCCTTGGTGCAGGTTGAGATACACCAGGGGATCTACCCAGGTGATGAGGTAATCGATGTCCGGGAAAGCGGCGGAGAAAAGCCCGACCAATGTCAGCCGAGCATCAAAGCGCGCAGGCGGGCTGAGGCTACGGCAGACGAGGACCCCGCTCAACGCATGGGTCAGGGTGTCCATTTTTAGCTTGAATTAGCAGCGTTTGGAGTCCTGGCGCGGTAACATTCCTCAGAGTTTGTGAAAAAATCTGCTGCGCTCGGGATCTCGTGTTCCGGCGGTGCTCGGGATCCTCATGTATTTCAATATACACTCCGGTTCCTCCGCTCCGGCGGAACGCGACCTCCCTTCGCTCGCGACGATTTTTCACAAACTCTCAGTCCCGCCATACGGAACCCTCACCCAGGGAGAAGCGATCCGCGACGCGGAGCAGCTTATGCAAGAACCGGCGTGTGTCATCAGAGCCAGGAGACTGGTCACGCATCCAGCTGATGAAAGTCGCGAGATAAATGCTCGTCAGCCCTGCCTCCTCCAAAGCCCGCCTCGGCAAGCTGGCGTTAAGACCCGCTCCTTCTCGCATCCACTGCACGGTACGGCTGATGCGCATCAAAGCCGGGATCTGGAAATGCAGATGGCCCGGCTCGAGCTTATTGACGATCATTTGTCGGGTAACGCGCCGGTGTCTTGCTAGGGCGTCGAGCCAAGTCATGATGATCCGGTGCAGCCGTTCTCGCGTCGTCAGGTTTTTAAATTCGACCGTGGCCGCATCTCGTAATGCGGCGCTATCGGCGCGATCGAACCAGGCTTCGACCAAGTCTTCCTTCTCCCTGTAATGGTCACGGATCTCATCCAACGTGATCCCCATGCCCGCGGCGACTTCATGCAGCCGCAACGATTCCCAGGAATGCAGTTCGGCTAACTCTAGCGCAACATCTAGAATCTGCTGCGCGCGACCGATTTCCTCATTCATGGTGCACCTATCCCAGAGTGACTCCTTTGGAGCCCGACGATACCTAAATGGCTAAACAATAATTATACCCGAAACGGGTAGCTTCGTTCAGGTGGCGTCGCCGGTTCGGATCGCTATCTCATGCGGGCGAATCCCCCCTGGGTTTGGGCACTCGGCTCGCTATCTGGCGAGAAAGTGAAAGCGTGGCCCGGTTCTCCTTACATTCGCGCGAGATCCCGCATGCCCGCGTCCGATACCCAGGCTTTACCCAGGATCTCGTCTACTTCAGCAGCCGCCTGTTTATTATCCATCCGCTTGTACACCTGCGAAAGCCCGTACAGCGCCCAGCCGTTATTGGGCGTTGCTTTGAGACTCGCGCGGAATGCTCCTTCGGCGCCCACAAGATCGCCTGCTCGCAACAGCACTGCACCCAAAGACTGGCGTACCGGATAATACCAGTGGGGCGGCTCCATGTAGGGAAGCCGGTCCTGAATGGCCACCGCCTGTTCGAACTCTACCCGCGCCGCATCGAGCCGTCCTTCGGCTTGTGCGATGCGCCCGAGCACGACATGGCGGGCCAGCGCCAACACATCCGGCGCAGGGATCCCGCCGGCAGTGAGCCCGGAAAGGTCTGTACCAATGCCGATCCATGCGATCGCGTCCGCCTCTCGCTGGGCGGCCTGGATGTTTTTCTGCACGGCATAAGCCACACCGCGAGCGTAATGCCACATGGCCTTGACGAAGGGCAGATCATGGCCCGGATCGGACAATGCTAGCACCGCATCCGGGTCGCCGAACTGCGCGTGGGCGAAATAAGGAGCCGCCTGAATGGGCTGCACCCAGGGGATGGTGCGTGCCGCCTCGTCTGTCACCACGCGTGCCAGCTTCTCCGCTGCGGCGATGGCGGTCTTGCCGTCCCCGGCCATCTGCGCCGAGACCATGAGGGAGTGCACATTGTGCGGGTAATAGGCC
>Ga0187893_10005300_pt1 | contig 23313 bp, 19 predicted proteins | sample MA1701074metaG_FD_139574 | JGI IMG/M metagenome (GOLD analysis project Ga0187893, IMG submission 139574) | White microbial mat communities from a basaltic lava cave in the Kipuka Kanohina Cave System on the Island of Hawaii, USA - MA170107-4 metaG ...
CTCGGGGGCGGAGGTGGATTGAAACTCGGCCAGCGCCTCACCGTTGACGCTAGCGAGCAGTTCCTCCGCCCCCTCGGGGGCGGAGGTGGATTGAAACCTTGCTGAACTAAGTACCCTCCCCTAACTACAAAGTTCCTCCGCCCCCTCGGGGGCGGAGGTGGATTGAAACCCCCGACTTGAGCGCGTTCCACGCAACGGGGTGGGTTCCTCCGCCCCCTCGGGGGCGGAGGTGGATTGAAACTTGGCCGCGTGCAGGACCAGGGATTGCGCAAGCATCGTTCCTCCGCCCCCTCGGGGGCGGAGGTGGATTGAAACGGTCCGGCTATGCTGCATCTTGTTCGCGGGGGCGGTTCCTCCGCCCCCTCGGGGGCGGAGGTGGATTGAAACATCTCCGTGAGCGCGAAGGACGCCCAGCTCTTCGAGTTCCTCCGCCCCCTCGGGGGCGGAGGTGGATTGAAACCTACGGTCGTGCTGCGCGCTCTTGCGCCCCGCGCCGGTTCCTCCGCCCCCTCGGGGGCGGAGGTGGATTGAAACGAGCTCGATGACGGCGGGCGCGCGTGGTTCGGAGTTCCTCCGCCCCCTCGGGGGCGGAGGTGGATTGAAACTACGGGGCGCCGCACGCTCGACGATGGAATGGTGGTTCCTCCGCCCCCCCGGGGGCGGAGGTGGATTGAAACTTGATCCGCTCATTGAGCGAGTTCGCGGTCGGCGAGTTCCTCCGCCCCCTCGGGGGCGGAGGTGGATTGAAACGCGGCCGATCGCGTCGAGCGTTCCCGGCGCCGGCGAGTTCCTCCGCCCCCTCGGTAGGCACCCGGCGAAGCACGTCTAGCCTTTGCCTCCGCCAGGCGGAAGATGATCCTTGCAAGGAGGATCATCGATGCGAGGACATGGTCGGCCGCGAGCGGAGTGGGAGAGGCTGGTGGCGCGTTGGCGCGCCAGCGGCTTGAGCCAGCAGGCATTCGCGAGGCGGGAGAAGATTGTCCCGACCACGCTTTCCTGGTGGGTGTGTCGTCTGCGGCGGAACTCGCGGGCGCTGGTGCCCGTGAAGCTCGTCGATGCTGTCGTCGAAGGTGCCGACCTCCGGGTCGAGCTCGGCCGTGGGCGGACAATCCATGTCCCGTCCTCTTTGCGAGCTCGATCGGTTCCGGCAAGGTGAGCCCATTGCACCCTCTGCCCCCGACGCAGGCCCAGCGCGGCGGCTTGGGGCCTGCGCGACAATGGGTCCGTGCCCCCGCGCCCCCTCCTGATCCTGTTGCTGCTCCCGGGCCTCCTCGCCGGGGCGGGGCAGGAACCCGTCGTCAGCGTGGACGCGGCGGAGACCCCCCTCGGCGCGGCGGTGGAGGCGGTGGCGCGATCGAGCGGGGTGCGCATCAAGCTCGCGGCGGGCCTCGCCGAGCGGAAGGTCACGCTCAAGCTGGCCGGCGCGCGGGTGCCGGACGCGCTTCGCTATCTCGCCTACGCCGCGGATGCGACGGCGAGCAGGGACGCGGAGGGGGTCTGGCAAGTCGCCGCGGGGGATCTGCCGGAGTGGGGGCGGGGAACGCTCGCGGCGCTCAAGTCGAAGACGATCGCCGTCGTCGACTTCACCGGCACGACCCTGGAGGAGGCGGTCACCTACCTGCGCGTCGTGGCGGACCTCGACCTCACCCTCGATCCCGGTCCGAGCCGCGAGAAGGCCCTGTCGCTGCGCCGGGAACAGGTCCGCGCCTTCGATCTGCTCGTCGAGATCGCCTCCCTCACCGGCACGGCCTGGGACCTGCGCTGGGAAGGCGTCGTTCTCGCGGATGCCCAGCGGCTCGGGGAGGTGCCCATCGATGTGGCGCTCCCCTCCGGGGAGGAGCGCGACGAACGCGATGAGCGGGTCTTTCGGGCGCTGGAGCGGAGAATGGCGCCGGTCGAGTTCCAGGAGGAGCCGCTCCCCGCCGCTCTGGAGGCGTTCGCCGCCCTCGCCGGGGTCTCCGTCGCGATCGATCCGCCGGCGATGAACCGGCTGGAGGAGGCGACCGCGCGCCTCGCCGCCGCAGACATCTCGGCGCAAAGCCTCCTCGCCCGCCTCCTCGCCCCGGCCGGCCTCGCCTACAAGGTGAAGGGCGGCTCGTTGGTCGTCATCCTGCCGAAACGTTGAGGCCGCGCGCCACATCCACGCGGTAGGCGTGCAGCGCGGGCAAAAGCCCCGCCGCGCAGCCGGCGCCGGTGAGCGCAAGGAGCAGCCAGGGCTCGACGCCGAGCCAAAGGAACCCGGGGAGGCGCACGCCGGTACGCGCCTCCACGAGAGGAGCCGCGAGCGCCGCGCCGCCGTGCCCCAGCGCGATGCCGGCGATGCAGCCGAACAGGCACAAGAGCGCCGCCTCGCAGATCACCATGGCGAAGAGCGCCCGGCGCGGCGCGCCCACGGCCCGGAAGAGCGCGATCTCGCGCCGCCGGCCCGCCATGGCGCTGGTGATCGCCACGCTCACCGACAGGGCCGCCACCGCCACCACCAGCGCCGCGACCCACGACAAGATCCGCTGCGCCTCGCCCACCAGCTCGAAGAGTTCCGCCACCACCTGCATGGGACGGATCGCCTGCGCCTCGGTGCCGTCGTTGATCTCCTTCAACAGAGGCTCCACGATGAGGGGCGAGGCCGCCGCGGTCTTCAGGAGCACCGCCGATACCGCCTCCCCGCCCCCCTCCTCACGATCCAACCCCTCGTGGCCTTTGAGATGCAGGAAGTCCTTCAAGTCGATGTAGATGGCGCGGTCGTGCGCCGTGCCGGTGGGGCGCGCGACGGCGACGACGCGGAAGGTCTCGTGGCGATGCGTATGGTCGTCCTCGATGCCGGTGTGGGAGGGGAAGAATTCGTCGCCCACGCGCAGGCCGCAGAGGCGCGCGGCCTCCGAGCCCGCCACGGCCTTCCCCGGGCCGAGCGCGGAAGCCTCCACGCCGAAGGAGACGCCGGGGCGCGGCTGGAAGCGGGTGAAGAACTGCGCCGTCGTCCCGACCACCGGCGCGCCGCGGTACCGGTCGCCCAGGGCGATCGGGATGGCGTAGGCGACGCGCTCGTCGGCGGCGAGCTCTTCCGCGTAGCTCAACGAAACGCGCCCCGGGGCACGGCCCACGTGGAAGAGCGCCCCCAAGACGGCGTCGATGCGGCTCCCCTTGTCGCCGGCGACGAGAACCTCCACCCCCACCGCGGTGCCCTCGAAGGCGCCGCGCGCCTGCCGCTCCAGGAGCATCACCACAAGCGCCAGCGCGACGCCCAAGGCGATGGAGATGCCGGTGAGGAGGCTCGTCGCTGGCCTCTCCCTGAGGCTCCGCAGCGCGAAACGGAGCGCCTCGACCGGGCTCATCGCGGCGGCCTAGTCCCCGAGAACGACCTTCTTCTTGACCAGGCGCGGGCCGCGCCGCACGACGATCGTCACCGCCTGCTTCGGCTTGCAGTTGCTGTGCACCTGGTTGAACGCGGTGAGGCTCGGGATCGGCTGGTCCTCGAACTCCTCCACCTTGTCGCCCGCGTCGATGCCGCCTCGGTCGGCGGGGCTCTTCTCCTCCACGAAGGTGACGTAGACGCCGTCGGGGCGCTGCTCGAGGCTCAGCCCCAGGAACGGGCCGCTGTCGAAGCCGCTCGCGTCGGCGCGCGTGAAGGGGGGCCGCGTCTCCCGCGTGGCGAGATCGAGGCAGACCTCGGCGGCGAGCCGCGCCACCTTCTCGATGCCGCGCTTGTCGATCTTGTTCCAGTCGTCGCTCGGCCGGTGGTAGTCGGAGTGGAGCCCGGTGTGGAAGAAGAGCACCGGCATCCCCTTGTCGTAGAAGGAGGTGTTGTCGCTCGGCGCACGGCCGCCGGGGTTGAGCTTCGTCTTGATGTTGAACGCGCGGTTCTTGGCCTCGATGAGGTCGGGGAAGATCGGCGACGTGCCGACGCCCCCCACCTGCAACCGCCCGCGCTCGAGCCGCCCCACCATGTCGAGGTTGACCATGGCGACGCACTCCTCCAGCGGGATGACCGGCACCCCGACGTAGTGCTTGGAGCCCAGAAGCCCCATCTCCTCCGCGGTGAAGAGCAGGAAGAGCACGTTGCGCCGCAGCAGCGGGCGGCGCGCGACGAGGAACGAGGCGATCTCCAGCACGCTGGAGGTGCCCGACGCGTTGTCATCCGCGCCGTTGTGGATGGCGCCCTTGCCCTTGCTGCCCGCAAGCGAGCCGTAGGCCCCCAAGCCGACATGGTCGATGTGGGCGCCCACGATGAGGGTCTCGATCGCGCGGGAGGGGGGCGGGGGAACCTCCCCGCCCCCCTCCCGCGGCGTCGTCTCCTTGGGGAGCGGCGTGAGGAGCGCGCAGACGTTGCGCACCGGGAGCACGCTGGCCTCCAGCGCGGCGTTCACCCTGATCGTCACCCCTTCGAGCAGCCTCGAACGCGGCTCGAGGGACTTGTCGATGGAGTTCTGCTCGCGCTGCAGGTTGAGGCCGCAGATCTTGGCGAGTTCGCGCCCGGCGCGGTAGGTGACGTGCAGGACCGGGATCGGGCCGGCGTTGCCGCCGACGTCCTGCATCGCCACGTCGTCCTTGGGCTTGATCGCGTGGTCGGGGTCGTTCACGATCACGAGTGCGGCGGCGCCGGCGCCGATCGCCACGCGCACCTTCGAATCGAACACGGTGTGCTGGCGGCGCGCCTCGGGCTTGCTGAAGGGGCTCTTGGGGCTGTCGAAGGCGGGCGCGTGGCGCAAGACGACGACCACCTTGCCCTTCACGTCGAGCCCCTCGTAGTCGTCGTAGCCCAGATCGGGGGCGGCGATGCCGTAGCCGGCGAACACCGCTTCGGCGGTGACGTCGCCGGGGCCGGAGAGGCTGAGCGGCTTGAGATCCTCGTCGTAGGTGAGGGTGCAGGATTTCCCTTCGCGGGTCGCCACGAGCGAGGTCTCCTTGCGGACCGTGAACCCCTGGGGGAGGCTGAAGGCCTGGAAGAAGCCGCCGGCGTCGCCCGAGGGCTGGAGGCCGAGCTGCTCGAAGTGGCGCGCCGCATAGTCCGCAGCGGCGATCTCTCCCTCCGAACCGGCGCTGCGGCCCGAGCGGTCGTCGTCGGAGAGCCACTTGACGTGGGCCAAGATCGCATCCCCTTCGACGAGCGGCAGCCCGGCGTCCGGCGCCTCCCCCGCGCCGAGGAACGGGGCCAGCAGGAGGAGCGCGAGGACTCGCCGCATCGGCGCCCATCCTAGCCGTTTCCTTGGTCCCCGTCTTAGCCTAACGTCTCCGCCCTGGAGGACCGCCGATGCAGCAGACGATGAGCGCCGCAGCCACCGACAGCGTCTTTCAGACACAGCGCAGGGACGGCTGGTGGATCGGGCCGCTCTTCACGGCGGGGCTCCTCCTGGCGTTCATTTTTTGGGCGACCTTCCGCGCCTTCGAGAACGGGTTCTACAAGTGGGGCGAGTACCTCTCCCCCTTCTTCTCGCCGCTCATCGAGGGGTTCCTCCTGCCCCCGGCGTTCCTGATCCTCTGGGCGCCCGCCGGGTTCCGGGTCACCTGCTACTACTACCGCAAGGCCTACTATCGTTCGCTCTTCCTCACGCCGCCCGCCTGCGCGGTGCGCGGCGCGCAGAAGTCCTACAAGGGGGAGACCTTCCTCCTCTTCTTCCAGAACCTGCACCGCTACCTCTTCTATGTCGCCTTCCTCTTCCTGGTCTTCCTCTGGCACGACGCGGTCGTCTCCTACCGGTTCGACGGGAAATTCGGCGTGGGCGTCGGGTCCCTCGTCCTGACGCTCAACGCCGCGTTCCTCACCCTCTACACGCTCTCCTGCCACTGCTGGCGCCATCTCGTGGGGGGCGGCATGAACTGCTTCGTGCTGCCGACCGGCAAGCCCAAGCTGCGCTACCGCCTCTGGCAGCGCGTCAATTTCCTCAATGCGCGTCACATGCAGTTCGCCTGGGTGAGCCTCATCTGGGTGGGCTTTTCCGACATCTACGTGCGGATGGTCGCCATGGGCTCATGGCGCGATCTGAGGATCCTCTAGCCATGGCCGAGATGGAGACCAAGGAACACGACGTCATCGTCGTCGGCGCCGGCGGCGCGGGGCTGCGGGCGGCGATCGAAGCCTCCGCCCAGGGGCTCTCGGTCGGGCTCGTCTGCAAATCGCTCCTCGGAAAAGCGCATACGGTCATGGCGGAGGGCGGCATGGCGGCGGCGCTGGCCCACAACCGCCCGGAAGACAACTGGAAGGTGCACTTCCGCGACACCATGCGCGGGGGCAAGTTCTTGAACAATGCGCGCATGGCTCTGCTCCACGCCCAGGAGGCGCCGGACCGCGTGCGCGAACTGGAGGAGTGGGGCGCGGTCTTCGACCGCACCAAGGACGGCCGCATCAACCAGCGCCCATTCGGCGGCCACACCTACCAGCGGCTGGCGCACGTCGGGGACCGCACCGGGCTGGAGATGATCCGCACCCTGCAGGACCACGGCGTCCACCAGGGGATCGCGGTCTACATGGAATGCACCGTCTGCCACCTGCTCAAGGATGGCGAGCGGGTCGCCGGGGCGGTGGCCTACTGGCGTTCCACCGGGGAGTTCGTGGTCTTTCGGGCCAAGGCGGTGGTGCTCGCCACCGGCGGCACCGGCAAGGCGTGGAAGGTGACCTCGAACTCCTGGGAGTACACCGGGGACGGCCACGCGCTCGCCTACCTCGCCGGCGCCGACCTGATCGACATGGAGTTCCAGCAGTTCCACCCCACCGGCATGGTCTGGCCCCCCTCGGTGCGCGGCACCCTGGTCACCGAAGGGGTGCGCGGCGAGGGCGGCGTGCTGCGCAACAGCACCGGCCGTCGCTTCATGTTCGACAACATCCCGCCGCTCTTCCGCGCCGACACCGCCGACACCGAGGAGGAGGCGAACCGCTGGGTGATGGGCGACCGCACCAAGAACCGGCGTCCGCCCGAACTGCTCACCCGCGACGAGGTGGCCCGCGCCATCCGCCGCGAGGTGAAGGAGGGGCGCGGCTCCCCGCACGGCGGCGTCTTCCTCGACATCGCCTCCATCCGCGACCCCGATTACATCCGGCGCAAGCTCCCCTCCATGTACCACCAGTTCAAGGAGCTGGCCGGCGTGGACATCACCCGCGAGCCGATGGAGGTGGGGCCGACCTGCCACTACGCCATGGGGGGCGTGCGCGTCGACGCGGATACCGCCGCTTCGACGGTGCCCGGGCTCTTCGCGGCGGGGGAGGTGGCGGGCGGGCTGCACGGAGCGAACCGGCTCGGCGGCAACTCCCTCTCCGACCTGCTGGTCTTCGGCCGGCGCGCCGGCCTCGGCGCGGCGGAGTACTGCAAGTCGCTCCCCTCCTCGCCGCAGATCGACGACGAGCAGGTGAAGGCCGCCATCGCCGCGGCGCTGGCGCCCCTCGGGCGACAGGGGGAGAACCCCTACACGATCCAGAACGACCTGCAGGAGATGATGGACAGGAACGTCGCCATCGTGCGGGTCGAGGAGGAGCTTAAGGGGGCCGTGGATGCGATCCAGCGCTTCAAGGGGAGCGCGGCCAAGGCCGGCGTGGGCGGCACCCGCACCTACAACCCGGGCTGGCACCTCGCTCTCGATCTCGGAAACGTGCTGCTCTGCGCCGAGATGGTGGCGCGCGCCGCATGGATGCGCACCGAGAGCCGCGGCGCGCACACCCGCCTCGACCATCCCAAGAGCGAGGACGCGTGGTCGAAGGTGAACCTCGTCATCCGCCTCGAGGGCAAGGAGATGCGGATCGTGAAGGAACCTGTACCGCCGCTGCCGCAGGAGTTCCGCGACTACGTCCACGGAGACAAGGCATGAGGGAAGCCACGATCCGCCTCTTCCGCGGAGAGCAGGGCCAGGGCAAGACCGTCGACTACACCATCGAGCTCGACGAGGGCATGGTGGTGCTCGACGCCGTCCACCAGATCCAGGCGCGCCAGGCGCCCGACCTCGCCTGCCGCTGGAACTGCAAGGCGGGCAAGTGCGGGAGCTGCAGCGCCGAGATGAACGGCCGGCCCGGGCTCATGTGCATGAAGCGCATGGACTCCTTCGAGGAGGGAAAGCCGCTGGTCGTCCACCCGATGCGGACCTTTCCGCACATCAAGGACCTGGTCACCGACGTCTCCTGGAACTACGAGGTGAACAAGTCCATCCCGCCGTTCCGGCCGCGCGAGGGACAACCGCGCATCGCCTTCCAAGAGGACGTGGACCGGGTGCAGGAGTTCCGGAAGTGCATCGAGTGCTTCCTCTGCCAGGACGTCTGCCACGTGCTGCGCGACCACGCCAACCACGCGCGGTTCGGCGGCCCCCGCTTCTTCGTCCGCGCCGCTTCCCTCGAGATGCACCCCTGGGACCAGGGCGGCCGGCTGGGCCTCCTGAAGGACTCCCTGGGCATCGGCCTCTGCAACATCACCAAGTGCTGCACCGAGGTCTGCCCCGAGCACATCACGATCACCGACAACGCCATCATCCCCCTGAAGGAGCGCGTCGTGGACCGCTTCTTCGACCCGCTCAAGATGCTTTGGCGGAGGCTGCGGGGCGCCGGGAAGTGAGCTGCCTGCGGCGAGGTCGGATGGCCGTGCCATCCGCGGCGCATCCGTGGTAGCAGGCGGCGCGAGGTCGCGGCTGCGGACCCATCTGCCCACCGCGCTCCTGGTGGCCTTGACCCTGGGCCTCCTCGGCACGTGGACCGTCGAGGCGGCCTCGCGCCTGGCGAGCCCGCAGCCTCGCGGCGATTTCCGTCACTTCTACAACGCCGCGCAGGCCATGGCCTCCGGCGGCGAACTCTACACGCCGCACGAAGAGGCCTACGTCTACCCCCCGCTCTTCGCGTTCCTGCTCCTCCCGCTCGGCCGCCTCGAGTACCGGACCGCGGGCACCATCTTCTTCGCCCTCAACGTCGCGCTCACGCTGGCAGCGCTCGTTCTGACGATCCGGGAGGCATGCCGCCGATGGCAGATCCTGCTCGACGCCCGGCTCCTGGCCGGCGCGACCTGCCTGACCCTGCTCGTCCTTTCGGAGCAATGCCGCTGGGAGCTTGCCCTGGGCCAGAGCGACACTTGGACGCTCCTGGGCGTGGTCTGCGGTCTCCTCCTCCTCGACCGGTGGCCGATCGCCGCAGGCGCGGCGCTCGGCTTCGCCGCCAACATCAAGTACCAGACCCTCCTCTTCCTGCCCTACCTGCTCGTGCGGGGCCGGCTCCGCGCGTCCGCCGGCCTCGTGGCCGGCGCGCTTCTCTTCGCCATGATCCCTGCGACCGTGCGCGGCTGGGAGCGCAACGCGCAAGACCTCGGTACCGCCCTCGCCGGCGTGACGGGAGGGGCGGCGGAGAGGATCCATGTGAACGATGTGCGGTGGTACCTGAGCGTGTCTTTGACGAGCGCGCTGGCCCGGGCGGTCGCGCCGGAGGGGGGCGGGGGCGGGCGCATCCTCTTGGCCGCCGGTGCCGCGGCAGGCCTCGTTCTCGTGGGCGTAGTCCTCGTCTACCGCCGTGCCGGGGTGCGGTTCCTGGGGAGGACGCAGGGCGACGGGGTGGTGCTGGCGGAGTGGATGGCCGTCGTCGCGGCGTTCCTCCTGTTCGGGACCTCCGTCACGAAGCGGCACCTGTTCCTCCTCCTGCCGCTCATGGCGTCGGCGGTCCTGCTTCTCCTCCGGCCTGCGCCTGGCGCCGGGCGCAGGCCGCTCCTGATCGGCCTTCTCGCGTTCACCCTCGCGGTGCGCCTACCACCGAACGTGCGCGTCGGGGAGGGCGCCGCGCGCTTCTGGAAGGAGATCGGCGGGCCGAGTTGGGGCGTTTTCGTCCTCTTCTTCGTTTTCCTTTGGACCGCGCTCCGCCGCGAATCGCCCCGGAAGACGTGAGCGGGCATCGCCGGCAGGCGTGAGGATCGGGACGGGGCCCCTGAGTCGGAGGCGGCGGCCGGCATGCCCCGACTCCGCTCCTGCGAGCGCCTCACGCACGACGCAGGAGCCGCTTCGTGAAATGGAACTCGACGGAGCGGGAGAGGTCGTGCAGTTCGCGGGTGAGGGCGCTGCGCGTGTAGCCCAGCCGCTCGTACACCGCGTGGGCGGTGACGAACCGCGTGTCGGACCAGAGCTCGATCTGCGCCACGCCGGCCTTCGCGGCGGCATCTTCCACCAGCGCGATGAGCCGCCTCCCCAGTCCCCGCCCCCTATAGGCGCGATCCAGGTAGACCTTCTTCATCTCGACGACCTCTCGCCCGATGGCGCAGGCGGCGCAGCCCACCACCTCTCCCGCCTCCTCCGCCACCCAGAAGCGGTCGAAGGAGCTGGCCGGCGCGAGCAGGCCCCGCTCCTCGCGTTCGACATCGAGGATGCAGCCGGGGTACTCGGCGTAGACGCGCGCGATGAGAGAGATCACGCCAGAGGAGTCGGAATCCGCGGCGACGCGCAGGCGCGGCATGGTTCGGCGAAGTCGGGGGGGCCCGGGGGACCGGCCCCCGGGCCCTTCGACGCTAGTTGGTCGCGATGACGTAGCGGTTCCACACCCGGCCGAGATTCACGACGCGGATGCGGAAGGGGCCGGTCCAACGCGGGGTCCAGTGGACGCCGCAGTAGTCGCCGGCCCGGGTGTCGGAAACGATCAGGTTGCCGTTCTGGTCGTAGATGAAGAGGTCCAGGTCGGTGTCGCCGTCACCCTGGAGGCAGACCTCGGCGCACCGGCCGCCATGGAAGCTCACGACGAAGTCCTGGTAGCAGCGGCCGTTGAGGACGTACTCACCCCGCTGCGGCCCGCCCACCGCCTCGCGCATCTTCTCGGCGCGCACTGTTTCGATGAGGGCAGCGAGAGCTTCGTCCTCGCCGATCATCCCCGCCGCCGCGTCGAGGCAGCTCTCGGCGGTGATCGGGGGGTTCTTGGACTCCTCCTTCTGGTCATCCGCGGCCTCGCCCTCGGACTTCTTCGTCTCGGGCTGGGCCTCCATCGCCTGGGTGGTGACGGCCTTCAGGATGCGCGCGGCGGAGATCAACGCCATCGGATCGCTGTTCCTGCGGCCGTAATCGGCGAGCTGGCAGGCCGTGGCGTAGTCCGCCATCGCCTGCGCCTTGGCGTCCACCGCGCCCTTGGTCGCGGCGTCGTGGTTGGGGCCCTTGCCCTCCTCGGCGCGCGCCGTGAGCAGGGCTCCCGAGATCACGGCCGCGCCCACGAGGAACAGCGCCGCGGTCGCAACGTTCCGTGCGGTCATGTCATTGTCCTCCCAGCCGGTTCGGCGGCCGAGCGTGGTTGCGCGGCCCGCCTGGTCCATATTCTCCCTTGCGAGACGCCCGGGGCGCCAGCCCCCGGCTCCCAGGGAAGCGAGGGCCCGGGGGTCGCCCCCCGGGCCCTGTTTGGTCCTGCGATCGCCCTAGTTGTGCGCGATCACGTAGTGGTTCCACACCGTGCCGAGATTCACGACGCGGATGCGGAAGGGGCCGGTCCAGCGGGGCGTCCAGTAGACGCCCGCCGCATCGCCGGCGCGGGTGTCGGAGATGATCAGGTTGCCGTTCTGGTCGTAGATGAAGAGGTCCAGATCGGTGTCATCGTCGCCGTCGATCGCAACTTCGGCGCGCTCGCCGCCGATGAACGTCACGACGGAGTCCTGGTAGCAGCGCCCGTTCAGGCGCCACTCGCCGCGCTGCGGGCCAACGTCGGAGCCACGCGCCTTCTCGGCGCGCACGGTCTCGATGAGGCTCATGAGGGCCTCGTCCTCGCCCGCCATCTTCGCGGCGGCGTCGAGGCAGCTGTCGGCGGTCAACGGCGCGGTCTTGGAAGCGTCCTTCTTCTCCTGGCCGCCGTCGCCCGTCTTCTTCTCCTCGGGCTTGCCCTCCATGGCCGTGGTCGTCACGGCCTTGAGGATGCGGGCAGCCGAGATGAGCGCCATCGGATCCTTGTTCCGGTGGCCGTAGTCGGCGAGCTGGCAGGCGGTGGCGTAGTCCGCCATCGCCTGGGTCTTGGCGTTCGCCTTGCCCTTGCTCTCCGCGTCGTGGTTCGGGCCCTTGCCCTCTTCCGCATGCGCGGTGAGGAAGGTGCCCGCGACCACCGCCGCGCCCGCGAGAAGCGAGGCGGCGAGGATCCTTGTCTTCGTGAACATCGTTTCGTCCTCCTGAATTGGGTTTTCTTCGCCGGGGCGCGAGCGCGCTTCCGGCCTCAATTGGTTTCCTGATTCACGCTTCTATTTCGCCACCACCTGCAACTTCTGGAGCGCGAGCCGCTGCAGGCGGGGGTCTTCGAGATAGGTCGACTGGAGCCACGGCACGTTGAGGTCGGTCTCGACCTGCCACGCACCGTCCACCAGCCGGAACCGCACGTCCGCCTCGGGATCCTCGTCCAGATCGACGAGGATGAGGTCGAACACGCCGCTGTTCTTGGTGTCGTAGAAGGCGACGCGCCGGTCGCCGAGGAAATGGAGCACGATCTCGGCCTCGAAGGCGCGGGTGGAGACCACGCGCAGCACCGTCTGCTCGTCGCTCAGGTCGCCGCCGGTGTCCCCGTCCACGTCGATGAAGACCTGCTCCGTGTTGAACGCCGCGCCGCCCTTGGCGTCCGGCCGTTCCACCATGCGACCCGCGAGAAGCAGGTCGCAGCCGGTCTTGGAAAAAGGCGTGCGCCGCGTCTGGACGTTGGGCCCGATCTGCCACGGGTCGGGGGGCGCCGGCTTGGTCTCGGTCTTGGGCTCCGGGCGGTCGCGCAAGAACGCCTTCACCTCGTCGATGTGGATGTGGTAGACGAACTTGTCGGTGCGGACTTCGGTGGGGATGGCGAAGGTGACGCCGAGGAGGCGGCCCTCCTCGTCCACCAGCGGCCCGCCGGAATCGCCCGGGTTGCCCTGGCAGCTCGAGAGCACGATTTTCACCGGCGTGGTCGACTCGAGCTGGCTCTTCATCTGTTCCGCTTGCGTCCCGCTCAGGATCAAGCCGCGCAGCAGGATGTCCACCAGGTCGTGGGGAGAGCGGCCGATGCCCGCGACATTGCCCTCGCGCAGCGACCAGAGCATGGCGCTGGCGGGGTGGCCTACCATCACGCAGGCCTGGCCGGGGCGCGGGTTTGCATCCGAAAACGTGATCGGGACACGCCCCGCGAGTCGCGTGGCCGGATCGGGCACGCGCAGGAGCGCGAGATCGCGCTGCGGATCGTCCAGGACCACCTCCACCTCGACCGGTTGCTCGTCGAGGCGCATGATGCCGTCCGCGTCGAGGGTTCCGAGGTGGATCTGGACCCGCATCCGGCCGCCCTTGGAATAGGTGAAGCCGTTGGCGATGACATGGTGGTTGGTGAGGACGTGGCCTCGATCGTCGATCAGAAAGCCCGTTCCGTGGCCGGTGCGGGTCCGCACGACGACGATGGCGGGCGCCACCTTGGCGTAGAGCGCCGTGAGGTCGCCGCGCGGGCGCGCGTCGTCGCTCGCCGGCCGCCACGGCTCGGGCTGCGTCCGCGGGGCAAGGTCGCCCGTCGGGCAGGCGCTCGTCGTCGAGCGCAGCGCGGTGCCCGCCTCGGCGGAGGGCTGCACGCGACCCCACTCGGTGCGCCAGGAGATGAGCCCGAGCACCGCTTCCCCGGCGGGAACGCTGTCGAGCCCGCGCGTCTTGCCCTTCGCGAGCCCGGTCCCGAAGGCGAGTTCGTCCAGGAGGTCGCCGAAAGGGCCACCTTCCTTCGGACCGCGATGTTTCTCCTCCTCTTTGGCGCGCACCTTGAGCGAATCGGTGGCGAGCCAGGAGAAGTCGATGACGGGGTCCTGTTCGGAGCGCGGCACCGCCAGCACGAGGAGGTGCTCCACGCCGAGGGTCGAGTCGTTCACCGGGATCGGACCGACGACGACCTCCTTGCGATCGGCGTGGCTGAGCCGCGAGGTGGTCCCGCGGCTCGGGAACATAGGATCCATCCCGTAGTGGGCGTCGATGACGAGGACGGTCACGTCGTAGATGCGTCCGCTGTCGTTTTGGATGCGCAGCTTGACGCGCTCGCCGGGCCGGAGCCGCCCGCCCTCCTCGAGAGGCGCGGTCTTCCCGTCCGGCAGCACCCGGAGCAGCTCCACGGTGAGCCCGCTCTCGAGCCGCTCGGCGTAGCCGCCCCCGGCCAGCCGCTTGAGATTCTCCACCCGGAAGATCTGCCCCATCGTGTCGAGGAGCGTCTCCGCGGTCACCGCGAAACGCCGGGAGCCCGCCCCGCCGGTGGCGGGCTGGAGCGAAAGCTGGCCACCCTCCGCGACGAGCAGCCAGTCCGCGTCGGATCGCTGCTCCATGAGCGGGAAGCGCGAACCGTAGTCGCGGAAGACGGCCTGCACGCCCTCCGGCAGCGAGGCCGGATCGAGCGCGCTCCCGTCCGCTGCGACCGGGAAGATCTTGAGCCGGTAGTCGGGGGCGGGGCGCTCGACCACGCGGGCCGGACAGAGACGCAGATCGCCCGTCAGCTTGGGAAGCGTCTTCCCGTCGCGCTCGACGCGCTCGCAGACCGCACCGGTGAGATCGGCTTCCACCACCCGTACGAAGCCCAAGGACGCCTCCGCCTCGCCCGCCCGCCCCGGCCGGAAGATCTCCAGGACCGTGCCCGGCACGACGTCGGTGAGCCGCCCCGCATTGAGATGCAACTCGCCCTCGATCTCGCGAAGGAGCACCGCGATGCCACCCTCGCCGCCCGCGACCTTTTCGCGCAGCGCGCCGCCCTCGGCCAAGGGCACCGTGTTGTGGTAGGGCAGTGCCTGGTAGGCGGCCAGCACCTGGGCGTGCAACTCCTCGAAGGTGAGGCCCCCGCCCGAGGCGCGCAGTCGCGACGCGATGGTGAAGGAGAATAGCCCGTGCGTCTTGGCGGCGGGGGAGCGCTTGGGAAGCGCCATCTCCGGGGCGGTGCGGTAGCTCTGGGCCGCGTACATCGCGACGATGCGCTCCAGGCCCCCGCCCCCCATGGAGGACTTCTTGTCGGCATCGTCCCCCGCGCCGCGGGAGGTGGCCACCGCCGGGACGCCCAGCAGGTCGGACGCGAGCCTGCGCGAGCGCTCCTCCTCCTCGGCGCCGCGCATCATCGTGCCGCTGTGGCAGCAGTCCATGATGATCCAGACGAGCGCGCCGGCGTCGCGGATGGCGCGCACCAGCTCGCCCAGTTCGTCGTCGGTGATGCTGTTGGGCACGGCGCCGCGCTTGAAGTCCCATCCCTGCGCGTCGGCGCAGAGAAAGATCTCGTCCAGGCCGTCCGGCTCGTCGCCCTCCGCGTCCGGCTGCTGGCTGCCGTGGCCCGCCATGAGGACGACGACGCGGTCGCCCTTGTGGGCGGTCGCCGCGAGCCGCTGGAGCGCCGCCACGATGTTGTCGCGGGTGGGCCGTCGGGCGGGGTCCTCGGGCCAGCCGGCCAGCGCCTCGATCGACTCGGGATCGAACCCGAGGCACTCCACGAGGGTGGAGGTCATGAGGCTCACGTCGTTTTCCGGGCCGTTCAGCTTGATCCGGCGCTGGTAGATCTCCTCTCCATGCAACTCCCTCAGGTGCGGGTACTCGCTCACGCCCACGAGCAGAGCGAAGCTGCGCGGCGGCGGCGCCTCCTCCCCGCGCACGGCGCAGGGCAGAAGGAAGAGCCCGAGCAGGAGCGCCCGAACGAGCGTGTGTGAATTCGCGTTGGCGAAGCTATGCATGACCATCTCCCGGAGCGGAATCCGCGGACGGACACTTCACCCCGAGCCGCCAGGGCGGACCGTTGACGGATTTTTGACGCTCCCCCTTATAGCGGAAGCCGCGCAAACGTGGGGCGAAACGGGGGGGCGGGGGGGGCAGGGCTAGAGGATCGTCATCGCCTCGCGCACCGCGTCCACGATCACGTAGGGGTTGAGATCGAAGGAGAGGGTGGCGAGGAGGGGGATCCGTTCCGGGTCCCCGATGCGTCCCAGGGCCGCCAGGGCGATGGCCCGCTCCTCGCCTTGCCGTTTCCGGTCGCGGTAGATGGCAAGGAGCGGCTCTACGGCGGACTCGTTGCCCACCAGGCCGAGGGCCTGGGCGGCGGCACCGCGGGCGTGGGTCGAGGAGGCCTTCTCGAGGCCGCGCAGGAGATCGGGGATGGCGGCGGCGCGGCGCAGGAGCGCGAGAGCGAGCGCACCCTCCCTCTGGATCACGGCATTCCGATCCGTCGCCAGGATCTGCTGCACGAGAGGGATGGACTGCTCGTCGTCCAATAGTCCGAGGGCGACCATGCCGTGGCCGACGAACATCGGGTTGCCCCGGCCGAGCTGATCCCGCAGTGTCTGCGCCGCGGCGCGATGTCCCGCCAGGCCGAGGGCGAGGGCGCACGCCGCGCGGTCGTTGTTGTTCTTCAGGCGGCCGAACTGCTCCATGAGGACGTCGCCCGCGCCGTCGGCGCCGGAAATCCCGAGCGCCAAGAGGAAGAAGCCGCGCTCCGCCTCCTCGCACGACCGGAGCCCGTTCACGAGATGCATCCCGGCCCGGTCGCCGCCGATGCGGCCGAGGCTCATGGCGAGGAGCGTGCGCACGCCGCCGTTCTTGTCGCGCTGCGCCTTGCTTCCCAAGAGATCGATGATGGCGGTGTCGTCCCTCACAACAAGCGCGCCGGACCCGATGGCGGCTCCCACGCGGGCCAGGTCCTCGGCGTCCCCGTCCCGGATGAGGCTGAGCAGTTCCGGGAGCGCCGTCGGGTTGCCGAGCCGGCCGATGGATCCGCCGGCGTAGCCGCGCGCCTGCTTGGGCCGGCGCTCGTCCACGGCCAGCACGGCGAGGACCGCCGCCTGCTCCGGCTCGCCGCCGAGGCCGAGCCCAAGGGCGGCGCAGGCGACGAGTTCGTCCACCGCGGTGTTGGAGCCGTTGAGGGTCTGCTCGCCCTTCTCGAGAATCTGGTGGAGGAACTCCACGTCCCGCAGGAATCCCGCCGCCAGCACCGCGAACCCGCGGTCCCTGCGGTCCTCCCGGTCGTCGTTCGCCACGCCGCGGAAGAACTCCTTGAGACCGTCGTCGCGCATGAGGAGGAGGCCGAGCATGGCGGCCTCCCGCACCTGCTTGACGTTGTCCTTGGCGCGCATCTCCAGGAGCTTGGGCACCGCGGCCGGAGCCCGGAACTTCCCGAGCGCCACGGCGGCTGCGGTGCGCACCTCCTCGTCCGGATCGCCGAGCGCCTCGAGCATGGCCGGAATGAGGATGGTCTCGCGCAACGCGGTGCGATCGAAGGGGTCCTCGCGACCGGTGGGTGTCCCGGAGATGACGGTGCGCTCGCGCACGCGGTCGCGCACGCGCAGGTAGTGCTCCCTGTTGTAGGCCCACCAGGTCTCCCAGGGGGACATGGCGACGCCGCCCGGGGCGCCCGCCGTGGTGGGACCGCGCGAAGGCACCCCCGGCGTGAAGGGATCGCCGGGCCGGCCCCGCGGCGGAGGGCGGAACGCCCCGCCGTGGGCAAGCGCCTCCGTTACGAGGAGAAGGAGGACAAGAGCCGCGCGCGCCATGAAGGGACTGCTCCCCTAACAATAACGCACCACAATGGGTCTTTTCCGAATTCCCCCGCCCCCCTCCCGCGCCTTGCCCCGGATCGGGCGTGGGGTAACCATGAGTGGAGGGTCGAACCTCCCCCGTGCGTCCCGCGTGCCGGCGAGCGATTCCGCGACCGGCGGCCGTTACAACGCGCTGGCCCGTATCCCGTACGCTGACGATCCACAGTTCCCCACTCGGCTGGTCGGCGCGGCGGAGCGGCTGGTGCGCGAGGACCTACACGCGGTTCGCGGGCCCCGGCCGATGGCCGGGGCCCGATCCATTTCTCGATTGGACGTCAGGGCGCGGCGGCGCCGGCGGGTGCGACGGAGAGCCCCGCCGGAACCGGATCGAGGAGCTGCGGAATGCAGGTGCCCGCCTGATACTGGAAGCTCGCCTGCGCGAGGATCGCGCCCGAGCCGACGTCGCGGATGATCAGCGTGCCGTTGATGCCGGCGGGCGTCGTCACCGTGAAGATGGCGGATTGGCCCGGCAGCAGGCCGGTCCGCTGCGGAGGGGCCGATGTGATAGGCGATGTGGCACCGCCCGTGGTCGACGAAACGGCCGTGAACTCAGGACGCACGGTCACCGGGGCGAGAATCGCGGAGGAGATCGCCGTGGTGATCGCTGACAACAGGGCGGCCGAGTCGGATCCGGTGATGGGGAAGACCAGAGGCCGGCCCATGGCGTCCCGAGCGCCCGTGAGCTTGGCGAGCGCCTGCATGGTGGCGATGCCCGAGAAATCAGGGAGCGAGGAGGGAGGGTCGACGGGGTCTGTCGCGCTCTCCCCTTCGCCGACGCTGACTCTGTTCGTCAAGCCGATCACCCGGATGCCGAGAGCGTTGAGCGCGTTGACCGTCGCCTGGATGGTCGCCGCGCCGGCGGGAGCGATCGCGTTGGTGACGGTGTTGCCGCTCGAGGTCTTCGAGTCGGAGACCGGACCGAATCGATCGGACCCCGGCGTGGTGTCGCAGACAATCTCCTCGATCCCGACCGAGCCACCCGTGCCTGTGATGGAGGCCGGCGTCGCGCCGACGAAGGGGGCCACGGAGCAGATGTCGGTCGCCACGATCACGATGCGGCAGCTGTCGGACCGCCAGCCCACGCCGCCCAGGGTGCCGGAGGTGGGAAGCGTGTTGGAGCTGAAGGGCGGGACGTCGCCGGACGTCCCGGGCGACTGCTGAGCCCCGGCGCTTCCCGCGGCACCGCTGTCGAGGCTCGACCCGTTGCCGTCCCCGTCGAAACCCGCACCGGTTGCGGTCTGGAAGAGCCCCTCGAGGAGCGTCTCCGGACCGTCACCGCCGAATCCGGGTGCGGTGTTGTCCAGGGCGTCCTCCAGCAGCGTGGAGAAGCTCGGGAACGTGGTGGCTAGGATCGGCTGGTTGAGCGTGAAGGGGCGACCCGTCGTACTCTCGCCGGAGAACCCGCTTCCCGCTCCCCCGAAATCCTCGAAGCGACCGACTCCGAAGGCGAAGTCGATGGAGGGAAAGGCGGCCTGCAGGTCGGTGACGAGGTCGCTGAAAATGTCCTGCACCGTCGGCGCCGTCCCCGCGAACGACCCAGTGTCGTCAAAGAGGAGGAAGACGTCCACCTTCTCGCACGCCGCGGTGGCGCGCTGGAACGTTACGCGGAACGCGCAGTTGTCGCCGCCCACCTGGGGTGCGAATCCGGTGTTGCAGTTGCCGCATCCGGCGGTGGCGAGTGCGAGCGCCGCCAGACAGGCGATGATTCCGAGTGCCCTCATGCTCCTGGTCTCCCATTCCGGAGGCGGCACACCCTCCCGGTGCGCCGCTCGACCGGTAAGGACAAGAGTCTAGAAAAACCGAAAAAGTCCTGTCAATCCCAAAACCCTGGTTTGCGGGGAGGCGCTCCCTGCCGGAAGATGCCGAATGTTGATCCGAATCGGCACCGCCGGTTTCTCCTACAGGGACTGGGAGGGTTCGGTTTACCCGCGCCCCCGCCCCCCTGGGTTCGATCCCCTGGCCTTTCTGGCGGCGCTGTTTCCCTGCGTGGAGATGAATGTGACCTTTTACCGGGTGCCGACGGCTCGCAACGTCGAGGCCTGGGTCGCCCGCGCGGCCGCCCGCGAAGATTTCCGATTCACCTTCAAGCTCTACCAAGGACTCACCCACGGTCAGGAGGAGGAGACCCTCGCCCCCTTCCTCGCGGCGCTCGAGCCCTGCCGCGGGGCGGGACGGCTCGGGGCGATCCTCCTCCAGTTCCCCTGGTTCTTCGAAAACGGCGAGGCCGCACGGCGGCGACTCTCCCGCCTCGCCCGCGGGCTGGAGGGCTGGCCCTGCGCCGTGGAGTTGCGCCACACATCCTGGCTCTCGGAACCCTCCTTGGACTTCCTCGCGCGGCTCGGCCTGAGCTTGTGCGACATCGACGTCTGCGCCAGCGACACCTCGATCCCGCCGGGCGCCTGGACCACAGGCCCGATCGGTTACGTGCGTCTCCACGGCCGCAACAGCTCCGCGTGGTTCGACCGGAACGCCCCGGTGGATCGGAAGTACGATTACCTCTACTCCCCCGAGGAGCTCGAGCCCTGGATCGGTTTCGTCCGCTCGATCGAGGCAAAGACCGGCAACACCTTCGTGATCACCAACAACCACTTCGGCGGGAAGGCCGTGGCGAACGCCTTCCAGCTCGCCCGCGCGCTCACCGGGAGCGCCCCCGAGCCCCCCCCGCATCTCGTCGAACGTTTCCCCCACCTGCGATGAGCGTCACCCTCGACCTGACCCGGGCGCGCATCCACGCGCTGCGCGACTCCCTCGAGGAGGAGGGTTTCGACCTGCGGCCGCTCGACCACGGCCACTTCCAAGCGCGCGGGGAGGGCGTCGTAGTGAACGCCTACCGGAGCGGCAAGGTGGTCGTGCAGGGCAAGGGGGAGGCGCTCTTCCTGGAGCGCCGCGGGTTGGCGCCGGCCCCGGCGCGCGGCCTCGCCGGGCTCACGGTGGGAAGCGACGAGTCCGGGAAAGGGGATTACTTCGGCCCGCTGGTGGTGGCCGCGGTGGCGGTGACGCCGGGGCGCGAGAATGAGTTGGCGCGGCTGGGGGTGCGCGATTGCAAACAGATGGGGGACTCTGCGGTGCTCAAGGCGGCGGTGGCGGTGCGCGCGCTCTTCCCCCACGCGATCCGCGCGCTCTCGCCGGAAGAGTACAACGAACGGCACGAGCGCGAGGGAAACGTGGCGCTCTTCCTCTCGACGATGCACGCCGAGGCGATCGCGGAGGCGGCACGCGCCGCGAAGGGCTGCGACCGCGTGGTGATCGACCAGTTCACGTTCAGCTCGCGGCTCGAGGCGGCGCTGCGTGCGGTGGGCGTCGTGGCGCCGGTGGAGATCCGCCCTCGCGCCGAGGACAATCCCGCGGTGGCGGCGGCCTCGGTGCTGGCCCGCGCGGAGTTCCTCGTCGGCTTGCGGGAGCTGGGCGTCGAGCACGGGCTCGAGCTGCCGAAGGGCGCCGGGGGGATCGTGGAACGCGCCGCGCGCCGGATTTTCAAGGAGGGCGGACTGCCCGCCTTGGCCGCCCTCGCGAAAGTGCACTTCAAGACGACGCAGAAGGTGACCGGGCTCTTTTGAATCAGCGGACGGGGGCGGGGGCGCGAAACGGTTGCATCGCGAGGGCGGGCAGGGCGCCGCAGGAGACGCTCCCGGCCAGACGCACTCAGTGGATGCGCGGTCCCCAGGTCGTCGCGGCGATGATGGCAGCCTCCGTCTCGGCGAGCTCGCTCCAGCGCTCCCGCACCTCTTCCCGCGGCCAGCGGTCGTAGGCGATGCGCAGGAACAGCGCGTGGTGGCCCGCCTCGCTCTCCTTCAGCCCTTCGTAGAGCGCGCGGAGATCCCCTCCCGCGGCCTCCGCGAGCAGGCAGAAGCGCTCGTAGGAGCGCGCCTCGATCAGGCCCATGCGCAGCACGCGGTCGAGCAGGGTCGCCCCGCCCGCGCGCGCCAGGCGTCGCACGTAGGGGTTGCCCCCGTCCGGTCCCAGCTCCTCCCCGCGCGCGCGGAGGACGCCGCAGACGCGGTCGAAGTGCTCCAGCTCCTCGCGCGCGACCTCGAGGAGAGCCGGCCCTGCCTCGGGCACCTGCCCGATGAGCGTCAAGACATGCCCCGCTGCCTTGCGCTCGAGGTGCGCGTGGTCGCGCAGGAGCGCCAATTCGTCACGCAATGCAACGGCGGTCCATGAGGCGTCGGTGCGGCCCTTGAGCCCGAGCATCGCCCCTTTCATACCCGACCGGCGCGCGGATAGACTGGAATCCGAGGGAAGGAGGCACGAATGAAGTTTCTCGCTGCGCTGCTTCTGCTGGCGGGCGCCGCGCTCGCCGAGGATGAGGTCGAGATCCGGGGTCGGGCCGTCGACGCCGCGGGCGGCGGCGTGGCGGGGATCGAGGTGGCGACCTTTTGGAGCGCCACACCCCGCGGGATGGCCGCCGACGCTGGGGTGACGACGGACGACGACGGCGCGTTCGCGTTGAAGGTGCGACTTCGTGGGACCGCCATCGCGCTCATCGGATTCAGCAAGGACCGGAAGTCGGGAGGGATCGTCACCTTCTCGAAGGCGCCGCCCGCCGGGGAGCTGGAGCTTCGCATCGAAAAGACGCTCGGCGTGAAGGGCAGCTTCTCCTGCCCCGACCTCGGGGCCCCGCCCCCCTGGATGAATGTCTACGTGATGGCGATGCCCGGAAACGCGCGCGTGGCGCAGTGCGGCTCGGCCGCAGCGGCGTTTTCGTTCACGCTCCCCACCGGCGATTACCGGTTCCACATGTACGGATCGGACGTGCGCGACCGCAGCGAAGCGCACTTCCTCGACAGCGACGACGGTGACTTCGATTTCGGCGTCGTGGAGATGGCGGCGACGCGTCTTGCGAAATGCTACGGCGGCCCGCCGCCCGCCTGGAACGTGACCGAGGCGCGCGGCGCTGCGAAAGGCGCGCAGCCGGCGGATTTCAAGGGACGGTGGCTGCTCCTGGAGTTCTGGGGATTCTGGTGAGGCCCCTGCACGCACGGCAGTTTGCCGGAGCTGATGGCGTTGTATGAGGAGTTCAAGGACCGTCGCAAGGAGTTCGAGATCGTCGCGTTCCACGATGCGAGCGCGAAGAGCCTGGCGGAGTTGGCGCAGCGGATCGCGAAGGTGAAGCAGGAGGTGTGGGGCGGGAGGGACCTGCCGTTTCCCGTCCTGATGGATGCGACCGGGGCCACTGTCGAGGCGTACGAAATCCGGATGTTTCCCACGGTGCTGCTCATCGATCCCGAGGGCAATCTCGTTCGCAACGGGAGCGAGGCGATGCTGCGGCAGAGGCTTCGGGAGAGTTCGCCCGCCGTGGCGGCTCTGCTGAAGGAGCTTGCTGAGGCGAAGGAGGGGGCGGGGAAGCTGGCGGCGGAGATGGCCACGAGGCGCGGGGAGCCGGCACTGTACGCGCTCATCGCATTCGCCCGGGACCACGCGCTGCCCGGCGACCGGCCGACGCTCTTTGCCTGCATCGGGCGGATCGGCGGCGAGGGTGCGCTGGCGTTCCTGGCGGAGCAGGCGCAGTCGGCGCTGCCCGCAACCCGCGCTGCCGCCGCGACCGGCCTGGGGGAGACCAGGGACCCCCGCCTTGCGGAGTGGCTCGCGGAACGCCTCGTGTCCGAGACGGACGACGGGGTGAAACAGGCGATTCAGGCCGCGCTCGCGAAGCTCGCAGGCTGACCCGCGCGGCCCGACTGCGCCATCCATGGCGCACCCCGCCGCCGCAACCCCTTCCCTCCCAACCCCTTACGGCGCCCCCGGACTTGCAGCTGGAGTTTCGCGGTTTTTTGGGGTCCGGAGGGGCCCGGCTAGCGGAAAAAGAGAAGTCCTCCGATGCATGGGGTAGACCGCCACGCACGCACCGGAGGACACCAAATGCAATCTTGTC
>Ga0187893_10005301_pt1 | contig 23307 bp, 20 predicted proteins | sample MA1701074metaG_FD_139574 | JGI IMG/M metagenome (GOLD analysis project Ga0187893, IMG submission 139574) | White microbial mat communities from a basaltic lava cave in the Kipuka Kanohina Cave System on the Island of Hawaii, USA - MA170107-4 metaG ...
GTGGAGCTGGAAGTGCGGGAGCTGTTGACGAGCTACGGGTTCCCGGGGGACGAGCTGCCGGTGGTGAAGGGATCGGCGTTGGGCGCGCTGAACGGCGAAGCGAAGTGGGAGCAGACGGTGGAAGAGCTGATGAAAGCCGTCGATGAATACATACCGACGCCGCAGCGGGAGAAGGACAAGCCGTTCCTGATGCCGATTGAAGACATTTTCTCGATCTCGGGACGCGGCACGGTGGTGACGGGCCGCGTGGAGCGCGGGACGGTGAAGGTGGGCGAGGAGATGGAGATCATCGGGTTCCGACCGACGCAGAAGAAAGTGATCACGGGCGTGGAGATGTTCAAGAAGCTGCTGGACCAGGGGGAGGCGGGCGACAACGTGGGCCTGCTGGTGAGGGGTTTGGAGAAGGACGAGGTGGAGCGCGGGCAGGTGGTGGCGAAGCCTGGATCGATCACGCCGCACAAGAAGTTCAAGGGAGAAGTGTACGTGTTGAAGAAGGAAGAAGGCGGGCGGCACACGCCGTTTTTCAAGGGGTACCGGCCGCAGTTTTACTTCCGGACGACGGACGTGACGGGGGTGGCGGAGTTGCCGGCGGGGACGGAGATGGTGATGCCGGGCGACAACGTGCAGATGGAAGTGGAGTTGATCTCGCCGGTGGCGATGGAGAAGGGCTTGCGCTTCGCCATCCGCGAGGGCAGCCGCACCATCGGCGCCGGCACCGTCGCCGAAGTCGTGGAATAGGCCCGAAACGGGCCGAGACAGAAGCGGGAGGTGGCGATGCCGCGCGAAATCATAACGCTCGAATGCACGGAAACGAAAGACCGTAACTATACGACGACGAAGAACAAGAAGAAGACCCCGGGGCGGCTGGAGTTAAAGAAATACTCGCCGCGGCTTCGAAAGCACACGATTCACCGCGAAGTAAAGTAGCTCGCGGCGCCGGCAGCCCCTGGTTTGCCCTCAGGTAGCGGGGCGGGGCGGGCAAGTGCGAAGATGAGTCAAGCAGGGCCGGGCCCCAGGGGCGTAGGTTCAACGGTAGACCAGCGGTCTCCAAAACCGCGAGTGGGGGTTCGAATCCCTCCGCCCCTGCCAGTCTCTTCAAGCGCGGGCCGGGGGATGGACCGCGAACGATAGGCAGGAACGACGACGCCGGGAAGGTTGAGGATCATGGCAACGGTTGCAAAACAAGCCTCACGGAGCGCCAAGCAAGCGCCGGCGAGCGGTGTGGGCGGGATGGTGAACACGGTCTCGAGCTGGCCCGAGCGCTTTCGGACCTATGTGGATGGTCTGCGCCGGGAAATGCGGCTTGTCACTTGGCCTACGCGGCAGCAGGTGCAGGCCACCACGGTCGTCGTCCTGGTGACCGTGTTCGCCTTTGCCGTGTTCTTTGGCATCGTGGACTATTTGCTGGCGCTTGGCCAGAACCGGCTGTACGAGTATTTCCGGTGAGATCCCCCGAGACGACCGCGAGTGAGAAACCCGTGAGTGAAATCGAACCCAACGAGCAGGTGAACGATCCCGACGACGGGACCGGGATGGATGCCGGAGAGATGGCGGACGCGCAGGACGGCGCGGCGCCGCCCGCGGCGCCCCCCGCCTACCCGGATATGGATTGGTACATCATCCATACCTACTCGGGGTTTGAAAACAAGGTCAAGGAGAGCTTGCGGACGCGCGCGGATGCCTTTGGCTTCAGTGACCGCATCGGCGAGATTCTGATTCCGACCGAAGACGTCGTCGAAATGCGGAACGGGAAGAAAGTGCGCAGCAAGCGCCTTCTTTACCCCGGCTACGTGCTGGTGCAGCTCAAGATGGACGATGAGCTTTGGCACGTCGTGCGGAACACGCCGCGGGTGACGAGTTTTGTGGGCAGCGGCCAGATGCCGACCCCGTTAACGGCCGACGAGGTGAACCAGATTCTGTATCGCCAGACGACGTCGGCGGAAAAACCGCGGCCGAAGATGACGTTCGAGAAGAACGACCGCGTGAAGATCATCGATGGGCCGTTCTCAAACTTCACCGGGGCGGTGGAAGAGGTCAACGAGGACCGCAACACACTGAAGGTGATGGTGACGATTTTTGGCCGGGGCACTCCGGTGGAGCTGGAGTACTTCCAGGTCGAGAAGGAAAAAGTTTAGGCAGGTAGTCAAGCCATGGCGAAGAAAGTCAAATCACAGATCAAGCTGCAGATCATGGCCGGCAAGGCCACGCCCGCACCCCCGGTGGGGCCGGCGTTGGGCCAGGCGGGCGTCAACATCATGGATTTCTGCAAGGCTTTCAACGCCAAGACGAATTCCAAGGAACTGGACGGCCTGATCGTTCCGGTCGTCATCACGGTGTATCAGGACCGCACCTATACGTTTGTGACGAAAACTCCGCCGGCGGCGATTCTTCTCAAGCGTGCCGCCAATCTTGCGAAAGGCTCGGGCGAGCCGAACCGCAACAGGGTCGGGTCGGTGACGCGGAAGCAAGTGGAAGAGATCGCCCGGCAGAAGATGCCGGATCTCAACTGCCACGACGTGGAAGCCGCCATGCGCTCAGTGGAGGGCACTGCGCGGAGTATGGGAGTGCGGGTAGAATAAGCAGGCTCACCAGGTTTCACCCCTAGCGCGGACGAAAGCAGATTCGGGCGAAGGGGCAAGCAAGAACGGAATGCCATGGGAGGCTGCGGGCTTGTCCCGGGGCCGTTTGGACCAAGGAGATTTATGGCAATTAAGCGAGGCAAGAAGTACACCGCCGCCCAGTCGAAGATTGAGAAGCGACCTTACCCCCTCAACGAGGCGGTTCCCTTTCTCCAGGACAACAGGGTGTCGAAGTTCGACGAGACCGTCGAGCTGCACATGAACCTGGGTGTCGACCCCAAGCACGCCGACCAGATGGTGCGCGGGACGATCGTGCTGCCGCACGGGCTGGGGAAAGCCAAGAAGGTGCTGGTGATCGCCGAGGGCGAGAAGGCCCGGCAGGCGGAGCAGGCAGGGGCCGACTATGTGGGCGGCGAAGACATGGTCAAGAAGATCCAGGCGGAAAACTGGCTGGATTATGACGCTGTCGTGGCGACGCCCGACATGATGAAATTCGTCGGGCGGCTGGGCAAGGTGCTCGGGCCGCGCGGACTGATGCCCAACCCGAAAACCGGAACGGTCACCGTCGACGTGGACAAGGCCGTGAAGGAAATCAAGGCCGGCAAGGTGGAGTTCCGCGTGGACAAAGGCGGCGTAATTCACGCCCCGGTGGGCAAGCTGAGCTTCAAGAAGGATCAGCTTGTGGAGAACGCAACCGCCCTGATTATGGCCGTGGTCAAAGCCAAGCCCTCCACCGCGAAAGGGAAGTACGTCAAGGGCGTGACGCTGTGCTCGACGATGAGCCCGGGCCTGCAGCTTGATGTGGCGGACTTGACCGCCTGAGGACGCAGCCGTTATGAAAGCCAAGGCAAGAAAGACAGAAGATCTGGAACAGTTGCGCCAGGATCTCGGAACGTTCAAGACGATTTTTGTTTGTACGTTTCAGGGCATCAAGGTGCAGGACGACTTTGAGCTGCGCAAGCAGGTCCGCGCCCAGGGCGGGCGCTACCGCGTGGTGCAGAACCGGCTGGCGGAACGGGCGGCCAAGGGCACGCCCTTCGAGTCGGCGCTGACCGGCCTGCAGGGGATGACGTCGCTGGCGTTCGCCGGCGAAGACGCCGTCGGGCTGGTGAAGGCGCTCGTTGCCTACGGCAAGGAAAACCCCGTTTTCCAGTTCAAGAGCGGCGTGGTGGAAGGCCGCGTGCTGGACGTGGCGGGATTGAACCAGTTGGCGACACTGCCGGGCCGCGAGGAGCTTTACGCCAAATTGCTGTACATGATTAACGCCCCGGCGCAGCGCCTACTGAGCGTGATCAGCGCACCCGGAAGGCAGGTGGCCGTGGCAGTGAACCAGGGAGTGAAGGAAGGAAAATTCTCGGCCTGACGCTCGAGAACGCAGGGAGATTTTAGAAGGAGCTAGTAAGACATGGCGGATATCAACGCAATTGCCGAACAGATTCAGGGCCTGACCCTGATGGAGGCGTCAGAGCTGGTCAAGACGCTCGAAGAGAAGCTGGGAGTTTCCGCGGCCGCGGCGATGGTGGCTGCGCCGGCGGCGGGCGGAGCCGCAGCCGCGGCCCCAGCCGAGGAAAAGACGGAATTCACGGTGGTCCTTACCAACGCCGGGAGCAACAAGATCGCTACGATCAAAGCCGTCCGTGAGGTCACCAGCCTGGGGCTGAAAGAAGCCAAGGACTTGGTGGACAACGCCCCGAAGCCGCTGAAGGAGAACGTCTCGAAGGAAGAGGCGGAGACCCTGAAGAAGAAGCTTACCGAGGCGGGCGCGGGCGTCGAAATCAAGTAGGACTTCGCGACCTGGAGAGCTTGGGCGTCCCTGCTTCGCCGCCGTTTGCGGGCGGGTGGGGGCGTGCTTGTCTTGATCCGGCGAAAGTTGCTATACTCAGGCCATCGGAGTACGTGCGCCCGGCGGACCCTTTTTCCTGAAATCTACACTCACCTCGGGTCGAGGTGTGCCCGTGCATTGGGCCGCCCGCACTCGGGTGCCGTTGGGCGTGTTCCGTGCGGCGTCTTTGTGATTTATTCCGTGCGAGTTACGAGCAGCACGGGGCTACCTATTGACTTTCGGTTCTGAAACTTCCGTCTTTTGCCGGCCGGCTTGCCTCCGCGCTCATTCCGCCGATGTGCGCGCAGAACTCGCCGGCCACCCGCCGTCGTTGCGTGAATTTGGGATGCTGTGACTCTCTCCGGGCGGCCACGCCGCGGAGAGCGCGATCAACTTGGGAGTTCGAGACATGGCCTCTAGCGTGAATGGTTCCAACAAAGAGCGATTTGATTTCTCAAGGATCCGGACGACGATCCCGATTCCCAATCTGATCGAGGTTCAGAAAGATTCTTACGAACGCTTTCTTCAGATGGACAAGCTGCCGAGCGAGCGGGAAGACATCGGCTTGCAGGCAGTTTTCAGCTCGGTTTTCCCGATCAGCGATTTCCGGGGCCTGAGCCAGCTCGAATTCGTGGATTATTCGATCGGCGATTGGGAGTGCAAGTGCGGACATCTCCGCGGGCTGCACCACCTTCGCTCCACCTGCAAGAGTTGCGGAGTGACCATTCAGACCGACCCTTACGGTCCGGCCGAGATCGCTTGCCGCGCCTGCGGCGTCTACAACAGCAATGTGGTGGCCTTCTGCTCGCGCTGTGGCGATCCCGTGGGTCTGAAGCTGAAGTACGACGTGGACGAATGCCAGGAGCGTGGCATGACCTACGCCGCGCCGCTGAAGGTCACGATCCGGCTGACGATTTACGAGAAGGACGCGGAAACGGGCGAAAAGTCGATCCGCGACATCAAGGAGCAGGAGGTCTTCTTCGGAGAAATTCCGCTGATGACGAACAACGGCACCTTTATCGTCAGCGGCACGGAACGCGTCATCGTTTCGCAGTTGCACCGTTCGCCCGGCGTGTTTTTCGAATCGGCCAACCGCCGCACCTACTTTCTGGGGAAGATTATCCCCTACCGCGGAAGCTGGGTGGAGTTCGAGTACGACCAGAAGAACATTCTGCACGTGCGCATCGACCGCAAGCGCAAGTTTCTGGGCACGGTCTTCCTAAGGGCGCTTGGTTTGAAAGGGGACGATGAGATTCTCGACCACTTCTACAAAGTGGACCCCATCACGATTGAAGGCAAACAGCTCTACCGCGAAGTCTCCGAAAATCTGATCGGCACGCGCCTGTCGCAGCCGATCGTCACCAAAAAGGGTGAGACGATCGTCCCCAAGGGGCGCAAGCTGACGCCCCACGTGCTGAAAGAGGTGCAGAAGGCCAAGGTGGAGCGCCTGGCCACGTCGCCGGCCGACCTGGAAGGCGCGTTCTTCGCCGCCGACATCAGCGATACCGGCAGCGGAGAAGTGCTGGCCGAGGCCAACAAGCCCGTCACGGCGGAGCTGATCGCCAAGATCATGGAGACGAAGCTCACCGAGTTCCGGGTCTTCTTCCCCGAGCGGGATGAAACCGGCGTGGTGATTTCCGACACCTTGAAGAAGGACTCGGTCAAGACGCAGCAGGAAGCGCTGATAGAGATCTACCGCAAGCTCCGGCCGGGCGACCCGCCGACGCTCGAAACGGCGAAGCAGCTGTTCCAGGGCATGTTCTTCGATCCGCGCAAGTACGATTTTTCCCGCGTCGGCCGGATGAAGTTCAACATCAAGCTGCACGAAAAACTGGATGCCACGCCTCTGGACAAGCGCACGCTGGACGCCGACGATTTTTACGGCACCATCCGCTATCTGCTCAAGCTGCGGCGCAACATCGGCCTGGTCGACGACATCGACCACCTCGGCAACCGCCGCGTGAGGGCGGTGGGGGAACTGCTCGAGAACCAGTTCCGCATCGGGCTGGTGCGCATGGAGCGCGCCATCAAGGAAAAGATGTCGGTGTACCAGGAAATGTCGACGGCGATGCCGCACGACTTGGTCAACGCCAAGCCGGTCATGGCGGCGATCCGCGAGTTCTTCGGATCGAGCCAGTTGTCGCAGTTCATGGACCAGACGAATCCGCTGTCGGAGATTACCCACAAGCGGCGGCTCTCGGCCCTGGGGCCGGGCGGCTTGTCCCGTGAGCGCGCCGGTTTCGAGGTGCGCGACGTTCACCCGACGCACTACGGCCGCATCTGCCCGATTGAGACGCCGGAAGGTCCGAACATCGGCCTGATCAGCTCCCTTTCCTGTTTCGCCCGGATCAACGAATACGGCTTCATCGAAAGTCCCTACCGCCGCGTGGAAAACGGCGTGGTCGCCGACGAAGTACGGATCATTCACGGCGGCGATACCAAGCTCGAAACCAACGCGGTGTTGCCGCGGGCGGAGGCGGAGCGCATCAACAAAGCGCTCCCGGCCAAGAAACGGGAGGCGCAGTACGAATCGTTCTGCCATTACCTCTCCGCCTGGGAGGAAGACCGCTACGTCATCGCGCAGGCAAACATTGAAGTCGATGCCAAGGGCCGTATCGTGCCGGAACTTGCCAACTGCCGGGTGGCGGGCGACTTCCAACTCAAGCGGCGCGAAGAGATTCAGTACGTCGACGTCAGCCCGAAGCAACTGGTCTCGGTGGCGGCGAGCCTGGTGCCGTTCCTGGAAAATGACGACGCCAACCGCGCGCTGATGGGATCGAACATGCAGCGGCAGGCGGTTCCGCTGTTGCAGGCGGAAGCGCCCCTCGTCGGAACCGGCATGGAACGGGTGGCGGCTCACGATTCCGGCGCCGTGGTGCTTTGCCGCCGCGACGGCATCGTGGATTCGGTGGATTCCGAACGCATCATTGTGCGCGTGGAAGGCGTGCACGAGGGTCAGATGTCGCGCGAGGTGGGCGCGGACATCTACCAGATGGTCAAGTTCAAGCGCTCCAATCAGAACACCTGTATCAATCAGAAGCCGATTGTCAGGAAAGGGATGCGCGTGACCAAGGGGCAGGTGCTGGCGGACGGGCCCTGCACTTCGACGGGCGAGCTGGCGCTCGGCCGCAACGTCCTGGTCGCTTTCATGCCCTGGCGCGGCTACAACTTTGAGGACGCCATCCTTGTCAGCGAGAAACTGGTCAAGGAAGACTACTACACCTCGATCCACATTGAGGAGTTCGAAATTGAGGCGCGCGATACGAAGCTCGGTCCGGAGGAAATCACCCGCGACATTCCGAACATCGCGGAGAGTTTTCTGCGCAACCTGGACGAGAGCGGCGTGATCCGCATCGGCGCGACCGTACGCCCGGGGGATATTCTGGTCGGCAAAGTAACACCCAAGGGCGAGACGCAGCTGACGCCGGAAGAAAAACTTCTGCGGGCCATCTTCGGCGAGAAGGCAGGCGACGTTAAGGATGCTTCGCTCTATTGCCCGCCGGGCATCGCGGGCATTGTCGTTGATGCCAAGGTGTTCTCGCGCAAGGGTCAGGAGAAGGACGAACGGGCCAAGGCAATCGAGGCGGCTACGATTGCACGGCTGCAGCGCAATCTAGAGGACGAGAAGCGCATTCTTTACGATGAGCGTGCCACGCGGCTGACGGAGCTGCTGCAGGGCAAGACGGTGCTGGCCGATCTGCACGACGAGCGCACCAATAAGAAACTGCTCGGCAAAGACGACGTGCTGAACCGCGAGCTGCTGGAGAACCTGCGGGCGCGCGATCTGAAACGGATGCGGATCAATCAGAAGGATCCGCAGCTCAATCAGCGGATCGATGAGATCGAGGAGATGACGGTCCGCCAGATTCAGGTCCTGGAAAAGCTGACCGACGAAAAAGTTGCGAAGCTCAAGAAGGGCGATGAGCTTTCCCCCGGCGTCATCAAGATGGTGAAAGTCTACATCGCCATGAAGCGCAAGCTTTCCGTGGGCGACAAGATGGCGGGACGCCATGGAAACAAGGGCGTGATTGCACGGATCCTCCCCGAGGAGGACATGCCGTTCCTGGCCGATGGGACCCCGGTCGAGATCGTTCTGAATCCTCTGGGCGTGCCTTCGCGCATGAATGTCGGCCAGATTCTGGAAACCCACCTGGGTTGGGCGGCCCGCGCCCTGGGCGTGACCTTCGCCTGCCCGGTGTTTGAGGGGCCGACCGAGGAGATGATCAAGAAGCATCTGACGGATGCGAACCTGCCGGCCTCGGGCAAGACCACGCTGTTCGACGGCCTCACCGGCGACGGGTTTGAGCAGCAGGTCACCGTGGGATACATTTACATGCTGAAGCTCTCCCACCTGGTCGACGACAAGATTCACGCGCGTTCCATTGGGCCGTACTCGCTGATTACGCAGCAGCCGCTGGGCGGCAAGGCGCAGTTCGGCGGACAGCGGTTCGGCGAGATGGAAGTTTGGGCGCTGGAGGCGTATGGCGCCGCCCACATCTTGCAGGAACTGCTGACGGCGAAGTCCGACGACGTCTTCGGCCGCGCCAAGATCTACGAAGCGATTGTGAAGGGCGAAGCGGCGATGGAGCCGGGGGTTCCGGAATCATTCAACGTGCTCATTCGCGAGCTGCAGTCGCTCTGCCTCGATGTAGAGCTGATCAAGAAGCAGCAGGACATGATTCAAACCGCCTTGGCGGCGGACTAACCGGCCCGTACGGCGGCTTGACGTCGCCGGCCGGCTTGTTCCGCGGTGTGACCCGCGGCAGTAATGCTTGACGAGACCTGTCGCCGTGCGGGAAGCGAGAGACGCATCCCCGCACCCGGCGCACTGAACAGGAGGCTACTTTGTACCGATCCAGCCCATATGACCGCGTCAGCTTGATTTCCGATTTCGACAGCATCCGCATCGCACTGGCTTCCCCGGAAAAGATCCGGAGCTGGTCGCACGGTGAAGTCACCAAGCCGGAAACCATCAACTACCGCACATTCAAGCCGGAGCGGGACGGCCTGTTCTGCGCCAAGATTTTCGGTCCCGTGACGGACTGGGAATGCCTCTGCGGCAAGTACAAGCGCATGAAGCACCGCGGCGTCATCTGCGACAAATGCGGCGTCGAGGTTACCCTGAGCCGCGTGCGGCGTGAGCGGCTTGGCCACATCGAGCTGGCCTCGCCCTGCTCGCACGTCTGGTTCTTCAAGGGATTGCCCTCTCGGATCGGCCAGCTCCTGGACATCAGCCTGCGCGAACTCGAGCGCGTGCTCTACTTCGAGGCCTACATCATCGTGGAGGTGGAGGAAGAAACGGCGCTCAAGGAAGGCGAGGTGCTCACCGACGAGCGTAAGCGCCAGCTCGACCAGGAGTTTGCCGGCCAGTACGTGGCCATGATGGGCGCGGAGGGCATCAAGGAACTTCTCAAGAAGCTCGAACTCAATGGCTTGTCGGAAGATCTGCGGAAGAAGATGAAGGACGAGACTTCCCTGCAGAAGAAGCTGAAGTTCGCCCGCCGGCTGAAGGTCGTTGAATCGTTCCGCAAATCGGGTAACAAGCCCGAGTGGATGATCCTGGACGTCATTCCCGTGATTCCGCCGGAACTGCGGCCCCTGGTACCGCTCGACGGCGGCCGCTTTGCGACGTCGGACCTGAACGATCTCTACCGCCGCGTCATCAACCGCAACAACCGTCTGAAGAAGCTCATGGAGCTGAGCGCTCCCGATGTCATCGTGCGCAACGAAAAGCGCATGCTGCAGGAAGCCGTCGACGCTCTGTTTGACAACGGACGCCGCGGCCACGTGCTGCGGGGCGCCAATAACCGTCCGCTGAAATCGCTCTCCGACACCCTGAAGGGCAAGCAGGGCCGTTTCCGCCAGAACCTGCTCGGCAAGCGAGTGGATTACTCGGGCCGCTCGGTCATCGTCGTCGGGCCGGAATTGAAGCTGCATCAGTGCGGCCTACCCAAGCAGATGGCGCTCGAGCTTTTCAAACCCTTCATCTATCAGCGCCTCGAGCAGCGTGGGCATTGCACCACCATCAAGCAGGCCAAGGAATTGGTTGAGCAGCACGATCCGGTGGTTTGGGACATCCTGGAAGAAGTGATCAAAGACCATCCGGTGCTGTTGAACCGCGCTCCGACGCTGCACCGCCTGGGTATTCAAGCCTTTGAGCCGGTGCTGGTGGAGGGCAAGGCCATCAAGATCCACCCGCTGGTCTGCACGGCTTTCAACGCGGACTTTGACGGCGACCAGATGGCGGTGCACATTCCCCTTTCGCCGGAAGCGCAGGTGGAAGCCGAAGTGCTGATGCTGAGTTCCAACAACATCCTGTCGCCGGCCAACGGCTCGCCGATCACGACGCCGACACAGGACATGGTGCTTGGCGTTTACTATCTGACGAAGATGAAGGCCAACTCCCGGGGTGAAGGCCGCACCTTCGGCAGCGTCTCGGAGGTGCTTCTGGCTCTCGAGATGGGCGAGGTCGAGACTCTTACGCCGGTCAAACTGTACTACTCCGGGCCGGTAATCGACCTGGCGCACCACTTCGACAATCAGAATGTCCTGCACGCGGAACCGGTGCAGTACACCAAGCAGTACATGAACACCACCGTCGGCCGGGTCATCCTGAATGACCACCTGCCGAGCAAGATGCCCTTCGTCAACGGCCTGATCAAGAAAAAGGGCCTGACGCAGCTCGTGCAGTACTGCTATTTGAACTACGGCCGTGAAGAGACGGTCAGGATGATCGACGAACTCAAGGAGCTTGGGTTCAACTATGCCACGAGGGCCGGCATATCGATCGGCATCGACGACATGGTCGTTCCGGCCGAAAAGCAGCGGCTGGTCAAGGGCGCGCAGAAAGAGGTCATGGCCGTCGAGCAGCAGTACCTGGACGGCGCCATCACCCACGGCGAACGCTACAACAAGATTATTGAGATCTGGTCGAAGGTGACGGAAAAAGTTTCCGACGAAATGTTCTCGAGCATGGAGTCCGCGGACACGAGCGGCGCCTCGATCAACCCGATTTATATCATGGCCGATTCGGGCGCCCGGGGATCCAAGCAGCAGATCCGCCAGCTCTCGGGGATGCGCGGCCTGATGGCCAAACCGAGCGGCGAAATCATCGAGACGCCCATCACAGCGAACTTCCGCGAAGGGTTGAACGTGCTGCAGTACTTCATTTCGACGCACGGCGCGCGGAAAGGTCTGGCTGATACGGCTCTAAAGACCGCCGACTCGGGCTATCTGACGCGGCGTCTGGTTGACGTGGCGCAGGACGTGATTGTCACCGAGACGGACTGCGGCACCTCCGACGGTATTTATGTCGAGCCGATCGTCGAATCGGGCGAGATCATCGAACCGCTGCGCGACCGTATTGTGGGCCGCGTATCGCTCGAGGAGATCAAAGACTACGAGAGCAACACCATCGTCGAAGTCAATCAGGAGATCACGGAAGAACTGGCGGCGGCGATCCAATCCGCCGGTATCGAGCGGGTCAACATCCGCTCGGTGCTGACTTGCGAGTCCGTGCGCGGCGTCTGCCGCATGTGTTACGGGCGCAACCTGGCGACAGGCCGTTTGGTGGAGCGAGGCGAAGCGGTCGGCGTGATCGCGGCCCAGTCCATCGGTGAGCCTGGCACGCAGCTCACCATGCGGACCTTCCATATCGGCGGAACGGCGACTCGCGTGAGCGAACAATCGACACAGGACGCCAAATCCGATGGATTCGCGAAGTTTATCAGCGTCACGACCGTGCGCAACAAAGCCGGCGACCTTGTGGCGATGAACCGCAACGGTATCGTAGCCGTGGTGGACGAGAAGGGCCGCGAGAAAGAACGTTATCAGGTTGTTTACGGAGCGACGTTGCGCGTCGATGACGGCCAGGCCGTCAGCCGCAATCAGATCCTGCTCGAATGGGATCCCTACACCTTCTCGATTCTTACGGAGTTCAGCGGCCGTTGCCACTTCATCGATCTGCAGGAAGGCCTCACGCTGCAGGAGCAGGTGGACGAAGTCACCGGCATGTCACAGTGGGTTGTCACCGACTCGCCGGACGAGAAGCGGCAGCCGCAGATCGAGATTCATGACGACAAAGCCAAAGTGCTGCGGCGCTATCTGATTCCGACCAACGCTCACTTGATGTGCCGGGACGGTGAAGAAATCCACGCCGGCGACGTGGTTGCGAAGATCCCGCGCGAGACCACCAAGACAAAAGACATCACCGGCGGTTTGCCGCGTGTTGTGGAGTTGTTTGAAGCGCGGCGTCCCAAGGAGACCGCCGTCATTTCGGAGATCGACGGAGTTGTCCGCTATGGCGAGATCGTCAAGGGGCAGCGCAAGATCTTCGTGGTGGCCGACAACGGCGAAGAGCGGGAATACTCTCTGCCGCGCGGGGTGCACATCAACGTACAGCCGGCGGAACGGGTGCGCGCCGGTGAGCCATTGATGGACGGACCGCGTGACCCGCACGACATTCTGGCGGTCCTGGGTGAGAAGGAACTCCAGAAGTACCTCGTTAACGAGATCCAGGAAGTCTACCGGCTGCAGGGCGTCAACATCAACGACAAGCATTTGGAAGTGATCGTGCGGCAGATGATGCGCTGGATCAAGGTGGAGGACGTCGGCGACTCCGATTTCCTGCTGGAAGAAGTAGTCGACAAGTTCAGGTTCCAGAAGGCCAACAGCAAGACCTTGGCGGATGGCAACTCACCCGCCATCGGCCGTCCACTGCTGATGGGTATCACAAAGGCTTCGCTGGCGACGGACTCTTTCATCTCCGCGGCGTCGTTCCAGGAGACGACGCGCGTGCTGACCGAAGCCGCTATCAGCGGCAAGGTCGACTACCTGCGCGGGCTGAAGGAAAACGTGATTGTGGGGCGCTTGATTCCCGCGGGAACGGGTCTCAACCTCTATCGCAAACTCAAAATTGCGGGCGAGGATCAACCCGAGGAGATGGTTCCAGAAGTGGAGTACCTCAGCGGCGTGCCGAGCTATGGGGACGACCTGGGGGCCGACTTCTCAACAACCTTTTCCGATGACCTCACGGACACGATCGCTCCTTCCGAGTAAGACTCTTCAGCCCTCTCGCGGCCGGAAACATGCCCGGCGCGAGAGGGCTTTTTATCGTCCTGGGACGGGCAATCCGGCGCCAGAGAGCACCAGGTTGTATGCGCCATGAGCGGCGTAAACCATATTCGACCTTCCTTGGAATGATCTCCAAAACGTTCGCTTTCGCTGTGCGCAACAAGGAATGTTTTGGAGCTGCTGGTAAGCTAGTATAAGTCCAGACATGGATTTCGCCCAGCAGGTCAAATCGTCAGTCAGCATCGTGGGTGTGATTGGCGAGTACGTCCGCCTCAAGAAACAAGGCGCGCAGCGTTACGTCGGCCTTTGTCCTTTCCATGGCGAGAAAACGCCTTCGTTCTCCGTTCACGAGGGACTGCAAATCTACAAGTGCTTCGGCTGTGGCAAGGGCGGCGACGTGTTCAGTTTCCTAATGGAGATGCAGGGGCTGAGCTTTTTTGAAGCGCTCAAGGCCCTCGCCGAGCAACACGGAATTCCGCTCCCCCAGCGCCCGGCGGGCGACCTCAACGATGCTGAAAGCCGCCAGCGAGCGGCCCTTCAACGCATGCATGAGATCGCCCAGAGTTTCTTCCTGAAGCAGTTGCGGGGGCCGGAGGGCGCTTCGGCGCGCGGCTATCTCGAGCACAGAGGCATGCCCCTGGAGACTCAGGAACGTTTCGGACTGGGGTATGCGCCGGGATCAGGCAACCGGCTGATGAAGGTTCTCGAGGCAGAGGGGTTCCAGCCAGAGCAAATGGACCCGTCGGGCCTGGTGGCGAAAAACGAAGAGGGCCGCCGCTATGACCGTTTCCGTGACCGCCTGATGTTTCCCATCCACAACGAGAGCGGCAAGGTGATCGCTTTCGCTGGCCGGGCGCTCCAGGCTGAGGCGCAGCCCAAGTATCTGAACTCACCGGAAACGGCAATCTACAAGAAAAGTTTTGTGCTTTACAATCTCCACCGCGCCAAGGAGACCGTGCGACGTGAACAGTGCGCCGTACTGGTGGAAGGCTACATGGACGTGATCGGCCTTGACCGTGCGTCGGTGCAGGGATCGGTTGCGAGTTGCGGCACGGCGCTTACACCGCAGCAGGTGCGGATGTTGCGGCGTTATGCCGAAACCGTTGTGGTAAATTTTGATCCGGATCAGGCCGGCCAAAATGCGACGCAACGGTCGATCCAGCTTTTGCTCGAAGAAGGAATCAAAGTCCGCGTCCTGGCGCTGCCGGACGGTCTCGATCCGGATGAGTTCTGCGGCCGGCACGGGGGCGAGCGCTACCGCACCTTGCTCAACGGCGCGGCGGATTATTTTATCTGGCTGGCGGACCGCGCGCGCCAGCAGTTTGATTTGCACTCGGCGGACGGGCGAGTAGCGGCGTTTCAGTTTCTGATGCCGTCGATACATTTGCTGCGCGACAAGATCCGCCGCGTGGCCATTGCCAATGAGTTGGCGGAATATCTCCGCCTGGATCGGAGCCTTGTGTTGGAGCAGTTCCGCCGCGCCGCCGCGGAGAGGCGCGACGATTCCTTGGGCGTCCAGCGGGCGGGCGAAGAGACGTTCACCCCGGGCGAAAAAATGCTGCTACGCTGCCTGTTGCAGTCCGAGGAAGCGCGGCGGCAGTTTCTGGAACAAGCCATCCCCTTGGCAGCCGGGCAAGACTTGGCCTGCGGGGCCATTCTCGAGGCGATTCGGGCCGTGACCGCGCAAGGCGGCGAGTTTCATTATGCCGCGGTGGAAGGCCGCCTGGGGCCGGCGGATCGCGAGGCGCTGTCCCGGCTGATATTCGACGTGGATGTCGAGATGTCCCTGGAAGACGCGGAGCAGGCGTTTGCGGCGCTGCGGCGGCGGCACTGGGAAGTGCGCTGGCGCGCCGTGGGCCGGGAGATTGCCGACCTGGAAAAGGCCGGAGATCACAAACAGGCGTTGGAGCTTTTGCGGCGCAAAAAGGCGCTTGAAGAGGAAGGCCGTGAAATCGGCTGCTTGCGGCCCGCGGCGACAGCGGTGGCCGCCGCATCGTGAAAAACGATACAGGGCGGGATCCTTTGGCCCCGTGGCAATCCGGATGTAATGCTGAGTGCCGGGCTGTCTGATTTTTGCGTCCGCAACGCGGTAGAATGAGGTGGCTGAGTTTTCCGGGTTGAGTGGGACGCTTGCGGGTCGCGCCAGGGTTTCTTATGCGAGGGACGCCGCTCCATAGCGCGTGTACGTCTTGACAAAGGCATCCAGCCCAAGCCAGCTGGAGCGTCGAAGTAAATGTTCTGGAGGCGCACACGGCCGTTTCTTTCTTACGGTGCCTGATTTTTGAAATAATTTGGACTAATATTTTGAAAACACCGTGAACCACGAGATGGAAAAAAACCTGCGCCGGGCCGGTCAGGTGGACCGGATCCTAAAACGGTACGACTCGACGGAACTGGAAGTCCTCGAGGACTCCGCGGATAGCGAGGAGAGCGCCGAAGACAGTCCTCCCGACGCCGAGGCGGATGCCGGTGAACCTTCCGCCGACGAGTTGAATCTCGCCGCCAGCGTCCTCGACAAAAGCGCCGATCCGGTGCGAATGTATCTTCGCGAGATGGGCGCCGCTCCCTTGCTCACGCGCGAAGGTGAAGTTGAAATCGCAAAACGCATCGAACGCGGGCGCTTGGCGGTCCGCAAGGCTGTCTCCCGCTGTCCTCTCATTGTCAAAGAGTTTCTCACCATAGGCGATGGCCTTTCGACCGGTGACCTGTCGATTCGGGATGTCGTCGTCCTCAATGTGGATGAGATCAGCGAAGAGCTGCTGCTTTCCAAAACCGAGGAAGTCGTCAAGAACATCGGGTCCCTCGCCAAGATCAACAAGCAGTGCGAGCAGCTTCGCCGCCGTTTGCGGGTTATTCCGAGGGGCCAAAAGCCGACGGAAAGCCGCCGTGTCAGCATCCAGCTCGCGCGGGGCCGCATCACGATGTCCCGTATCATTCGGGAAATCGAGGTTACCGCGTCAGAGCAGAACCGCCTGCTCAACCGTATCCAGCAGGTGGTCGAGGAGGTGAAGGACCGCGAGCGGCCACTCGCGCGCGCCCAGCGTCAACTCGAGCAGTCGGTGCAGGAAGGGGGAGCGGATGCGCCGCGCTTGCGCAGCGAAATTCGCGCGCTCCAGCAGAAGATCGCCCACCTCGAGGATGAGGCCGGCGCCAGCTCGAGCGAGCTTCGCACAACGCTACAGGTTATTCGCAAAGGGGAGCACGAGGCCGAGACGGCGAAACGGGAGTTGGTCGAAGCCAACCTTCGGCTGGTCGTTTCTATCGCCAAAAGGTACGTCAACCGCGGCCTGCAGTTCCTCGATTTGATTCAAGAAGGCAATATCGGCCTGATGAAGGCCGTTGACAAATTCGAGTACCGGCGCGGCTACAAATTCTCCACGTACGCCACCTGGTGGATCCGCCAAGCCATCACCCGCGCGATCGCCGACCAGGCCCGTACGATCCGCATTCCCGTGCACATGATCGAGACGATCAACAAACTGATTCGCACATCGCGGCAATTGGTGCAGGAATTGGGCCGGGAACCCACCAGCGAAGAGCTTTCCGAAAAAATGGACATTCCGGTGGTCAAGGTACGGCGTGTGCTGAAGGTGGCGCAGGAGCCTATTTCCATCGAGACGCCCGTCGGCGAGGAAGAGGATTCCCATCTCGGCGACTTTCTCGAAGATCAGGAGCAGGTTTCCCCGGCCGACGCCGTGATCAACCTCAATCTCCGCGCGCAAACAGCACAGGTACTCAAGAGCCTGACGCCGCGCGAGGAAAAAGTCATCAAGATGAGATTTGGCCTCGAGGACGGCAGCGAACACACGCTCGAAGAAGTCGGCCAGAGCTTCGCGGTGACACGCGAACGCATCCGGCAGATTGAAGCGAAAGCCCTGCGCAAACTCCGGCACCCCAGCCGCAGCCGCCGCCTGCGGGCATTCGTCGACCCCAACGGCGAAGAGTAGGACCAGTGCACTTCGAGGAGATCCAGGCGGCCACACCCGGATTCGTCGAGATCTCCCCTCTCCTGTTTATTCGTCTACGATCAATCCGTCCCGCATGCGCAGGATGCGGTTCGCGCAAAAGGCGGCGGCGTCGGGATTGTGGGTGATCATGAGGATGGTCTGGCCCAGGCGGGTGTTCAGTTCCTTGAGGGTTTCGAGGACCTTCAGGGAGTTTTCAGAGTCGAGATTTCCGGTCGGCTCATCGGCCAGCAGGATCTCAGGGCGGTTGACGATCGCCCGCGCAATCGCGACCCGTTGCTGCTCGCCGCCCGAAAGCGCGTAGGGCTTGTGTCCCAGGCGGTGCTGGATCCCGAGGATTTGCACAACGCTATCAAACTCCTTGTCGCCGGAATTCCGGTTGCCGGCGATATGGCGGGCGATCTCGATGTTTTCCCCCGCGGTCAACGTAGGCAAGAGATTGAACTTCTGAAACACGAATCCCACGGTGCGCTTGCGCAGATCGGTCCGGCCGCTGTCGCTCATGGCGCTGAGATCCTTGCCGCCGATCTTGACGTGTCCTCCGGAAGGAGGGGTCAATCCGCCGATGACGTGCAGCAAGGTCGACTTCCCCGACCCCGATGCGCCGAGGATGGCCACGAATTCGCCCCGATCGGCGGCCAGGCTCACGCCGCGCAGGGCAGGCACGTCCACGCCGCCCATGTGGTAGACCTTCGTCAGATCTTTGACTTCGATGATGGGTTCAGTAGGCACGGTTAGTCGTATGTAAGGGCATGAATCGGGTCATGACGGGCGGCGCGCGTAGCGGGATACAGCGCGCCGAACAGCGCGCCGACGACCGCGATCAAAGCGCTCCAGGCGAGCCAATCGGGCGCGATCAGAATCGAGAGAAGCGGAAACAGGGCCCGAACGGCCTCCCGCGCCCCGTAGCTGATCGCCACCCCGGCGGCGATCCCGGCCAGGCACACTATTACAGTCTCACGAAGCACAATGCCGACGATCCACCCTCGGGATGCGCCCAGCGACTTCAGAATCCCGATTTCGCGCGTTCGTTCGAGAATGGCGGTGTACATCGACAGCAGCACCACTAGAAAGCCAATCACCACGGCGATGCCCACAATAGCATTGACAAATTGCGAGGATACTTCACGCACGCCGGAAGCAACCTGCGAAAGGAAGTCCTCCATCGCATAGACGGGATAGGAAGGCAGCAGGATCTTGATCTTCTCGACGACCTGCTGCGTCTCAGGCGGGTTCTTCAGCTTCAGAAAGATCTGGCTCAGTTTCCCCTGCCAGCCCATCAGCTCCTGCATCGTGGACCGGGGGATGAACACGCGCGACATCTTGCCCGTCTCGATGACGCCCACAACGCGGAAATCCTGATTCAGCAGCCGCACGACGTCACCCGCATGCACTTTCTTATAGCGCGCATAGACCTCGTCGACAATGGCGTCGAAAGGTCCCTCCATCGGCGCACCCTCGAGATAGCGAATGCCGCCGGTCATGGCTTCAAACTTCCGCCAATCGACACCCGTGATGGTCTGCAGGTCGCCTTCGGAGATCAGCGTCGTGCCGATAGCCAATTCAATCTCGGGATATTCCTGAATTAAACGGTCGATTAGCTTTTCGGGAATGTCCGCCGTACTGAGGCTCATCAGAGCGCCGCTCGTCGACGGCCGGATCAGGATATCCGCGCCGACGCCGCGCGTGCGCTGTTGCGAATCGTAGAGCAGCCCGTCCGCCAATCCCACAATCAGGAGGATCATGGCTACCTCGACGGCGATGGCGAGAACGCTCAGACCCGAACGGATGGGACGGTGCAGCACGTTGCGAATGACGAGGCGGTTCGTCACAGCTGGGGACTCCCACGGCCCGCAGCCTCGTTCATCTCGCCGATCCGCTCGATCTTGGTTCCTTCGGGAGGCTTCAGCTCGAAGGCGTCGCCGGGGAGGGGCACATTGAGATCGACCTTGAGGAAGCGCACTTGCAGATCGTAACCGTCCACGGGCCGCGACATGTAGACGAAATGGGGCATGATGACGTCGCCTTCCAAAGACCATTCCCGATACCAGGTGTCCGTCGCGACATCTCCCTTGTCATCGTAGATTTGCTGGCGTGTGATTTCGAGGCTGCCGCGGTCGAACCAGATTTTGCGAGCCAGCTCCAACTGGCCTTGCTCCGAGCCCGGCCGCACCAGCACGAGGACTTGATAGGCCTGGACGCCCTCGACCACGTTTTCGAGCAACGGCTTCTCATTCTCATGCTCGGGAGCAATGAGGACGGCTTCCAAAATGTGTTGCGGACGGACGTTCTCGACTCGCTTGGCCGAGGGCTTGCTGACGGCCGTGTCGCCCACCAGGAAACGGCTTTTCGACGGCACATGCACCTGGAACGTGGCACCGGCCGATGCCATCTCCAGCGCCGTCGTGCGGACCACGGGCACCTGTGCGCGAACGTAGATGTTCTCGGGTTTCTCAATGAGGATGAATCCCGTGACGTTACTGAACTCCTTCACGGTTTCGGCATCCTGCTCGAGAAAAGAAAGCTGCAACTGCACGTTAGCCCGGAGCGTCCGGATAGCCCTAAACTCGCCGACTTTCGCCGTCAGCTCGGAAAGGCTGGCGGCAGGGCCGACCGGCGGCCTGGCATCCTGCTTCCGCACACGAACGAGACAGGCCGCATTCATCCCCATCACGGCCAGGGCGACAATGACGAGTTGGAATCGCGGAGGGAGGAAAGGGAATCGGCTGTAGCTCAATTTCTTATTATATCGTTCAAGCCTCGTGTTTACTGCGCCTTGCGGTATGCGTGCCTCGGTGGGACGTGGTACGGTCGAGCGTTCTTGGTCGCCACCAGCAGGAAAGCCCGCAGGACGCCCACTCCGGCGGGAAGATCCCAGACGCCGGGCCCGATACAAGGGACCAGCTAATCCTCGGGACTGTGACAGCCAAGCGCCCGCGTGCGCCGCAAGGTTAGCCACGAATCAAAGAGATCGGGCGTTTCCAGCCAGACCAGAAACCAGTTCAGAATCTCCTGTTTCTCTTGCTGCTTCTCCTGGGAAAGGCCGGGCCGGCGGAGGATCAGCCGGAGGCGGTCCTTGCCCTGGCGAACGGCCCGGCGGCAATCGTCGGCCCTCCAGCGGTCCCCTTGCGCCCGGGCCTTGCGATACTCTGCCAGCAAATCGAGCAGCGACTCGGCGGCGCGCTCTGGAGTTGAGATATGAACGCGTCGTCGCAGATCGACGGGGAGACCACCCAGGGAACGGGAGATGTCAAGATCTGTTTCCGCTAGGAGGGCCAACAGGTAAGTCCGCGATACCGGTTTGGACCGGCTCAGCGCGGCATTGACGTGACGCTGAAGGGCGGCCAATTCCTCCTCGCCGATGGGGGCCGGCTGCCGCGCTGCAAGATACTCGGCGACCACGGATCTGACAGACGGTCTGGCGGCGCGCGGGCTCACTGGCTTCGGCGGTAGGCGGCGACAGCACGGTTGTGGTCGTCGAGCGACTTCGAGAAGACGTGGCCCGCGGAACCCTCGGATTGGGCCACGAAGTACAGATAGTCGGACGCGGCGGGTTTCGCGGCGGCCACGATGGCTTCCCGCCCTGGGTTGGCGATCGGTCCGGGCGGCAGGCCGCCATGAACATAAGTGTTGTATTCGTGGGTGTCCTGCAGGTCCGAGAGAAAGAGGGTCCCACGGTAGCGCTTTTGCAAGAGTAGGCCGTAGATCACCGTCGGGTCGCACTGCAGGAGCATGTGATGCCGGAGGCGGTTGTGAAAAACCGAAGAGACCAAGCCGTGCTCGCTCGGCAGGGAGGTCTCCTTTTCCACGAGTGAGGCCAAGGTGACGATCTCGTGGGGCTGCAGACCCGAAGTGGAGCCTCTCACAGCATCCTCAAAGACAGTCTCGAAGCGCGTGACCATCATGTCGATCACCTGTTCCGCCGTGACCGGCCGGGTCAAGTGGTAGGTTTCGGGAAACAGAAACCCTTCGAGCGTTTTTGCTTCAGGAAACTGCGCAGCGACGCGGGCCGGGTTCTGGGTCGCCAGCAGAAATTCGTCGCGGCCAACGAGGCCCGATTTGGCGACCGCCTCGGCTACCTCGAATCGATTGAATCCTTCGGGGATGGTAATGGCATGGAAGAGTACCCTGCCCTGGGCCACCTTCTCAAAGGCCGCCCAGGCCGATACCGGCTGCTCAAACTGGTACTCGCCGGCTTTCAACTTTGCCCTCGGGCGCAAGGCGCGCAGAGCCATGAAGGGCCAGCGGGACGAGATCACACCCCGGGATTCGAGTTCGCCGGCGATGGCGCGGCTCGACGTTCCAGGCGCGAAGATGACGGTGGCTGGTTCCTCAAAGTCCGGCGCAGGAGTCGCAGTGAGAAGGGCCGCGGCCGCGATTGCTGCCGCGGCTGCCAGCAAGAGAGCGCCAAGCGCCAGAGTCCATGCGATGGTCTTTTTCACGGCGCTACCGGCGCCTCACGTTCTCCCTGGGAGGCCAGGTAGTCCAGGTAGCTTTGCAGAATGAGTACGGCCGAGAGCCGATCCACGGCTTGGCCGCGTTTCTTGATGCCCATGCCGCTTTCCCGCAACACACGGCTTGCTTCGCGCGTCGTCAGCCGCTCGTCCCACAACTTCACTTGCACTCCGAGGTCTTTGGCGATGACAGAGGCAAACTCGGCGGCCCGCCGCGACTGGGCGCTTTGGTCGCCACTCAAATGCAGGGGATTTCCAACCAGAATCAGCCGAACCTGTTTTTCCCGGACGATTGTGTCCAGGGCTTCGAGATCAAGCCGCCTGTTCTTGCGCTCCCAGGTCGGCAGGCCTTGCGCCGAATAGCCCAGTTCGTCGCTGATGGCGATCCCGATCCGGCGCTGGCCCAGATCGAGCGCTAAGACTCGTCCTGTCATGCAAACTCCCCTATTTTACGGGATGCGCTGGGGAGAGTGGGTGCTACGAGGTCGTGAGGGCGCCTGAAATGTTTTTGCGGCTGGCGTATTGGACAACTTCCGGTACAGCGGATTTCAAGTATGATCGGGTGCTGGGGCGAGTCTGGCTCTCGGGGCCGTTCCGTATGCTTTACGTAACGCATAATTTGCGCTATATTTGGTAATGATCGTCAGCTATCGCGACAAGCGGACGGCAGACTTTACCGCCGGGAAACGGGTCAGGGCTTTCTCCGCAATCGAGCGTGCCGCGCAGTTGAAGATCGATCGCCTGGAGGCGGCCTCTTCGCTCAAAGACCTCGCCGCCTTGCCCGGCAACCATTTGGAAGCTTTGAAGGGCGACCGCAAGGGCCAGTTCAGCATCCGCGTCAACGACCTGTGGCGGATCTGCTTTGAGTGGCCTCATGGATCCCGCGGGCCACTCAATGTGGAGATCGTTGACTATCACTAGGGAGTAGCTATGGCCGTGCTGATCCATCCAGGGGAACACCTTGCCGAGGAACTGAAGGAACTTGGTCTCAGCGCCGCCGCTCTTGCGCGCCAGCTCAAGGTGCCCACCAATCGCATCACCGGGATCCTCCATGGGCAGCGCGCGATAACGGGCGACACGGCCCTGCGCCTAGCCCACTTCTTCGGTACCAGCGGGGAGTTTTGGCTCAACCTGCAGAAGCTCTACGAACTGCGTTTGGCGGAGGGGAAGGTGGGCAAATCCATCAAGGCGTTGCCAACGCTCAGAGGCGCCCGGCGCGCCCACGCGTGAATGGTGCGTTGGGGTTAGTTCAATCTTCCCGGTCTAGACCCACCGCCTTTGAGGTGGTGGATGTTTAGTTCAATCTTCCCGGTCTAAACCCACCGCCTTTCAGGCGGTCAGCTTTGAGCGGGTGTTTAGGACAATAGGAGGATGGCAGAGTATCGGCATGGGGCGCACGCGGTCTACGACATCAA
>Ga0187893_10005302_pt1 | contig 23306 bp, 18 predicted proteins | sample MA1701074metaG_FD_139574 | JGI IMG/M metagenome (GOLD analysis project Ga0187893, IMG submission 139574) | White microbial mat communities from a basaltic lava cave in the Kipuka Kanohina Cave System on the Island of Hawaii, USA - MA170107-4 metaG ...
GGGCAGCTGGGACATCGGCGGCCGCGTCGGCATGCGCCACTCCTGGACCGACAACAACATCCAGGAGCTGTACGGCGTCTCGCTCGGCTACGTCCTGATGAAGAACCTCTGGGTCCAGGGCGGCTACAACTGGCAGGGCTACCGCGACAAGGACTTCTCGCAGGGCGAGTGGACGAGCGCGGGGCCGTACATCTCATTCCGGTACAAGTTCGATCAGGAGACGGTCAAGGAGATTCTCGACTGGGCGGAGTAATCAGCGCCTGCGCCGGAGCGCGCGGGGCGCCGAGCAGCCCCTCCTCGGGGGTCCCCTCCCGATTGACTTCGCTCGGCTCCGCCTCGCTGCGCGCGCCTTCGGCGCTTGCGTCCCCGCGCGAAGACGGCTTCGCGCGGGGCCTTCGTGCTACCGCCCGCGGAGGCTGGATTGGGAGAGTTGGCGGGCCAGGCGTTTCTCGTCGGTGGGAACGGAGATGGCGTTCCACTGTTCGCTGCGGACGGAGTCCTGGTCGTTCCAGTCGATCAGGGCGCTGGCGACGTTGTCGATCACGCGTACGGGGCGCTCGGGGTCGTCGGGCCAGCGCGGGTAGTCGGGGCGGTCCTCGCTCCAGCGCCCGACGAAGTAGCCGAGTCCGCCGGGCATGCCTTCGGCGCGGTAGGCGGCGTAGTAGAGCGGCACGAGCGTCTGCAGGTCGAGGTACCAGATCACGCGGCGCACCCCGTCGCCGAACGCGCCCTGCTTGAAGCGGCCCTCGATCACGACCGCGCGGCGCAGATCCCAGCGGTCGTTCGCGAACGACACGCCCATCGGGCCGAAGCCGCGCTCCTTGTCGGCGGGGTAGACGGGCAGGCGCGCGTTGATCGGCGCGAGCACGTCGCGCACACCGACGAACTTCCAGTCGTGGAGCGCGGGCGACTCGCCGTGCAGGAACAGTCCGTCGCCGATGCTCGCGCCGACCAGACAGGCGGTGAGCGCAGATTCCGAGTCGGGCGCGGTCGCGCGCTCCACCTTGCGCGCGCCGCTGCTCCAGACGAAGAAGTCGGGCTGGCGCGTGCCGGTGCCGTACTGGCGGAACTTGCACTCGGCTCCGGTCGCCTGGTTGGTCGACTCGCCGCCCGCCGCCCAGCGCGCGCGGATCGGCGACTCGAACACGTAGCCGTCGGCGGGGCGCTCGGTGCGGCCGGTGATCGGCACGAAGAAGTAGCGGCCGGTGAAGAGCTGCTGCATGTCGCGCGCGAGCAGGCTCAGGCGGAAGTCGCCGAAGCTGCCGCCCGCCTGGTAGCGCGACACCCAGTTCCAGGCCCACTTCGCGCCGGCCTGCGGGTCGTTCGGATCGATCGTGTCGGGCGCGAACGGCAGGCCGGCTTCGTAGCCGTCGAGTCCACCATCGGCCGTGAGTCGTGTCTTGCCGCGCATCTCTTCGGTCGCGCGCGCGAAGAACGCGGGTGGCGCGTAGTCGCGGTAGCACGGGCCGATCTCGAGCTGCATGCCCTCGTAGAAGAAGCGGTCGCGGTGCGCCCACAGCTCCTCGGGCACGAAGCGCTCGAGCACGGCGGACTGCTCGCGGTCGAGCACGTCGCCGACGCGGAACGGCTGCGGCACGGCGTCGGCCGGCGCGTTCGGCGGCGGCGCGTCGCAGCTTCCCTCCGCGGGTATCGCCCAGGGATCGGCGCGCGCCGTGAGCGCAGCGAGTGCGAACAGAGCGCCGATGAGCAGCAGTCGCGTCACCATTCGAGCCCGAGACTAGCGGGCGCGGTACGATGCGGTCATGTCGAATCCCAGCGACCCGTTCCTCGGCGTGAACACCCTGGATCCCGCGTTCCGCGCGGATCCCTACCCTGCTCTCGCGCACCTGCGCGCGGCCCACCCGGTGCACGAGGTCGCGCCGCTCGGGCTGTGGCGGCTCTCGCGCTACGCCGATTGCACGCGCCTCTTGCGCGACGCGCCGGTCGGCGTGCGGCTTTCCAATGGCACGCGGCTCGGCGAGGACCGCCTGCCGCCGGCGATGCAGGGCTTCGGCAACTTCATGCTGCAGCAGGATCCGCCGACGCACACGCGCCTGCGCCGGCTGGTGTCGAAGGCCTTCACGCCGCGCGCGGTCGAGCGCCTGCGCGCGCACGTGCAGGCGTTCGCGGACTCGCTGGTGGACCGCGCGCTCGAGCGCGGCGAGCTCGACGCGATCGCCGACCTCGCGCTGCCCGTGCCGTCGACGGTGATCTGCGAGCTGATGGGCGTGCCGCTCGCCGACCGCGACCGCTTCACGCAGTGGACCGCGCACGCGACGCACCTGCTCGCCGCGTTCGCCGCCGCGCCGGAGGTACTCGAGCGCGGCGTCGCCGCCTCGCAGTCGCTCGCGGAGTACTTCACGGTGCTCGTCGCCGAGCGGCGCGGCTCCGACCGCGACGACCTGCTCTCGAACCTGATCCGCGCCGAGGAGGCCGGCGACCGGCTCTCGCCCGAGGAGCTGCTCTCGCAGTCGATCGGTCTCCTGATCGCGGGCTTCGAGACCACGATCGGCCTGATCGGGAACGGCCTGCTCGCGCTGGTGCGTCACCCGGACGAGCTGCGCAAGCTGCGCGCGAACCCGGGCCTGATCGCGTCCGCGGTCGAGGAGTGCCTGCGCTTCGACGGGCCGATCCTGCTCACCGTGCGCATCCCGCGCGAGGAGCTGCGCTTCGGCGACCAGGTGATCCCGAAGGACCGCCTGGTGATGGCGCTGCTCGGGTCGGCGAACCGCGACCCCGAGGTGTTCCCCGACCCGGAGCGCTTCGACATCGCGCGCACGCCGAACGAGCACATGGCCTTCGGCGGCGGCACGCACTTCTGCCTCGGCGCGCACCTCGCGCGGATGGAAGCGCAGGCCGCGATCGGCGCGCTCGTGCGGCGCACGGCCGAGATCGAGCTGATGTCGGAGGAGCTCGTCTGGGGCCAGTCGCTGTTCCGCGTGCTCGGCGAGCTGCCGCTGCGGGTGAAGCCGGCCTAGAACGCGAACACGCGGAACTCGTGCGTGCCGCGGAAGCCGAGCGAGGCGAACAGCGCGCGCGCGGCCTGCTCGCCGTCCTTGACCAGGATCACCACGCGGCGCTCTTCGTTCTCGAGCGCGCGCACGGCGGCCACCGCGAGCGCGCGCGCGTAGCCCTGGCGCCGGCAGTCCTCGCGCGTCTCGAGGTGCGCGAGCAGCGCGACGCGGTCGGTGGTGAAGCGCGCCCCCGCCACGGCCGCGAGCTCGCCCATGGCGTCGCGGATGCCGAAGAACGGCCCGAGCTCGAGCTCGAGCCGCGCGAAGCTCGTGCCACAGTAGTGTGTCAGCTCGTCCGGATCGGTGATCCTCTCCACGCGCGGATCGGCCTCGGGCAGCGGGACGCCCGCGTCGAAGCGCGCCATCTGCAGCTCCGAGCGGATCTCGCGCCCGCCCGCGCGCGCGACCTGCGCCGCCAGCCGGGCCGGCACCGGACAGACGAACGGCCGCGGCGCGCGCCGCAACAGCTCCTCCGCCACCCCCGGCAGCGCGCCGTCGAGCGCGACCACCCGGAACGGGAACAGCTCCTCGATCCCGGCCGCGAGCCCGACCACGCGCTCGCCGTGCACGGCCTCGTTCACCTCGGCGCGCGCGAACAGCCCGGGCACCTCGAGCGCCGCGTGCAGCCAGATCCGCTCGTACAGGGCGGCGCGCGCGAACGCCTCCGCCGCCGCGTGGGCGGCCTCGTCCCCCTCCTTCAGGGGCCGGACCTGGTACGACCCGCTAGCCAACCTCTGACCGCTCCCGGCGCATCGTGACCAGCGACCAGTCTAGCCGGTGTGATCCGCGACCACTCAACGCCCTGCGCTCAGCTCGCGGCGCGGAGCGGGAAGCGCTCGCGCAGCGCGGCCTCTCCCAGCGCGAAGAAGTGCACGACGCGCGAGCCGCGAGCGCGCCGCGCCCAGCCGAGCGTGAAGCAGCGCTCGAGCAGCGCAGAGGCGAGCGGACCGGCCAGGTGGTGGCGGCGCGCGGTCCAGTCGAGGCAGCTCCGGCACAGCGGCCGGCGCCCGCGCTCGAGCGGCTCGACCTCGATTCCCAGCCGGCGGAAGAAACGCCTTCCGGCGGCGGTGAGTCCGAGCCCGCCGTCGCGCGCCTCGATCAGCCCGCGCTGCTCCAGGCTGTCGTACACGAGCACGCCGAGATCACCCGCCAGATGGTCGTAGCAGACGCGCGCGCGGCGCAGCGCCGGCTCGCGCGCGAGCGCCGTCGCGCGCGGTACTGCGACCCGCGTCGCCACCCCGAGCAGGCTCTCGAGCAGGTGGGCGACGCGCCGGTCGGCGAGCCGTGCGTAGCGGTGCCGGCCCTGGCTCTCGATCGCCACCAGCCGGGCGGCGACGAGCTTGGCCAGGTGCGCGCTGATGGTCGGCTTGGTCACGCGCGCGACGACCGCGAGCTCGCTCGCGGTCAGCGCCTGGCCGCCCAGCAGCGCGGTAAGCAGCTCGGCGCGCGTGGGGTCGCCGATCAGCGCCGCGATCTCGGCGATCCGCTGTGCCTCCGACATGGTTCGATGGTAGACGAACCATTCTGGCAGCGGCAAGCGCTAGGCTCGCGCGAAACCGACTGCACTGGAGCCCGCATGCCCGTCACCTGCTTCATCCGCTACCAGATCGACCCGTTCCAGCGCGCCGCGTTTCGCGCGTACGCCGAGCGCTGGGGCAGCATCATCCCGCGCTGCGGCGGCGACCTGCTCGGCTACTTCCTGCCGCACGAAGGCACGAACGACGTCGCCTTCGGCCTGATCGCGTTCGAGAGCCTCGCCGCCTACGAGCAGTACCGGGCGCGCCTCTTCGGCGACGCCGAGGCGCGCGCGAACTTCGCCTTCGCCGAGGAGCGCAAGCTGATCCTGCGCGAGGAGCGGACCTTCCTCGCGCCGGTGGCGCGGGAGCGCTAGCCCTTCGGCGGCATCCGGATCGCGCCGTCGAGGCGGATCACTTCGCCGTTCAGCATGCCATTCTCGATGATCGAGCGCGCGAGGTGGGCGTACTCGATCGGGCGGCCGAGCCGGCGCGGGAAGGGGATGTTCGCGGCCAGCGCCTGCCGCGCGGGCTCGGGCAGGCCGGCGAGCAGCGGCGTGTCGAACAGGCCGGGCGCGATCGTGACCACGCGGATGCCGAGCGAGGCGAGGTCGCGCGCGACGGGCAGGGTCATCCCGATCACCGCGGCCTTCGAAGCGGCGTAGGCGATCTGTCCGATCTGGCCGTCGTAGCCGGCGACCGAGGCGGTGTTCACGATCACGCCGCGCTCTCCTTCGGCGTCGGGCGCGTTCTTTGCCATGCGGTCGGCCTGGAAGCGGATCGCGTTGAAGGTGCCGACGGTATTCACCTCGAGCACCTTCATGAAGGGCTCGAGCGGGTGCGGACCTTCCTTCGTCACCGTGCGCTGCGCCCAGCCGATGCCGGCGCAGTTCACCGCCATGCGGATGCCGCCGAACTCCGCGACCGCGCGATCGACCGCGGCCTCGACCTGCTCGGGCTTGGTCACGTCGCAGGGGCAGAAGATCGTGCCGCGGCCGAGCTCGGCCGCGACCTTCTCGCCGGGCGAGCGCGGCAGGTCGAGGATCGCGACGCGCGCGCCGGCCGCGATCAGCTCGCGCACGGTCGCGCCGCCGAGCCCCGAGGCGCCGCCGGTGACGACCGCGCCAGCCCCTTGGATCTGCATCAGGCCTCCTGCTCGAGGTAGGTGTAGCCGCTCATGCCCTGCTCGAAGCGGCGCCGCAGCAGCGCCGACTCCTCGAGCGTGAGCCGGCCCTCGCGCATCGCCGTCTCGGCCGCCATGCGCACCGACTCGGTCAGCGCGCGGCGGTCGTAGCCCAGGTACTGCACGACCTGCTCGACCGAGTCGCCCTGCACCACCTGCTCGACCGTGTAGCCGCCGTCCTCGTACACCTTCACGTGCACGGCGTCGGTGTCGCCGAACAGGTTGTGCATCTCGCCGAGCGTCTCCTGGTAGGCGCCGACCAGGAACACGCCCACGTAGTACGGGCGGCCGTTCGGCGCGTGCAGCTCGAGCACGTTCTTCACGTCGCGCAGGTCGATGAACTCGCTGACCTTGCCGTCCGAGTCGCAGGTCAGGTCGGCGAAGGTGCCGCGCCGGAGCGGCGCCTCGTCGAGCCGGTGGATCGGCACCACCGGGAACAGCTGCTTCATCGCCCACGAGTCGGGCAGCGACTGGAACACCGAGAAGTTGCCGTAGTACTTGTCGGCGAGCTGACGCTCCAGGCGCTGCAGCTCGTCGGGCACGTAGGTCAGCTCCCGCACCAGGCGCAGGATCTTCTCGCAGCAGGCCCAGAACAGCTCTTCCATCTCGGCGCGCGTCTTCAGGTCGAGGTAGCCGAGCGCGAAGGCGGTGGTCGCCTCCTCCTTCAGCTGCAGCACGTCGTTGTACGACTCCTGCACGTTGCGCGCGGAGATCGAGCTGTACACCTCGTAGAGCTGCTGCAGGACCTTCGGGTCGTCCTCGCCCGGCGGGTTGGGCTGGGACGCGGTGCGCACGCCGTCCACCGACAGCACGTCGAAGATCATCACCGACGCGTGCGAGACCAGCGCGCGGCCGGCCTCGGTCACGATGTCGGGGTGCGGCACGCCCTTCTCGTCGCAGATGTCGCGGATCGCGGCCACCACGTCGTAGGCGTACTCCTGCGTGGTGTAGTTCATCGAGGAGTGGAAGTTGGTCTGCGAGCCGTCGTAGTCGACGCCCAGCCCGCCGCCCACGTCGAGCAGCCCCATCGGCGCGCCGAGCTTGTGCAGCTCGGTGTAGACGTGCGAGGCCTCGCGGAAGGCGTCCTTGTGGGCGCGGATCGCGGTGACCTGCGAGCCCGAGTGGAAGTGCAGCATCTCCAGGCAGTCGAGCATGTCGTCGTGGCGCAGGCGGTTCACGACGTTCATCAGCTCCTCGGCCGAGAGGCCGAACTTGGAGCGGTCGCCTGACGACTCGGCCCACTTGCCCGCGCCCTTGCTGGCGAGCCGCGCGCGCACGCCGATGTGCGGGCGGATGCCGAGCTCGCGGCTGACCTTGATCAGCGTGTCGAGCTCGTTCGGGCGGTCGATCACGATCACCACGTAGCGGCCCAGGCGCTGGGCCAGGAGCGCGAGCTCCATGTACGCCCTGTCCTTGTAGCCGTTGCAGATGATCAGGGCGCCCGGCGTGTCGAGCGTCGCGAGCCCGACCAGGAGCTCGGGCTTGGAGCCGACCTCGAGCCCCAGGTGGTGCGGCCGGCCGAAGTTCACCAGCTCCTCGACCACCTGGCGCTGCTGGTTGACCTTGATCGGGTACACGCCGCGGTAGCGGCCGCGGTACTCGTACTCGCCGATCGCGCGCGTGAAGCAGCCGGCGATGTGGCGCACGCGGCTGGCGAGGATGTCGGAGAAACGGATCACGAGCGGGGTGCGCAGTCCGCGTCCGCGCAGCTCCTCGACCAGCGCCGGCAGGTTGACCTGCGCGGTCCCGGGACCCGCCGGGTGCACGAGCATGTCGCCCGTCGGACTCACGGAGAAATACTCACCGCCCCAGTACGGGATGCCGTACAGCTCGGCGGCTTCACGAACGGTCCATGCGCGCATCGACCACTCCCTGGCAACAAGCCTCGGCAGACAACAAGCGCGTCGCTCGCGGCCCGACCGGTCGCGAGTCGCGGCGCATGTTAACGCCACTGCCGGTACAGGTCGAGCGATTCGCCCAAAAACTTGCGTCTGAAGTGCGCTAGACGAGGGCCAGCGGGAGAACTTCAGACAGGCGCGTGATGCGGTGGTGCGGCTCCACGGCGGCGCCGACACCGGAGCCGGGCGGCGGAGCGCCCTCTTCCCGGATCAGCGCGGTGGTCATGCCGAGCGCGCGCGCGCCGGCGATGTCCTGCTCCGGCGAGTCGCCCACGAACAGCACCCGCTCGGGCGCGCAGCCGACCTTGGCGCACGCGTAGCGGTAGATGCCTGCGTCCGGCTTGCAGGAGCGCGCCTCCTCCGAGCTCGTCCAGTGGTGCAGGCGCTCGGTCAGGCCGGTGCGCGCGAGCATCGGCAGCAGGTAGTCGTCGTCGATGTTCGAGACCACCGCGATCCGCACGCCCGCCGCGCGCAGCGCGTCGAGCGTCTCCACACAATCGTCACGCAGCGCGAAGCCGCCGGTGACCGCCTCGCGCATCGCGTCGACCAGGCCGTCGACCCAGACCGGGTCGGGCTCGGCGCCGAGCGCCCGGCCGAAGCGCCGCCAGCTGTCCGCGAACAGCTCGCGGTGCAGGTAGTACGGGCGCTCCTGGAGCGCCTCGTAGGCCTCGCGCATGGCGTCGCTGTACGCCGCGCCGACGCGCGCGGGATCGACCTGGACGGGCAGCTTCTGGAGCGCCTGGTAGATCACGCGGCCGGTCTCGCCGCGCAGGTCGCGGTAGCTGAACAGCGTCCCGCCGAAGTCGAAGAACACGGCGGCGACGCGCGGCTTCCGAGCGGGGTGCGCGGCGTCGGTCGTCACGGGGGCCGAGTCTCCACGCCGGCCGGCGTCGTGTCAAAAGCCGGCTGCGTTAGAATCGCCGCGATGAGCGGGACGGAATCGTTCGCGGTCGCGGTGATCGGCGGGGCCACGGCGGGCGCCGAGGCGGCCGACATCTTCGCCAAGCAGGGGTTCCTGACGGTCGTGTTCGAGCAGAACGCGCGGCCGTACGGGAAGGTCGAGGACGGGCTGCCGCGCTGGCACGTGGGCCTGCGCGCCAAGGAGTACGGGACGATCGACGGCAAGCTCTCGCAGCCGCACGTCCACTTCATCCCGTGTACCCGGATCGGGAGGGACGTCGACCTGCGCGAGCTCGCGGAGCGCTGGGGCTTCCACTGCGTGGTGCTGGCGAACGGCGCCTGGCGCGACCGCCCGCTGGCCGTGCCCGACGCGGAGAAGTGGGTCGGCAAGGGCCTCGTCTACCAGAACCCGTTCATCTACTGGTTCAACCACCGCCACGAGGCCGCCTTCGCGGGCGCCAAGTACGAGGCGCTCGACGACACGATCGTGGTCGGTGGCGGGCTCGCCTCGATCGACGTGGTGAAGGCGATCAACCTGGAGCTCGCGCGCGGCGCGCTCGAGCAGCGCGGCGTGCACGCGGACCTGGAAGAGCTCGAGGTGCGCGGCATCCCGAAGGAGCTCGAGAAGCACGGGCTGACCTGGGCGGAGCTCGGCTTCAAGGGCGCCACCCTCTTCTACCGCCGCCGGCCCGAGGACATGCCGCTCGTCTCCATGCCCGAGGGCGCGGACGACAAGGTGCGCACCAAGATCGAGAAGACGCGCGCCAACATGCTCGAGAAGGCGACGACCAAGTTCCTGTTCATGGTGCGGCCCCTGCGCGCGCCGCACTCCCTGATCATCGAGCACGAGCGCGTGGCCGGCATGCGCTTCGCGGTCACGCGCATGGAGGGCGGCAAGCTCGTCCAGACCGACGAGCTCGAGGAGGTGCGCGGCGCGCAGGTGATCAGCTCGATCGGCTCGATCCCGGAGCCGATCGAGGGCGTGCCGATGAAGGGCGAGCTGTACGGCTACAGCGACTGGAACCTCGGCCGGCTGCCGGAGTTCCCGACCCTCTTCGCCGCCGGCAACGTGGTGACCGGCAAGGGCAACATCGTCGACTCGCGCAAGCACGCGAAGTTCGTCGGCCAGCACGTGCGCGACCACTACCTGGCGGTGGCCGAGGGCGTGAAGCACCTCGAGCCGCTCGCGCCCGCGGCGCGCGAGGCCCTGCTCGCGCGCGTGAAGGCGCGCCAGGAGAAGGTCGCCTACGCCGACTACACGAGCTGGATCAAGGCGGCTCGGCCTCCGGAATTCGTCTGATGGCCAATCGGCTCGCACAGGAGTCGAGCGCCTACCTGCGCCAGCACGCCCACAACCCGGTCGACTGGTACCCGTGGGGTGACGAGGCCTGGGCGCGCGCGCGCGCCGAGGACAAGCCGGTGCTGGTCTCGATCGGCTACTCGTCGTGTCACTGGTGTCACGTGATGGAGCGCGAGTCGTTCGAGGATCCGAACGTCGGCCGGCTCATGAACGAGCACGTGATCGCGATCAAGGTCGACCGCGAGGAGCGGCCCGACGTCGACCAGATCTACATGGAAGCGGTGCAGCGCATGACCGGCTCGGGCGGCTGGCCGCTCAACATGTTCTGCATGCCGGACGGGCGGCCGTTCATGGGCGGCACGTACTTCCCGCCGCGGCGCATGCACAACCGGCCGAGCTTCGCCGAGGTGGTGCTGGCGGTGTCCCGCGCCTGGAAGAGCCAGCGCGACGATGTCCGCAAGGCCGCGGAAGAGGTGCTCGCGTCGCTCCACGCGCGGCCGGAAGTCACCGCCCCCGACCCGCTCGGGCGCGAGTCGCTCTCGGTGCTGGTGCGCCAGCTGATGGCGCGCGCGGACCGCCGCCACGGCGGCTTCGGCGCGGCGCCGAAGTTCCCGACCCCGACCAACCTCGAGGCGGTGCTGGCGGCGGTGCGGCTCGGCATCGCGCGCGGCGACGCGCTCGAGCACGCGGTGTTCTCGCTCGAGAAGATGGCGCGCGGCGGCATCTTCGATCAGCTGGGCGGCGGCTTCCACCGCTACTCGACCGACGAGCGCTGGCTGGTGCCGCACTTCGAGAAGATGCTCTACGACAACGGCCAGCTGCTCCGGCTCTACGCCGAGGCCTACCGGCTGACGCAGAACGAGAACCTGCGCTGGCCGGTCGAGGAGACCGTGGCCTGGCTCGAGCGCGAGATGCGCGACCCGGCCGGCGGCTTCTTCGCCAGCCAGGACGCGGACAGCGAGGGCGAGGAGGGGCGCTTCTTCGTGTTCGACCGCGACGAGGTCGCGGCCGTGCTCGGACCCGAGCTCGGGCCGGAGTTCTGCGACGCCTACGGGATCGAGCCGCAGGGCACGTTCGAGCACACGGGCAAGAGCGTGCTCACGCACGGGCTGGCCGGCGAGCGGCCGCGCTACGCCGAGGCGCGCGCGCTCCTGTTCGCCGCGCGCAACGGGCGCGTGCGGCCGGCGACCGACCGCAAGAACGTGTGCGCCTGGATCGGCTACGCGATCTCCGGGCTCGCACTCGCCGGCACGAGCTTCACGCGCCCGGACTGGATCGCGGCCGGCGCGCGCGCGGCGGAGTTCGTGCTGACGCGCATGTCGCAGGGCGGCCGGGGGCTCTTGCGCGTGTACGAGGACGGCGGGGCGAAGATCCCCGCCTTCCTCGACGACCACGCCGCGCTCGCGCTGGCGCTGCTCGACCTGCACCGAGCGGACGGCGATCCGCGCTGGGTCGAGGCGGCGAGCGTGGTCGCGGACGAGCTGCGCGCGCGCTTCTACGACCCGGTGAAGCGCGAGCTCTACTTCACCGCGGCGAGCGACGCGACGCTCGTGCTGCGGCCGTCGAGCGACGGCGACGGCGCGACGCCCGCGGGTGCGGGCCTCGCCGTGCTCGCGCTGCTGCGCCTGTTCGAGCTCACGGCGAAGCCGGAGCTGCGCGAGGTGTTCGAGGCGGTGTTCGAGCGCGAGGGTCCGGTCGCCTCGCGCGCGCCGCTCTACCTGCCCACGCTGACGCGCGCCGCGGCGCTGCACGAGACCGGGCTCGGGTTCGCGCTCGTGCTCGGCGAGCCCGGCGATCCGGGCACGCAGGCGCTCGCCGCGCGGGCGCGCGCGCTGCTCGGACCCGAGGACGCGGTCGTGATCGTTCCGCCCGGCGCGCCGCCGACCTGGCTCGCGCCGGAGCTGCTCGAGGGACGCACGCAGCGCGGCGGCGCGCCCACCGCGTACCTGTGTCGCGGTCAGGTCTGTGGGCTGCCCGCGACCGATCCCGATCAGCTCCGCGTCCCCTGACATGGGGGGGCGGGACGTGCGGGTGCTGGCGCGCCACCCGCTCGCGGTCTTCGTCGCGCTCGCCTTCGGCTGGAGCTGGGGACTCGCGCTCGCCGCGCGCGCGCTCGGCGGCGGCACGGAGCAGCCGCTGCTCTTCGCTGCGCAGCTCGGGCCGTCGCTCGCCGGGCTCGGCGCGGCGTGGCTGTGCGGCGGCGGCGCGGGGCTACGCGCGCTGGTGTCGCAGGCCTCGCGCTGGCGGGTCGAGCCGTACTGGTACGCGGTCGCGCTGTTCGGGCCGGTGCTCCTGTGGTGGATCGCGTTCGCCTACATCGCCGCGGTCCAGCCCTACTCGCCGGTCTCGACGGGCGAGTTCCTGACCTTCTTCCCGCTCTTCGCGCTGCAGCTCCTGTTCGGCGCCGGGCTGGGCGAGGAGCTCGGCTGGCGCGGCTTCCTGCAGTCCACGCTCGAGCGCAACCACGGCGTCGTCCTGGCGAGCCTCGCGGTCGGCGCGATCTGGGCGCTCTGGAGCGCGCCGGCGTGGCTGCTGCCGCGCGCCGGGCAGGCGGTCAGCCTCGCGCCGTTTCTCGCCTTCGCCGCGCTGTGCCTCGGCTACTCGCTGATCTTCGCGCGCGTCCTGCACGGAGCGAACGGCAGCGTGTGGATCGTCGCGCTGCTGCACGCCTCGGAGAGCGCGGCCGAGCCCACCTGGCGGAGCGCCGTGCCCTCGCTCGGCGCGAACCCGCTCGTGCCGCTGGTGCACGCGGCCTACGTCGCGTTCTTCGCGCTGGTCGCGGTCTTCCTGCCGATCGGCGCGGCGGCGCGGCGCAGCTCAGCCTGAGACGCCGGGACACACCTGTGCGACGCCCGGCGCGAGCGGCGCCGGCCCGAGCGCGCGGCGCAGCACCACGGCGTCGCGCACGTCGCAGGGGCGCTGCGGCGCGATCACCGTGCAGCGCGCGAGCGCCTCGGCGCCCAGCGAGCCGCCCGCGAGGTGGCCGCGCAGGAGCGCGACGTCGGGCGCGGCGAGCGCCTCGTCCAGATCGAGATCGCCGCAGAACGCGCCGGCGCGCTCGACCAGGAAGCCCTCGCGGATCGGCCACAGCGCCACGCGCCGCTGCCACGGATCGCCCGCGCCCGGGTTCAGGCCGACCTCGACCTCGGAGAGTCCGAGCGGCAGCGTCGGCGTGTCGGCCGGCCACTGCCGCGCCTCGAGGTGCAGGTGCGGCCAGGTGTTCGAGCCCGAGTGTCCCACCTCGCCGAGCGACGCGCCGGCCGCGACCGACTGCGCCGGACTCACCGGCACGGTGTTCTGCCGCATGTGGCTGAACAAGAGCGCCACGCTCGAGCCCACGTCCATGAACACGAAGTTCGGCGGCGGGAACGGATCGAACGTGCGCGGCGGCTGATCGGCCTCGGTCGCCGCGCGCGAGATCACCGTGCCGGCGAGCGGCGCCGTGAGCGGCTCGCCGAAGGAGAGATAGTCCGCCAGGTTCGCGCTCGGCGACGGATCGTCCGGGTCGAGCGTCGCCGTCACCTGGTTCAGGTCGTAGGCCCAGGTGCTCGCGTGACTGGTCAGCCCGAACGCGCCCTGCCCGACGTACTGCTGCGCCGCGAGCGGGAACGGCAGCGCGAAGGGCGTGTCACCGCCGGGCGGGAGCGGCGGATCGAGCGCGTACGGCGTCGGCACCAGCCGGAACGACGCGACGGCCGCGGCGCGATCGACCACGTCGAAGTGCGTGGTGAACGCCCACACGCGCACGAAGCTGCGCGCACCGGGCCCCGTGAGCGCCGCGGCCATCGCCGGCGGCAGCGCGGCGCCGAGCAGCGCGTACGGGATGCGCGCCTCGACCACGCCACCGATCGCGAGCTCGCTGACGTTCGCGAACTGGAAGGTCGGTGCGCCGCCCTCGGGGTAGGTCCAGACGATGTCGTCGAAGCCCGGGTAGAGGCCGATCTCCACGTCGAGCCGCTCGTGCGCCATGAAGTCGAAGTAGAGCCAGAACGCGAGCTCGCCGCTGAAAGGAGCGCCCGCGGTCGCGATCCGCACCAGCAGCGCGTCCGCGAGCGGCGCGATCGACACCGACGTGATGTCGCGCGACGGGTCGCCGCCCGCGTCGCCCGCGGGATCGGCGAAGGCTGGAATCCCGCTCCAGTCACCTCCGTCGCCGTCGATCACCACGTCCTCGGCGATTGCGCGCGCGGCGTCGATGCGCGCGAAGATCGGGCCGTCGCCGTAGGGCGGGCCGGCCTGCGCGTCGGGAGTGAGTAGGAGCCCGATCAGCAGCAGCAGCGAGACAGGCACGCGGCGAGCGTAGCACCGCGGTGGCGAGAAGTGGCGCGAGCGAACACAGTGCGGACTCGTCCATCGGGTGGAGAGGAGTCCGTCCCCATGCAGCTCTACTGCTTCGCATTCGCCGTCGCATTCCTGATCAGCGCCGCTCCCGCACTCGCGCAGCAGCAGAGCGCCCCCGTCGGCTCGCCCGCGGCATCGCGCCCGCTCGACGGCAAGCAGCTGCCCCCGCCCGATCCGAAGTGGGGCGGCGTGATCAAGAACGACGCGCTGCAGTCGAAGCCGTGGTGGCCGCCGCGCGTGGTGCCCCCCAGCGGCGCGCCGAACGTGCTCTTGATCATCACCGACGACGCCGGCTTCGGCGTGCCGAGCACGTTCGGCGGCGTGATCCCGACGCCGGCGATGGACCGCGTCGCGAACAGCGGCCTGCGCTACAACCGCGTCTTCTCCACCGCGCTCTGCTCGCCGACGCGCGCCGCGCTGATCACCGGCCGCAACCACCACTCCGCGGGCTTCGGCGTGATCGCCGAGCAGTCCACCGGCTTTCCCGGCTACAACAGCGTGATCGATCGCGACAAGGCGACGATCGGCCGGATCCTGCTCGACAACGGCTACGCGACCTCGTGGTTCGGCAAGGACCACAACACGCCCGTGTACCAGGCCAGCCAGGTCGGCCCGTTCGACCAGTGGCCCACCGGGATGGGCTTCGAGTACTTCTACGGCTTCGTCGGCGGCGACTCGAACCAGTGGCAGCCGAACCTGTTCCGCAACACCACCCAGATCTTCCCGTTCGAGGGCAAGCCGGGCTGGAACCTGGTCACCGGGATGGCGGACGACGCGATCGACTACGTCTCGCGCATGCACCAGATCGACCCGTCGAAGCCGCTCTTCATCAAGTACGCGCCGGGCGCCACGCACGCGCCGCACCACCCGACCAAGGAGTGGGTCGAGAAGATCCGGGCGCTGAAGCTGTTCGACGACGGCTACGAGAAGCTGCGCGAGCGCATCTTCGCGAACCAGAAGCGGCTCGGCGTGATCCCGCAGGACGCCGTGCTCGCGCCCTGGCCCAAGGAGATGCTCAAGCCCTGGGACGAGCTCACGCCCGAGACCAAGAAGCTCTTCATCCGCCAGGTGGAGATCTTCGCCGCGTACGCCGCCTACAGCGACCACGAGATCGGGCGCGTGATCCAGGCCTTCGAGGACCTCGGGCGGCTCGACAACACGCTCGTGATCTACATCAACGGCGACAACGGCACGAGCGCCGAGGGCGGGCCGTTGGGAACGCCGAACGAGGTGGCCTTCTTCAACGGCCTGAACGAGCTGCCCGTCCAGGTGCAGATGAAGTTCTACGACGTGTGGGGCACGGAGGAGACCTACAACCACATGTCGGCCGGCTGGTCGTGGGCGTTCGATACGCCGTTCGACTGGTTCAAGCAGAACGCGTCGCGGCTCGGCGGCATCAACCAGAACATGGCGGTGTCGTGGCCGGCGCGGATCAAGGACAAGGGCGGCCTGCGCGAGCAGTTCGTGCACGTGATCGACGTGGTGCCGACCATCCTCGAGGCCGCCGGGATCCGCGCGCCCGAGCTGGTCGACGGCATCCGCCAGAAGCCGATCGAGGGCACGAGCTTCGCGTACACCTTCGACGCGAAGAACGCGAAGACGCCCTCGCGCCACAAGACGCAGTACTTCGAGATGATGGGCCAGTGGGCGCTCTACGACGAAGGCTGGTTCCTGAGCACCAAGGTGAACCGCGCGCCGTGGCAGGCGTTCGGCGCGGCCAACCCGGATCCGCTGAACAACCAGGTGTTCCAGCTCTACGACCTGAAGACGGACTGGACCCAGTCCACCGACGTCGCCGCCAAGCACCCGCAGAAGGTGGCCGAGATGCGGAAGGCCTTCCTCGCCGAGGCGAAGAAGTACCAGGTGCTCCCGCTCGACGCGTCGGTCGCCGCGCGCATCGTCGCGCCGCGCCCGAACATCACCGCGGGCCGCACGGAGTTCGTCTACACGCGGCCGATGACCGGCCTGCCGCAGGGCGACTCGCCCCTGCTGCTCAACACCTCGTACACGATCACGGCCGACGTCGAGGTGCCGGAGGGCGGCGGCGAAGGGATGATCCTGACCTCGGGCGGGCGCTTCGCCGGCTACGGCTTCTACCTGGTGAAGGGCAAGCCCACGTTCCTCTGGAACCTGGTCGATCTCGAGCGCGTGAAATGGCAGGCCAAGGACCCGCTCGCTCCGGGCCGGCACACGGTCGAGTTCGACTTCAAGTACGACGGGCTCGGCGTCGGCACGCTCGCGTTCAACAACATGAGCGGGCTCGGCCGGCCCGGCACCGGCACGCTGCGGGTCGACGGCGTGGACGTACAGACGATCGAGATGAAGCGCACCCTACCCATGATCCTGCAGTGGGACGAGAGCTTCGACATCGGCTCCGACACGCTGACCGGCGTGAACGACGCCGACTACCAGCCGCCCTTCGAGTTCTCGGGCACCCTGCACAAGCTCACGATCAAGGTCGATCGGCCGCAGCTCTCACCGGAGGACGTGAAGGAGCTCCAGGCCGCGCAGCGCAACAACCAGTCGAGCGAGTGAGCGGAGCTAGCCGCGCGGCGCGGGCGGCAGGGCGTCGAGCAGCGCCTTCGCCCGCGCCTGGATGGCCTGCTCCATGATCCGGTCGGTGTGGATGTAGAGCGCGTTCTCGCGCACGCCGCGCAGCACCATCTCGCCCACGGCGTCCGGCGACACGCCGGCGCCCAGGAACGCGTCGACCGTCTTCACCAGCTGGGCGTCGAGCTTCGGCGCGGAGTCGGGCTGGGTGCGGATCGTGTTGTGCATGATGCGGGTCGCGACCGGCCCCGGGCACAGCACCGACACGCCGATGCCCGCGCCGGCAAGCTCGAAGCGCAGCGACTCGGAGAGCCCGACCACCGCGAACTTCGCCGTGTGGTAGAGGAACCCGCTGCCCGGCGCGGCGAGCCCCGCGCCCGACGCGGTGTTCACGACGTGCGCGCCGCCGAGCTCTGCGCCGCGCGCGAGCATGCGCGGCACGAAGGTCTGGAGGCCGTTCACGACGCCGTCGAGGTTCACGCCCAGCGCGAAGTCCCAGGTCTCGTAGCTCATCTGCTGGGCGGGAATCGCGAGCGCCACGCCCGCGTTGTTGAAGAGCAGCGACACGGGCCCGAGCCGCGCCTCGGTCTGGTCGGCGGCCCGCGCGTACGCCTCGCGGTCGCGCACGTCGAGCACGAAGGTCTCGACCTCGGTCTCCTTCGCGAGCTCCGCCCTGGCGGCGCCGAGCGCGGCCGCGTCGACGTCGGCCAGCGCGAGCTTCGCGCCCGCCCGCGCGAACGCGCGCGCGATTCCGAGCCCGATCCCGTTCGCGCCCCCGGTGATGAACGCCGTGCGGCCGCCGATCTCCTGCACTTCCCTGCCCTCGCTCTCCGTCGAGGCGCCAGTGTGCCAGAAGCGCGGCTCAGGCGGCGGCGAGCAGCCCGTAGTGGCGCAGCAGCGGCTCGGTGCGCGGCTCGCGGCCGCGGAAGCCCTGGAAGACCTCCATGGCGGGGAGGCTGCCGCCGAGCGCGAGCACCGTCTCGCGGTAACGCCGTCCGGTGTCGCGCAGGCCCGCGTCGTTCTCGAGCCCCGCCTCCTCGAAGGCGGCGAAGGCGTCGGCCGAGAGCACCTCCGCCCACTTGTACGAGTAGTAGCCGGCCGCGTAGCCGCCCGCGAAGATGTGCGAGAAGCTGCACAGGAAGCGGTCCTCGGGCAGGCGCGGCAGCACGGCGGTCTTCTCGCCCACGCGCTTCTCGACGTCGAAGGGCGTCTCGCGCCCATCGGGGGTGAAGCGGTGGTGGAGCTCGAGGTCCACGACCCCGAAGAACAGCTGGCGCAGCATCATCGAGCCGGCGCGGTAGGTGCGCGCGGCCGAGAGCTTCGCGAACAGCGCGTCGGGCAGCGGCTTGCCGGTCTCGAAGTGGCGCGCGAAGCCGAGCAGCGTCGCGCGGTGGTAGCACCAGTTCTCCATGAACTGGCTGGGCAGCTCGACCGCGTCCCACTCGACGTTGCGGATGCCCGAGGCGAGCCCGTACTCGACCCGCGTCAGCATGTGCTGCAGGCCGTGGCCGAATTCGTGGAAGAGCGTCTCGACCTCGTCGAACGACATCAGCGAGGGCTTCTTGCCGACCGGCGGCGTCTGGTTGCAGACCAGGTACGCGACGGGCAGGCGCGCGCGGCCGTCGCTGCTGCGGAACAGGCGGCTCTTGCCGACGCACTCGTCCATCCACGCGCCGCCGCGCTTCTCGGCGGGGCGCGAGTAGGGATCGAGGTAGAACGCGGCGAGCGGCTCGCCCGCCTCGTCGTCGACCCGGAAGAAGCGCACGTCCGGGTGCCAGACCGGCGCCTCGCCGTCGGCCGCGCGGATGCGCACGCCGAACAGCCGCAGCGCGAGCGCGAACAGTCCCTCGAGCACGCCGGGCAGCGGGAAGTACGGGCGCAGCTCCTCCTCGCTGTAGGCGAAGCGCTGCTCGCGCATGCGCTCCGCCCAGAAGGCGATGTCCCAGTGCGCGAGCGGCTCGGTCTGGCCGTGCGCGCGCGCGAACGCGCGCAGCTCCTCGAGCTCGCGCAGCGCGGCCGCGTGCGAGACGCGCCGCAGCTCCTCGTGCAGCTTCTCCACCGCCGCGACGTCGGGCGCCATCTTGGTGGCGAGCGAGAGTTCGGCGAAGCTCGCGAAGCCGAGCAGCCGCGCCTCCTCGGCGCGCAAGGCGAGGATGCGCGCGATCAGCGGCGCGTTGTCGGTCGCGCCCGAGCTCGCGCGCGTGACGTTCGCGCGGTACACGCGCTCGCGCAGCGCGCGGCTGCGCAGGTGCGTGAGCGCCGGCACGAGCGACGGCTGGTCGAGCGTCAGGCGCCAGGGGCCGAGCGTTGCGGTCGCGTCCGCCTCGCCTGCAGCACGCGCGGACTGCGCGGCCAGCTCGAGCGCGCTCTCGGGCAGGCCGTCGAGCTCGTGGCGGTGGCGCAGCACGAGCGACCAGGCCTTGGTCGCGTCGAGCACGTTGTTCGAGAACGTGGTCTGTAGCTCCGCGAGCTCGGTCAGGATCGCGTTGAAGCGCTCCTTCGCCGCGCCCTCCAGGCCGACACCGGCGAGCACCGCGTCGCGCACCAGCACGTCGACGATGCGGCGCTGCGCGGGCTCGAGCGCGGCGGCTGCCTCGCCCTTTTGCAGCGCGACGAACGCGTCGTAGAGCGGGCGGCTCTGCGCGACGCGGATGCCGAACATCACCACCTCGGGCTGCACGGCCTCGTGCGCGCTGCGCAACGCGGGGTCGTTCTTCACGCCGAGCAGGTGGCCGACGATGCCCCAGCGCGTGGCGAGCCGGTCGCCGATCCGCTCCAAGGGCTCGATCGCGCCCTGCCAGGTCGGCTCGACGCTGCGCTCCAGCGCGTCGAGCTCGCGCGCGAGCTCGGCCAGCAGCGCCCGCATGCCGGGCTCGACGTGTCGGGTCTCGATCTCGGCGAAGCGCGGCAGGCCGCGCTCGTCGAGCAACGGATTCTCGGAAGTCGTGTCTTCGCTCATCAGAAACGAAGGGTGTACGAGACTTCCGTGCCCGGGTCGAGCGGGCGTGCGACCAGCTCGACGAAGGAGTGGTCGACCGAGAGCCGGAGCAGCGCCCGGCGCGCGAACATGCGCGGCGCCTCGATGCGCGGCCGGTCCGAGCCGTCGGGCACGTAGATGCGCGCGGTCACGCCGCGGGCCGGGGTCGAGCCGCGGTTGGTGAAGACCACGCGCACGCTGTCGGGCGAGACCGGCTCGAGCCGGGCTTCGACCTGCTCGCGCGCGAGCCACCAGTCGGCGAGCTGATCCGGGCGCGCGAACCAGGCCCGGCGCGCGCCGAGCTCGTGGCGGACGCTCGCGAACAGCGCCTCGCGCCCTTCCGCGGCGCGCCAGCCCGCCTCGGTGCGCAGCGAGAAGATCGTGCCCATGCGTTCCGCCGACTCGTAGCCCGAGAGCAGCTCGCGCAGGAGCGCCGCGCCGAGCGCGTCGTGGCGCGGGCGCGGCTCGGGGATCGCGACGATCGTGCCCGCCGGCCGCTCGAGCACGGCGGGCAGCACGCGTGCGCCCGCCGCGGTGGTGGCGAAGCGGCAGCCGCCGCGCACCAGCGCATCGATCGCCGCCTCTCCGGGATCGGCGCTGTCCGCGCGGCACAGCTCGTCGGCCGAGTCGACTTCGCGCCCGCCGTTGACCAGCACCGCGCACGGCCGGCCGTCGGGCCAAGGCCGCAGGTCGAGCAGCGGCTCGCGCGCCGCGAAGTGCAGGGCGTTGGTCGCCAGGCGCGCGGCGTCGTCGGCGCTCTCGAGCCGCGCGATCGAGAAGCCGAGCCAGGCGACCGGTGCGCCGCGGTGTAGGCCCGGAAGGGCGGCGGCGCCCGCCTCCGAGCCGCTCCAGTCGAGCGCGCCGGGATTCGCGGTGGCGATCGAGCCCTTCGCCTTCGCGAGCTCGAGCTCTTCGCCCGCGGCGAAGCCGGCGACCAGCGCGGAGCGGCCGACCACGCGCAGTCCGCGCGCCGCGCCGGTCGCGCCGACGAAGCGCTCGCCGGGGAACAGGCGCTCGAGCGCCGAGGGCTCGCTCTCGTCCTCGCCGAGCAGCCCCGTGGCGCCCGTCAGCACCGCCCCGCCGTCGCGCGCGAGGAAGGAGTCGAGCGCCTCCCAGTCGTAGTAGGACAGGCGATCCTGCGCCGGCAGCACCCAGACCGCGTAGCGCGCGGGGTCGACGTCGATCAGGCTCTCGCCCTCGAAGACCTCGACCTCGCGCCCGACCGCGCTCGCGGCCGCGCGCCAGGTCTCGAGCTCCGCGAGCGGCTTGCCCCCGCGCGCCTCCCGGTTCGCGGCCAGGTCGACGAGCAGGAGCGGACGCAGCGGCTGCGCCGCGACCTTCGCGCGCGCGCTGCGGCCGGACTCGAGGTGCACGAGCCCGAGCGACAGGAGCGCCAGCCCGAGCAGCGCGCCCGCCCAGACAGCCGCCGCGGGTCTCGACCGCACTCTGTAGCTGCGCACCAGCATCGCCTGCGAACCGCCCTCGGCGGCTCTTCGGCGACGAGCAAGATCGGCTGTAGGTCCGCGCCAGCGTGCCGGCCGTTGCTAGAGCGCAAGGGAGGCGCGAAGCGCCGACCACGCAGCGAGGCGCAGCCGAGCGAAGTGCGGGCGGCGCGCGGCCGTCCGCGCGCCGGGCCCCGCTAACGACGGAGCGAGCGGAACGACTCCTTCAGACCGAACAGCGGGCGGAAGCCGGTCTCGCGCGCGAAGCGCTCGCCGGCGATCGTGCAGGGGTACTTGATGTAGTCGATCGCGCCGGGCGGGATGCGCACCAGCCCCAGCCGGAACAGCCGCCCCATCAGCGGGCGCGCGATCGGCTCGGGCAGCGCGAGCGCGCGGCCGCCCGTCTCCTCGATCGCCACGCGCAGGGGGACCTCCCCCGGGCCGGTCACGTTGTACACGCCGCGCAGGCCGCGCTCGAGCGCGAGCGCGGTCGCCTCGACCAGATCCTCCTCGTGCATGAACTGGAGCATCGGGTTGAAGCCCATCATCACCACCACGCGCGGCTGGCGCAGGTAGTTCACGATCGAGTTGTCGCTGTAGTAGCCGAGCGTCGGCACCGGGCGCAGGATCGAGGTGCGGATGTCGGGGTGCTGCCACATGAACGACGTGGTCAGCGCATCGACCTCGACCAGGTCGCGGATCTCGGGGTAGTTGCGGCCCGCGAGCAGCGGGTGGTCCTCGGCCATGAAGCTCGGGCTCTCGGGCAGCGCCCCGTACACGTAGCTGGTCGACATGACCACGAGCTTCTTCACGCCGTAGGTGCGGCAGTGGTCGACGAGCTTGCGCGTGCCGCGCACGTTGACGTCGAAGCGCGCCGTGTCCGGGCCGCGGAAGTGGCGCACGAAGCCGAGGTGCACCACCGCGTCGGGCTGCTCCTTGCGCATCACCTCTTCGAAGGCGCGCGTGCGCAAGTCGAGCTTGTAGAAGGGCGCGCCCGCTGGCCGGCGCTCCCAGTCCTCGCTGTCCACGCCGACCACGCGCTGGTCGCGAGACAGTCGGCGCGCCAGGAGGCGCCCCTGCCCACGTGCAACTCCGACGATCAGGACCTTGTCCACGTCGATGACCTCGGCGGCGGGAACTGGCCCGTATGGTATAAAAAGGCGCGAATGGAAACGAACGTGAAGTTCGAGACCATCCGCGTCCCCGCGATGCCGGATGTCACCGTGAGCGGCATCGTGGCAACCCCGAAGTGGTGGCCGAGCGGGCAGCGCATCGGGCTGGTGATCGGGCACGACCTGTCGGGCGGCATGGACGAGGCGTCGCTGGTCGGCCTGCAGGCGGCGCTGGCCGCGGCGGGCCACCTGGTGCTGCGCTTCAACTTCCCGTTCGCGGAGCAGAAGAAGAAGCGCCCCGACCCATCCGCGACTCTGGACCGGGCGTTCAAGACGGCCGTGGCGGCCGTGCTCGCCGACCCCGAGAACGCGCCGGTGCGTATCCTGGTGGGCGGGATCGGGCTCGGCGCGCGCGTCGCGACTCGCGCGGTGGCCCAGGGGCTCAAGGTCGACGCCGCCTTCTCGCTCGGCTTCCCGCTGCACCCGTCGGGCAAGCCCGGGCACCAGGACGTCGACTACATGTTCCGGATCATCTGCCCCGTGCTGTTCGTGCAGGGCGCGCGCGATCCGCACTGCCGCACCGACAAGCTCGAGGAGCTGCTGCGCCGGATCGGCGCGCCGACCCGCCTGCACGTGGTCACGGACGCGGGCGCCGGGCTCGAGCCGATCAAGCGCACGGGCAAGACCGCGGAGAAGATCCGCGAGGAAGTGATCGGCCAGCTCGACCTGTTCATCCAAGAGGTCATCCGCCGCGGCTGAGGCTTCGCTACGTTTCGCGCGTGGCTTCACCGGACGAGCCCGAACGAGAGAGCGCGCTGGGCGGGCTGTTCCGCGCCGACCGCCGCCTCGCCGAGAGACTGCACGGCGTGATTCGCTTCGATCCCGCGATCTACCGCGAGATCCAGGCCGACCCGCACGCGATCCCGCAGGCGGTCGCGGTGGTGGTCGCGACCTCGCTCCTGATCGGCCTGGGCCGCAACCGCCTGCCGATCGTGTTCCTGTGGACCGCGCTCGCGATGCTGAACTGGGTCGCGATCACGGCGCTGATCTGGGCGGTCGGAAGGCTCGCGGTCGA
>Ga0187893_10005303_pt1 | contig 23304 bp, 25 predicted proteins | sample MA1701074metaG_FD_139574 | JGI IMG/M metagenome (GOLD analysis project Ga0187893, IMG submission 139574) | White microbial mat communities from a basaltic lava cave in the Kipuka Kanohina Cave System on the Island of Hawaii, USA - MA170107-4 metaG ...
CGCGTTTTCTCCGGATGCTCCGCCGGGCGACCCGCCTGGAGTAATCAGGTCGTCGCCGAAACGGTCAGTTGCATAATGTCGGTAGATATGTGAAACTACCGATAGAAAGAAACATGCCGACTCGCCCAGCCACCCAACGCATTCTGAGCCTAGCGGCGCGACAACCTCTGGTCCGCCCCCGCGATGTCGAGGCGCTGGGGATCGCCCGAGAGTTTCTGCTCCGTCTTTACCGGCAGGGGATTCTCGTGCGGCCCGCTCGGGGCGTCTATGCGCTCGCCGATTCGTCCGTCACGGAACATCACAGCCTCGCCGTGGCTGCGAAACTGGTCCCACGGGGCGTCGTTTGCCTCCTTTCGGCGCTTCGATTCCACGGTCTGACAACACAGGACCCGCACGAGATTTGGATGGCGATCGACTTCAAGGCGCGCAAACCGTCGATCGAGTCCCCCGCGCTTCGGATCGTACGGTTCTCCGGCCGGGCTCTCATGGAAGGAATCGAGACGCATGTTGTCGAGGGCGTTCGGGTCCAGGTCTATAGCGCGGCCAAGACCGTAGCCGATTGCTTCAAATACCGGAACAAGATCGGCATCGACGTGGCGATCGAAGCCCTACGAGACGCGCTGCGCAAGCGAAAGGCGTCTATCGATGAGATTCACCGGTTCGCGAAAGTCTGCCGGGTCGGCAACGTCATGCGGCCATACCTGGAGTCAGCAGTGTGAAGAAGATCCGGAATGTCGCCGCCTCACACCGCGCTAAGCTTCTCGCGCTCGCGAGAAGCCGCGGTGAGGATTTCCAATTCCTGCTCGGCCGGTGGACCATTGAGTGCTTCCTGTACCGCCTCGCGGGATCTGCACATAAAGACAGCTTCGTGCTGAAAGGGGCGATGCTGTTCCTGGCATGGGGAAGCGGGCTGTACCGGCCAACGAAGGATCTTGACCTGCTCGGATTCGGCGGCGCCAGCGTTGCCGAGGTAGCAAGCCGCATTCGGGAGATCTGCTCAGTGCTTGCGGATGACGGCATCGTTTTCGATATCGCCGGCATCGAAGCAGAGCGGATCAAGGAGGATGCGGAATATGAGGGCGTCAGGGTATGGGTGCCTGCAAGTCTGGACGGGGCACGCGTGACGATGCAGATCGACGTTGGATTCGGGGATGTCGTCGATCCGGCGCCGGCGCAACTGCCGTTTCCGACGCTGCTGCCTCTTGAGGCCGCGGTCGTCCGTGCCTACCCACCGGAAGTCGTAATCGCCGAGAAGGTCCAGGCGATCGTCGCTCTCGGAATCGCGAACAGCAGGATGAAGGACTTCTTTGACCTATGGATCTTCGCAACGACACAGCGCTTTGAAATGTCCCGCCTCTCTCAATCGATTCGCAGTACGTTCGAGAGGAGGCGTACCCCATTGCCGGAGACCCCGCCGGTCGCACTTACCAACGAGTTCCTCCTGGACACGATGAAGAAGACGCAGTGGGCCGCATTCTGCAAAAGGCTGGGGCTGCGCGACACGCCGGCCCTCGATGCCATCGGACCCGTGATCATGCGTTTTCTGATGCCGGCGGTCGAGCGGGCACGCCAGCAAGAACCCGATGCGTTGGTTTGGGAGCCACCGCGACCTTGGCATCAGTCAGAGCGAACGAAGGAGTAGTTTGCGTTCTCTGGTGGTCAACTGAACGTCGGCCCCGTCCTTTGCGTCGCCGGATACTCGCCCGTTTGTCACAAACAACTTACGTTTTCGGAGAGGTTGTTGGAAACCACGTTTCCTGGGAGCCAAACTTCGCGCCTCCAACATCTCACCCCGTATGGTCCGCAAACTGGATCTGCTTGCAATATTGCTAGTTCGTTGCCCCAATCCTCGGGCTCGCGATAATGAGCTAACGAGATGCCGTACGATGGATGCGAGCGTCATGGTGTCCGTCAGGGCGCGAGCGTTGCCAGAGGTCCCGGGTCGGAACCAACGTTCACATTGTTCACATCCCCAGCCTGCGTTGGATTTCCGGATTCGCTTATAATGTGTTTCTTTCGAGTCAAAGGAGGCTCCTTATGCCAAACCTGTTCCCCTTCTCCTTGGCCGCGCTTCAAGCCAAGAAAGACGCACCACCGAAAGGCGGCGCCTCGAAGACCGGCACAACCAAGGCCGGGACGGCCAAGAGTGGAGCGGCGAAGGGCGCCTCGAAAGGCGCCGCAAAGCCAGACCCGGAAGCCGACGCTATCGTGAAGATCGAAAAGGCCGGCGGTTCGGTGCGTCCCATCGCGCAAAATGATGATCGGCGCGAAGTTTCCTTCTACCTGCAGGGAGCCGCTGTCACAGATGAACACATCGCGCCCGTCGCCGTTCTAAAGAAGGTGGTCTACCTTCACCTGGGCAAAACATCCGTGACGGATGCAGGCTTGGCTCACATTAAAGGCCTGACAGACCTCGAGCAATTGCATCTCGAGCAAACCAAGATCACCGACAAGGGCTTAGTCAATCTAAAGGACCTTAAGAATCTCACCTATCTGAACCTCTACGGAACAGCGGTAACGGATGCTGGCTTGACACAGCTTTCCGGACTCAGCAAGTTGAAGTCGCTTTACGTTTGGCAAACAAAAGTGACCGATGACGGGATCAAACAGCTCAAGGCCGCCTTGCCGAATTGTGACATCGTCAAGGGGTGGGAACTCGAAGTAAAACCAGCCGCAAAGGGCGAGTCGAAACCCGAAGAAAAGAAGCAGTAAAGTCTCTCCTTCCCAGTACGGCGGGGCGTCCGAGCCCAGGTACTTGTGCGGAACAAGTCCCCATATTACCAATGGGATACGGAAATCCAGCGATGGCTACCGCTCTGCGGTGTTCTCCCCCGCGGCATGAGTCTGATTCACCCCTCCTCTTAGGTTCTTCACCTAATTTGTCGAAAGAAGAACGGATGTTACTTTGAAACAGTAACAACAACCCCTGTCGCAGGGAGAGGAGAAGAAAGAGAGACATGAAGAAACTTACCAATCTAGTGTGGAAGCTGCGGATCTGGAAGGACACCCGTGGTCAGGACCTCATTGAATATGCTTTGATGGCCGGCTTCGTGGCTGTTGCCGCTGGTGCGATTATGCCTGGCGTAGCTTCCTCGATCAGCACGATTTTCAGCAAGATCTCCGTTTCGATGTCCAAGGCCGCCAACCAGGGCTAATCCTTCGACGTCCAACCCGACAGATCTTCCAACAGAAGGCCGGGAGCTCACGCTCCTGGCCTTTTTTCATTCTGCTAACCTCATCTGCGTGCCTCTTTGCCGGACCCGTACCGTCCTCGTCGCGATACCATTTCTGGCCTTCGGCCAATTCGCCGAGCCACTTGCGCATCAAAAACTGATCCCCACGCTTTGGGTCCAGACGTCCCAGGAATGGCGCGCGGCGGCGCTGCAGGCGTATTCTGCTGCTACGTTGCAATTGGATCGCGCGCGAAAAGATAAGTCGTGGACGGCAGCGATCGAGCAGACCGGACAGTACCGCAAGCTGCCGCCGGCAATCATTCTCGATATAGACGAGACGGTCCTCGACAATTCCCCGTCGCAGGCCCGCGAGGTTGTCGATGGCAGAGAGTTCACTCCGGCTGAATGGAATCATTGGGTTTCGGAGGCCAGAGCTGATCCGATTCCGGGCGCGGCCGACTTCTGCCGGTACGCCGCATCGCGAGCCGTTCGCGTTTTCTTCGTAACAAATCGGGACGCCCCTTACGAGCAAGCGACGCGATCGAACCTCGCCCGGCATGGATTTCCGCTGCCGGAGAAGGAAGACACGGTCCTTCTGCGCGGAGAGAAACCGGATTGGAGCTCCGACAAAGGCACACGGCGAGCCTATATTGCTTCGCGATACCGGATCCTGCTGTTGATCGGGGACGACCTTGGCGATTTCCTGTCCGGTATTCGTACGTCCCCAGATCGCCGCCGGGAGATCGCGGCGCCTCACCTGAATCGATGGGGTCGCCAATGGATCATGCTGTCCAATCCCGGTTATGGTTCGTGGGAAGAATCTCTGTATGGCGATCCGCGCCCGGCGGACGCGGGCGAGCGATTGAAGAGGAAACTATCGAGTGTGGATGCGAGGCGATGAATGCGCCTGAACGGGAAATTGATCCTGGTGACCGGTGCTGCCTCCGGCATCGGCCTAGCCTGCGCGGATCGCTGCACCGCGGAGGGAGCACAAGTTCATTCCATCGACCGCAAGGAAGGCGACATCGCTGACGAACAACAGGTGGAGGCGTTGTTTGCGGGCGTCGGGCGGCTGGACGCGGTGATTCATTGCGCCGGGATCGCGGTGCGGCACCCAGTAGATCAGCAGGATGCACGGGGCTGGGACGACGTGATCCGGACAAACGTGCGGGGAGCGTATCTGATTTCCCGGCATGCTGTGCCGAAAATGATCGAGCGCGGTGGGTCGATCGTTCATATGGCGTCCGTCGTGGGCGTAACAGGCGTTCGGAATCGCGCGGCTTACTCCACTTCAAAGGGTGCGATCGTGGCGTTGGCGCGGAGCATGGCGATCGACTATGCGCAGCACCGGATTCGGGTGAACTGTATCTGTCCCGGGTTTACACGAACTCCGTTGACAGCGAAGCTATTCTCCGACCCGGAGCGCGAGCGTCAGATTACGGCTCTTCATCCGTTGGGAAGGTTAGGGGAGCCGGAAGATGTTGCTCACCTGGCGGCGTTTCTGGTTTCCGACGAATCGTCCTGGATTACGGGGCAGGCGATCGCGGTAGACGGCGGCTTTACGGCCGGTCACGCCGCGGACATCTGACAAGGAGCCAGAAGAGTCCTAAGCCGGCCGTTGCGATTGCCCCAATCCACCGCACCCAACCTTTTCCGAAGACCACCGCCGCGTTAAAGAACATGAACGCCAGAAACGCGTGAACGAGGACCGTGATCCACGCCGGGCGTCTTCGATGTCCGGTCGCGTCCAACCAGATCCACAATATATCCGCGGCCCACACAGCCGTGAACGCATAGTTGAAGTACAGACCTTCGCCCCATCGGATTCCAAACAGTTCTGCCGTTTGACGTGCGGTTTCCTGGTATGCAGCATCGTGACTCCAGTCGTGATAGTAGGAGAACGCCGCCAACACGTGACTGAAATAGACCAGAAACGCGATGCTCCAGATCAGCCGTGCAGACTCGTGCTTCCGATTCAGAAACGCGGTGACCGCCAGCAAGTAGAGGATGCAGGCAATGCGAACAGTCCAGAGAGTGAGCAACTGCCCGGACGTCATTGCAGCTTTCTTAACCCAGTCGGCCTAGGTAGAATAACAGTTCCGCCTGGATGTCCGCCGCCGCGCCACAGCTTCCCAATGCGAAACCCGCCAGTCGAGGCTCCCACGCAGGCCGATTTGCAATCAGCCGCAGCTTAACAAGCTGCCCCACAGAGTTTCTGACACCGTAGTACTTAACCAAGCACCGAATTCAGCGAGCCTTGGCGATAGCCTTCCATGTCGAGCGTGACATAGTGGAACCCGAGCGGCTTGAAGATCGCGGTGAGCCTGTCGAACATTTCAACTGAGAGGGCCTTTGGGATCTCTTCCCGCGCGATCTCCAAGCGGACGATTTCGCCATGGAACCGGACTCGGAACTGCCGAAAGCCGAGAGTCTTCATGGCTTCCTCGCCTGCTTCGACTGTTTTGATGGTTTCCATCGTTACAGGTGTGCCGTAAGGAATGCGAGAGGAAAGGCAGGCGGCAGCAGGACGGTCCCAGAAGGGGAGTCCGGCGGCACGCGACAGTTCCCGGATTTCCGCCTTGGTGAGATCCGCTTCCACTAGAGGAGCCTTCACCTCGTGGATCTTAGCCGCTTTCTGACCCGGGCGATAGTCCGCGAGATCATCCTTGTTGACACCATAAACGATGTTAGCCACGCCGCGCGCTGAGGCGACCTCCTCGAGCCGCAGGAAAAGCTCATCCTTGCAGTGGAAGCAGCGATCCTTGTCGTTCTTGACGTAGTCCGGATTATCGAACTCAAACGTCGGGATGAATTCATGGCGAAAGCCACACACACGGGCATACTCGGCGGCATCGCGCTTGTGGGATTCGGGAATGGACGCGGAATCGGCTGTAATGGCTATTGCACGTTCCCCGAGGGTTTGATGTGCCGCCCAGGCGAGATAGGCGGAGTCCGTCCCGCCGGAGTAGGCGATGATGACTGGATCCAGCTCGCGCAGCACTGAGAAAAGCCTGTCCTGCTTTGCGGCGAGAGTCTCAGGATCGAACCGGGAAGCCGTCCCAAAGTGGACGAGCGTGGCCATGCCTCGATTATCACGCGCCCGGCCCTTTCGCAGCAAGGGCTAATCGATCGCAACCCGCCACGAGGCTTTTCCGTCTCCTACAATAAGAACGACTATGGTCCGACCGATTGCCTTGACTCTCTGTTGCGCCGTCTGTCTCCTGGCGCAGAACAAATATACGGGGCCCAGGCCGACAAAGGCCGATGTCCCGTATCTGCTACATGCATCCAACCTGATCTCGACCGAGGTAGGGGAAGCGAAAGAGGAATCACGCAAAGACGAATTAGCGAATGTCATGCGGGGTGCGTCATCGCCGGCTCGTACGCCCCTGGCGGAACCCATTTTTCTGTTGTTGAGCGATAAGATCGCTCCCGAGAAGCTTGAGCTATACAAGACTACGGTGAAGAATGGGAATCGTGAGGTGACAATTCCGTCTAATCCGAAGAAGCGGCGGGAGATGCGGCCCATCAAACTGTCGTTCACCAAGCTCGAGACGGGTTTGTACCGGCTGGAGGTGAATGAAGAGCTTGAAAACGGTGAATATTGCCTGAGCCCGTCTGGGTCGATGCAGGTATTCTGTTTTCAGGTTTACTGATCAGGCTCCAGGCTGTTTCAAGAGCCACCGTGCAGCGTTCTGGAGAAGCTTTTCGTACTCAGGGTTCCAAATAACCGTCAGCAGGTGGCCCGGCGCCAGATAACAGACTCGACCTTTACCATAATCGTAGGCCCAGCCCGCGGGCGCCTTGGCTCCGAGCGTCTTGAAAGTCAGCCCTTCCTCATTGACGCTCTCAAGGAGCAGGTGCTTGGGGTCCTTCTCGTACTGCATGTAATGCTGCTCGTCGGTAACCACAAAATCGCGAACACCCTTCGTTATGGGATGGTTGGTGTTTGTGACTTTGACTTTGAAAGTGCGGATCGGTGGGTGTCCTTCGGTGGCGGCGCCGAGGACGTCACGGAAGTCGGTATTGTGCGGCGCAATGTAGGTCACGTTGTGCAGTAGCAGGACGCCGCCGCCCCTTTGCGCGAATTCCTTCACAGCCTTTCCCTGCTCCGGCGTAATCCAGAAGTGCGGTTTGGCGTCGTGCTTCGGGACCGGCGGATCGCTGACGAGCTTTGGCTTCCCGGTATTGACGTAACCGGCGTTGCTCGATTCATCGGCGTAACCATCCGGCCATGTCATGCCATCGCGCTGGATGATGAGAAGCTTGTAGCCTTTGAGAGTTTCGGCGCTCAACATACGAACTTCGTCGCAGAAGTCGATGGGTATACCGGCGTCCTTACCGAGCGTCTTCCCTAGTCCCGTTCGGATGTAGTCGCTGTTATGGTAGCGGTCGCCGATGAGGGCGAAGGCCGTTCCCTTTTGATGGGCAAGCAGCGGTGCGCACGCCGTTATCAGGACGGTTCTTCTGGTCATGACGAAAGTCCCTTCCTTTCAGAAATCTTCAATCGCTCATCAAGAAGATGAGCGGCCGGATATCTTCTTCGGGTGTCCACTCCCAATACTTAATCAGAATGGTGTAGACCATTAATCCGGTTTCGCCTTCTCCCAAAAGGAGATATCGCAGAGCCTGGGAGATCAGGTTCTGGCGCGAGAGACCGAGGAACAGGCGCACCGGATCGATCAATTCGCTAATGTAAGCCACTGTGTTGGCGATCGCAAGCGCCTGGCTGACTTTCACCAGGTAGTTACCGTCTTCCTTGCGGACATGGACCTTGAGATCGGCGATGAACTCGCTTCGGTTGTCCAGCAGCTCGACATTGAGGAAGGCGATGGGGCCATCGACGGCGTAATGCTTTCGGAGGTCCGCATTCTTCCGTTTGCGGACCTCCTCGGAGAAAGTGCGAACGGTCGCGAGGTTGACTTTCTTGCCCGTGATCTGATGCCAGAGGTTTTCGGATTCTTCGTCGGTGAAAGCAATGTTAGCGACGCGGAGCTCCGTGGCTCGGCGATAGCGGCTGATCGCGCCCACCAAGATGGTGATCCCAATGAACACACTCGCGATGATGAGGCCGTCGGGACGAACGAAGATATTGTCGATCAGCGTGTAAGAGAACACGGCGGCCACAGCCCAGCAATAAGAGGAAAGGAGGCGAGCCCCTTCCCGCCAGAGAGCGATCGCGGCAGCGACCGCGGCTGACAGCATCAGCACGAGCACGCCAGTGGCGTAGGCTCCCCCTTGCGCGGTGACGCTGGCGTCGAACGCCCAAGTTACGATGACATCGATCCCAAACAGCACAATCACTAGCGGCCGCGTGAACGAAACCCATCGCGGCGCCATTCCGAATCGCGGGAGGTAACGGGGAATTACATGGAGGAGTCCGGCCATGGCTGAGGCTCCGGCGAACCACAGGATAAGGATGGTCGAGACATCGTAGACAGTACCGAAAGCGGTCCCCAACATCCCGTGCGCAAGGTAGGCGATGGCGCGCCCGTTGGCCGGTCCGCCAGCCTTGTAAGCTTCTTCGGGAACCAGCAGCGTAGTGACGAAACTGGAAAGGATCAGCAGCACGCTCATGATGAGAGCGGCTGCGGCGAGGAGTTTGCGGGTGTTGCGGATGCGGCCCCGCGGAACACCGTTCACGGTTTCGGCCTGATTGTTAACCAGCGGCATGACAGAAACGCCCGTTTCGAATCCGCTCAGTCCGAGGGCCAGTTGCGGGAAGATCAGGAGGCCGGCGATGAGGATGCCGGTCCAATCGCCTTTGACGCTGAGAGCGCGCTGCCAGTTGTCGAGCACCTCGGGCCTGGAAGAAATCTCCATGAGCCCGCGAACGAGCACGATCAGGTTGAGGAAGAGGTAGGGGATCGCAACGGTGGAAGCGAGGCCGATGGCTTCGGTGAAGCCCTTGAGGAAGACCGCGGCCAACAGAGCGAGAAGGCCGATGGTGATCAGGACCTGATGATCGCCGATGTAAGGGTGGAGGATCGGGTTGTGGATGGCATGTTCAGCGGCGTCGGCGGCCGAAAGGGTCATGGTGATAACGAAGTCGGTGGCGGCGAAACCCAGCAGGATCAATACCAACAATTTGCCGGACCATCCCGGCAGCAGGTTTTCTAACAAAGCGATAGAACCTTGCCCCGCGTACGATCGTCGGGCGACCTGGGCGTAGATCGGCAGCGCGCACGCAAGTGTGACCAGCACAAGGATTGCTGTGGCAACCGGACTCATCGCGCCGGCGGCAAGTAGCGCGATGCCAGGTTGGTATCCGAGAGTCGAGAAATAGTCGACGCCGGTGAGCCAGAGAACGAGGTACCAGGGGTGAGTTTTGGTCTCGTCGTGGTGCTCGCTGTCGAGACGTCCGCCGCGGAACAGCCATCCGGCGAGGCCATGGCGGGGCGGGGCGGCCTTCTCCTCTGTGGGAAGCTCGGGCAGGGATTTCTTTCTGGAAGCCATGCAGCCGGCTTAGACGTCGCAGATGCGGAGGGCTTCGTCGAGCGAAGTGAGTGGATCCTTAAGCGGGGTATACTCGTGCGCTACCCAGCCCTGAAAGCCGAGATCGGCGATGGCTTGCGCGATGCCGCGGTAGTTCATCTCCTGCGTATCATCGAATTCGTGGCGGCCGGGATTGCCGGCGGTATGGAAGTGCGCGATGTATTGGATGTTGTCGCGAATAGTGCGGATCACGTCACCTTCCATGATCTGCGCGTGATAGATGTCGTAAAGAATCTTGACACGGGGTGAGTTGACACGTTTCATGATCTCGACACCGAACCGCATGCGGTCGAACTGATAATCGGGGTGGTTCACCTTCGAGTTCAGATACTCCATGCAGATGCTAACGCCCTTGTCTTCGGCGTGCGCCTTGACTTTGTTGAGGAAAACGACGCAGTTATCGACAGCCTCCTCATCGCCGATGCCGGCCCTGTTGCCGGAGAATGTGATGACGTTCGGCACTCCATTGGCCGCGGCCTTGTCGAGGTTCGAATGCATCGCCGGCTCGAGTTTGGCGTGATTCTCTTTCCGGTTGAGCGCATCTCGGATCGTCCCGGCGCCAGGGGCCATGGTGGGAACGAGTCCGTGCTTGTTGAGCGCAGGCCAGCCGTCCTCGCCAATGAGGTCGAATCCCGTAACGCCGAGTCGCGCGGCCTCGCGGGCCATGTCTTCCAGACTCAGCTTGCTGTTGCGCCCAAAGACGCCTCGCGTGACAGCTTGTTTGAGGCGACCTTTGCGACTGACCTTCTTGTCCGATTGGCCGAGGGCGGCGAGCGGCGCGGCGGCGATCCAGCTTCTGCGGGTCATCTCTGTATAGTACCCGCTCCAGAATCTTCCCCACGAGATCACGCCTGCTCGAAGTACCGCCGGGAATTGCCGGCACGTGATCCGCTCCACTCATGCAAGCGTCCAGCCACCGGGATATACTGCGATTGATGGAGTTTCCAAGCCTTTACCTCGTCAAACAGAATTTTCCGGACCGAAAAGTCGCCGACATTCACGGGACGGTGCAACGTGAGCTCGGCCAGGCTGGATTTGCTTCACGCCTGCGGCCAGGGGCGCGTGTGGCGATCGGCATTGGCAGCCGCGGTATCGCCAATATCGCGACCATCGCACGTGCTGTAGTGGATTTCTGGAAGTCGCAGCGTATGCAACCGTTCATTTTCCCGGCGATGGGCAGTCACGGAGCCGCGACGGCTGAAGGTCAAGCCGATGTTCTTGCGCACTACGGCATTCACGAGGCAACGATGGATTGCCCGGTCATCAGCGATCTGGACGTGGTTTCGCTCGGCAGGTCCGCGGAAGGCCTGGAAGCGTTCATGGACCGCAACGCCTATAACGCTGACGGCGTGATGCTAGTGGGCCGGGTGAAGTGGCACACCGACTACGCAGGCAAGATCGAAAGTGGTCTGTTCAAGATGATGGCGATTGGGCTCGGCAAGTTCGCCGGCGCGCAGCGATATCACACTTATGCGTACAAGATGGGGTTGGAGGCTGTCATTCGATCCGTTGGACGCCAGGTATTGAAGTCCGGCAAAATCCTGGGCGGACTGGCGATTCTCGAGGACGCCAATCACAACACGGGGAAGCTTGCGGCCGTTCCGGTGGAGGTGATGGAACAGCGGGAGGAGCAGTTGCTGGCAGAGGTGAAGAGCTGGCAAGGGCACATCCCGGTTCCCGCGGTGGATATTCTGATTCTGGATGAGATCGGGAAGAACATCAGCGGCGCGGGCATGGACACGAAGGTCGTCAACCGCAGCGTCAACGGACTCTATAACCCGTGGCCGAATACTCCCATCATCCAGCGCGTGTTCGTGCGGGACATCAGCGATATCTCGTATGGCAACGGCGTTGGATTGGGAATGGCGGACGTCGTTCATGACCGGTTGCTGGAACAAATCGACTGGGTCCCGACTCGAATCAATTCGCTCACGGCGTCCACTCCAGCGGCGATCCGTACGCCCGCCCATTTTCCGACCGACCGCGAGTGCCTGGAGCGGATCATGCCGACGGTGGGCAAATTCGAGATGACGGATGTGACCTTCTGCCGGATCCGCAACACGATGGTGCTGAGTCCCGCTCTGGTATCCGGGAACTTACTCGACGTTGTGCGTGCAAACCCGATTGCGGAGATCGTGGAAGGACCGCTCCCGTTCGAGTTCAATGAAGAAGGGAATTTGCCGGAAGTATTTCGCGGCGAGCCGGCAATGCAGATGGCGAACTGAGAATTTCTGAAATCGGCGCGGCAGACACGAGTGTCCGCGCCACGTCCGCGAGCGACAGTCTGTCGATTCCGAGATTCGTGAAGAGCTTCTCAGGCAGCGATAGTGGTTCGGTTTAAGTGGCCACGCTTCACCGTGCTGCTAAGTCCGCTATCATGAATCGTCCCCCCCATGCCGTCCGCCCGTGGAATCTCCTACCAGGATGCAGGCGTCAACATTGACGAAGCGGATCGCGCCGTGGATCGCATCAAAGTCCTGGCACGGCAAACCTTCACCAGCAGCGTGCTTACCAATATCGGTTCGTTCGGGGCCGCCTTCCAACTGAAAGGCTTTAGAAATCCCGTCCTAATGTCCTCGGCTGACGGCGTGGGCACAAAGTTGAAGGTAGCATTCCTGGCCGGAGTTCATAACACCGTGGGCGAGGACCTAGTCAACCACTGCGTGAACGACATTATGGTGCAGGGCGCCGAGCCGCTATTCTTTCTCGATTACATCGCGACGGGCCGCGTGGCGGCGACCCTAATCGGAGAGATTATCGAAGGCATGGCGCGCGGTTGTTCGGCCAATCACTGCGCGCTAATCGGCGGCGAGACAGCCGAAATGCCGGGTTTCTATCATGAAGGCGAATACGATCTGGCGGGGTTCATTGTTGGGGCCGTGGAGAAGCCAAGGCTACTCACCGGCGATGCAATTCGAAAGGACGACATAGTGCTGGGGCTCCCCTCCAACGGTCTGCATACCAATGGCTACTCGCTCGCGCGCAGGCTGCTGTTTGACGAAGCCGGCTACAAACACAACACGAGGGTAGCCACCCTCGGCTGCACCGTCGCCGAGGAGCTGCTGAAAGTTCATCGCAGCTACGCCACTGCTATTCGCGCACTGCGCAAGAGCGGAGTACTGAAGGGCGCCGCGCACATCACAGGCGGTGGGATCACGGAGAACACGCCCCGCATTCTGCCAAAGGGACTCGCCGTCGAGATCGACACGCGCGCTTGGCAGGCGCCTGCAGTATTCCAGTTAATGCGCTCGATCGGCAACGTCCCTGTCGATGACTGGCGGCGCACATTTAACCTGGGCATCGGCATGATTCTGGTCATCGGCAGTCGTGACCTGGCTAGAACCCAGCGAATCCTCAAAAAGGCGGGCGAGCCATATTATGTCATTGGACAAGTAGTCACGCAGGCGGGTAGCCAACGGGTCGTATACGTCGAATGAGGCGACTCGGCATCCTTCTCTCAGGGCGCGGATCCAACTTCGAGGCGATCGCGCGCAATGCGCTTTCCGGCGTCCTCGATGCCGAGATCTCCGTGGTCGTCTCGAACCGGCCGCAGGCCGCCGGACTCGAAATAGCGCGCAAGCTTGGGCTCAATGCCGTTTCGCTTCCTTCGAAAGGTCTTGAGCGAGAAGAGTACGATAGGCAGGTGGCCGCGGAACTCCGTAAAAACGATGTGGACGTCGTTTGTCTCGCGGGTTACATGCGATTGCTGAGTCCCTCGTTCATACGCGAATTTCCGATGAGGATCCTCAATATTCATCCGTCGCTGCTCCCGGCCTTCCCCGGACTCGACGCACAGCATCAAGCCTTTGAATATGGCGCCAAAGTCTCAGGCTGCACCGTGCACTTCGTCGACGAGCAGCTAGACAACGGCCCCATCCTCGTCCAATCCGCTGTACCGGTGCTCGCCAGCGACACCGCCGAAACCCTGAGCGCGCGCATCCTGGTCGAGGAGCATAGAATATACTCGGAAGCGATTCGCATCGTCTTGTCGGGGGCCTACCGCATCGACGGACGAAGGGTCATCTTGGAGAAAAAGTTATGAAACGCAGAGCATTCATCGCCAGTGCCGCATCGGCCGCTCGTCTTATGGGAGCCAACGAGCGTATTCGTGGCGCCATCATCGGTTCCGGTGGGCGTGGCCGCTATCTCACCGGCGAGTTCAAGGAAATTGGCGTCGAGATGGGTGCGGTGTGCGACGTTTACGAGCCCAATCTCCAGGCTGGTCTCAAAGTCGCTTCGACCGGCGCGAAATCCTTCGACAATTACAAGAAGCTACTCGAAGACAAGTCGATCGATGTTGTGATCGTCGCCACGCCCGACCATTGGCACGCGCAGATGACGATTGACGCGGTGGAAGCCGGCAAAGATGTGTACGTCGAAAAACCGATGGCGCACACCATCGAGGAAGGGTTTCGCATGATCGAAGCCACGCGCCGCACCAAGCGCGTCGTGCAGGTCGGTACGCAGCGTCGTAGCTTTGACCTGTTCCTCGACGCCAAGAAGCTGTTCGACACCGGTGCTTGTGGAAGCGTTCAGCTTGTCAATTCGTGGTGGTATAACCATACAGCGCGCCCACGGCCGGTGGAGTTGCAGGGAAAACTCGACTGGCAGCAATGGCTGGGGTCAGCCCCAAAACGGCCACTCGATCCGATTCGCTTCCGCAACTGGTATTGGTTTTGGGATTATTCGGGAGGCCTCATGATTGGTCAGGCGGCGCACGTGCTCGATGCGATTCTGTGGTTCATGAACTCGAAGCATCCGCTCGCCATCACCTGTTCCGCCAACAAAACCCAGATCACCGAATGGGAGGTGCCCGAGACTACCTGTTTCACCGTTGAGCTTCCGGAGAACTACATGGCGATCTTCACGCTTGGATACAAAGCCATGCGGTACAACGCGGCCAACGACCAAATGAAGCAGTTTCACGGCGACAAGGCAAGGTTCGACGTCGGCCGCGAAGGCTATGCGCTTTATCCGGAATCGAATGCCCTCGACATGAAACCATCGCAGGAAATCCGCAAGCCGGGCAGCTTTCGCCTGGCGGCGCCACAGCATATCCGCAACTTTCTGGACTGCGTACGGTCACGCAAGGATCCGACGGCGCCGGTGGAGGCGGGACAGGCGACCAACATCGTACTGTGCATGGCGATGGACTCGCTACGGTCGGGCAAACGTCTACGGTGGAACAGCACCGCACGCCGCGTCGAAAGTTGAGACAAAATGAATCCCCCCCAACCTACCAAGATCAATCTTGTCCAAAGCAGCGACTATCGCGAAAACTACGCCAACTCCGTCCAGATGCGCGTCAACATCTGGGACTTTTTCCTGATGTTCGGCACGCTCAGCCAGACCGCTCCGGACGCCGTCAACATCAACAACTTTCAGGGTGTGTACCTAAGCCCGCAACAGGCGAAAGCCCTTGCCAACCTGCTGAATCAAAACATCGCTCAGTACGAAGGGGCGTTCGGGGAGATTCGCCTCGAACCAATGCAGCAGACGGACAAGGTAATTCAATAGTTCGAGTGGAGCAAGGTGAGGTAGAGCCGATCCGCCACCTTGGTACGCTCAAGAAGATGTCCGGACACAAGCATGGGCCGCACTTGCGTGCGGTAAAGGTGCGGCGCGTGGATGAGGTCGATTCCCTACACGAGCTATTCACCCACTGCCTTCCTTCTTTTGGCGGCGCGTATCTCAGGCGCGTCTACACGATTCTCGATCACGCGATCGGTATGGGATGCCCGCTCACTCTTGCAATCGCCGGCCCCGTCACAGTCTCCGGCCAGCATCAGGCCTGGCTCATCCCACTGCTTGAGACCGGCTGGGTCGCCTACCTCAGTACGACCGATGCGGTGTGCTACCACGACGGCCACCGTGGTCTCCGGGGTTTTGAGCAGGGCCCAATCCACGAAGTATCACTTTTCGGCGATGACGCCGCCCTGCGCGAGGAGGGAACCATCCGTGTAGCCGACATGGCGTTCCCCGAGCAGGTTCTGCTCGACCAGGACCGCTACATCAGTGCTCTTTTGCTCCGGCCGGAGTTTCAGAAAAGGATGACCGGGACAGAACTCCGGCACCGCCTCGGTGCGTTCTACGCTGCGCAGGAGAAGAAAGGAGGAATCGAGCCAGGGTTGCTCGCCACATGTCACCACTTCGCGATTCCAGTGTTTGTCGGCGCCCCTTCCGACGGAAGCGTGTTCCTGAACTCGATGAAGCTGTGGGCAATGCGTGAGACAGGGCTCGTGGGCGGCTATGAGTTTGACCTCGATCTCCACGCCGAAGTCTTCGAGGCGTGCGCCTACCATCGCTGGGGCCTGTTCGAGCATCCCGCTCACGCCCTCGCTACCTGGATGCTTGGCGGGGGTGTCCCCAAGAACTTCAACCTGCAGCCCGAGCCCGCTTTAGGGCAGATCCTCGGATTGGCCAACGTACGCGGCTATCATTTTGATGTCCAGATTGTCACGGCGCCGGTTACCGACGGATCCCTTTCCTCCTGCTTCCCGGCCGAAGCTGTGACCTGGGGCAAAGTCGACAAGGACACTTACCGGCAAACCACCGAAAGCCTGCAGGCAGATTACTCGATGGTCGCGCCGTTTCTCGTTAAGGCTCTCCTTGATAATCGCAAGCGCTATGAGCGCAAGGCCGCCGAAGTGGGAGAAGCGAAGCTCCTCGACGAAGAACCCAAGGCGCGCGGTTATTTGCGGTCGCGGGCAGGCTACCGCCTGTATGAGCAACGCGAGCGGCTCTGCGCTGTCCTGCGGGAAGATGTGCGCAACAACGCCGCTTGGCTCGGCGAGAGTTTGCGGTATCCTCTGGATTGATTCATAGGGGGTGGCCGTTGCCGGCCACGCCCAGACCCGGTTCTCGACGATCGCAACGCTTGCGCGCGCGGCTCGCGCCCCGGAGTTATAGGAAGATCTACCAGCGTCCGCCGCGGCTTTTCCCGCCGCCTCGGTTGCCAAAGCCCGATCCGCCTTGCGGTTTTGGACGGGCTTCATTGACATTCAAGGTGCGGCCGTTCAAGTCTGCGCCGTTCAGTTGCGAAATGGCAGTTTCGGCTGCGCCGCGGTCGGTCATCTCGACAAAGGCAAAGCCACGGGGCTGCCCACTGTCGCGATCCGTTACTATATTCACGCGCTCCACGCTGCCATAGTTGGCAAACGCCGCGTGCAACTCATCCTGTGTGGTCTGAAAGCTGAGGTTTCCGACAAAGATGTTGGTCATGAAGTGTTTCCTTTGAAAAGTTAGATCGTCTTTGTCAGACAGCGCTGGGGAACCGGAACCAGGAAGGAGGCGGAACGAAGGGCGGCCGGAAGGCACTCGCAAGTAAAAACGGATGCGGGCAAAGACAAATTCAGTATAGCAGTGTTTTTACGCGCCCGCTCGATAAATATAGGAACTGCTACGCTAGCGGTTTGCTTCAACTGGAATCGATCACGAAAGAGTTTGCGACGCCGGGAGGCGGGTTGCGGGTGTTGGACGGAATTTCGCTTTCCTTGCGCCGCGGTGACGTCGTATCGATCATGGGACCATCCGGGAGCGGGAAGAGCACGTTGCTTTCGATTGTAGGGACGATCGAAGCGCCGAGCTCAGGCAAGATGACGCTCGATAGCAAGGACCCGTTTTCGCTCAGAGAGGCCGAGCTTGCGGCGTTCCGGAATCGACAGATCGGATTCGTGTTTCAGGATCATTGCTTGTTACCGCAGTGTACGGTGCTCGAGAATGTTCTCATTCCTACGCTTGCGGGCGATGCTGATCCGGACGGTGAGGCACGGGCACGGCAACTGCTCGATCGGGTCGGGCTCGGCGGACGCCTCGATCACTTGCCCGGGCAGCTTTCCGGCGGCGAGAAGCAGCGGGTGGCGATCGCACGGGCGCTGATCCGGCAACCGCTGGTGGTGCTGTGCGATGAGCCGACGGGGAATCTGGATCGCAAGTCGGCCGATGCGGTAGCGTCGCTGCTGTTCGAATTGCACGGGCAGCAGGAGGCGATCCTGGTGTTGGTGACGCACAGCGAAAAGCTGGCGGCGATGGCGCCGGCGCGGTACGAGCTGATGGACGGCCATCTGGTGAAGCGCTGATGCAGACGGGAACGGTCGTCCGGCGGAGTCTGCGGTATTACCGGCGCTCGAACCTGGCGGTGATCGCCGGGATTGCGGCGGCGGTAGCGGTGCTGGCAGGCGCCCGCGTCGTGGGAGACTCAGTGCGTGGGAGCTTGCGGCGGATTGCGCTCGATCGCATCGGCAACACCGAAGTGGTGGTTTCAGCTCCGAACCTCTTTCGCGAACAGCTTGCCGGCTCGTTCGGGAACGCCGTACCGCTTGTGGTGCTCGAAGGTCTCGTGACGCACCAGTCGAGCGGGCGGCGGGCGACTTCCGTTACAGTGTACGGCGTCGACGACCGGTTTTGGAGATTTCAGGGACAATCGGGTTGGTCCTTGGAGAATCGGGATGCCGGGTTGAGTCAACCGCTGGCTAACGAGCTGGGGGCGCAGGCAGGAGACACGCTGCTGCTGCGGATCGAAAAGCCTTCCGACATTCCGGCGGAATCGCTGTTCGGACGGAAGGAAGAGGCGGCGCCGACGATCCGATTGAATCTGAAAAGGGTGGGTGGCGAGTTTTCGCTGCGGGCACAGCAGGGAGCGGTGCGAGCGCTGTTCGTTCCGCTCAGCCGGCTGCAACGCGAGATCGATGGGGCGGGAAAGGTCAACACGATTCTGGTGGGCGGGGCGGCATCGAAGCCTGAGGAAGTGTTGCGGTCAGCTTTCACGCTGGACGACTTGGGAATACGCCTACGCGGGTTCGAAGATCGTGATCAGATTCAGATGGACACGGCAAGCGGCATTCTGAATGATGCGCTCGTCCAGACCGCAACGCGAGAGGCGGGAGACGCTGGTCTCCTGGTGTTGCCGGTGATGACCTACATGGCCACGACGCTGCGCGCTCGCGGCAAGGAAATACCCTACTCGCTGCTCGCGGCGATGGACTTGGCCGCGGTGGGGATCGAAGACGCGGGCGAGCGTACGATCGCGTTTAACCAGTGGGCGGCGCAGGATCTGGGTGTGCGCACGGGGGATCGAGTGGAAATGGAATACCTGTTGTGGCACAACGACGGCCGGATGACAACGGAGAAGACGGAGCTTACCGCCGGTCCGGTTGTGCGGTTGGCGGGACTCGCCGCCGATCGCGATCTGACGCCGGAATATCCGGGGATCACGGATGCAGACAATGTGTCCGATTGGGACCCGCCATTTCCAATGGATCTCAGCCGCATACGGCCGCGTGACGAAGATTACTGGGACAAGTACCGCACGACTCCGAAGGCTTTTCTACCACTGCCCGTGGCGCAGAAGTTGTGGGAGTCGCGCTGGGGGAAGGTGACGGCGTTGCGAATGACGGTGACGGATCGCGACCAGGAGGCGGTGTCGAAAGGTGTCGAGGAAATGCGCAGCCGGTTGCGAGCCAAGCTCGATCCGATGGCGCAAGGTTTCGCGGTGGTGCGGCTGCGGGACCAGAATCTTGCGGCGTCACAGGGGGCAACGGATTTCGGCGAGTATTTCGGATATTTTTCTTTCTTTCTGGTGGTGTCGGCGCTCATGCTCGCGGGGTTGTTTTTCCGATTGGGGATCGAGCAACGAGTGACGGAAGTCGGGTTACTGCGGGCGGTTGGGCTTTCGGTGCGTGAAGTGCGGCGTTTGTTTCTGCGCGAGGGAATGGCGTTGAGCGCGGTGGGAGGACTGGTTGGAGCGCTGGGAGCGTTGGCGTACGGCGGACTGGTAGTGTTCGGGCTGGGGACGTGGTGGGTGGAAGCGGTGGGGACGCGCGAGCTGAGTCTCCAGGTAACGCCGGGTGCGGTGAGCGCTGGAATTCTCGGTGGGATGCTGGCGGCGATTGCGGCGGTGGGGCTGACTCTGCGGGGGTTCGAGCGATGGTCGCCACGGCAGTTGCTGGCCGGAGTGGAGGCGAGCATTCCAGTGAAAGGATCGAGGCGGGCACGGGTCGTGGTATTGGTATGCGGCGTGATTGCGCTGCTTCTTGCGGGGGCGGCAGCGGTTTCCGTGGCGCCTGCGGCAGGAGCATTTTTTGGAGTGGGGACGCTGTTGTTGATTGGGGCACTGGGATGGATGCGATTGCAACTGGCCTCGAGCTTGCGCCATCCGGTGGCAGGCAGCATTGGTTTGCGGCGGCTGGCGTTCCGCAATGCGGCGACGCATCCTGGGCGGACGATTCTCGCGACAGCGCTGATCGCGTCGGCGACGTTTCTGCTGGTGTCGGTGGAGGCGTTCCGGCGGGACCCGCATGGGGCCAGTCTCGATCCGAAGTCGGGTACGGGAGGTTATCCGTTGATGGCGGAATCGAACCGGCCGATTTATCACAATCCGAATTCCGCCGAAGGGCGGGAAAGCCTGAACCTCGGGAATCTGAAGGGTGTGAAACTGGCCGCGTTTCGGCTTCGGCCGGGAGATGATGCGAGTTGTCTCAATCTGTTTGCCCCGCAGAATCCGCGAGTACTGGGTGCTCCGGCGGAGTTTTTGCGGCAAGGCCGGTTCGACTTCGCGCAAAGCGAGGGCGAAGGCGGTTGGGCGCTGCTCGAGCAGGAGCGAACGGACGGCGCTGTGCCGGCCATTGCCGACGCGAACTCGATCACCTACGTGCTGCACAAAAAAGTCGGGGAGGAAGTAGTGTTAGGGAATGGGATGCGGCTACGGCTGGTGGCGGCATTGCGCGACAGCGTGTTTCAGAGCGAGCTGATCATAAGCGAGAAGCATTTTTTGCGGCTGTTTCCGAAGGAGCAGGGGTATCGCGTGTTTCTGATCGAGGCGCCCGTGGGGACGACAGCGGAGGTGAGCGCGGTCCTGGAGAATGCGTTAGCCGATCACGGGTTGGATACGATGTCAACCGGGGAACGGTTGGCGGCGTTTCATCGCGTGGAAAATACGTTCTTGTCTACCTTTCAAACCTTGGGCGGACTCGGGCTGCTGCTGGGCACTATCGGGCTGGCGGCCGTGTTGTTCCGCAATGTGCTGGAACGGCGGCGAGAACTGGCGCTGCTCGCGGCGGTGGGCTATTCCAGAGCGGCACTCGAGAGACTGGTGATGACCGAGCACGTGCGAGTGTTGGTGACTGGTTTGGTGATCGGGAGCGGAGCGGCGATGGCGGCGATCGCGCCGGTCCTGGTGTCGCGAGGAGCGCAGTTTTCCTTTTTGGGGATGGGCCTGTTGTTGAGTGCGGTGCTGGTTACCGGCTTGATTGCGACGTGGCTCGCGACGCGCGCTGCGCTGGGCGGACGGTTAGCGGAATCGCTGAGAGCGGGTTAACTGAGCAAGGTGACTTTCAGCTTCCGGCTGGTTCGGAAAAAAAGCACCCAGAGCAGCGCCGCCAAGACCCAGGCGATGATCGCCAGGACCGGCTGATCGCGCAGCATCAGGAAGACCATTTTGCTGTCGACCACCACAAAGCTCGCGGGAAGAAAGCTCGTGAAGATCGCACCTCCCATCAGCCAGCTCTTACGCCGCAGGAGCGACTGAGTTGTCATGAGCGATCTCTTCTCGAGGCCCGGTGAGATCACAACCGGGGGAAGATCCAACCCGCGAGCGCGGTCGACCGTCTCGCGCAACTCGGGGTCCTGCCTCAACCATTCCTCGACGGCCAACCGCGTATCCTGGCTCGCTTCGCCCGCCAAGTATACGGGCAACAGATCCCGAACGATTGCCTTGTTGATGGTCATACTCTGCTCCAATTCCTTCCTGTGATCTCAGCCAGCCGAAGCCGGCCACGATGGACTTTCACTTTCACGGTAGCGACGGGTATTGTCAGAATTCGCGCGATCTCCTCATACGGAAGCGCTTCCTCGGCTCGCAGGAGAATCGCCATCCGATCGTGTTCCGGCAACTGCTGCAGCGCCAATCGCACATGCTCCAGCTCGATTCGCGACTCCACTCCCGAGGGTTGTGACCGCACGTCCCCGGCGGTATCGAGCGGCTGTCTCCGCCAGTCGCGCCGCTTCGACTCCAGAAAGAGATTCCTTGCGATCGCGAGAAGATAACCTTTCACGGTTTCCAGGCGCAGGCGATCTTCGGTAGACCAGGCGCGAAGGAATGTTTCCGAGGTGAGATCCTCGGCCACGGTCCGGTCACCGCTCAGGTAGTAGGCGAATCGAAAAACATCGGCGCTATGCTGGCGCCAGATATCTTCGAATCGCGCTGCCGGAGTCATCTATGGAGATTATGCGCGAGGGCGCGGAAAGTTTCCGGCGGTATGAAGCCGTGGGCTGACGCCTCCGTTGCAAGCTAAAGCTCACCCCACCTAGATTCGGCTGCACGACAAATGTACAAAGTCGAGGGCAGCGCCATGCGCTGCCATATGAGGCCCGCACCCTGAACCTGCCAGTTTGCCCCGCTGCAGTGAAATCAAGTACACTCCAGTTGGTAACCAAATGAAAGACAAAGTAGACAAAGCAGACAAAGCAGACGTCCTCCGCGGCACGTTAGTCTTAATGGTGCTCAGGATTTTGGAAGTGCTCGGGCCGCTTCATGGGTACGCTGTCGCCCGCCGGATCGAGCAAATTAGCGGCAATCTCCTCCAATTGAATCAAGGCACTCTTTACCCGGCGCTGCTCCATATGGAGCAGGAAGGATGGATTGCTTCCAAGTGGGGCGCTTCGGAAAGAAATCGCCGGGCCAAGTTCTACTCCATCACCGCGGCTGGACGGAAACAACTCGCCAAGGAGACTGGTGATTGGCAGCGCATGTCTTCCACGATCGAGCGGTTCTTGGGTTCGCTCGACGGCCTCTTAGGGGAACAGGTCCGATGAGCCGATGAATAGATTGTTAGTACTCGTTGTCGCGTGTTCCGTAAACTGTCGTTATCCGGAACATTCGGCCCAACCTAAGACCGAGAAAGCGACAAGGCCTCCCGTACGCATCACCCAGTTCTACGCCACTCAGCCAATGGCGCCGAGCGGTGAGTCTACGACCTTGTGTTATGGCGTCGATAACGCCGCTGTCGTGCGGATCGATCCGCCCGTCGAGCGTTTGGGGCCCACGCTCGCCCGTTGCTTCACGGTGTCTCCTCAGAAGACGACCACCTACACCTTGACAGCAGAGGATGAGCAGGGAAAGACAAGCTCACAGTCCGTCACGGTCACGGTTGGGGATCCGCTGCCAAAGTTTACGGATCTCTCCATCAGTGATCAAGAAGTCTCGCCAGGCGAAGTTATCGCGTTTTGTTTCAAAGCCAACAACGCTGTAAATGTGCAGGGCAGACCAGGATACTTTCGAGGTGGCGGCTCGCCCCGGAGCGATTGCCTGGTTGATACGCCGCGACAGACCACCTCTTACCGCATTACGATCAAGAACGCCTCCGGTCAGGCGGATCACGCGAATATCACCGTGAAAGTTCGCTGAGCGCCTATCTTGCCGGCAGGTGGTTCGCTGGAGTCCAGCAGCGGCGGGAGGTAGCTGAAACAGGCTGTTACTTTTGCTCGAACAAGCTGGAACGGTCCACGCGCTCCCCCTTAAAGAAAATATAAGAAATCCTCTCGGTGGCAACGATGTCGTCGAGCGGATTGCCGTCCACCACGAGCAACGTGGCTTCATATCCTCTAGGGATCAGACCGATCCGTCCCGACTGCCCCAACA
>Ga0187893_10005304_pt1 | contig 23303 bp, 14 predicted proteins | sample MA1701074metaG_FD_139574 | JGI IMG/M metagenome (GOLD analysis project Ga0187893, IMG submission 139574) | White microbial mat communities from a basaltic lava cave in the Kipuka Kanohina Cave System on the Island of Hawaii, USA - MA170107-4 metaG ...
CCCTGGGTAAGCGACTTAACTGCGATGATAGTAACGCCTGCGCTGAAGTCATTGGCATTGTAGGCGATGTCAAGCACAACAGTGTCCTCGAAGAACCCGGTTACGATCTCTACTACGCCTGCTATCAGAGTTACAGTAAGCAAACTCACTTTGTGGTGCGCACAGAGGGCGATCCGATGTCCCTGGAGACGGCGATCAAACGGGCGATCTGGCAGGCTGCTCCAGATACGGGCGTCTTCAATGTCATGCCTGTGACCAGGCTATCGGCAAACACCTTCTGGCAGTCAAGACTCTGGACTCTGCTGTTCGGGATCTTTTCGGCCCTGGCACTGGTGCTGGCAGCAGCAGGGATTTATGGAGTGATGGCTTTCTTTGTGGCTCAGCGCACCCGGGAAATCGGCATTCGGCTAGCGCTCGGGGCTCAGTGGCGGGATGTCTTGAAGCTTGTCTTGAAGAGTGGAATGTTGCTCGTAGCAATCGGCCTGACAATCGGACTTGCGGGCGCATTCGCGTTGACACGTTTGATGAGAACCTTACTGTTCGAAGTCGCGCCGACTGACGTGCCAACGTTCGTTGGGGTGGTGGTTTGTGTGCTCGTCGCTGCTTTGCTCTCCTGCTATCTCCCGGCGCGGCGTGCAACCAAAGTCGACCCTCTGGTAGCGCTGCGATACGAATGATTGGCAGCAAGTCAACTCACAACTCATGTCAGCCTAATTACTACAATTCAAGTAGGCCAATTTGCAGGTGCCTCAACTAACAACTCCTGAAGCCTAATTGCCACAGTTCAACTGGAAAACTTTGCAGGTCAGGAAGGGGGCAAGCGCGTAGCGCGCGCCCCCGCTCAACTCTCAATTCATGTCAGCCCAATTCCCACAATTCAAGTGGGCCAATTTGCAGGTGCCTCAACTAACAACTCCTGAAGCTCCTAATTGTCACAGTTCAAGTGGAAAAATTTGCAGGTCAGGAAGGGGGCAAGCGCGTAGCGCGCGCCCCCGCTCAACTCTCAATTCACTCATGCTGAGGGTGCGAAGCAACCTCTGGTCACCGCTTTAAAGTCTTCTGAATGAGCGGTGATCTTTTGAGGTGATAGTGTTGACAGTTGAGCGCGGCCGCGCGCTAACGAGCTTGCCCCTTCCTCACTTGCAAATTGGCCCACTTGAGTTGTGACACTCACGCTGGCTTGAGTTGTGAGTTGAGCGGGGGCGCGCGCAAAGCGCTTGCCCCCTTCCTCACCTGCAAATTGGCCCGCTTGAGTTGTGACACTCACGCTGGCTTGAGTTGTGAGTTGAGCGGGGGCGCGCGCAAAGCGCTTGCCCCCTTCCTCACCTGCAAATTGGCCCATGTGAACTGTGGCAATTAGGCTTGCATGAATTGTTAGTTGAGCACGGATCCGAGCACTCTTAAAGCAACAACTCAAAACTGGCAGGAGGAAGGGGACAGAGCTTCAGCGCATCAAACTCGTAAATTTATCAGTTCCAACTGTCAGCAACATTCGCCGTTTAACCCTCGTACAATTCAGAGCATTCCCGAAAAGCTTTTCCAAAAAATAGGAGTTCCTATGAAAAAACTGCATTACTTCCTGGTTGACGTTTTTACTGACAGGGCCTTCGGCGGGAATCCACTTGCCGTTTTCACAGACGGAAAAGGCGTACCCGGCGAAATCATGCAGTCAATCGCCAAGGAATTTAATCTTTCTGAGACAACTTTTGTGCTGCCTCCCGAAGACGCCGGAAATAACTACTGGGTGCGCATCTTTACGCCCACTATCGAGTTACCCTTCGCGGGCCATCCGACGATCGGCACGACATACATACTGGCCCGTGAGCGCATGTTCGAGCAAAGCCCATCGGGGACGACTACTGTCCGATTGGAGGAGGGGGTGGGCACCATACCAGTCAGGATCGAGTGGAAAGACGGCGCGCCAGCATTCATTGAGATGAGTCAGCCATTACCGGCCTTCGGCTTGCGCTTTGAGGACGTGGAAACGATCGCCCAGGTGCTGTCGCTCGAAGCGGAGGCGATCACAGCACCGGGGCTGCCTATAGAGGTCGTCTCCTGCGGAGTGCCGTTCCTGTTCGTCCCACTCAGGGACCTCGAAGCCGTTCGCAGCATCCGCCTACGCCTCGATGTGTGGGAGCGAGTGCTGAAAAACTCTAAGGCAGCGAACGTTTTTGTTTTCACTAAGGAGACAGAGGTCGAGGGTTCTACAGTTCACAGCCGTATGTTCGCGCCTGCCTCGGGGATTTTGGAAGACCCGGCTACCGGTGGCGCCAGCGGACCGCTCGGAAGCTACCTGGTACGTCACAAAGTTTTCCCCGGCCGCCTGGAGTTCGTCAGTGAACAGGGTCTGGAGATGGGCCGCCCCAGTTTCATCAAAATCAGGATCGAGCAGAACGCTGAAGATCAGATATCCGGCGTGCACGTGGGCGGCCAATGCCACTTCATGGGTTCAGGTCACCTGGAAATCGATTGCTAACCTGCCATGTTTAGCCCGCGGAGCGGGCGTCAGCCTGGGGTGGAGCGTAGCGGAACCCAGGATCGCATTTAAATAAAGGACCCGAGCCCGCGGCAGCGGGCGACAGCCCACAAAGCAAGAATCCGGGCCGTCTTTCACCCTTCAAGCTGACGCCTGTTATCATGGGCTCACTTCATGAATCGAACAGTTAGACTGGGGTGGACCGAAGCGGAAAGCTGGTCAACATTCGATTCTCAACAATAAGCCTGTGATAAACAGCAGCATGGAGCTTTGACTTATTGACACAGAGCCTTTGCCTACCTAATATTGCTTCTCGATCGCTTCGCGTGGGGCAGTAGCTCAGTTTGGCAGAGCGCCGCGTTCGCAATGCGGAGGCCAGGGGTTCGATCCCCCTCTGCTCCACCAATAAACCCACCTACTTCAAATACATAACCCAGCAAGATCAACACCCCCCGCTCGTCCTGTGATTACCGTTGTGACGGTTATCAGGAAACGGCAGTGAGTGAAGCATGCACTTCCTGCGCTAAGGCCCGAATACCCCAAGGAGGGCTTAATCGCCTCAACCGATCTGAGCAGAACAGCTAACAGCTGAGATCGTTGTAATTGTACCTCCAGAATCTGATAACCATAACAGGCCAACCCTAGATTAGGAAAAAAAGAAAACTCCATGAAAAATGTTGACATAAAGGTAAGGGCCGTGGTAAATACGATCTGTTAAGGTTAACATAAAGGTTCTACTTAAGTGAAACAAAAGAAATCCACCACTCTTGCCCTTATTGCGCAGCGCGCCGGAGTGGCCACGATGACCGTCTCCCGGGTGATAAACGGGAATGGTTACGTGAGCCACGGGACGCGCGAGCGGGTGCTTAAGGTAGCGCGAGAGATGAGCTATCGGCGCAATGCCCTAGCGCGCGGGCTGAAGCGGCAGCGGACCGAGACCATCGGGCTGGTGCTCGGCGACCTCGCCAATCCATTCGCCGCCGAAGTCGCGCACGGCGTCCGCGAGGTGTTGACGGCGCAAGGTTACACGCTCTTCATGTGCGTCAGCGAGCGCAGCGCCCGCGAAGACATAACGGCCTTCGATACGCTGGCGGATCACCGCGTGGATGGCATCATTGTCGCCACTCGCGCTTCGAAACTCGGCAACGACCGACTGGCAGAGATCATCGAGATGGGCATCCCAGTCGTCCTAATCGGTCGTGATTTCCGGCACCCCCTGGCAGATCTCGTCACAGCCGACCACCTCCACGGCGGTTATCAGGCGGCGACACATCTCATCTCGCTGGGTCATCGACAAATCGGCTTTGTGGGGGCATCTCTCTCAAATGTCTCCGGGTTGAAGCGTTTTCAAGGTTTTGTTGATGCCTTGCGCGAAAACGGACTGCCCGTGGACGAAAAGCTGATCGCCGGGAGCAATGGCAAAGAGCAGGTGCCCGGTTACGCCACGGAGGAGATGGGCTTCGAGTGCATGAAGCGGCTACTCGAGCTGCGAGAGCCGCCGAGGGCCATCTTTGCTCGCAACGACATCACAGCGCTGGGCGCAATCAGTGCGATCAAGAGCGCGGGGCTGCGCATCCCGCAGGATATTGCCGTAGTCGGCTACGACGACATCCCGCTGGCGCGCCACACCTCGCCGCCTCTTACCACCATACGCCAGCCCACCCGAGAGCAGGGAAGACTCGCCGCAGAGCTCCTGCTCCGGCGCGTCGAGAGCCGCGAGCCTCCTCGGCGCGAAGAGAAGATACTGGATTGCGAGCTAATTGTCCGCGAATCAACCATCGGTGCGGCACAGTAGCCGCCCCTTGACGTTCGGTTTTCTAATGTCTTTCCGAGAACGGAGTTTCGAAAGTCCCCAGGCAGATTCGAATTCCTACGGGTAATCCAAGAGTAGGCACAGTCCAACGGGGTCCGTAACGCAAGTGCTATTAAACATTCCCAGATCTGTTAAGGTTAACATACGGCAGCGTGCGACCCTTTTCAGCGTCGTCTTACTCCTCTGTTGCGCAGTGCCCGCGATCCGCGCGCAGGCGCCCGACCCGATTGTGCCATTCGAGCGCATCCTGCGCCGACCTGTCAAACTGCGGCCAGAGTTGGTTGGACGCCATCCCCGCGTCTTTTTTACTTCCGAGTCTTTAGCCAAGCTCCGTGAGCGTGCGCGCACAGAGCCAGGCAGTGAACTCTGGCATGAGGCGTCGGCCGTCGAGAGCAGAATCAAGCAGAAGCCTTTCGCACCCGGTGCGCCCGAGCTGGATAGAAGTGGACACGGAGCGCCGCAGTACAGAGCCGCCTATGCGCTAGCCGAGCTGACTCTAGCCTACGCCATCGAACAGGATCCGCAGCTCCTCGAAGCGGCTAAACAGTGGCTGCTGGCGATCATTCAATACGACCCGTGGGGCTACACCTTCAGCAAGCCGAACACGGACCTGCCGGCGGCACATTTTCTCTACGCGGTCGGCCTCGCTTATGACACGCTCTACCACCAACTCACGGAAGCGGAGCGGGCCGCCGTGCGCCACAAACTCGTCCGTCAGGGCAACCTGATGTACGACTATTTCCGTTACAAACCGAAGAAAACCTACGCCTACAGCCAGAACCACACGGGTATCCCGCAGGCCGGACTGGCGGTCGCAGCCTTCGCGCTCCTCGGCGAGGAGAAGGAAGCTGAACAGTGGGCGCAGCTGTCCCGGGCCATCTATGACCGCATCCTTTCGACTTTCGGAACAGACGGCTACTACTACGAGGGCTTCCACTACTACGTCTTCAGTCTTCACTGGATCGTACGTTATCTCGATACGCTCGAACACACGACGGGCGAAGACCTCTATCCGCGGATGCGCGAGCGCTTCGTGCCCCTAAAATACTACGCGGCGCATTCCGTACTACCGGGCGGGGACGGCGTCTTCGATTTCGGCGACACGGGCAAAGGCGCTGTCGACCGTAACCAAGAGACAGCTTTGAAGCCCAACACAGGCTACGAGGTTCTCTACCGTCTCGCCTCGAAGTACAGAGACGAGCAGGCGCAAGGGGTGGCCCAGTGGCTGCGAAAGGATTTGGGGACGGACACTTGGGAGGATTTTTGGGCCTTCTACTCTTACGACGCGAGCCTGCGCGCCGCACCCATCACTTCGATCCCGACTTTTTATCATTTCCAGGATAACGGGACGATCTTCTGGCGTAGCGGCTGGAACGCGGGCGCGACCGCCGTCGCCTTTCGTTGTGGCCCGCCCGAAGGTCATCAGGTCACGGCGCTGAAACCTAGTATCCCCGAGTGGCGTCTATCGACGGGCCACGCACACCCGGACGCAAACAGCTTCATCATCTATGCCAACGGTCGCTATCTGACGGGCGACACGGGCTACGTCGGCGTCAAGCTAGCCGCCGACCATAATACGGTTCTCGTGGACGGGCGCGGACACGCCGAAGAGGGACAGCACCACATCTATAAGGATGTCCCGTATGAGCGGCTGGATCAGATTCGAATCAGCGAGCGGGTGCTGGCACCAGATCACTTCTACGCGCGCGGCGAGGCGGCAGCTGCCTACTTTCCCGAACTCAGCCTCGAACGCTTCACACGCCACTTTCTTTTCGTCGCGCCTGACTACTTTGTGGTCTGGGATGAGCTGGAAACGAAGGAGGCGCGTCAGTTCTCCTGGCTCCTAAACGCTGACCGAAAGATCGAACAGCTCGGTTCGTCCGGTTTTCTTCTCGTCAACGAGCCGGCGGCTCTGCTTGTGGAACGCCTGGTGCCCGCGCGCGCCGAAGTCAAAATTGAGCCGCAAATGGTGATCGGACAGGGCAAACCCGGCTCGGTCGAGAAAGGCGATCCTGATGTCCGCGGCCTTCAGCTCATTGAGCGGACGGAAGAAAAAGTCCGGCAGGCGGAATTTCTCCATTTCCTTCAGCCCACACTGGCAAATGATTTTTCGCGCCCGCGCGTAACAGCGCTCGGCGGCGCTCAAGAACGAACGCGCGGAGTCCGCATCGAGTGGTCAAGCGGAAACGTCGAGTGGGTTCTACTCCGCGGGAGTACGGATGAGTTGACGACCGATGGGGAACGGGCTGTGCTCCGCCTGGGTCGTGACCGCGTGTGGCGACGAGTCATTATCCATCGCGGGATGCGCCTCTTGCACGAGGGAACAGCGGTTCTGCAAGCGGGACAGCCGGTCACCGCCTCGCTCGAAATGAAGGGGGAGGTCTGGCAGGGTTTTGTCAGCGTTGCCTCGCCGACAGAGTTGATGGTCAACGTCCGGCGCAGACCACGGGTCTTGCTGATCAACGGCGTAAGTGTCCCGGCGAATTATGATGAGACGGCGCGCACCGTCACTTTCAGCATAGGCGCGGGAGGAAGTCGAATCGAGGCCGAGTGAGTCAGACCATAAGGCGGTTTGCGGGCGACAGGATTTTCGCCGAACTGAAAGAAGTGATTTGAAGGTATCTTCATGGCTGAACGAAAACTGAGTGTGAGCCCAAAAGAAGAGCCCGCGGCATTCGCAGCGGGTGAGTCCGGGGCTGTCACCTTCAAGCTCAATGGCTTACGCTGGTACATCGTCGGGCTGGTCTTTCTCGCCACGCTGATTAACTACATCGACCGTCTCACGGTCTCGGTGCTTGCGCCCGTCATCACGCGCGAGCTGAACCTCTCGAACACAGAGTTTGCCAGAGTCGCCACGTGGTTTCTGCTTGCCTACACCATCAGCCAGACGCTTTCGGGCAAGCTCTACGACCGTATCGGGACGCGGCTGGGCTTCGTCGTCTCCATCACGATCTGGTCTGTGGCTGCGATGGCTCACTCCTTCGCGCGCGGGGTAGGGAGCTTGAGTGCCTTCCGTTTTGTGCTGGGGTTGGGCGAGGCCGGCAACTGGCCGGGAGCGGCCAAGGCCGTCGCCGAGTGGTTTCCCATCAGGCAACGTGCCTTCGGCATGGCGATCTTCAATAGCGGCGCGGCGATCGGCTCGGTGGTCGCCCCGCCGCTCATCATCTGGCTCCAACTCCGCTACGGATGGCAGACCACTTTTCTAGTTACCGGCGCGCTCGGCTTCATTTGGCTCGCGCTCTGGCTCCTGATCTATCGTACGCCGGACAAACACCCCTGGATTACGCCGGAGGAACGGGCGCTCATTATTGAAGGGCAGCGCGAGCCGAGCGAGCGAGTGGACGGCGTGTCGAAGATTGTGGCCGAACATGAGAGTGCAGCCTCGATCGAAAACCAGGCAATTTCGGCTGCGCCCGGCGATCACGCGAAGGAGCACGCGCCGGGTTGGTTCGAACTTCTGCGACACAAGGAAGTCTGGGGCATCGTCCTCGCACGCTTCTTTACGGATCCGATCTGGTGGCTCTACATTACTTGGCTTCCGCTCTATCTCTACACCGCCCGTGGCTTCAGTCTCAAAGAGATTGGCCTTTTCGCTTGGGTGCCATACGTTGCCGCTGATGCCGGGAGTCTCTTCGGAGGGTGGATGTCGGGCCATCTCATTTCTCGCGGCTGGACTGTGAATCGTGCGCGCAAGGCCGTGATTCTCTTCGCCGCCCTGCTCATGCCCGCAGGCATTCTGGCGGCCTTTGCCGCCGATCCTTTCACGGCACTCGCTTTGATTGCCCTGGTTCTTTTCGGCTTTCAGGTCTGGATCAATAACGTGCAGACATTGCCAAGCGATTTCTTCTCGACCAAAGCGGTTGCCTCGGTCGCAGGATTGGGCGGGACGGGGGCTGGCATCGGCGCAATGATCTTTACGCTCACCACCGGGTGGGTGGTGGATCATTTTTCCTATGTGCCTATTCTGGTGGCAGCAGGGTTGCTGGCTCCCATCGGCACGCTCGTTCTCTTCCTGCTCGCCGGCCCGATCAGGCGCGTCCCGCTCAAGACGGCACATTAAAGACGGCGACTCAAAAACGTTTGAACTTGGGAGGCATTAGATATGAAGAATTACATTGATCTTTCAGGCAAGGTAGCGCTCGTCACGGGTGCGTCCTCGGGTATCGGTCGGGCCACGGCCATCGCGCTTTCGGAATGCGGGGCGGCTGTGGCGATCAACTACAACCGCAATGAGGCTGGCGCCGAGCAGGGACGAAGGGAGATCACCGAGAGTGGTGGGCAGGCGCTTGCTATTCAGGCCGATGTGACGCGCTCCAGGGACGTGGCTTCGCTCATCGAGCGCACAACGAAAGAACTCGGCCCAATTGACATCCTTGTCAATAACGCTGGTTCGCTCGTCGAGCGTTTGAAGATTTTGGAATTGACGGAAGAGCGTTGGGACGAGGTGATCGATCTCAATCTCAAGAGCGCCTTTCTCTGCTCGAAGGCCGTCGCCGCATCGATGATGGAGCGAAAGGGCGGCGCGATCATCAATGTCTCTTCGATCGCCGGTCGCAATGGCGGTGCACTCGGCTCGATCCATTATTCCACCGCCAAGGGCGGTCTTATCAGTATGACCAAAGGATTTGCCAAAGAACTCGCGCCCTTTGGCGTGCGCGTCAACGCTATCTCGCCCGGGGTGATTGACACGCCGTTTCACGAACAGTTCTCGACGCCCGAAATGCTGAAGGGCTACATCGGTATGATTCCGCTGGCGCGCGTCGGCAAAACCGATGAGGTCGCTAAGGTCATTGCCTTTCTCGCCTCAGATGCGGCGGGCTACCTCTGCGGCGAGACCATCGAGATTAACGGCGGCATGTTAATGCTGTAAATCTGCTTTTTCAGCGTGCGGCCACTGCGCGCGCCCGAGCTTGTCCACTCAAAGGACTAGAGGAGGTAATCAAACCATGATCATCGATACACAAGTTAACGCTAACACTCGAGTGCGGCGGATCGTTCGGTGCATTCTTTCGTACTGCATGCTCCTCGTTTTCGCCTTGTTCTGTGCGCTGCAGGTGTCTGCACAAAGTTTCAAGGCCACGGTCGTCGGTCGGGTTACGGATACGAATGGTGCAGCTGTGCCGGGCGTAAGCATCGCGCTGACGGAGCAGGGCACGGGGAGCACACAGAAGGCCACGACCAACGAGGAGGGAAGTTTCACCATCCCGCAACTTCCGCCCGGTCGCTACGATGTTCGCGTCGAGGGCGCGGGCTTCAAAGTCATTCAGCAGACGGGAATCGTCCTGGAGACGGCGAGCACGCAGCGGCTTGATTTTACGCTCGAACCTGGTGCGGTGACCGAGATGATCACGGTCGTCGCTGAACCGCCCGCTATCAATACCGACACCTCGGACAAGGGCGAAGTCATCACTCCGCGGCAGGTGCAGGATTTGCCTTTGAACGGGCGCAACTTTACCGACCTCGCGCTCCTTGTTCCCGGTGTCTATCGCCGCCCGGCCGACGACGATCAGGGTGAGGGTCTGGCCACGGCGGGCACGCGCACAGACGCCTCGAACTTTATCCTCGATGGCGTCGTCAACCGCTCAGACCGCAACGCCTCGGTCGGCGTCAACACCTCCGTGGACTCAATCCGCGAGTTTAAGGTCGAGACTTCCACTTACTCGGCGGAATACGGGCGCACCGCCGGCGCGCAGGTCAACGTCGTCTCGAAGTCGGGGACAAACGATTTGCACGGCTCGGCGTTCGACTACCTCCGCAACGACATCTTCGACGCCAACAATTTCTTCACCGCCCCGGGCGAAGACAAGAAACTCAGGCGCAACCAATTCGGCTTTACCTTCGGCGGCCCCCTGCCGTTCTTCAACTTCGGGGAGGGCGGCCCTACCTTCCACTCCGGCAAGGACAGAACTTTCTTCTTCGTCTCTTACGAAGGCACGCGCGAGCGGCGCTCGGTCTCGCGCGTCTCAAACGCGCCGCGCGCCGAGTGGCTGCGCGGCGACTTCAGCGCCCTGCGCGGCCCCGGCCCGGACGGCATCCTCGGCAACAGCAACGACACAAACCGCGTGCTCTGTCTAACGACAACGGGCGGGCAGAGCGAGTGTCCAGTGCGCAACGTCATCCCGTTTGCGCCCCTCCCCGGCTCTCCTAACATCCTTCCCGCCAATCCGCTCTCGCTCCGCCTGCTCGAGTTCCTGCCGGCGGCCAACAATACGGCGGCCAACCCAACGGGCTACGCCGCGACGCTACTGTCGCGCACCGACCGCAACCAGTTTTTGACGAAGTTCGACCACCGCATCTCGAATGCCAACAACTTCTCGTTCCGCTACGCGCGCCAGTCGGGCGAGGGCTTCGACCCGTTCCCCTCAGAGCGCAACTTCTACCCCGGCTTCGGGCGCGACACCACGCGCTTTAACGACTCGTGGGCCTTCTCCGACACACACGTCTTTTCTCCGAGTTTCATTAACGAGGCGCGCGTCGGTCGGTTCTCACAGCGCAACGAGAATCTTGGCGCCAACCGTCATACAGACTTCCTCACCGAGTTCGGCATCACGGGGCTGTCGACGGGCACGGAGTCACAGTTTCAGGGCTTTCCGGCCATCCGCATTGATGGCTTCTCCGAATGGGGCGACCGCCCGAACGACCCCTTTGTCTACAACATTACCAATACGCAGTTCTTCGACATGGTGAGTCTCGTTGCCGGCACCCACAATCTGAAAATCGGCGGCGACATCATCCGCTCCAACTATAGAGAGGCCGACGTACGCAACGTCCGCGGCGACTTCCGTTTCCGCGGCCGCAACACGCACCCTTCGGGAAGCGCCGTTGCTGGCTTCTACTCGTTCGCAGATTTTCTCTACGGCCTGCCCGACGCCACGCAGCGTCAAATCGGCGCTGATCCTGCCGACCTCACGGGCTGGCAATACGCCTTCTTCGTGCAGGACGACTGGCGCATCCGGCCCTGGCTCACTCTGAACCTTGGCCTCCGTTACGAGTTGCAGACGCCGCTTAAAGAAGCCACGGGCCGCCTCGCCAATTTCGTTCCTGAGCTGGGGGAAGCCATCATCTCTGGTGACCCGCGCTTGCCCACGTCGCTAATCGAGACGGACAAGAACAACTGGGGTCCGCGCGCCGGCTTCGCGCTCCGCCCCTTCGGCGGCGAACGCACGGTCATCCGCGGCGGCGCAGGCATCTACTACAGCCTCGAAACATTCAACCCGATCCGGCAGCAACTGGCCGTCACCTTCCCCTTCATCCAGCGCGAGCAGTTCAGCCGTCTCTCGTCGAACCGACTCCTGCTCTCATGGCAGAATCCTTTTCCTACGGGGCGCGGGGGCATACAGGGGTTGAACACCCCGTTCGGCCTGCAAGTTGATTACGAGGTGCCGGAGTTTTATCAGTACAACCTGACGCTTGAGCGCGAGCTTTTGCGCGACCTCGCGTTGGAGGTCGGCTACGTGGGCTCGCAAGGACGCCACCTCGGTGTGCGCTACAACCTCAACCAGCCGCTCCCGACCGGGGCGTTCACCGTCGGCTCGGGCGGCGTAATCACGCCTGTCACCGCGCGCCGCTTCCCTTCGCTAGGTGACATACAATTTCAGGAGCAGATCGCCAACTCTTCCTACAACGCGTTCCAAGCCTCCTTGCGCCGACGCCAACGCCAGGGGCTGACGCTCTTGCTCTCTTACACTTTCTCTCGCTCGATCGACACGGCCTCTTCCACCAACAATTCGACGACCGGGGCCCAGCGGTTTCCGCAAGACATACGCGACCGGAGAGCCGAGCGCGGGTTGTCGGATTTTCATCGCCAGCATCAATTTTCGTGGAGTTTTAACTACGCGCTTCCGTTCGGGCGCGGACAGGCCTACGCCTCCCAGGCGCGTGGCGCGCTCGACGCGTTAATCGGCGGCTGGCAGTTGAATGGCATCGTCAGTCTGCTGTCGGGTCGCCCCTTCACACCGCAGTTCAACGCGCCCGACCTCTCGAACCAGCGGCCCGATATCGTCGGCGATCCGCTTGCGAATGTCCCCGTCGGACTGTTCTTCAACCCGGCGGCATTCCGCCGGCCCGTGGCGACGGCGGCCAGCCCCGAGCTGTTCGGAAACGCCGGTCGGAACAGTTTGATCGGGCCGAGCTTCAAGAGCCTGGACCTCTCGCTGCTAAAGAACTTCCGCCTCACCGAGAAGGTGCGCGTGCAGTTTCGCGCCGAGTCGTTCAACGTCCTAAACCATCCGAATTTCCAGGTGCCGGTCTTCCTCCTCGACCGCTCTGACGTAGGACAATTCACGGCGACGGCGAATGAGGGGCGCGAGTTTCAGTTTGCGCTCAAGCTCCTCTTCTAAGCCCTTGGAAACCTTTTGAACCGTCCAAGGCAAGTTGATTGGTATCGCAGAGGGCGCGAGAAGAATTTGCATCTTAAGAAATTTTTCTCCGCCGTCTTCTGCGAACTCTCGGATGCCTTCTGCGTTAAACTTTTCTGTCTTGCCACAATAACGACTATGCACAGAACGTTAAACTTCGCACTCATCTCGCTCTGCACGTCCATTGCCATTGTCTCCGCCCCACTCTCGCACCATACCGGGCGCGCACAGGACGCGCACGAGGCTTTGGGGCCGAAGGATGCGCCCGCCAATGCAGAGTGGGCGAAGCGCGAGCATCCTCTCATCGGTTTGATGGCGAGCAGGCGGTCGCAACTCCGTCCCGAGCTGCGCGGCGTGCACCCGCGCGTCTATGTTACGTCGCAAGGACTCGAAGCTCTGCGCGTGCGCTCCCGCACGACGCACCGTGATCTCTGGCAGCGTGCTCTGGAGAACGTGCGCGCGCTTCGGCGCGAGCCGCCGCCCGCTCCCGCGCAGGCGCGCCGCGTCCAGAACGAAGTCGGCATCGGCATCGCCGAGGCCGCGCTCGCCTACAAGATCGAGGGCGACCCCCGATACCTCGCCGCCGCGAAGAAGTACATGGAGGCGGCGCTCTCCTACGACATCTGGGGCTATGCCTACAGCAAGCCGAACGTCGATTTGGCCGCCGGCCATCTCCTCTATGGCATGGGCTGGGGCTACGATCTTCTCTATCACGACCTGAGCGAAGCCGAGCGCACTAAATACCGCGACAAGATCACGAAGCAGGCACGCCTTCTTTTCGAGCACTATAAGCCGAAACCGGGACGCACCTATTCTTATAGCCAGAACCACGTCTTCATCCCGATGTCGGGACTGGGCGTTGCGGCTTACGCGCTCTACGATGAGGTGACGGGCGCGCCCGAGTGGGCGGCGCTGGCCCGCGCCATCTTTGACCGTGTGGTAAAGACCTACTCAAAGGACGGCTACTACTACGAGAGCTTCGAATATTGGGTCTTCTCCACCCCCTGGATCATTCACTATCTGGACGCGCATCTTCATGCGACGGGCGAAGATCTCTACGACCAGCCGGGCTTTACCCGGATGCACAAATACGTGGCGCATTCGATGCTCCCCTCGGGGCGGAACGTTTTCGACTTGGGCGACATCTTCGAGGGGCCGCTGACGCGCGCCGGAAAGGGCGAGGATTATCCTCGCACGCATCCGGGGGGGCAATTTCATACCAACTACAACATCCTCTATCGCATCGCCGGACGCTTCCAGAACCCGGAGGCGCAGGGCGTCGCCGCATGGCTTGAAGGCTTTAACCAGTGGAACATGGAGAATTACTGGTCGCTTCTCTGGTACGACCCGACAGTGCCCGTCGTATCAGTCGAGCGCCAGCAGCCCTGGCACTATTTCGAGGATCATGACGTGGTCTTCTGGCGCACCGACTGGACAAAGGATGCAACCGCCTTCGCCTTCAAGGCGGGCCCGCCCGAAGGGCATGCGACAACCAATCTTCTCCGAGAGTTTCCCGACTGGCACCTCTCTTCGGGACACGCACATCCGGACGCGAACAGCTTCATAATCTACGGGCGCCGGGAATATCTGACGGGCGATTCCGGCTACGCGGGTGTGCCGATGACCGCCCACCACAACACTGTGCTCGTGGACGGGCGCGGGCAGGCTCGCGAGGGGAAGGGGCATGATGCTTTTAGAGGCGTGCCCTACGAGCAGCTCGACCGCATCCGCATCGCCGAAGTCCATCTCACGCCGCGGTTCGCATACGTGCGCGGCGAAGCCGCGGCTGCCTACGAGCCCGAGCTCGGCGTCGAGCGCTTTTCGCGCCACTTTGTCTTCACAGCGCCCGACGACTTTCTCGTTTGGGACGATCTGCGGGCCTCTGAGCCGCGAGTCTTTACCTCTCTTATTCATGCCGATGAGCGGGTGCGTCAGATTGAAGCGAAACAGTTTGCCATTGACACTACTGGTGCGCAGCTCGCCGTGACAATCGCCGCACCCGAGCAGGTACGGAGCAAGGTTGAGCCGAACGACGTTACGGCTCCGGGGCGTCCCGGTTCCGTTGATAAAGGCGAACAGCAGATTCGCGGCGAGCGGCTCGCCATTTCGACTGCCCAGCCGACCAAGGAGACGCGCTTTATCTACCTCCTGAGAATTGAAGGAAAAGCAAGCAACAGAAGCGAATCGAATAAATGAAAGGCCAGATTTGCCTCGCTCAATCCGCTTACTGGGACCGCGGGCGTCGCGCCCGCCCCGAGCGCGTAACGGAGCGTAGCGGAGTGCAGCGCTCGCAGCCTCTCAGCACCGTCATGCTTGGGAAGTCGAACTTCTTACGCAACTGACTTCCAATGGAAGGTTCCACGTCCTTCTGAGCCCCCCGCGTAACGTGAGGCTTGCAAGAAACCTAGACCCTTTCGAACTCTTACGCAACTGACTTCCATTGGAAGGTTCCACGTCCTTCTGAGCCTCCGCGTAACGTGAGGCTGCGAGCGCTGCACTTCGCTTCGCTCCGTTACGCGCTCGGGGCGGGCGGGACGCCCGCGGTCCCAGTAAGGACAGAACCGCTGACTTTTGTGCGTTTCCCCAGACATTAAAACTAAGAATGGTTTTTGAGACGCCGGAAGCAGCTCCCTACTGGGACCGCGGGCGTCGCGCCCGCCCCGAGCGCGTAACGGAGCGTAGCGGAGTGCAGCGCTCGCAGCCTCTCAGCACCTTAGACTTTCAAGAACCCAAGACCCTTTCGAGATACTTACCCCCGAGATGGTTCAGAACGACCTGGTTGAGTTCCGCGTTGATGATCGCCTCTTTCTCATCGTCCCACCGTATCGCGAGGGATTCTTGACACGCATCCAGCGGCAAGGAAAATCGTTTGTCGGTATCAGTGTTTTCAACGAAGGATCCTCGCAACTGGGATATGTTCTAAAGAATTATGGAATTGCACTGGCGCCGCTGGCAGCATACGCAAGCTCGGTCAGTGGCGTACAAGGCATTTTTGTGCTGATGCTGTTTCTTCTCTTTCCCCAGAAGCAGGTAAAGCTCAATCGACTGCAAATGGCGGCGATTGTGTTCATGGCGTTCGGCGTCTTTCTCCTTGAAACCGGCAAGTGATTCAGAGCGCCCGAGATCGCCGCACGGGTTTTGAGCCCGAAGTAGTTTCGCCTAGCAGAGTGCGCGCTATAGGCATTCAACCACTCGGGGTGGAAAGATTTGCAAGCCGAGGAGGAGTGCTGGTGAAGTGCCAACTCTCAGCAGGTAGCCGTGGTACCATCATTCAAATGAGCAAGAATTATTCAATAGGGAATAAACTCGGCATTCTTCCTCCGGTTCTGTTAATCCTCTACGTTGCGTGTCAGGCGTTCGGTCAGCAGGAGATAGCCAAACCTCAATCAACCGATGAGATTTTGAGGATCAATACGGAACTCGTCCAAACTGCTGTAACGGTTTTTGATAAACAAGGCCACTTCGTCGACGGACTAAAAAAAGAGGTTTTTGAGCTCCGCGTTGATGGTCGCCTTGTTCCAATCTCGTTTTTCGAGAACATTTTGGCGGGGAGTCAAAGAGATCGAGTGGCGATGGTCCGCGGGATAAACGAATCGACGCCAGTCAAAGGCCCTACTTCTGTGCTCTCGTTCCGGCAACGCACAATTATCTTTTTCCTCGACGACCGTCATCTCTCGCTTGATGGTGTGGGCCGCACACGTAAATCGCTTTCCGATTTTATTAACAACGAGATGGGTCAGAACGATCTGGTTGCCATCGCTTCCGCCAGTGGCCGAATTGGTTTTCTGCAACAATTTACTGATAACAAGGATGTCCTACGCGCGGCAGTCGGACGCATAGGCCATGTCCCATATGTTGTGTCCGACTACGGTGGAAACCCCGGTAGTCCTATGACCGAAAACATGGCCCTCACCATAGAACGCAAGGATGATTCCAATGTATTTGACTTCTATGTGCAAGATTGCCTGAAATGGGCACCCAGGGGTAGCACCAGACAGGAGCGGGCCGCCATGCGGAGGCACTGTGAAGTGGAGGTTCAAAACCGCGCGCGGCAGATTCTCATCCAGGCCGGTACAGTCACTTCAGGCACATACTACTCGCTGGAAACACTTCTTCGTTCCGCCGCGCGGATGCCCGGCAGCAAACTGGCATTCTTTATCTCGGATGGGTTCTTAGCCGACACCGGACCACGCGGCCCGATCGCAAGCAACCAGCTCGGACGCATAACGGATGAGGCGCGTCGCGCTGGTGTGGTGATCTATACGATTGATGCGCGCGGTCTTATTTCAGGAGCGCTGGATGCAACGGGAAATGTCCCACTTGATCCCAGCGGCAGACTGGAAACCGCGAACGCCCGTGAAATTGCCGCGTCCCAGGATGCGATGAATGCTCTGGCGGCAGATACGGGCGGGCGCGCTCTGCGAAATCAGAACTACTTCGAACCATTCATCAAGGAGGCCTTGGCCGAGACCTCTCGCTACTACTTGATTGCATGGCGACCGGAAGGGAACGATGAGAAGACCGAAACGTTCAAAAAGATCCAGATAGGGGTTATCGGGCGTCCTGATGTAACAGTACGATCCGCTCGTGGCTTTGTTAGTAACCGTGCGACTTCCGCTCCCAAAAGCGCACGCACCCCGGGGGAAGAAAAAGGTACTGCGAAGCAAGAGCAGAAGGCTGATGCTGATTTGCCAACGGCCCTCAAGGACTTTTATCCCAGACAAGCGCTTCCTCTACAACTCTCTTTGATCTATTTGGACACGCCTGAGAACGGCCCTGTCCTGACAAGTTCCGTTCAAGCATCTACTGAAGTTCTTTCCTACGGAAACCAAAATAAAGATCCAGCGCAGTTGAGCCTGGCAGGTGTAATTCTTGACGATCAGGGCAAACCAGCGGCGAGCTTCCGAACAGGCCTAAAAGTCAATCCAACTTTCTCGAGTGATGGCGAGCAATCCGCAACAACCGTCGTCTACAATTATCCTTCTCCGCTGAAGCCCGGAATCTATCAGGTACGGGTAGCTGCACGCGACGATCGGAGCGGCATTCTGGGAAGCGCCGCGGAGTGGATTTTGATTCCAGACATTTCGACGCGTCAGCTTTCCTTAAGCAGTTTGATAGTAGGGCTCGAGAGCGTTACCAACGAGGGTGCGGAGACTGGACGTATCCAGTGGAGCGTGGACAGGAAATTCGTGCAAAACTCTCATCTAAAGCTTATGACCTTCATCTATAATAGCGCTCAGTTGGTCTCGAACAATCTGGCCGCGCGAGTGCAAGTCTACCAAGATGGCCAGGTAGTAATTTCGACCCCATTCAAAACGATTCTGGCAGACAGCCAAACCGACCCGGAGCGTGTGCCGTTCAACGCAGAAATCAAGTTGGCGGGATTGCGTGCAGGACGCTACGTTCTGGAAGTTACAGTTGACGAGCGCACATCGCAGAAAACTGCGTCACAGCGGACGACCTTCGATATTCAGTAAAGTTAAAGCCTCGGTTACCCTTTGCAGAATTGACACAAAACCATCTGCCAGCTAGCTTTAGCTGACGGATTTCACCTTTCTATTCAGGCGGAGACTCCCATGCCCATCATTCGCCTCACAACCTGCAGAAAATTGGTTTATCTGTTGTGGTTCCTTACTTTCTCTTTCCTGCCTGCGGGTGCGTTTGCACAGGACAACCCTTCAACAAAGGGCAAGGAACTATATGACCAAATAAAAGCCTTCTCACTGACAGGCGGTACGGCGACGGTCAATAACCTTAAGCTTGATCGTGATCGTGTCCAAATGACTTTCACAGGCACCTTCTATTTTGCCGCTCCGGTCAACGGTCGGGTTACGGGAGCTGTATTCGTCGGAGAAGGCCAATTCAGCGGGGCAGTGCCGCCGTTTGATTTTGAGAAAGAGAATGTAAAACGGCTCCTCGGCGCCGACCTCGTTGAATCAACCTTTAAGACTGCGGTGCTGCGCTTTAGCGATGACACATTCGAGCACCTGGGACAATCCGCGGCGGGGACCAGTGCCGCAAGCGAGCAGATACAGAGGCTCGCAACCGAGGCTGAAGCGCGAATGTTGAAAGAGACCGGCGCAAATCTCTCGGCCCGGATAACGATCTCCATTCTGAACCAGGAGCAGCCCGGTTTTTTCTGCGCGAATTTCGACGGGGGAAAACGAGGGCGTTTTACCTTCCTGCTTGATTATCAGAGTCGTATTCTGGTCGCCAATTTCAACATAAACGGCGGCGAAAAAGGAATGATCTTCGCTTTCGATGCCGACTACCACGCCAACGAAGTTTGGCTGGCCTTTTACAGTCAGGAAGATCATCAACAGCGCAGGGTAGCCTATTCAGACCTGGGCGACCTGATCGACATTGAGCACTATGAGATGAACATTGACCTGCGCGAGCACAAGAAAGCCTTGAACCTATCGGCTCGGATCCGCGCAGCAGCGCGGTTTGCAAGTTTGAAAGCGATTTCATTTCAGATAGGAGAAAATCTCGGCGAGTTTGAAAGCCGGCGTTTAAAGAAGCAAATGCGACTGAAACAGGCGCGTCTGGGAGCCAACGATCTGGCCTTCGCGCAGGAGGACTGGGAGGGCGGGTTTACAGTATTTCTTGACCGGGAAGCCACCGCCGGCGAAGTCCTGACATTCGAACTTGTGCTAGCGGGCGATTTTATGTTTGACCCAGAAACAGCCCAGGGTTGTGATTGCCATTATCCTCGTTCAAACGAAACTTGGTTTCCTCGTCATGGTTATCTCGATCGCGCAACTTTCGACCTCACCTATCAACATCCGAAGAAGCTTCGCGTTGCCAGTGTCGGTTTGAGGCTAAGTGAAGAGCCATTTCCAGACGACAAGAATGTGTTGGTGACTAAGTATCGCATGGATCGACCTGTGCCCCTGGTGACCTTTGCTTTGGCTCCCTTTGAACGGCATTCGCAGATGGTGAAATGGGAGGCGGGCGGCCTTGGCGATCCTATTCCGGTGGAGTTTAATTCCCTCCCTGGCTCTCGAGCGGCGATCAAGGAAGATTTTATTCTCGCTGAGATGGATAACTCCCTGCGTTATTTCACAACCCTCTTCGGCCGGTATCCCTACGCTGCCTTTAGCGCGGCGTACCATCCGTTTGGCTTTGGTCAGGGATTTCCCTCTCTCTTAATGATCCCGGGCACGGATCGAGCCAACAAATATACCTATGCCTTCATTGCCCACGAAACCGCCCATCAATGGTGGGGTGACATCGTTTCATGGCGCTCCTATCGGGATCAATGGCTAAGCGAAGGGTTTGCCGAATACTCCGGCATACTCTACACAGGCTTGAGAAGTGGCTCAGGTGCTAAAGAGGACCTGCTCGGAGAGTTACGCAACTCTCTAAAGCTTCCTCCCAAAACAGACGTAGGTGTGGGCAAAGGCCGGTTGGTTGACGTTGGGCCAATCATACTGGGCCATCGCCTGAGCACGCGCAAAACTCGTGGCGCATATCAGACGTTAATTTACAACAAAGGTGCGTTGGTACTGCGGATGCTCCATTTTTTATTGACTGATCCTGTGTCGGGAGAAGGTAAATGGTTCTTTGAAATGATGACCGACTTTGTAAAGCGCCATCACGACCGATTCGCTTCCACGGACGACTTTCGCAAGGTGGCGAGTGAACACTTCGCCAAATCGCCAATTGGCCGCAAATACCAGCTAAACAATCTCGATTGGTTCTTTAGACAGTGGGTCTATCGAATTGAACTGCCGTCTTATCTATTAGACTATCAAGTGCAAGAGCAACCGGACGGAAAAGTTCTAATTACGGGAACAGTCAAGCAGAGCGACGTTCCCAGCGACTGGTTCATGATTCTACCGATTGTCTTCTCGTTTGCTGGGAATCAGGAAGCACGTGGCACTGTCCATGCCTACGGACCCACCACGAATTTTCAGATTAGACTCCCAGCGCGGCCAACTAAGGTTGAGTTGGATCCTCAACGCTGGATACTCTCAGAAAAGACCTCAACTAAAGGAGGCTAGTCTTCTCGCCAATCTGCTGTTGGAATAAAGCAAGACCCACTGTAGCCTGCTGAGCAGCCGGCAGAATAAAGCCTGGGGTGAAGCGAAGCGGAACCCCAGGGATCGCGGTGAATATTAAGACCGCGCCCGCGGCAGCGGGCGACAGCACATCATAAGCATGAATCCAATCTCGATCACGCCTAAGATTGTAAACGCTGTCGCCCGTTATCACGGGCTCTCTTGATGAATCGAACTGTTTGACCTGGGGTTCCGCTTCGCTCCACCCCAGGCTCTATTCTGCCGCCTGCTCCGCAGGCTGGTTGAATAGTTTATTCCGACAGACTCGAGCGGAGTACAGGTAAAGTTTGATTCTCGTCGACTATAAACATGTTTCCGGGGTGAAATGGTTTTCCCGAGACTCATCCATGTGCCCCATCGCCCTCTGATCAAACCTTTAACTCTCGCTAACGTTTGAAATCGCCTCACTAATCAACCGTCTCGCTAGATCGTGATGTTCAGACCAGGCGCTCCACACATCTAGTGCCCACTCCCGAACACGCTCGATATGTTCTTTCGCATCTCCAGCGGTGTGGATGTAACTGATCGTCAAAGCGCCCCGCCGCTCTGGAATGTGAGCCGGTTTATTGATCTGCGGATTTGTACTCAACCACTTCTGCACCACCCGGTTCACGGTAAAGACATCCTCGCGTTCAACCGCAGCGCAGATCCCAGTTAGGTGGGCGGCAAACGATTTCCCCGAACGCATGTATTTATCTGGGTGTTGGAGCGAGTAGGCGTCCACCGTCAGGCGGTGGATTCTGCCGTAGCGGTAATCACTAAACTCTTTGGCAAGGATTTCTTCAAACAGGTTTAGACACCCGGCCCTGCCTTTCGCCACGACCGCTCCGCAGTCCTCACAATTCTCCGGCGTGTTGTTTCCTGAGAGGTTCATGACTGCTCGAGGAACTACGACTCCAATTCGGAAAACCTACAAAACGAAGAATTCAAACCGCGCGATCATTCTCTTTCCATACTGCATAGCCCCACCAGACGCCGTAAATCCGGTACAGCAAATAGGGAATCAGCGCCCACGCTGCGACCTTATCAAGCTCAATCAGTAAAACAAATAGGGCAACATCCATGAACGGGAATAAAGCACCCACAATAAGACTAAGGCGTAAATTCTGAGCGCGAAATATAACGTAATTACTGAGGGCGTTGGCGGCCATCAGCATTAAAACGAGGGCCAGGGCTGCAGACCGAAGTGTCGAATCGGTCTCGAGGCGGAGAAGACGGTAGAGGACGAACCAAAAGATTACGTAGTAAGCGCCGCCTATCATGGACCACACCCAAAGTGGTGCGGAGTAGGGCGGGAAGCGCAGCTTTGCAAAGAATGCTTTCACATTCTTACCCGCGCAAATGCCTTCCAGGGCAGCCGCAACAGCACAAACGCCCAGCGAGATCAAGATGGCGTACCCAGTAGACATATCTTTTAGATGAACCGCTTCAACTTAGGAGCGACATATGGGAGTGAAACTATTATGTAGTGTGTACCTTCGCCCCAGAAGGGTGAAGCACATACTGGCTCGCAACTTCTTTCCTGAGGCCACTAACCTCCCACACTTTTTCAAGTGGGATGCCAAAACATTTCTGAAGATGCCACGGGCTTGCCCCGTGGAGTCTCACGCTCGCCACTACAGAAGAAGACCCGAAACACTTTTGAAGATGCCACGGGCTTGCCCCGTGGAGTCTCACGCTCGCCACTACAGAAGAAGACCCGAAACACTTTTGAAGATGCCACGGGCTTGCCCCGTGGAGCCTCACGCTCGCCACTACAGAAGAAGACCGAAACACTTTTGAAGATGCCACGGGCTTGCCCCGTGGAGTCTCACGCTGGCACTCCGAAGGTGCACTTTATCGATTGATGCCACGGGCTTGCCCCGTGGAGCCTCACGTTCGCCACTACAGAAGAAGACCCGAAACACTTTTGAAGATGCCACGGGCTTGCCCCGTGGAGCCTCACGCTCACCACTACTGAAAGATGCCAAAAGATTTCTGAAGATGCCACGGCTTGCCCCGTGGCATCTAAAAGTGTTTCGGTCTTTTTCTGTAGTGGCGAGCGTGAGGCTCCACGGGGCAAGCCCGTGGGGTAAAATGGCAATGTTAGCGAGAGTGTTTTCTGTCTCGCCCGTCTTTCTTGTCCTTTTCCTCTCGCTTGTCAGCGCTCGCAATTTTGCTAACAAAGGCATCGAAACTGCCAGCGTTCGCAGGCTGGAAGGCCTCCTCCGTGGGGAAGTCGCTGGAAAGGGTCTCCCCTGTGACATAGGCATTGCCTTTCCCATCCACCGCGATGCCCTGGACACTGTCAGAGCCGCTGCCACCGAGATAGGTCGAGTAGACCAGCTCCGCGCCGTCGCGGCTCAACTTCGTCACGAAGGCGTCGATCGAGCCAGCGTTCGCAGGCTGGAAGGCCGCTTCCGTGGGGAAGTCGCCGGAAATTGTCTGCCCTGTGATATAGGCATTGCCTTTCCCATCCACCGCGATGCTCTCGCCTGAGTCAGCACTGCTGCCACCGAGATAGGTCGAGTAGACCAGCTCCGCGCCGTCGCGGCTCAACTTCGTCACGAAGGCGTCGAAAGAGCCAGCGTTCGCAGGCTGGAAGGCCTCCTCCG